>Ga0268287_100003_pt1:217500-520265 | contig 520265 bp, 492 predicted proteins | sample MetcocultureR3M_FD_191348 | JGI IMG/M metagenome (GOLD analysis project Ga0268287, IMG submission 191348) | Soil microbial communities from Anza Borrego Desert, Southern California, United States - Methanotrophic co-culture R3-M | ecosystem: Environmental > Terrestrial > Soil >...
TTCGGCAGTGCATTCCACTTGTCCAGGTTCATGATGTTATGGCCCTGGCCGGTGCCTTCCCACCAGCCCGGATAGTAATAGTACTTCGCCACCTTCACGAAGCCGAGCTTCTCGTCGTCATACGGCCCGACCCACTCGGCTGCGTCGATCGTTCCCTTCTCCAGCGCCGGATAGATGTCGCCGGCTGCGATCTGCTGCGGCACGCCTCCGAGCTTCGAGATGATGGTGCCGGCGAAACCGCCGACGCGAAACTTGAGGCCCTTGAGATCATCGACGGTCTTGATCTCCTTGCGGAACCAGCCGCCCATCTGAGCGCCGGTCGAGCCCGTCGGCACGCCGATGGCCTTGTGCTCCTTCAGGAGATCGTTGAGCATCTCCTGTCCGCCATTCCACAACAGCCAGGAGATGTGCTGGCGCGTGTTGAGTCCGAACGGCAGCGATGTACCGAAGGTGAATGCCGGGTTCTTGCCCCAATAATAATACAGGGCAGTGTTGCCCATCTCGACCGTGCCATTCGACACGGCGTCGAGAACCTGCAGGCCCGGCACGATTTCGCCGGCGGCGAAGGGTTGGATCAGAAAGCGGTTGTCAGTGATCTCGGCGACGCGCTTGCAGAAATATTCGCAACCGCCATACAACGTATCGAGCGATTTTGGCCAGCTCGCCGCAAGCCGCCATTTCACCTCGGGCATCGATTGCGCGACAGCCGGCGCAGCGATTGCGCTCGCGGCAAGGCCCAGTCCGCCCGCCTTCAGAAACTTACGACGTTCCATGCGTTTCCCTCCTGTGATGTCGTGTCCTCGACGAGGGATCGCGGTCTTGCGCCGCTTTATCTTCGCCGGTGGCCGACGTTTCCTAATGTCCGAAGTTCAATATCCCGGATCGCCGCCAGCATGACCAAAGGGGAACCGCAAAGCAAGCGCGCTTTGGTTGCGCGATGCCAAGCCGGTCAATGTTGCGCTGCGAAGGCGGCTTCCATGGCCTTGCGCGTCTTCACCGTTTCGTCGCCCGCGTCGAACTCGACATCGCTCCAGCGCAGCACCGCGCCGTGGCCGACGTCGCGTTTCAGCCTCACGCGATGCGCGAGGCCGATCGGCAGCGCGCCGGCCTTCAGGCTGGCTGCCGCCGGCACAAGCTTGCCCCAGACCGTGTAGCCTCCTTCGCCGTCCAGCATCTCGCCCGCCCGCAGCTCGCGCTTCGCCACCGCTGCGACATCGCCGCGAAAGCCGCCGGGCTGCCCGGTCGGCTCGCCCCGCAGCGCGGCCGACAGCACCGAGATGTTCAGCTCGAGGCCGATCAGATGATAGGGCTTGTACATCGCCGCATAGCGGCCGCTCCCATCGGTCTTGAGGCCATATTGTCTGAAGCAATCGGCTGCGTAGTCGTTCGGCGCCTCCAGCACCACGTAGACGCCCCATCGGAGATCGCGAAACACCGGCCGGCCGTCGCGCTCAAGTGAGGAAACCACCTCCACCAGTCCCGGCCGCTCCAGCACGCCGCCCCGCGAACGCGGCCGCAGGATGTGCGGCAGGTCGTCGACGCCGCAGGGCGGAAACATCAGGCCGTCCGTGGGCACATCGAGGTCGCAGGCGTTGGCGATCGCGGCCATCTCGATCGCCGATTTGGTGCCGTCGAGGAAGGAGTTGAACATCTGCGGGTTCATGCCTGCCGACTGTGCCTCGCCCGCCGTCAGGCCGTAATGCTGCCAGACGCCGTCGGGCGTCACGTCGTGATAGGCCGGCAGATATTTTGTCCCCTTGCCGGCCGCGACCACGCGAAAGCCGGTGGCGCGTGCCCAATCCACCATCTCTGCCGTCAGGGCCGGCTGATCGCCATAGGCAAGCGAATAGACCACGCCCGCCTCGCGCGCTTCATCCGCGAGCAAAGGGCCCGCCAGCACGTCGGCCTCGACATTGACCATCACGATATGCTTGCCCGCCGCAATCGCGGCGCGCGCATGCCTGATGCCGGCGGCGGGATTGCCGGTCGCTTCCACCACCACGTCGATCGCGTCGCCGGCGATCGCGCGCACACCGTCATCGGTGAAGGCGGTCGCGGCGATGCGCTCTGGCTCCCAGCCGACGGTGCGGCACGCCTCGCGCGCACGGTCGCGGTCGATGTCGACGATGACAGCGACCTCCAGTCCCGGCGTGTGAGGCACCTGTGCCAGAAACATCGAGCCGAACTTGCCGGCGCCGATCAACGCAACGCGGACCGGCTTGCCGGCGGCGGCACGGGCCTGCAGGAGGCGGAAGAGGTTCATGGAGAAGAATCCGTGAGCGTTAAGGCTGCTAGGCGACGCGAACTATCAACGTTCGTCATCCCGGGGGCGCGCGAAGCGCGAGCCCGGGATCCATTTTTCCACAATCTCTGCCGCCCGATGGATTCCGGGCCCGACACTACGCGTCGCTCCGGGATGACAGCTTACTCCGCCGCTTGTCGCGGCGCACGTGCGAGCCGCAGCAGCGCGTCGTCCGCCACCGTCTTTATCGGCGTAAAGTCGCGATGCGCAATGTAGTCCGGCCGCGTGGGGTTACGGATGTGGTTCGAGACGGCATTCAGCGTCAGATAAACGATCTTGCGCGGATAAGGCGTGATGTTGCCGCTGGACCCGTGCACGAGATTGCCGTGGAACATCAGCATGCCGCCGGGCTTGCCCGTAGGCGCGACGATCCCGCCCTGCTTGACGAGGCGCGTCACCGTATCCTCGTCAAGCGTCCACAGCGGATAGGACGTGGTGGCGAGGTCGTGCGAGGCTTCGAGATCGCCGGCGTTCTGGCTGCGAGGCACCAGCATCAGCGGGCCGTTGATCGGCATCACCTCGTCGAGGAAGATCGCAATATTCATCGCCCGCGGCTCCGGCATGCCGTCGTCGCGCTTCCAGGTGCCGTAATCCTGATGCCACTGCCAGACATCGCCGGTGAAGGCCGATTTGGCGTTGATCTTGAACTGATGCATGTAGACAGGCTCGCCGAACACCTGTTCGACCGGCTCGATCATGCGCGGATGGGCGCCGAGGATGCCGAACGCTTCGTTGTAGAGATGCGCAGCAAAGGCCGTGCGTGGCGCGCCGCTCTTCTCACGCCAGACCTCCGGCCGGTTGGCGTCGTAGATGCCGACCGCCTCGCGCGCGAGCAGGTCGACCTCCTCCTGGCTGAACAATTCGGGCAGGAACAGCCAGCCCTCGCGATGGAAGAACTCCAATTGCTCCTGAGACAGTTTCATGGGTCGTCCTCCTGTAGCTTGTTTGTTGGTCTTTTCTCGTCGTGCCCAGGCTTGTCCCGGGCACCCAAGTTCTTCGAGCGTCGGGCAAAGGCGGGGATAGCCGGGTCAAGCCCGGCCATGACGGGCCGCAGCCGCGAACGGCTACGCCGCCGCCTCGTCCGCCGCCCGCAACCGCACCTCAGTCATCCGTCCCGCCGTCTGCGCATGGGCCAGCGCGGCGCGTTCGGCTCCATCCGCGTCACCCGCGAGAATGCGTCCGGCGATATCGGCATGCTCCGCCCAGGCGCTGCCGCGATAGTCGAGCTCCGACAGCACCGTCGCCATCGAGCGCCGCATATGCGGCCATTGCGGCGCGATGGTCTCCTCGATCACGGGATTTCCGGCCAGCTGGTAGATCGCGCGATGAAAATCGACGTCGAGGCCGATCAGATCGGCCAGCGTGGTGTCGCCGTCGATGCTGCGTCCTGCGGCGAGCGCCCCGTTCAGCCGCGCGCCCCCCGCAGCGTCGGTGCCCGCGCGCTCCGCGGCAAGCCGGGCCGCGAGAGCATCGATGGCACCGCGCACCTCGTAGAGCTGGCGGATGCGTGAGGGGTCGAGCTGGGTGACTTCGAAGCCGCGCTTGCCGCTCTCGGCCACGAGACCCTGCCGGTGCAACAGATGCAGCGCATGCGATACCGGCTGGCGCGAGACGCCGAGCCTGTCGGCGAGCTCGTTCTGCCTGATGCGCTGGCCGGGGCGCAGCGTGCGGTCGGAGATCGCCTCCAGGATCCGGGCGTAGACCTGGTCGATCAGATTCGGGAGCGGGTCGAGAGGGATCACGCCGGCAGCTCCGATAAACCAATAAGGAATACGGAATTCCGTATTCGAAGCTACGTCTCGTAAGCACGGGCGTCAAGCGGGATCTCAGGGTGGCCGATAACCTCTCATCAGGTCCGCTAAGCCTCTGATTTTGCGGGGCTCGCTACTGTGCATGGGGTTGTTTCCGCGATATTGCGGGCGGCCTCAGCCCTCCAGCACCTCCACATGCAGCGCGGCGATTCGCTCCAGATCGGCCAGCGCCTCGATCCCAGCAATGCGGTCGCCCTTGAATGCCACGCGCAGCGCGACGCGCAGCTGTCCCCCAAGGATGACGGCAACACCGATCTCACCATCGACCAGCGCCGTCCGCGCGGCCTGGGCGCGACCTTTATAGAGCTGCGCCACCCGTTCGGCGCCGCGGACTTCTGCCAGCGTGCCGAGCCGCACCGCGGCCTGATCGGCGCGGAAGACGACATCCGGATCGAGCACGGCCAAAAGCCCTTCGAAATCGCCCTCACGCGATGCCTTGAGGAAGGCATCGAGGATACCGCGCCGACGTGACAGGTCGGTCTCGGGCACCGGCGCCCCCTGCACGCGCCGCCGTGCCCGGCTCGCGAGCTGCCGCGACGCCTCGACCGAGCGGCCGACGATCGGCGCGATCTCCTCGAAGGGCACGGCGAACATGTCGTGCAGCACGAAGGCGAGCCGCTCCGGGGGCTGCAGCGTTTCCAGGACGACGAGCAGCGCCGCGCCGACGGAATCAGCCATCTCCGCCTCGCGCTCCCGCGTCTCGTCTACCGGTTCCGGCACATGCGGACCCATCGGGCTCTCGCGGCGCGATTTGCGCGCGCGCAGCATGTCGAGGCAGATACGCGCGACCACGGTGGTCAGCCAGCCGCGCAGGTTCGCGACGTCGGACACGTCGTAGCGGCTGACCCGCAGCCAAGCCTCCTGCACGGCATCGTCGACCTCGGCGCGCGAGCCTAGCATGCGGTAGGCGACCGCGCGCAAATGGTCCCGGCTGGCCTCGAACTGTTCAGCGAGAAAAATCTGTTCGGTCATCGGTCACATTCCCTCGTCGCGATCCGTCATGCCCATGACGAAGCCAATCCGGCCGATGTGACCGGAAACTTCGAGATTTGTGAGATGGAGACGAAAACGATGCACGCCCGCATGAAACACCCGGTCATGGTCCTGCCCGAGGCCATGAATCTTCTTCAGTCCCTTGGCGGTCTGACCAAGCAGGGCCTGCCGGAAAAGCTTCTGGAACTGGTGCACCTGCGCGCCAGCCAGATCAACGGTTGCAGCGTCTGCGTCGACATGCATCCCAAGATCGCCCGCAAGCTGGGCGAAACCGACGAGCGCTTGTTCGCCGTGTCAGCCTGGCGCGAGGCGCCCTATTTCACCGACCCCGAGCGCGCCGCGCTGGCCCTGACCGAGGCGGTCACGCGCCTCGCCGACCGCGAGGACCCGGTGCCGGACGCGATCTGGGACGAGGCCGCGAAGCATTTCGATGAACGCGAACTCGCGACGCTGATTCTCTCGATTGCGACCATCAATGTCTGGAACCGGCTGAACGCGACCATCAAGATGCCGGTCGGCGTGTGGAAGGTATGAGGTCTCACTTCTCCTCTCCCTGCATGCGGGGAGAGGCGAATATCTCCTATTCCGCCAAGAACCTGCTCACCAACTCGCCGAACCCAAGCGGGTCCTGCTCGAACATCCAATGCCCGGCGTTCGGAATCACGGCCGTCTTGGCACCTGCGATGTGCGTGGCCAGCACGCGCCACAACACCGACAGGCTGCCGGTGGTGGCGCCGCCGCCGATCAGCAACGTCGGCGTCCTGATCGGCTGCGCATCGCCGAGCGTGTAGGGCCGGCGCTGCTCGTTGACCTGGCCGAGGAAGGTCAGCGCGTTGTCACGCAGTTGTTGCTTCGCGGCGGCCGGCACACGCCGCCAGGAGCCATCGCCTTCGATGCCTTCATAGAAATTCTGAAGCGCACCCTCGACATCGCCGCCGCGGATCATTTCGACCGAGCGCACGGTGCGTGCAGCAAGTGAGGGGTGCGCGGGCGTGCCTTCGGGGAGCGGCAGGCTGGCATCGAGATCGCCGCCGGGCTCGGCCAGCACGAGCTTGCGCAGCAAATCCGGGCGCGCTTGCGCGACGCGGAAAGCGATGTGGCCGCCGCGCGAATGGCCCATCAGATCGACGGGGGCGGGCCGCACCTGTTCGACGAAGGCGATCGTGTCTGCGACATGCTGGGCCATCTTGTAGTCGTCGCCGACGGCGTCCCAATGCTCCGGAAAGAAGTGCCGCAGGCTGACCGAGATCACGCGGTGGTTCTTCGACAGCGGGCCGAGCACCGGATACCAGGTGCGGAAATCACCGAGCGTGCCGTGCACGCAAACCAGCGGCGGCCCGCTTCCCACTTCGAGATAGGCCATGTCGTAACCGTTGACACGAAAGCTCTGCATGCTCAGCTCGCCAGGAAGTCCAGCACGACGTCGGAATATTTCTGCGGCGCCTGCTCGAACATCGGATGCGTCGCGTTCGGGATGATCGCCGTCTTCGAATAGGGCACATGCGCCGCGAGCGCGTGCAGCACCTTCGGCAGCAGCCCCTTGGTCCTCGCGCCCAGGATGAACAGGGTTGGCATCTTGATCGACACCGCATCCGCCTTCGAGAACGGCGGGCGGTTGTCGCGGATCTGGCCGATCAGCGTCATGGCGTTGTCCCGCAGATTCTGCTTCACCATTGCCGGCAGCCGCGGCCAGGTGCCGGCACCCTCCAGCGTGTCGACGAAGACGGCAAGCCCGCCGTCGATATCGCCGGACGCGATCTTCTCCGCCGAGGCGGTGAAGCGGGCCAGCAGCGGCGAGGGACCGCCCACGTAATCCGGATCGAGGCTCGCATCCAGCTCGCCGCCGGGCTCGGCCAGGATCAGCCGCCGCAGCAGATCCGGCCGCTGCTGCGCCACGCGGAAGGAGATATGCCCGCCTCTTGAATGGCCCATCAGGTCGACCGGGCCGAGGTCGAGCTTTTCGATGAAAGCGATGACGTCTTGGACATGCTGGGCAATCGAATAGGTGTCTCCGACGCCGTCCCAATGGTCGGGGAAGAAGTGCCGCAAGCTGACCGCGAGCACCCGGTGTCGCTGCGTCAATGGCCCGAGAACACAGCCCCAGACGCGGAAGTCGTTGAGCGAGCCGTGCACGCACACCAGAGGCGGCCGGCCTCGGTCTTCGCCCACGTCGAGATAGAACATGTCGTAACCGTTGACGTGGACGCTCTGCATTGTGGGGCCCGCGAGGGAATAGGAACTCCTGTGCAAGATCCCCGGAAACCGGGTGGATCGCAACTATTTCCAAGCCTAGATTTCGCTGGAGATGAAAGAGGGGGCCTGCACGAGAAGCAAGCCAGGACAGCCATGACCGACCAGCATTTTGCCCTGTTCGACACCCGGATTGGCCTCTGCGCCATCGCCTGGGGCCCGCGCGGCATCAACGGCACGCAATTGCCGATGGGCGGCGAAGAGAAGATCCGCACCAGAATCCACCAGCGCCATGCCGAGGCGACCGAAACCGAGCCGACGGTCGAGGTGCAACAGGCCATCGACCGCATCGTCAAGCTGCTCGCGGGCGAGCCGGATGATCTCGCCGATATCCTGCTCGATCTCGACGGCGTCCCCGAGTTCAACCGCGGCGTCTATGACATCGCCCGCGCGATACCGCCCGGCAAGACCGTCACCTATGGCGACATCGCCAAGCAGCTTGGCGGCGTTCAGCTGTCGCGCGACGTCGGCCAGGCGCTCGGCCGCAACCCGTGCCCGATCGTCGTGCCATGCCATCGCGTGCTGGCGGCCGGCAACAAGCCCGGCGGCTTCTCGGCGAACGGCGGCGTGGTGACCAAGCTGAAGATGCTCGAGATCGAAGGCGCACTGGTGAACCACACGCCGAGCCTGTTCGACTGAGGTGGTCTGCACCAGCGCCGTAGGGGGATTTGCCGAAGGCGCAATCCCCCCTACCAACCCTTCTAGATCTTCGAGGCCGTCTTCGGCCAATATTTGTCGCGCAGATGCCGCTTCACCAGCTTGCCCGTCGGCGTCCGCGGCAGCTCGGCTTCGAAATCGATCGAGCGCGGGCACTTGATGGCTGAGAGGCGGGTCTTGCAATAGGCGATCAGGTCGGCCTCGAGCTCCTTGCCGGCGCGGCTCAGGTCGTGCGGTTGCACCACCGCTTTCACCTCCTCGCCCATCTCCTCGTTCGGCACGCCGAACACGGCGACGTCGGCGACGTCGGGGTGCGTGATCAGCACGTCCTCGGTCTCCTGCGGATAGATGTTCACGCCGCCCGAGATGATCATGTAGGACTTGCGATCGGTGAGATAGAGGAAGCCGTCCTTGTCGAGATAGCCGACATCGCCGAGCGTCGACCAGCCCTTGGCATTGTAGGCCTTTTTCGTCTTCTCGGGATCGTTGTGATAGGTGAACGCGGGCGCGTCGGCGAAATAGACTGTGCCGATTTCGCCGACCGGCTGCTCCTCGTCGTTCTCGTCCAGAATCTTGATCTTGCCGACTACGGCGCGGCCGACGCTGCCGCGATGCTCCAGCCATTGCTGCGAGTTGCAAACGGTTACGCCGTTGCCTTCCGAGCCTGCATAATATTCGATCAGGATCGGTCCCCACCATTCGATCATCTTGGCCTTGACCTCGATGGGGCAGGGCGCGGCGGCGTGGATCGCGCCCTTCAGCGTGGAGACGTCGTACTTGCTGCGCACCTCATCCGGCAGCTTCAGCATGCGCACGAACATTGTCGGCACCAGCTGGGACTGCGTTACCTTGTATTTCTCGACCAGCCTCAGGAATTCTTCGGCATCGAAGTGCTCCATGATGATGGAGGTGCCGCCCAGCACGATTGCCATCATGTTGAAGCGCAAGGGGGCGGCGTGATAGAGCGGCGCCGGCGAGAGGTAAGTGCTGTCGGCATTCATGCCGCACATGTCGGCGCAGAGCACGCGCAGGAAGGCATTCGGTACGTCGATCCTGTTGCCCTCGAACGCCTTCTTGATGCCCTTGGGCCGGCCGGTGGTGCCGGATGAGTACAGCATATCGTAGCCGGCGACCTCGTCGGCGATGGGCGTGATCGGCTGCGCAGCCGCTTCCTTGTCGTAGGAGCGGAACCCCGGCAGCGGCTCGTCCATCATGTAGAAGATCGGCTCACCGGGAGTACCCCTGATCAGGCCCTTGATCTGATCGGCGCATTTCGGTGTGGTGATCACGAGCTTGGCGCCGCAATCCTTGATGATGTAGTCGATCTCGTCCTGCTTCAGATAGCGGCTGATGGCCGTGTAGTAGAGCCCGCTGCGCTGTGCCGCCCAGCAGATCTCCATGAAGGCGAGCCGGTTCTCCATCAATAGCGCGATGTGGTCACCGGCCTTGAGGCCGAGCGAGCGGAACAGATGCGCGCCCTGGTTCGAGAGCTCGTCGAGCTCGCGATAGGTGATCGCTTTGCCGGTCCCGGCCATCTGGTAGGCGATCTTGCTTGGCGTGGTCTTTGCGTAGACGGACGGATGGGTCATGGCGTTTCCTCAAAACGCGAATGGCGAGTAGCGAGGGGCGAACAGGGAAGGGCAAACCGCTCTTCGCCTACTCACCCTTCGCTACTCGCCACTCACGACTCGCTTTTGCTTTTCTTAGAGCCGCTCGACGATCGTCACGTTGGCCATACCGCCGCCTTCGCACATGGTCTGCAGGCCATAGCGCTTGCCGCGCTGATGCAGGGCATGGACCAGCGTGGTCATCAGCTTGGTGCCCGAGCCACCGAGGGGGTGGCCGAGTGCGATGGCGCCGCCGTTGACGTTAAGGCGCTCCGGATCTGCGCCGGTGGTCTTCAGCCACGCGGTCGGCACCGATGCGAAGGCTTCGTTGACCTCGAACAGGTCGATGTCGCCGATCTTCATGCCGGCCTTCTCCAGCGCGCGCTTGGTCGCGTGCAGCGGAGCGTCGAGCATGATCACGGGATCGCCGCCCGTCATCGTCATGTGATGGATGCGGGCGAGCGGCTTGACGCCGAGTTGCTTGAGACCACGTTCGTTCACCACCATCACGCCAGAGGCGCCGTCGCAGATCTGGCTGGCGCTGGCCGCGCTGAGCTTGCCATTCTCGGCGATCAGCTTGACGCCCTTGATGCCGTCGAGGCTGACGTCGAAGCGGATGCCTTCGTCGATATGGTGGGTGTCCTTGCTGCCATCGGCGCGCGTGATCTCGAGCGGCACGATTTCCTTCTTGAAGTGGCCGGCCTGGGTCGCTGCGATCGCGCGCTGATGGCTGTTGTAGGAGTATTCGTCGAGCTCATCCTTGGAGAGGCCGTACTTCTCGGCCATCATCTCCGCGCCGGTGAACTGGCTGAACACGATGTTCGGATACTTCTTCTCGATGCCCGGGCTCTTGTAATTGCCGAAGCCGTTCTTGGCCGGCAGCTGCGAGGACAGCCCCATCGGAACCCGCGTCATCGATTCCACGCCGGCGGCGATCACAACGTCCATCGCGCCCGACATCACGGCTTGCGCGGCGAAGTGCAGCGCCTGCTGTGAGGAGCCGCACTGGCGGTCGATCGATGTGCCGGGCACGCTTTCCGGCAGCTTCGAGGCCATCACGGCGTTACGCGCAACGTTGTTGGACTGCTCGCCGACCTGCATCACGCAGCCCATGATCACGTCCTCGACCAGGGCGGGATCGACCTTGGTCCGATCGACCAGCTCGTCCAGCACTTTCGCGGCGAGATCAGCCGGATGCCAGCCGGCGAGGCGGCCCCCCTTGCGCCCGCCCGCAGTGCGCGCAGCGGCGACGATGTATGCCTCGGCCATGTCGGTCTCTCCCTGAATTCTTGATGAGGTTGGTTGTCGGGACGGATTTAAGGGACGCCAGGACGTTTAGTCAATCGATCAATTAACTCTTGTGATGAGGCGCCGCTTGGGCTTATCTGCGCCGCGCCTCCAGCGGCCAAACAGGGATTTCAGTGGCTACCAGCGTACCGAACAGGCTCCCCGCAGGGAAAAATTCCACGGCAGAGAAATTGCTGGTGGCCGCGAGCGAGCTGATGATCGAACGCTCTTCGATCGAGATCTCCCTGTCCGATATCGCGCAGAAGTCGGGCGCCAACGCCGCGCTGGTCAAGTATCACTTCGGCAACAAGGACGGTCTCCTTCTGGCGCTGCTCGCGCGGGATGCTGCGACCGAGATGTCGAACCTCGAATTTCTCCTGGCGCAACCGATCACGTCGACGGCGAAGCTGAAGCTGCACATCGCCGGCATCATCCGCGCCTATCACCGGTTTCCCTACATGAACCGGTTGATCCACTATCTGCTGCACGAGACCAGCGCGAGCTCTGCCGATGAAGTCTCGAAATTCTTCGTGGCGCCGCTGCTGGACTTCCACCGCCGCCTGCTGGCCGAGGGCGTCAGTCGAGGCGAATTCCGCCAGACCGACCCTGTGTTGTTCTACACCAGCCTGATCGGGGCCTGCGATCATCTGTTCTTCGGCCGGCATGCGATGTCCCGCGCGACCGGTGTCGGCCCGGTCACCGACGAAGTCTGCCGACAGTACATCAAGCATATGGAAACGCTGATCTGTGGCGGCATCCTCACGCAAGCCGAGGAAGCTGCCGCGGCCGGATAATCGGCCGAGCTCTTAAGAGTCTAGAGAAGAAACGCCCAAGGAAAAGGTAGAGGAAAGGTACAAGCGATGCAGTTGAAGGACGTAGCCGTTCTCATCACCGGTGGTGGTTCGGGCCTGGGTGCCGCGACCGCCCGCGCCATGGCCGCGAAAGGTGCCAAGATCGGCGTGATCGACCAGAGCAAGGAAAACGCCGAGAAGGTCGCCGCCGAGGTGAAGGGCGTTGCCCTCCACGCCGACGTCACCAGCGAGGAGCAGATCAAGGCGGCGATTGCGAAGGCGGAAGCCGCGCACGGCGTCGCGCGCGTGCTGATGAACTGCGCCGGCATCGGCGGCTCGCAGCGTATCGTCGGCCGTGACGGAGTCTACCCGCTCGAGAAGTTCGCGCGCATCATCAACGTCAATCTGATCGGCACCTTCAACTGCTTGCGGCTGTTCGCCGAGCGTCTCGTCACTGCGGAGCCCATCGGCGAGGAGCGCGGCGTCATCATCAACACCGCTTCAGTCGCCGCTTATGAAGGTCAGATCGGCCAGATCGCCTATTCGGCTTCGAAGGGTGGCGTTGTCGGCCTGACGCTGCCGGCCGCACGCGATCTCGCCAGCCAGAAGATCCGTGTCAACACCATCGCGCCCGGCCTGTTCTTCACGCCGCTGCTGATGGGATTGAACGAAGAGGCTCGCAAGAGCCTGGGTGCGCAGGTGCCGCATCCCTCGCGTCTCGGCGATGCCAACGAATACGGCATGCTCGCCGTGCACATTGTCGAGAACCCGATGCTGAACGGTGAGACCATCCGCCTCGACGGCGCGATCCGTATGGCGCCGCGGTAGGCGGCTCTCTCCTTACCCCTGCCCGGAGGGGGAGGGTCGGCGCGACGCGCCGGGGTGGGGTGATCTCTCCACTCGGGCATTGTTCGGTGCAGAGAGACCATCACCCCACCCGCTCGCGCTGCGCGCGATCGACCCTCCCCCTCCAGGGGGAGGGTGGCAATCCGGCTCATGACCGATGTGCGAGGCCCCCATGTCCCAACCGCTGCTGATCGAGCATGACGACGGCGTCGACCGGGTGACGCTCAATCGTCCCGAGAGTCTCAATGCGCTCGATCCTGCGCTGATCGATGCGCTCAACGACTATTTCCAGGGCCTGCAGCGCAATCGCGACACGCGTGTCGTCGTGCTAAAGGGCGCCGGCAAAAACTTCTGCGCCGGTCTCGATCTCAAGGCGGCGATGGCGCGCCGCGCCGGGCAGCAGGAACCGCCTGGTGTGACGGAGTCGCTGGACTCACAAAGGCGTATCGCCGATATCGTGATGCTGATGCGGCGCTGCCCGCAGCCAATCATCTCGCTGGTGCAGGGCGCGGCAGCCGGCGGCGGGTTTGCGCTGGCGCTCGCCTCAGACATCCGTATCGCGACGAAATCGGCGCGGATGAACTGCGCCTTCATCAAGCTCGGCCTCGGCGGCTGCGACATCGGCACCAGCTACTTTCTGCCGCGGCTCGTCGGCGTCTCCGTCGCATCGGAGCTGATACTGACGGGACGCTTCATCGGTGCCGAGCGCGCGATGGCGGTCGGTCTCGTCTCGGAGGTCGTGGACGAGGACAAGCTCGATGCGGGGGCCGAGCCCTACGTCGAGGCGATGATGATGGCGTCGCCCGTGGGCCTGCGCCTGTCCAAGGAATGTCTCAACATGAGTGTCGATGCCGGATCGCTGGAAGCGGCGATCGCGATGGAGGACCGCAACCAGATCCTGTGCAGCCGCTCGGAAGAGTTTTCGGAAGGAATCAGGGCCTTCCTTGAGAAGCGAAAGCCTGTCTATATCAAGCGCTGAACGACGAAGATCCGCAAAGGCCGAGTAATTCCGGGAGACGCAAAATGAGTGGAAGCGCGGCGGCGGTGATGACGAAGCCCGCCTTTCGCAAGGTCGAATGGCTCAAGCGCGACATCGATGTCGAGCGCCGCGCCGACGGCACGGTGGTGCTGAAGTCGCGCATTCCTCTTCAGGTCTACGAGGAGCATATTCCGGCGTCGCTAGCGAAATGGGCGCGGGAAGCGCCTGAGCGCATCTGGCTGGCGCAGCGCGGCGGTCCAAACCGCGAATGGCGCAAGGTGTCTTACGGCGATGCCAAGCGCATCGTCGATGCGCTGACGCAAGCGCTGCTGGACCTCAAGCTCGAGGGACGGCCCGTCACGATCCTCTCCGGCAACTCCATCGAGCATGCGTTGATGACGCAGGCGGCGATGCAGGCGCGCTCGCCCGCGGCTCCGGTGTCGCCGGCCTATTCCCTGATGAGCCACGATCACCTCAAGCTGAAGTACCTGTTCGACCTGATCAAGCCAGCCGTGGTAATGGTCCAGGACGGCCCGACCTTCGAGAAGGCGCTGAAGGCCCTCGACCTCAGCGGCGTCACCGTCGTTCATGTCGCGCGGCCCTGCGATGGCATCAAGAGCGTCAGCTTTGCCGAGCTTGCCGCGACGCCTGTCACCGCCGATGTCGAGGCCTCGATTGCGCAGATCACGCCGCGGACCGTCGGTAAGCTGCTGTTCACGTCGGGCTCCACGGGCATGCCCAAGGCGGTCATCAACACGCAGGAGATGATGTGCGCCAACGCGGCAATGATGATGCAGGTGCGGCCGCGCGATCCCAGCGGCCCGATCCCGACCATGCTGGACTGGATGCCGTGGAATCACACTATGGGCGGCAACGCGGCTTTCCACCCGATCCTGGTCGATGGCGGCACGCTCTATATCGATGATGGCCGGCCGATGCCGGGCCAGTTCGAGGAAACGCTGCGCAACCTCCGTGAGATCTCGCCGACCTATTACGCCAACGTGCCCGCCGGCTACGCCGCGCTTGCGGCGGCGATGGAGAAGGACGACGCGCTCTGTCGCTCTTTCTTCAAGAACCTGTCGATCATGGCCTATGGCGGCGCGCGGCTGCCGGATGATCTCTACGATCGGATGCAGGCGCTGGCGGTGAAGACCACCGGCGAGCGCATTGTGTTCTACACCGGCTGGGGTTCGACCGAGACCGCGCCGACCTCGACCGGCACCTATTGGGACACCGAGCGCGTCGGCCTGATCGGCCTGCCGTTTCCGGGCGTCGAGTTGAAGATGGTGCCGTGCGGCTCGAAATACGAGCTGCGCCTGCGCGGCGTCAACGTCACGCCCGGCTATTTCGGCCAGCCGGAGCTGACCAAGAAGATGTTCGACGACGAAGGCTTCTACTGCATCGGTGACGCCGGGATCTTCGTCGATGATTCCGATCCGGTGCAGGGCATCATCTTCGCCGGCCGTGTCGTGGAAGACTTCAAGCTCACCACCGGCACGTTCGTGCATGTCGGCTCGCTTCGCACCGACGCGATCGCGGCTGCGTCTCCTGTCGTGCACGACGCGCTGGTCGCAGGCCAGGATCGTGCCTTTATCGGCCTGCTGGCCTGGCCGAACCTGCATGCCTGTCGGCAGCTCGTCGGCAACGCCGATCTGAGCTTTGCGGAGGCGGTGCAGCATCCCGAGGTGATCGCCTGCTTCCGCCGTGGGCTGGAAGCGCACAACAGAGAATGCGAAGGCGCCAGCAGCCGCATCATCGCGCGCGCGATGCTGATGGTCGAGCCGCCCTCGATCGACGGCAATGAGCTCACCGACAAGGGGTACATCAACCAGCGCGCCGGCTTGGAGCGCCGCGCTGCGCTGGTGGAGCGGCTCTACGCGGATCAGCCGGATCAGGATGTGATTGTGCTGAAATGAGTGCGCAACTCCCTCCACGTCATTCCGGGCTCGCGCTCCGCGCGGCCCGCAATGACGGCACCGATGAATGACAAGGAATAGACAAGGATAGCCCGCCATGAACTTCGATTTCTCCGACGACCAGAAGCAGCTCCGCGACCAGGCACGCAAGTTCCTCACCGAGAAGTGTTCGTCCAAGGCGGTGCGTGTCGTGCTCGACGGCAAGGCGCCGTATGACAAGGAGCTGTGGAAAGGCCTCGCCGAGATGGGTTTCCTCGGCGTCGCGATTCCGGAAGAGTTCGGCGGCGCGGGCGCCGGCCATCTCGAGCTCTGCGTGATTGCGGAGGAAATGGGACGGGCCAACGCGCCGGTGCCGTTCTCCTCGACCGTGTATCTCGCCGCCGAGGCGCTGCTGATCGCCGGCAGCGACGCGCAGAAGAAGAAATGGTTGCCCGCCATTGCTTCCGGCGAAGCGATCGGCACTCTGGCGCTGTTCGAGGGCAAGGGCAATCCGTCCCCGAAGAACGTCAAGCTCACGGCTGCGAACGGCGTGCTCAACGGCGTCAAGAGGCCGGTCGCCGATGGTGCTGTCGCCGATTTCGCGGTGGTTGCCGCGCGCACGGCATCGAGCGGGCGTGACAACGACATCTCGTTGTTCCTGATTGACCTCAAGGCCGGCGGGGTCGAAGTGAAGAGCCTCACCAATCTCGATCCGACCCGCGGGCAGGCCGAGATGACCTTCAAGGACTGCAAGGCGGAGCCGCTCGGCGCGGCCGGCGAAGGCTGGAGCATCCTCACCCAGGTGCTCGACCGTGCCGCGGTGCTGTGCGCGTTCGAGCAGGTCGGCGGTGCTGATCGCGCGCTGGAGATGGGACGGGACTACGCGCTCGACCGCATCGCCTTTGGCCGGCAGATCGGCTCGTTTCAGGCGGTCAAGCACATGCTCGCCGACATGTATGTCTCGGCGACGCTGGCACGCTCCAACAGCTATTACGGTGCCTGGGCGCTCTCGACAAATGCGGCCGAGCTGCCGGAAGCCGCAGCCGCTGCGCGCATCAGCGCGACGCAGGCGTTCCAGCATTGCGCCAAGAACAACATCCAGGTTCACGGCGGCATGGGTTTCACCTGGGAGTTCGACTGCCACATGTACTATCGCCGCGCCAATGCGATGGCGCTTGGGCTGGGTAGCTTGTCCTACTGGGAGGATCAGCTGATCGACCGCATGCGGAAGAAGAACGCGGCGTAATGTCATTCCGGGGCGGCGCGATGGCGCCGGACCCGGATCTCGAGACGGGTCGGTAACCTCCGGATTTCGGGTTCGATGCTCCGCATCGCCTGGAATGACGGAAGAGAGAAGAGAACCATGAACTTCGACGACACTCCGCAGGAAGCCGAATTCCGCGCCACCGCCCGCGCGTGGATCGCCGCGAACGCGCCCAAGCAATATGAGGAGGAGCTGCGCAAATCCTCGCTCGGCCGCACGCAACTGAAGAGCGCCAACATTCTGGAGGTCGCAAAGGCCTGGCAGAAGAAGAAGGCCGATGCAGGTTGGGCGTGTCTGCACTGGCCGAAGGAATATGGCGGCCGTGGCTCGTCGCCCATCGAGCGCGTGATCTGGCAGCAGGAGGAGGGCCCGTTCGGCAAGCTCTCGCAGATGTTCATCATCGGCCACGGCATGTGCGGGCCGACCATGATGGCGTTCGCGCGGGAGGAGCATAAGCGCACCTATCTGCCGCCGCTCGCGTCCGGCGAAAAGGTCTGGTGCCAGCTCTTCTCCGAGCCTGCCGGCGGCTCGGACGTTGCCGGCCTGCGCACGCGTGCCGAGAAGGACGGCGACGACTGGGTCATCAATGGCCAGAAGATCTGGACCTCAGGCGCGCATTATTCCGACTACGGCATCCTATTGACGCGCACTGATCCGACCGTGCCCAAGCACAAGGGCCTCACCATGTTCTTCCTCGACATGAAGAGTCCGGGCGTCGAGGTCAGGCCGATCAAGCAGGCGAGTGGCGCCTCCGACTTCAACGAGGTCTACTTCACCAATGTCCGCATTCCCGATCACCAGCGACTCGGCGAGGTCGGTGACGGCTGGAACGTTTCGCTGACCACGCTGATGAACGAGCGCATGTCGATCGGCGCCGGTGTTGCGACCGGCTTTCCGGAGCTGTTCGAGTACTGCTCGAGCCTGATGCTCGATGACGGCCCGGCGATCGAGGATCGCGCGGTGCGCTCGAAATTGGCGAACTGGGCGGTGAAGGCGAGCGGCCTGCGCTATACCAGCATGCGCGCGATCTCGGCGCTGTCGAAGGGCGAGCGCCCGGGGCCTGAAAATTCGATCGGCAAGCTGGTGGCGGGCTCGATGATCCAGGATGTGGCGACATACGCATTGGATTTGCAGGGCGCGGCGGGCGTTGTCAGCGGCCCCGAAGACGCCGAAGTGGCCGGCCGTTTCCAGGCCATGCTGCTGCGCGCGCCAGGCACCCGCGTCGAAGGCGGTACCGACGAGATCATGCGCAACATCATCGCCGAGCGGGTACTGGGCTTGCCCGGCGATATCCGGGTCGACAAGGACGTGCCGTTCAACAAGATCCCGACGAAGGGAAGAGGGTAGAGGTCCGCCATGAATTTCGATGACACCCCGCAGGAAGCCGCATTCCGCGAGACCGCGCGCAAATGGATCGAGGCCAATGCGCCGAAGGAGCTCCATGCCGAGCTGTCGAAATCCTCGCTCGGCCGCATCCGCCTGGCCAATCACGACATCGTCGATGTCGGCAAGGCCTGGCAGAAGAAGAAGTTCGAGGGCAATTGGGCCTGTCTGCACTGGCCCAGGGAGTATGGCGGCCGGGGTGCGACGCCGATCGAGAAGGTGATCTGGCAGCAGGAGGAGGGCGTCTACGGCAAGCTGACGCAACCATTTCAGATCGGCGAGGGCATGTGCGGGCCGACCGTGATGGCGTTCGGCAGCGAGGACGCCAAGCGGCGGTACTTGCCCAAGCTCGCCTCTGGTGAGGAGATCTGGTGCCAGCTGTTCTCCGAACCGTCCGCCGGCTCCGACGTCGCGGGTCTGCGCACCCGCGCGGAGAAGAAGGGCGACAACTGGATCGTCAACGGCCAGAAGATCTGGACCTCGGGTGCGCATTATTCCGACTATGGCCTTTTGATCGCGCGCACCGATCCGAACGTGCCCAAGCACAAGGGCCTCACCATGTTCTTCCTGGACATGAAGAGCCCCGGCGTCGAGGTGCGACCGATCAAGCAGGCCAACGGCATGCAGGAGTTCAACGAGGTCTACTTCACAGATGTCGTGATCCCTGACAGCCAGCGGCTCGGCGCCGTCGGCGAGGGCTGGAACGTCTCGCTGACCACGCTGATGAACGAGCGCATGTCGATCGGCGCGCGGCTCGCGACCGGTGTCCCCGAGATGTTCGAGTTCTGCTCCAACCTGATGCTCGAGGACGGGCTTGCCATCGACGATCCCGCCGTGCGCTCCAAACTCGCGACCTGGGCGGCGAAGTCGAATGGGCTCAAATACACCAGCTACCGCACGATCTCGGCGCTGTCGAAGGGCGAGCGGCCGGGCCCGGAGAATTCGATCGGCAAGCTGGTCTCCGGCATGATGCTCCAGGACATCGCGACCTATGCCATGGACCTCCAGGGCGCGGCCGGTGTTCTCACCGGCAATGACGAGGAGACTGTGCAGGGCCAGTTCCAGCAGATGCTGCTGTCCGCGCCCTCGATGCGCATCGCCGGCGGCACGGACGAGATCCTGCGCAACATCATCGCCGAGCGCGTGCTGGGCCTGCCCGGCGACATCCGCGTCGACAAGGACGTGCCGTACAACAAGATCCCGACCAAAGGGCGGTGATCTTTCTCTTGTCCCGGATGCGGTGCGGCGCGAAGTGCTGCTCCGCTGAGCGGGGATCCAGGAGTCACAATGGGCCTCGGCTCGGCGGGGCACGAAAGCGAGACTAGTCATGGACGCCAAAGGGCCCAACGCCAACTACTCCACCGAAGACCGCATCGGCGTGCTCGAAGAGCTTCTCAATGAGCGCTACTCCGTCCGCGCGTTCCTTGCCAAGGAAGTCGATCGCGCGATCATCGAGCATGTGCTGACCACCGCGCAGCGCACCGCGTCATGGTGCAACAGCCAGCCCTGGCAGGTCGTCATCGCCAGCGGCGAGGCCAAGGAGCGCTTTCGCAAGGCGATCTACGCGGAGGCCTCCAAGGGGCTCGGTGATGACTACGACTTCACCCCGCCGCGCGAATATGTCGGGATATATCTGGAGCGTCGCCGCGAGAGCGGCTTCCAGCTCTACAACACGCTCGGCATCGCCCGCGGCGACAAGATGGCTTATGCCAAGCAGGCGCTGGAGAACTACAATTTCTTCGGCGCGCCGCACGTCGCCGTCATCCACACCAACGAGCCGCTCGGCATCTACGGTGCGATCGATTGCGGCGCCTATGTCAGCAATTTCATGCTGGCCGCGCAGGCGCTCGGGCTCGGCACGATACCGCAGGCCGCGCTCGCGCGGCATTCCGGGTTGATCCGCCGCCACTTCAATCTGTCCGACGATCGCCGCGTCGTCTGCGGCATTTCGTTCGGCTATGCGGACAATGCGCACAAGGTCAACAGTTATCGCACCTCGCGGGCGAGCTTGGGCGAGACCGTAACGTTCGTGGACACGTGAACGCCTGCCCTGAGCTCGACGCCCTCGGTGTAGACGTGCCAAAGACGGCCGTCGATACGGCCGTCTTTCAGCATTTCCGGCTCTTAGCCGCCGCTGCCGCCAATCACGGCGCGCACCGTCTCGTCGGGCCCGAAATCCTCGGCGCCGTCGACATAGAGCAGCGCGGCGAGCTTCGAACGGGCTCGGTTGACGCGGCTCTTGATGGTGCCGACCGCGCAGCCGCAGATCGAGGCTGCGTCCTCATAGGAGAAGCCGGACGCGCCGACCAGGATCAAGGCTTCCCGCTGATCTTGCGGAAGCTTATCGAGCGCGGTGCGAAACTCCTCGAATTCGAGGTGCGCATTCTGCGAAGGCTGCGTCTTCAGAGTCTTCGCATAGTTGCCTTCGGCATCCTCGACCTCGCGCCGCCGCTTGCGATAATCGGAGCGGAACAGGTTGCGCAGGATCGTAAACAGCCAGGCCGGCAGGTTTGAGCCGGGCTGGAACGAGTCGATGTTGGCGAGGGCACGCAGCAGCGTCTCCTGGACGAGGTCGTCCGCGCGGTCCGCATTGCCGCTGAGCGAGATGGCGAAGGCGCGCAGGCTGGGCACGGCCGCCAAGATGTCGTTGCGCAGGGAGTCCGTGAGAGGCATTAATCCCTCCCATTGTTGTTGTCGTTGGATCCACCCTCATTTTCCACGTGGGGAGTCGCTCCTGGCGCATCAAGCTTCTTGATCAGTTCTGCGAACCGATCGGGAACCCCTTGCCGCACGACATCATCGTACATGGCCCGCAACTGGTGCCCGATCCGGGATTGAATCTCCGGAGTGAGGCCTCCCTTGCCGGGGGTCGTGCTTCTGCTGGCTTGAGACTTGAGATCTTTCATGACCTGTTCCACGTTTCCCCGAGTTAAGTTACTGTGAAATCGAGAAGTTTTCTCAACCGGGAGCCGTTCCCTGGATAGGCACAATTCCAGCTGCGCTAAAAAGTTCCCAGTTCGTCGGAACTTTTCTCGGCCAGAGGCGTAGTCAGCCCAGCAGGGGAACCTGGGCCCCCCGCGTGACGCCTCGTCGTGTAAGGTTGGCCCGAAGACGAATGGAGTGGGGATGTCCCGTTCACAGCTTGTTGCTGAACACTTGCCGTTGTTGCGCCGGTACGCGCGCGCCCTGACGGGCAGCCAGGCCTCCGGTGACGCCTATGTCGCAGCCATGTTGGAGGCCATGCTGGGAGACCCGTCGGTGCTCGATGAGAGCCATGGGCCCAGGGCTGGCCTGTTCCGGCTGTTCACGCAGATCTGGAATTCGGTCTCCGTCAACGACGATGCCGAGGTGACGACCCTGCCGATGCCGCCGGAGCGGCGGCTGTCGAACATCACGCCGTTGCCGCGCCAGGCCTTTCTGCTGCTTTCGCTCGAGGGCTTTTCGGAAGAGGAAGTTGCCTTCATTCTCGGGACCGACGTCGCGGAGACGCGGCGGCTCGCGGATGCTGCAGGACGCGAGATGGCCGCCGAAATCGCGACCGATGTCCTGATCATCGAGGACGAGACCTTCATCGCGATGGACCTCGAGAGCCTGGTGAAGAATCTCGGCCACAACGTCGTCGGCGTCGCCCGCACCCATGCCGACGCGGTGGCCCTCGCCAAGAACAAGCGGCCCGGCCTGATCCTCGCCGACATCCAGCTCGCAGATGGCTCGTCGGGCCTCGATGCCGTCAACGAGCTGCTGCGCACCTTCGAGGTGCCGGTGGTCTTCATCACGGCCTATCCGGAGCGCTTCCTCACCGGCGAGCGGCCCGAGCCGGCATTTCTGATCTCAAAACCGTTCCAGCCCGCGATGGTGTCGGCGGTCGCGAGCCAGGCCCTGTTCTTCCAGCGCAACTCGCGCAACCGCACGCCGAAAGCGCCGGCGGCATAAGGCGCCATTTCGCGAAACGATCTGATCCGGCGTGCTGCAAGGCACGCCGGATTTTTCATGCCGCCGCTCGCGCTTGACGCGGATCGACTTCGCCGCTCATACCTCATGCCTTGATCCCCGTCGGAGATTTGCAATGGACCAGCGGCTCCTCGATCGTCTCACCATCCGCGACCTCGTCGAAAACTGGGCGGTGTGGCGCGACGCTGGCGACTGGGAGCGCTTCGCCACGGTGTGGCACGAAGAGGGCTGGATGTCCGCGACCTGGTTTCAGGGACCGGCGCGGGATTTCATGCGTGTCAGCCAGGAGGGATTTGCCAAAGGCGTGCGCATCCTGCACTTCCTCGGCGGCACCAGCATCGACCTCTCCGGCGCACGCGCGATCGCCCAGACCAAGATGACGATCTCGCAGCGCGCACTCGTGCACGACGTGCTCTGCGACGTCGTCTGCACCGGGCGCTTCTATGATTTCCTGGAGAAGAGGCAGGGCCGATGGGGCATCGTCCGGCGCCAGCCAATCTACGAGAAGGATCGGATCGATCCGGTCGATCCCGCCGCGACGCTGCGCCTCGATCAGCAGGCGCTCGCCGTGCTGCCCGAAGGCTACCGTCACCTCGCCTATATGCAGGAGCTGATCGGCTATAAGGTCAAGCGCGACATGCCGGGCCTCACCGGACCCGAAGTCGAGAAGCTCTATGACGAAGGACGGGCGTGGCTGGCGCGGCCGGCGGAATGACACCAGACAAAAGTAAGGCGCGACTGGCATCACCACAGTCGCGCCCTACGTCGCCGGCCTATGGGGCAGGGGGGAATAGCCGGCTGCTGAGACGACTCCTGGTCGCGGAAGTCGTTCCCCCAAGTGCGAAATATTTTTGTGCCTGCGGCCTTTTTCGCACACGGTTAAGTGATCGTAACGGTCAAGAACTCCCGCTCCTGCGGCGGCGTTGTTCCCGCGATCGCCATGGGGGCGAGGGATCGACAGCCATGTCACAGATTCAAAAGGTCTTTTTGGGTGCCGTCGCGATCGTCGCGACGCTGGGTGCCGTGCAATTGGCGTCTGGGCACGATCTGGCCGACCGTTGGCAGGCAGTCGCCGATATCCCCAGCCACAGCTCGATTTCCGCGCCCAGCCAGAACGTCAATCGCGCCGCGAAGGCGGACCGTCTCGCTGGGCTTAAGCCGGCGCCGGTTGCCACGCGCACGGTGTCGATGCGGCTGAACGACCTCGCCGAGACGTCCGTGCTGCTGCGGGTCCCCGCGACCATCGAGACCGGCAACGCCAAGCCGCCACTGCTGCTCCAGAACCAGAAGAAGGTGCGCAGCAAGCCAACGATCGCCTGTGAGCCGATGGTGAGCTCCCTGACCGAAGTCGCCAAGCTTCTCCAGCCCGGCCGCTGCGTGACCTGATCTGCGCTCTCAGGACGACAGCACCGCCGGGCGATCGCTTCACATCCTCTTGATCCGTCATTGCCTCGCGCTATATCCGGGTTCCTTCCCTTTTGTTTTGACCGGGTAAGCGCATGACGACGTCAGATACGGCTGTGCATACGCAGCCTTTCCAGGCCGAAGTTTCCGAACTGCTGCACCTGATGGTGCATTCCGTCTATTCGGAAACCGACATCTTCCTCCGCGAGCTCATCTCCAATGCCTCCGATGCGTGCGACAAGCTGCGCTACGAGGCCATCGGCAGTCCCGCCCTGCTGGGTGAGGGCGACGCCCTCAAGATCCGCATCATCCCGAACAAGACCGCCAAGACGCTCACGATCGCCGACAACGGCATCGGCATGGAGCGGCAGGAGCTGATCGACCACCTCGGCACCATCGCCCGCTCCGGCACCAAGGCGTTCGTGGCGAAGCTGAAAGAGGCCAAGGACGGGCTCGGCCTGATCGGGCAGTTCGGCGTCGGCTTCTACTCCGCCTTCATGGTCGCCGAGAAGATCGTCGTCGTCAGCCGCCGCGCCGGCGAGAGCGACGTCTGGACCTGGAGCTCCCAAGGCGGCTCCGGCTTCGAGATCGCCCGCGCGAGCGACGAGGACGCCGCGCGCGTGACGCGCGGCACCGAGATCGTCCTGCACCTGAAGGACGATGCCAAGAAATATCTCGAGACCTACGAGATCGAGCGCATCGTCACGGCCTATTCCGACAACATCCTGTTCCCGATCGAGCTCGTGCCCGAAGAGGGCGAGCCGCGCCAGATCAATTCGGCGAGCGCGCTATGGCAGCGGTCGAAATCCGAGCTGACGGCGGAGGACTACAAGAAGGCCTATCATCAGATCGCCTCCGCCTTCGACGACCCCGCGATGACGCTGCATTACCGTGCCGAAGGCCGGTATTCCTACGCCGTGCTGCTGTTCGCGCCCTCGACCAAGCCGTTCGACCTGTTCGAGCCGAACCGTAAGGGCCGGGTCAAGCTCTACGTCCGCCGCGTCTTCATCACCGATGACGCCGATCTGTTGCCGGGCTATCTGCGCTTTGTCCGCGGCGTCGTCGACAGCGAGGATCTTCCGCTCAACATCTCGCGCGAGATGCTCCAGAACAATCCGCAGCTCGCGCAGATCCGCAAAGCCGTGGCGACCCGTGTCGTATCCGAGCTGGAAAGCCTTGCCGAGAAGGACCCGGAGAATTTTGCCAAGATCTGGGACGCCTTCGGCGCGGTGCTGAAGGAAGGCATCTATGAGGATTTCGAGCGGCGCGAAAAGCTGCTCGCGCTGTCGCGCTTCACCACCACATCGGGCGAGAAGCGGTCGCTGAAGCAGGTCATCGCCGATTTCAAGCCGAACCAGACCGAAATATATTACCTGGTCGGCGACAGCATCGAGCGGCTGAAATCCAACCCACGGCTCGAGGCCGCGACCGCGCGCGGCATCGAGGTGCTGCTGCTGTCCGACCCGGTCGATGCCTTCTGGACTTCGATGCCTTCGGAGTTCGACGGCAAGCCGCTGAAATCGTTGAGCCAGGGCGATCTCAATCTCGACCTGATCCCACGCATTGACGACAAGGATGAGGCGAAGAAGGAAGAACCGGCCGCGGATGAGGCCGCCACCATCGCCGTGATCAAGGCTGCGCTCGGCGAGCGCGTCAGCGACGTCAAGGCCTCGACGCGGCTCACCAGCTCGGCCTCCTGCCTCGTCGCCGACAGCCAGGGGCCGAGCCGCGAGCTGGAGCGAATCCTGGCGCAGCAGAACCGCGGCATGAAGACCAAGCCGATCCTCGAGATCAATTTGCGGCATCCGCTGGTTACCGCGGTCACCAAGGCGCAAGCAGGCTCGAAGGTCGTGGACGATCTCAGCCTGCTTCTGCTCGAGCAGGCGCAGATCCTGGACGGCGAATTGCCGGAAGATCCGGCGGCGTTCGCGGCAAGGCTGAACCGGCTGGTGTTGCAAGGGCTCGGCGCGTAGCCGCTGGTTCGGCCGTCAACCCCGGCTATGGCGAGGGCGAGTGCGTTGCGAGAGCGCTCCACTCACCTTGCCGTCATCTCTCTCTAGGAACAGTCGCCTCCAGCGTGGTGTTATGCCATATGAGGTGACTGAGGTGACCGGCATCCGTGCCGGCGCCGTGTTCGATTCGAGGATTTTTTCCATGCGCTTGCCGATACTGACCGTCACCGCAATTGTGACCCTATTCGTCGCGGCCGATGCCAGCGCCCAGACCTATGATCCGCGCTATCCCGTGTGCATGCATGTCTATACGCCCGGCGGCTTCGGCGGCGGCGGCGATTATTTCGACTGCTCCTTCACCTCACTGCCGCAGTGCCGAGCCTCCGCCTCGGGCCGCTCGGCGAGCTGTGACCTGAATCCCTATTACGCCTTCGACCAACCCCCGCCGCGCCCGCGCAAGCGACAGAGGCAACAGTACTAGCGGTCCACGATGCGGTTTCCTCGGATCTTCTCGTCCTGTGCTTCGCTCGCCCTGCTCCCCGCCGTCGGCGCTTGGCTTGTGATTGCGCCCTCCCACGCGCAGACCTTCGATCCACGCTACCCCGTCTGCATGCACGTTTATTCCGGCGCGAATGGCGGTGGCGGGGAGTGGTACGACTGCTCCTTCACATCCATCCCGCAATGCCGCGCCACCGCTTCGGGCCGCGCCGCGACCTGTGACCTCAATCCATATTATCCCGTCAACGCACCGCCGCGCCATTTGCGCCGCGGGCGAAGCGGCTAGCGCCTGCCTGGCGTTTCGGCGCCGGTGCTGGCGTTACAGCTGAGCCGCCAATTTCGCTCGCCTTGTGCGGGCCGTCTCGTGCAGCCGGCGGCCTGGTAAGGAATGACTAGCGTTAATCGCGCACTAACCGGCTTTTACCCTGCCCCTTAACACCTGGGCAGGGCGGTGCGGGCTAAGATCGGCGAACCAGCAGCCATGGCCCGAGAGAACAACAGCATGACCACCGCTGTCATCGAGCAAGCGAAATCCGCGCGCGCGCCGTCGGCGTCGAAGATCTGGCTGAAGGCGATCGAGCTCACCGCACGGATCGAGACGCTGCCGGGACGTCTGTTCGCCGACGTCGTCGACGATTGGGCGCGACGCCAGCCCGATCGCGCGGCGCTGGTCACCGACATTGGCATGCTCGATTACGAAGGCCTGTCGAAGCGTATCAATCGCTACGCGCGCTGGGCGCGCTCGGTCGGCCTCGTCAAGGGTGATACCGTCGCACTGATCATGCCGAACGGCATCGACTATCTCGCGGCATGGCTCGGCATCAGCCGCGTCGGCTCTGTGGTCGCGCTGCTCAACACAAAGCTGGTGGGACAGTCGCTTGCGCATTGCATCGATGTCGCCGCACCCCGACACATCATCGTCGCGCATGATCTTTCGGAGGTGCTGGAGAGCGCGAAGCCGCATCTGAAGACGCAAGCCAAGGTCTGGACCCATGGCGATGCCCGGGGCGAACGTGCGATCGACGTCGCGCTTGCCGTCCTGGACGACGGCCCGCTCGCGCCGGACGAGCACGGCGATGTCAGCATCGAAGATCGCGCTCTGCTGATCTACACCTCGGGCACCACGGGCCTGCCGAAAGCGGCCAGTATCAGTCACCGCCGCATCCTCAACTGGGGCTTCTGGTTCGCTGGTCTCACAGGCGCGACACCGCAGGATCGGCTCTACAACTGTCTGCCGCTATTCCATTCGGTTGGCGGCATCGTCGCCCCATGCAGCATGCTGGCTGCCGGCGGCTCCGTGGTGATTGCGGATAAGTTTTCGGCTTCAAACTTCTGGTCCGACATCGTGCGCCACGACTGCACGCTGTTCCAGTATATCGGGGAGCTCTGTCGCTATCTGCTGAAGGCGCCGCCGTCGGAATATGAGAACCGCCATCGCCTACGGCTGGTCTGCGGTAACGGCTTGCGCGGCGACATCTGGGAAGACTTCCAGGCTCGTTTCGCCATTCCGCGCATCCTCGAATTCTACGCGGCAACGGAAGGCAATTTCTCGCTGTTCAATGTCGAGGGGCAACCCGGCGCAATCGGGCGCATCCCGCCGCTGCTCGCGCATCGCTTTCCGGCCAGTCTCGTCAAGCTCGACCCCGATAGCGGCGCGCCGCTGCGCAGTGACGAGGGCCTCTGCATCGCCTGCGCCCGCGGCGAGGCCGGCGAGGCCATCGGCCGCATCGGCACCGCGGACCAGGGCGGCGGCCGATTCGAGGGCTACACCGATGCCGACGAGACCGAGAAGAAGATCCTGCGCGACGTCTTTGCCAAGGGCGACGCCTGGTTTCGCACCGGCGACTTGATGCGGATGGACGACAAGGGCTTTTTCCATTTCGTCGACCGCATCGGCGACACCTTCCGCTGGAAGGGCGAGAATGTCGCGACCTCGGAGGTCAACGACGCCGTGCGCGATTTCACCGGCGTGGTCGACGCCACCACCTATGGCGTCAGCATACCCGGCGCCGACGGTCGGGCCGGGATGAGTGCGATCGTCGTGAACGAGGGTTTTGACATCACCGCGCTGCCTGCTCATCTCGCACTTCGCCTCCCGGCTTACGCCCGCCCGGTCTTCATCCGTATCTCGCGGGAGCTCGACGCCACCGAGACGTTCAAGCAGAAGAAGGGCGTTCTCGCGCGGCAGGGGTTTGACCCCTGCGCGATCTCCGATCCGCTGTTTATCCTCGAGCCGAAATCCGGCGCCTACGTCGCGCTGGATGCCGAGGTCAATGCACGCATCAACGACGGCACGATCAGGCTGTAGGCCTGCGGAAATCAGCAGATAGGTCCAATTTTATCTGAATTGTCCAAGAAGCCATTTACTTCTGTCGGGTAAACAGACGGTCATGGGGAGGCGGTCATCAAGAGCCGCCGTAACACGAATTGATAATGAAGAGCGAGCCAGCCATGTCGGTAAGGTCAAAGGTCATCGAAGCCATTCAGCAGATCGCCAAGGAACAGCACGTCGCGCTTCCTGCGCTTTCGGACGATCTGTCCCTGCACGAGACGGGCTTCGACTCGCTCGCCTTCGCGATCCTGGTCGCGCGCCTCGAGGACGAGATCGGCGTCGACCCCTTCACCATTTCCGAGGACGCAGCGTTTCCCGCCACCGTCGGCGATTTCGTGCGGGCCTACGAAAATGTCCCCGCGTGAGATCTTCGCGCTTCGCGATCATCTCGGCGCGGAGCTGAAAGGCCGCACGATCTCCGATGCGCACGATGTCGTGTCGCTGACCGACATCCTGTCGCATACGGTTCTGGGCGGCCGGCTGCGCGAGCTGTCGGGCCGCGCCGTGCTGCTCAAGCTGTCGGACCAGCTCCGGTCGGGCCTTGCCATGATCGAACTCGACGGCGTCGTCCGTCGCATGCTGCTGTGCCCGCCCGATCTCAACCCGGCGCATCTCGACGCGTTGGTCGCGGATGCCGGAATCGATGCCGTCGTGACGGACGAGCCGGATCGTTGGGCCGGCACTGGCGTGCCGCTGGTCGTCGCCGCGCAATTGCCGCTTCAAGCCACCGCGCGGGCCAGGACCGAACGCGCCACCGAATGGCTGATGCTCACCTCGGGCACCTCGGGCGTGCCAAAGATCGCCGGCCATACGCTGGAAGCGCTGACAGGCGCGATCGTTGCCGAAGGCCCCGCACGCGGGCCTGCGCCGGTATGGGCGACGTTCTACGACATCCGCCGTTATGGCGGTTTGCAGATATTCCTCCGCGCTGTCCTCTCCGGCGGTTCGATGGTGCTGTCCGATCCCCATGAGGCACTCACCGATCACATCGCGCGGCTGAACGCGCGCGGCGTGTCGCACATCTCCGGCACGCCCTCGCACTGGCGCAAGCTCCTGATGAGCGGCTCGGCCGCGCAGTTCGCCCCGGCTTACGTCCGTCTCTCCGGCGAGATCGCCGACCAGGCCGTGCTCGACGGCCTCAAAGTGGCGTTTCCCCATGCCTCCGTCGGCCACGCCTATGCCTCGACCGAGGCCGGCGTCGGTTTCGCCGTCAATGACGGGCTCGAGGGATTTCCGGCCGACTATCTCGGCAACCGCAATGGCGTCGAGATGAAGGTCGTGGACGGCTCGCTGCGGATCCGATCGACACGAACAGCCCACGCCTATATCGGCCGCAACGCCGCGGCGCTCACCGATGATGAGGGGTTTGTCGACACCGGCGATATCGTCGAGCTGCGCGGTGATCGTTATTACTTCGTCGGCCGCCGTGGCGGCATCATCAACATCGGCGGGCTGAAGGTCCACCCTGAGGAGATCGAGGCGGTGATCAACCGCCATCCCGCCGTGCGGATGTCGCGCGCCAAGTCTCGCCGCAGCCCTATCACCGGCGGTATCGTCGTCGCCGATGTAATTCTTGCCGAGGGTACCGATCCGGCGCACGCGAAAGGGATCCGGGATCAGATCCTGGAGCAGTGCCGCGCCCAGCTCGCCTCGCACAAGGTGCCGGCCGTGATCCGCTTCGTCGAGGCGCTCGATGTCACCCCGGCCGGAAAACTGGCGCGCACCGATGCATAATATTCTCGTCACCGGCGGCAGCCGCGGCATTGGCCTGGCGATCGCCAGGCGGCTCGCCGGCGCCGGCTTCAACGTGGTTGCGGCCGCACGGCGCGAGAGCGAGGAGCTCAAGAGCGCGATTGCCGAATCCGAGGGGCGCCTGCATTTCCGCTCCTGCGATCTCGCCGTGATTGATGCAATTCCGGCTTTCGCGAAGCTCGTGCGCGACGAGTTCGGCCCGATCTACGGCCTCGTCAACAATGCCGGCCTCGGTACCGAGGGCCTGCTTGCCACCATGCACAATTCCGAGATCGAGGCGCTGGTGCAGCTCAATGTGCTGTCTCCGATCATCCTCACAAAATATGTTGCGCGGCAGATGATGGCGGATGGTGCGGGGCGCATCATCAACATCTCCTCGATCATCGCGACCACAGGCTACAACGGGTTGTCGGTCTACGGCGCGACCAAGGCCGCCGCCACCGGCTTCACCCGCTCGCTTGCGCGCGAGGTCGGCAAGCTCGGCATCACCGTGAACGCGATCGCTCCGGGCTTCATCGACACCGAACTCACCCACAATCTCTCCGACGAGGGCCGCAAGCGCATCGCCGGCCGCAGCGCGCTGCGCCGCTTGCCGGAGACGGACGACATCGCTCGGATGGTGGAATATCTGCTGGGGGAAGGCGGCCGCAATGTCACCGGGACGGTGTTCACCGTCGACGCGGGGAATACGGCATAAGCGGAACCCGCCCGTCGTGATCGTGTTGATCCGGCACAATGACATCTGTCCGGATCTGGTCGTAAGATGCCCCGCAATCGATTGGGTTACGTCAACCGATCTGCCCTAATCGACAGGGAGCAGTCCATGACCCCGCCAAACATGACCGCTTCACACCGGAGCCTGCCGGAGCAATCCCGGACGGAGCCGGATGATGTCCGCTGTCCGCCGATGACGCATCAGAATTCCGGCAGTCACGGCCATGAAATGTACCCACAGCAATTCGTGCGCCTGGTCGGCTGTCATGATGCGTCGCTCGACAGCCTACGCAAGCGTCAAGAGGACGAGCTGCACTAGCCGCTCACGTTCGCTGCTTCGGCGAGTCCTTCGGCAGGTCAATTCGCTGCTGTGAGAATTCCGGCGGCCCCTCGGTCAGGCGGCGAATGCGGCGTTCGCGTTCGTCGGCCGGCAATGCGGGATCGAGCAGCGCCTCGATCTCGTGTACTGCGATCTCCTCGATCCTGGTGGCGCTCGATTCCGTCGGGTGTACCGGCGGGAGGACCGGGGGCGTCATCTTCAGGCCCAGTTCGATCAGCTTGCAGATCGCATCCGAGCGGGTCAGGCCATGAGCTTCGGCCCAGGCATCGACGGCTGCCGTCAGTCTTTCGGGCATCTTCACCGCGCTGACTGGGTCAATGCCCGTGCGCCGGCGGACTGGAGCGCCTGAGTCCTTGCGGCCAAAGTCGGACACCTCGATCATCCCATGCACCCCTTTGAGCTGAACGACGATATCCGCTCTCCCCAGACGGCCGTTTGACGCCGATCAATGACCCGCCGCGGAATCGCAAGCGCCGGCATCTTGTTGTCCGTGTCCTTTTCGGCCAAATGATCGAAAAGGCTGCCGGCCGGCGAACCCGGATCGGTCCTGCCGCGTATTCTGTTCCGACGCGCATTCCAACCACCCGGCATTCCGAATGATCTCAGGCGAGTCTTTCTATCGCGGCATTCCCGTCTTCAGAGGCTTCACCAGCCTGATGGATCCCGCGCTCTACTCGCCGCTGCCCGACGACTGGAGCATCGGCGTTGCCGATATCGTCGATTCGACCAGGGCGATCGCGGCGCAGCGCTACAAGGCGGTGAACATGGCCGGCGCTGCGGTGATCGCGGCGGTGACGAACGCGTTGGCGGGACGCGAATTTCCCTTCGTATTCGGGGGCGACGGCGCAAGCTTTGCGGTTTCGCCGGATGATGTCGAACTGGCCCGCGAGGCGCTGGCTGCGACTGCGACCTGGGTGCGGGAAGATCTCGATCTGACCATGCGCGTCGCACTAGTGCCGGTCAGCGCCATTCGTGCGCAGGCCCTGGACGTGCGCGTCGCCCGGTTCGGGCCTTCGGCCAACCTGTCCTATGCGATGTTCTCGGGCGGCGGCCTCGCCTGGGCCGAGGCCACGATGAAGCGCGGCGAGTTTGCGGTCGAGGCGGCGCCCGCGGGCACGCAACCCGACCTGTCGGGCCTGTCCTGCCGATTTGAGGTGATTCCGGCCTCCCGCGGATTGATCCTATCGCTGCTGGTGATGCCGACACGGGGTGCCGATCCGCGCGCCTTCCGCAAGGTGATCGAGGACGTCATCGATCTGGTCGAGCGCAGTCCGGATGGCGGCCGCCCGGTGCCACCGCAAGGGCCGCCGCTGAAATGGCCGCCGCAGGGGGTGGACCTCGAGGCCCGCACCAAGCGTGGCGGTTCGCTGCTCGCACGCAGGGTCAGCGTGCTCGCCTACACGCTGTTCGCCTATCTGATCATGCGCTTCGACCTCAAGGCCGGCGGCTTCATGCCTGGCGTCTACAAGCGTCAGGTGGCTGAGAACTCGGACTTCAGGAAATATGATGACGGCTTGCGCATGGTCATCGACTGTACGGTCGAGCTTGAACGTGCCCTCACCGATCGTCTCGCTGCGGCCGCGCGCGAGGGTATCGTGCGTTACGGCGTCCACCGGCAGGATGCGGCCATGATGACCTGCTTCACACCCTCGCTGCTGCGGAGCGATCACGTCCATTTCATCGACGGCGCGCGTGGCGGCTATGCCTCGGCGGCGACGGCGTTGAAGGCGATGATGGCAGCGAGCTAGCGCCCGGCGCGCGTCCAGATCTCGCCGCCGCAGAGCGCGCCGACGCAGCCTGGACAAGGGCCCTAAAATGGAGCGCCTCGATAGCAGCCCGGCAGGATAGTGCAACGCTGGCTTGGAATCACATTCCCGCGCCTACCGCCCTATGATCATTTGCCCCATCGCACGAAGGCGACAGAAGCCGCGGTCGACAGTCCAAACACGACCATGGCGCCACCGACCAGCGCGAACAGAGTCCAGGCCGGAGCTTGCGCGGTCATCAGTCCGACGCCGCCGATCGCGACCATCAAGAGCCGCACCGTGGAGGCGAGCACGGGGCCGCCGACTCGCGCCGCACCCTGTGACGAGAAGTACAACGACACGCCCATGCCGAAGAACACGAAGGCCGGTCCTGCCCAATGGAAATAGCTGTGCGCTGCCGCGGTGACGCCGGGGTCCCGCGTGAAGAGCCCGACCCACAGCGACGGAGCGAGCGCAACGGCGAGGCCGATCAGGCCGATGGTGAGTCCGGAGGCCGCCGCCGCAGTCCAGGCCACCCGCCGCGCGCGCTTCACGTCTCCGGCGCCGATCGCCATGCCGACCATCGGCACCGAGGCTATGCCGAAGGCGAAGGTGATCGGGATGAGCAAGAATTCCAGCCGCGATCCGATGCCGTAGCCCGCCAGTGTTTCGGTGCCGAAGGTCGCCAGGATCTTGGTGAATATCAGGATGGTGAGCACGGTCTGGAGCGGCGACAGGCAGGCCAACGCGCCGACCTTGAGAATGTCCACGAACATCGCGCGCTCGAAATGGAAGGCACGAAGAGCCAGCGGCAGCCGGCTGCGTCCGGACAACAGATACCAGAGGAAGAAGATCGCCGCGCAGCTGAACGCAATCAACTGGCCGCTCGCGACGCCCGGCATGCCGAATTGCGGCACTCCGAACAGCCCGAGCCCGAGCGTGCCGCCGAGCGCGATCTGGAGCACGCTCGCTCCGATCAGCGTCATCGAAGGCAGGCGCATGTCCCCGGTGCCACGGATGACCGAGGCCAGCGTGTTGACGAGCCAGATCGCCACCGCGCCGGAGAACAGCACCTGCGAATAGCTGCTGGCCTCCTCGAGCACCTGCTCGCGTCCGCCGAGGAGCGCGAAGAAGGAGCGGCCGAAGACGAGCATCATCACCGTGAAGAACAGCCCGCCGCAGAGGCCGATGATGGCAGCGTGCAGCGCCAGCGTCGCAGCGCGGTCGCGATTCCCAGCGCCCAGCGCGCGGCTGATGGCGGAGGAGACGCCGCCGCCCATCGCGCCAGCGCTCATCATCTGCGTCAGCATCGCGAACGGAAACACCAGCGCGATCGCCGCGAGCGGAATGGTGCCGAGCCGGCCGATATAGGAGGTCTCGGCCACCGCAACCAGCGTGCTGCCGACCATCGCGATCATGTTGGGAATCGCGAGCCGCAGCAGCGTCGGGAGAATCGGTGCGGTCAGCAGGCTGGCGATCGGGGAGACGACCGGCGCAACCGGCGGGACGGCATCTAGGGGGGCGTCGATCGTCATGTTCACCGGGCGGAATATTAAATGATGGTCGACATATTATAGAACGTGGGTCGACCCGCGCAGCCCTTGCTCACGCAGGGCTCACCAGGGCAGGCCGCATAGGTCGATGGTGCCCAGCGTCGGCGCGCGGACGATGTTGAAGACGTAGGGCGCCATCTGGGTAAAGCGGATCCGCCCTTCCGGCTGCTCGCAATAGACCTCGCCCTTGAAGGGGAGCCAGCTGCGGGCCTCGTAGAATGCGAAATTGTGCGGCTCGCAGAACAGCAGGGCGAAGCGGACCGCTTCGTTGGCTCTGATCGTGTGCACGGCCGCGTCGAGCGCGATCGTTGCATAACCGCGGCCGCGTCGGTCCTCGCGCGTGCAGACCCCGCCGATGCCGCCAATGTGGACCTTCTGTCCGTTCCAGGTGACGGTTCGGAAGTAGATGCCGACATGGCAAACGAGACCGTCCTCGGGCGTCTCGATCAGAACGCGCAGATCGGCATTGGCCCATTTGACATGCGCCCAGGGCTTGTCCGCAATCACATGTCGTCCCCACACTGCCTGATGCAGCGGCTCCGCTATCGGCCACGAGGCGTCGCCGTTCAGAATGTCGATCTCGATGCTCATGGCTCCGTCTTTGGCACTGGCGCTGCGCAGGGCATTCGTTCCGCCATAAGCGCTTCAAAGGCAATGGTATTTTGCATCGGCCCGCCACGACTGCCGCAGATGTCCTTGTCCTGCGACGATTTTATGCAATCGTGCCAAGCGTCGGCACCACGCGTTTTCGAAATTCTGAGGTATTTAACGGCTGCGGAACCTTCTATAAGGGGTGACCGTTAGAACTCGTTCCCCACCAGTTGCGGACAAGAACCCATGACCTTTACGCTGCCCCCACTCCCTTACGCCTATGACGCCCTCGGTCAGTACATGTCGAAGGAGACGCTCGAATATCACCACGACAAACATCACCAGGCCTACGTCACCAACGGCAACAACGCGCTCAAGGGGACCGAATGGGAAGGCAAGTCCCTTGAAGAGATCGTCAAGGGCTCGTTCGGCAAGAACCCGGCCGTGTTCAACAATGCCGGCCAGCACTACAACCACATTCACTTCTGGAGCTGGATGAAGCCCAATGGCGGCGGCACCAAGCTGCCCGGCAAGCTCGAGAAGAAGATCAACGAGGACCTCGGCGGCTTCGAGAAGTTCAAGGCGGACTTCCAGGCGGCCGGCGTCGGCCAGTTCGGCTCCGGCTGGTGCTGGCTCCAGGTCAAGAACGGCAAGCTCGAGATCTCCAAGACCCCGAACGGCGAGAATCCGCTGGTGCACGGTGCGACCCCGATTCTCGGCTGCGACGTCTGGGAGCACTCCTACTACATCGACTATCGCAACCGTCGCCCCGACTATCTCAAGGCGTTCGTCGAGAACCTCGTGAACTGGGAATACGTGGAGTCCCTGTTCGAGAAGGCGTGACGATGTCATTCCGGGCCGCGCGAAGCGTGAGCCCGGAGTTCATTTGAATGCTAGGGCTCGCGCCCGATGGGTTCCGGGTCGGCGTCGGCGCGCCGCCCGAGACTGACAAAAGGCGGTCGCTCGCGCGGCCGCCTTTTTGCTGTGCGGAATTGCCCTGCGTGGTACGCGCATGGGTCTGTCATCACGCCGTTTGCATCGCCTCGGCGGCGCCCTTAATCAGAAAAGGATTCACCCTCGAGCCGTCCCACACCCATTGTCAGAACCTTCCCCGAACACGCCGGCGCCTGCCGAGGACTCCGAGCCGCGTCCGGGGCGTGTGCGCAAGCCGATCGGCTGGTCGACTATCATCATCGCGGTCCTGGTGGCGGTGAGCGCAGGCCTTGTCTGGCGTCGCGACGGCACCGATGGCGTTCTCGACATTCTGACCCACGACCTCTCGCTCTTCTCCGGCATCCTGCCGCGCGTGCTGGCCGGCTGTCTGCTCGGCGCTTTCATCTCGGAGATCCTGCCGCACGAGAAAGTCTCGCGCTCGCTTGGGCCGAAGTCCGGCTTGATGGGTCTTTTGATTGGCACCGCGTTCGGCGCGATCCTGCCCGGTGGTCCCTTTACCGCCTACCCCGTGGCGAGCGCGCTGCTCGCGGTCGGCGCCGATTTCGGTGCCACCATCGCCATGGTCGTGAGCTGGACCCTGATCGGCTACGGCCGGGCGGTGGCCTGGGAGATCCCGATCATGGGCACCGATTTCACCTTGTGGCGGATCGTGATCTCGCTGCCGCTGCCGGTGCTCGCAGGCGCTCTCGGCCGCTTCGTCTACGTGAGGATGTATCCGAAGCCCGCCATCAAGGACGACGAGACTTGAGCGCAGCGCTTCTGATCGACATCCTGTTGTGGGGCTCGGTGCTAGGCGTCGGCCTGATCGCATTCCGCCGCGGCCCTCCCGTATTCAAAGCCTCGCTTCGAGAAGGCGCGATGGACTTCATCAACATCGTGCCGCGGATCGCGCTCGGCGTGATCGGCTCCGGCTACATCGCCGCCATCATACCGCAGGAGGTGATCACAGGTTGGCTCGGACCGGACAGCGGTTGGCTCGGGGTAGCGACCGCCGTGGTCGCTGGCGCCGCGACGCCCGGCGGTCCTGTGGTTGGCTTCTCCATCGGCACGGTGGCGCTGAAGTCCGGTGGCGGCGTGCCTCAGGTGGTCGCCTATGTCGTCGCCTGGGCCCTGTTCGCCTTCCAGCGGGTGATCTTGTGGGAGATCCCGTTCATGCCGGCCCGTTTCGTCTGGTTCCGCTGCGCCGTATCGGTGCCGTTTCCGTTCGTGGCCGCGGCGGTCGCGATGGTGATCGGCAAGCCGTGAGCCGGGCGTGGACAGGGGTAATGTTATAATATAACGTCACATCATGGTTCCTGCTGCGTCCCGCGCCGATCATCATGACCATGCCCACAGCCACCCTCATGGCTACAGGCATTCGCACGACCACGCCCATAGCCATGATGAGGCCTCACCCCATCCGGCCCAAGCGGCGCCCTGGTCGATCCTGCGCATGACCATGGCGGGTCGCCTTGCGGCCGCAGTCGGCGTCTGTGCCGTTCTCTGGGGCATCGTCTTGCTGGCGATGAGGTGACCATGGCGGCCCTGCACTTCCACAACGTTACGCTCGGCTACGATCGGCATCCGGCCGTGCACCATCTCAACGGCGAGATTGCACAAGGCGCGCTGGTCGCGGTGATCGGTCCCAACGGCGCCGGCAAGTCGACGCTGTTGCGCGGCATCGTCGGCATCCTCAAGCCGCTCGACGGGAGCATCCATCTCGGCGGTCTCGACCGCAGGGACATCGCCTACCTGCCCCAGAGCGCCGAGATCGACCGCAGCTTCCCGATCTCGGTGTTCGATTTCGTCGGCACCGGGTTGTGGCGCGCCACCTCCCTGTTCGGTGGCGTCGGCAAGGCTGCCCGCGAAAAGATCCTCCGCGCGATCGCGTCCGTCGGACTCAATGGATTCGAGAACCGGCCGATCGGCACGCTCTCGGGTGGCCAGATGCAGCGCGTGCTGTTCGCGCGCGTGCTGCTCCAGGACGCTCGTCTGATCGTGCTCGACGAGCCCTTCAATGCCATCGACAGCAAGACCACGGCCGACCTGCTCGCGCTGGTGCAGCGCTGGCACGGCGAAGGCCGGACTGTGCTCGCTGCGCTGCACGACATGGAGATGGTGCGCAACCACTTCGCCGAGACTCTGGTGCTGGCCCGCGGCCCTGTGGCGTGGGGTCCGACGGCGGAGGTGCTGACGCCGGAAAATCTGCTGGTTGCGATGCGGATGTGCGAGGCGTTCGATGACAGCGCCGCGGCCTGCGCAGCCGATGATATCAGCTCGCGGGCGGCTTGATATCGATGATCTATGACGTGCTGATCGGCCCGTTCACCGAATTCGAGTTCATGCGGCGGGCGCTCGCCGCCGTGATCGCGCTAGCGCTCGCGGGCGCGCCGATCGGCATGTTCCTGATGTTGCGGCGGATGAGCCTCGTCGGCGATGCCATGGCGCATGCAATCCTCCCGGGCGCGGCGGTCGGCTTCCTGCTCTCGGGCCTCAATCTGTTCGCGATGACGGCGGGCGGCCTGATCGCCGGCTTTGCGGTCGCGATCCTCGCGGGCGTGGTGGCCCGCTCGACGGGACTGAAGGAGGACGCTTCGCTCGCCACGTTCTATCTCGCCTCGCTCGCGCTCGGCGTCACCATCGTCTCGATCAAGGGTACCAATATCGACCTGCTGCATGTGCTGTTCGGCAACATTCTGGCGATGGACGACCAGACGCTGCTGGTGGTGGCCATCAACGCCACGATCACGCTGCTGGTGCTCGCGGTGATCTACCGGCCACTCGTCATCGAGAGCGTCGATCCGCTGTTCCTGCGCACGGTCAGCCGCGCGGGGGGACCTGCGCACCTCGCGTTTCTCGCGCTCGTCGTCATAAACCTGGTCAACGGCTTTCAAGCGCTCGGCACGCTGCTCGCCGTCGGCCTCATGATCCTGCCGGCCGGCATCGCCCGGTTCTGGTCGCGCGATCTCACCGCCATGATATGCATTGCCGTGATTGCTGCTGCCGTCTCGGGCTATGCCGGCCTCGTGCTGTCGTTCCAGACCCGCGTGCCCTCAGGCCCCGCGATCATTCTCGTGGCGACGGTGATCTACGTGGTCTCCGTGCTGTTCGGCCGCGTCGGCGGCATCGTCCGGCAACTGTTTCCCGGCCGGCATCTGGAAGCGTGACGATGCGATTCATCCTGCTTTGTACGCTGTTGCTGATCGCCTCGCCGCTGCAGGCCGCGGAGCGGCTCAACGTCGTCGCGAGCTTCTCGATTCTGGCCGATTTCGTCCGCAACGTCGGCGGCGACCGCATCAATCTGACGACACTGGTTGGCGCCGACGGCGACGTCCATGTCTATACGCCGGCGCCCAGCGATGCGAAACGGATCGCGGACGCCAAGCTCGTCATCGTCAACGGGCTTGGCCTCGAGGGCTGGTTGCCGCGCCTTGTGCAGTCCGCCGGCAGCAAGGCGAAAGTCGTGACCGCGAGCGCGGGCATCACACCGCTGAAACTGGGTGCGGCCGCCGATCCCCACGCCTGGCAGTCCATTCCCAACGCCAAGATCTACGTCACCGATATCGCCAATGCGCTCGCCGCGGCCGCTCCGGATGACGCCGAGTTCTTCCGTGCCCAGGCGAGCGCCTATCTGGAAAAGCTTGAAACGCTGGACCGCGAGGTCCGGCAGGCCGTGGTGAAAATCCCGCCCGAGCGGCGCAAGGTGATCTCTACCCACGACGCCTTCGGCTATTTCTCCAGCGAATACGGTATCCGGTTCATCGCCCCCCTGGGTGTCTCCACGGAAACCGAGCCCAGCGCGCGCGACATCGCCGCCATCATCAGCCAGATCAAGGCCGCGAGGATCCCGGCGGTATTCCTGGAAAATATCAGCGATGATCGGCTGATCCGGCGGATCGCGGCCGAGACAGGCGCCAAGGTCGGCGGCACCCTGATTTCGGACGGTTTGACCGGCGAAAAGGGGCTTGCACCCACTTACATTGACATGGTCAGGCACAATATAAAGGCCCTGACCAGCGCGCTTGACCACTAGGGCAGGGGCCACCCCGCCTCGCGTCGCGCGACAAGCCGAAGTCCGGAGTTGTTATGTCTGAAGCGACCTCCCAGAAGATTCCTGTGACCGTGCTGACCGGCTATCTCGGTGCCGGCAAGACCACGCTCCTGAACCGCATCCTGTCCGAAAACCACGGCAAGAAATACGCCGTCATCGTCAACGAATTCGGTGAGATCGGCATCGACAACGATCTCATCATCGGTGCCGATGAGGAAGTGTTCGAGATGAACAATGGCTGCATCTGCTGCACCGTGCGCGGCGACCTCGTGCGCATCATGGATGGCTTGATGAAGCGCAAGGGCAAGTTCGACGCCATCATCGTCGAGACCACCGGCCTTGCCGATCCGGCGCCGGTCGCGCAGACCTTCTTCGTCGACGAGGACGTGCAGAAGAATGCGCGGTTGGATGCGGTCGTCACGGTTGCCGACGCCAAGTGGCTGTCCGACCGGCTCAAGGATGCGCCCGAGGCCAAGAACCAGATCGCCTTCGCCGATGTCATCGTCCTGAACAAGACCGACCTCGTCACAAAGGGCGAGCTCGCCGAGGTCGAGGCTCGCATCCGCGGCATCAATCCCTACGCGAAGCTGCACCGCACCGAGCGCTGCTCGGTGGCGCTGTCCGATGTGCTCGATCGCGGCGCGTTCGACCTCGACCGCATCCTCGACATCGAGCCGGACTTCTTGGAAGCTGACGACCACGACCATGACCACCATCACGGCCACGCCCATGACCATCACCATGATCACGGCCATGGCCTGAAGCACTATCACGACGAGGAGATGCAATCGCTCTCGCTCAAGACCGACAAGCCGCTCGATCCGAACGTGTTCATGCCCTGGCTGCAGAACCTGGTGCAGGTCGAGGGCGGCAAGATCCTGCGCTCGAAGGGCATCCTCGCCTTCCAGGACGACGACGACCGCTACGTTTTCCAGGGCGTCCACATGATGCTGGAGGGTAACCATCAGCGGAAGTGGAAGGAGGGCGAGCCACGCGAGAGCCGCCTCGTCTTCATTGGCCGCGAATTGCCGGAAGAGGCGATCCGCAAGGGTTTCGAGAGCTGCATCGTCTCGTGATGAAAGAGTTCGCGCCGGCCCCGGATTCAGCCTCGATCGTCTCCGTCACCGATCGCGTCAAGCCTATTGGGCTCGGCATGGCCGTGACCTCGGTGCATTTCCTCGGCGGCCGTGCCGCCTTCGTCGGTGGCGAGGAGAATGTCGCGTTCGTCGATAGCAAGGGCGAGATCACTACGGTTGCCGTGCACAGCGGCGGCATTCTTTCGACCGCCTCAGACGGCAAGCGCCTCGTGATGGGCGGCGATGACGGCAAGGTCGTCTCGCTCGACGCCAAGGGCGAGGCGACGCTGCTCGCCACCGATCCGAAGCGGCGCTGGATCGACGCGGTGGCGCTGCACGCCGACGGCACCTTCGCCTGGTCGGCCGGCAAGACGGCCACGGTCAAGAGCGGCAAGGCCGAGGAGAAGTCGATCGAAGTGCCATCCACCGTCGGCGGTCTCGCATTCGCCCCGAAGGGCCTGCGGCTCGCAATCGCGCACTACAACGGCGTGACGCTGTGGTTTCCGAACATGGCGGGATCGGCCGAATTCCTGCCCTGGGCCGGTTCGCATCACGCGGTCACGTTCAGTCCGGACAACAAGTTTCTCGTCACCGCGATGCACGAGCCGGCGCTGCATGGCTGGCGGCTCGCCGACAACAGGCACATGCGCATGACAGGCTACCCCGGTCGCGTCCGCTCGATGTCGTGGAGCGCTGGCGGCAAGGGGCTCGCGACGTCAGGCGCCGACACCGTGATCGTATGGCCGTTCGGCAGCAAGGACGGCCCCATGGGCAAGGAGCCCGCGATGCTCGCGCCGCTGCAAGCACGCGTGTCGGTGGTCGCCTGCCATCCCAAGAACGATATTCTGGCCGCCGGCTACAGCGACGGCACCGTGCTGATGCTGCGGCTGGAGGACGGCGCGGAAATCCTCGTCCGCCGTAACGGCACGCCGCCCGTCGCCGCGCTCGGCTGGAACGCCAAGGGCACGCTGCTGGCCTTTGCGGACGAAAATGGGGATGGCGGCCTGCTGGAGCTTTAATTTGTCATGGTTCCCGCCTTATAGGGGGCCATGCGATTTCTGACGACATTCCAGCTTGCCGACTTCGCGGATACGCTGGCCAGCCTGACCACGGCCTTCGTGCTGGGCACGCTGATCGGCGCCGAGCGGCAATACCGTCAGCGCACGGCGGGCCTGCGCACCAACGTGCTGGTCGCGGTCGGCGCCGCCGCCTTCGTCGATCTCGCGATGAATTTGGCGGGCGCTGACGGCGCGGTGCGCGTGATCGCCTACGTGGTGTCTGGCATAGGCTTCCTCGGGGCCGGCGTCATCATGAAGCAGGGCATGGACGTGCGCGGTCTCAACACCGCGGCAACGCTGTGGGCGTCCGCCGCGGTTGGCTCCTGCGCCGGCGCCGACATGATAGCGCAGGCGTCCGCGCTGACCGTGTTCGTGATCGCCGGCAACACCATGCTGCGTCCGCTGGTCAATGCCATCAACCGTATTCCCCTGAACGAGAAGGCGCTGGAGGCAACCTACTATTTCAAGCTTGCCGTTGCGGCCGATGCTCTTCCGGATATGCGCGACCGGCTCGTCGAGAAGCTCGAGACCGCGAAATATTCGGTGGCCGATATCGATGTGGCCGAAATCGGCGATGACGTTCTGGAGATCGCCGCAAAACTGGTCGCGACCGCAGTCGACCCCAACGAGCTGAACGCGGTGGCGACCGACCTCCAGCATTTGCCGGGCGTGCGACACGCCACCTGGGAGGTCAGTACCACCGACTGAGCGCGGCGTTTTGGCGCGCAGAGGGCTGGGTTCCCGGTTCTTCAATGCCGGAACCGGCAGGCCGCGGTTTCGTTGTCCTGCGGACAAAGGCGGTGATCGACATGGCCATTCAAGGCGACAAGCGCAGACTGAAGCTCGACCTGACAATTGCTGGTTCGCTGCTCGCAGCGGGCATCGTGGTCGCCGTGATGTCGCTCGCGCAAATCCGCGCCGAAAATCGGATGGAGCTGGCGCAGGCAACGCCGCCGCTTCAGGGCACGCCTTCCGAGGATCAGAACAAGCCCGCGGAAGCCAAGCCCGGCGGCGACCGGCCGACCACGCCGGCGCCCGAGCCCGCACGTCCGGATCCGCAGACGCAGGGCGCGGCGACCAAGCCGGCATTGCCGCCGGCTCCCGCGGAGAAGATCGCGCCGCCGATCAAGGAGAAGTAGGCTTCTACGGTCATTCGGGGTGCGCGAAGCGCGAGCTCGGAATCCATTTCCGCGCATTCTGTCTCCCGATGGATTCCGGGCTCGCGCCAAGCGGCGCGCCCCGGAATGACAAGCGGAGACAGACAGGCGTTCACCGCACCAGAATGTTCTTGAACTGCCAGGGATCGCTGGTGTCGATGTCTTCCGGAAACAGACCAGGGCGGTCCGTCAACGGCGTCCAATCGGTGTAGAAGCCCTTCACCGGGCCGAGATAGGGCATCTGAATTTCGAGCAGACGATCGAAATCCATCTCGTCGGCTTCGACGATGCCTTCGTTCGGGTTCTCCAGCGCCCACACCATGCCGCCGAGCACGGCCGAGGTCACCTGCAGGCCGGTCGCGTTCTGGTAGGGCGCGAGCCTGCGCGTCTCCTCGATGGAAAGCTGCGAGCCATACCAATAGGCGTTCTTGTCATGGCCAAACAGCAGCACGCCGAGCTCGTCTATGCCGTCGACGATCTCGTTCTCGTCGAGGATGTGGTGCTTCTCCTGCATCTTCCCGGCGCGGCCGAACATCTCGTGCAGCGACAGCACGGCATCGTCGGCCGGATGATAGGCGTAGTGGCAGGTTGGCCGGTAGATCGCCGTGCCCGAGGCGTCGCGCACGGTGAAGTAGTCGGAGATCGAGATCGACTCGTTATGGGTGACGAGGAAGCCGTACTGCGCGCCACGGGTCGGACACCACGTGCGCACGCGCGTGTTGGCGCCGGGCTGCATCAGATAGATGGCGGCGCCGCAGCCGGCCTCATGGGTTCGCGCATTGTCGGGCATCCATTTCTCATGAGTGCCCCAGCCTAGCTCGGACGGCTGCACGCCTTCGGAGAGGAAGCCTTCGACCGACCAGGTGTTGACGAAGACATCGGGCTCCTTCGGCTTCTTCGAGCGCTGGGTGTCGCGTTCGGCGATGTGGATGCCCTTGATGCCGGCCTGCCGCATCAAATCCGCCCACTCAGCCTTGGTCTTCGGCTTGGGGGCGTTGAGCTTCAAATCCGCGGCAACGTTGAGCAGCGCCTGCTTCACGAAGAACGAGACCATGCCGGGATTGGCGCCGCAGCAGGAAACGGCCGTCGTCGAGCCGGCGGGGCGCGCCCGCTTGGCAGCCAGCGTCACTTCGCGCAGGGCGTAATTGGAGCGCGCTTCCGGCCCCTTCGAGGCATCGAAATAGAAGCCGAGCCAGGGCTCGTTGACGGTGTCGATATAGAGGGCGCCGAGCTCGTTGCAGAGCTCCATGATGTCGGTCGACCCGGTATCGACCGAGAGATTGACGCAAAAGCCCTGGCCGCCGCCCTCCGTGAGCAGCGGGGTCAGCACCTCGCGATAATTGTCCTTGGTCAGGCCCCTCTGGATGAATCGGACATTGTGCTTCTCGCAAAGCGCCTTCCGGCCCTCGTCCTTCGGATCGAGCACGGTGATGCGCGACTTGTCGTAGTCGAGATGCCGCTCGATCAGCGGCAAGGTGCCTTTGCCGATGGAGCCGAAGCCGACCATGACGATGGGACCGGTGATCTTCGCGTAGACCTGCGAGGCGGGGCTCATGGGATGGTTCTCCGAAACGTGCTGGCAGACAAAGGGTGGGGGACGGATCAGGCGCGGCGGCGCTTCTCAGATGCTGCGGCGTTTGGCGGTGACTTCGATCTCGACCTTCATCTCGGGCTTGGCGAGGGCGCTGACGACAAGCAACGTCGCTGCCGGCCTGATGTCGCCGAGAACCTCGCCGCAGACGGCGAAGTGGGCATCGATGTAGCTGGCGTCGGTGACGTAGTAGGTCGCACGGACAATGTCGGCCATTTCGAAGCCGCCCTCCTTCAGGGCAGCTTCGATGGTCTTGAAGCAGTTGCGTGACTGGCTCGTGACGTCGGCCGGCATCGTCATCGTCGTGTAGTCATAGCCCGTGGTTCCCGCGACGAACGCGAACTCGCCGTCGATCACGGCGCGGCTGTAGCCGGCGGTCTTCTCGAACGGGGAGCCGGTGGAAATCAGGCGACGGGACATGCTCTCGGACCTCGACCAGGGGGATGTTTCGCCGGTTAAAGGGCCTTTCAGGCGCCTGCGCAACCCAAAAGGAACTGGCGTGGCGCAGGCGCGGTCGGGCGTTGCCGCTCAGCGCAGCCTGGGTCTTCGCGATGCAAGCGATCCCTTAAGCCGCGCGCGCCTCAGGTGCGCGAACCGCCCTCCGTTTGGGCAGGGCAGCGCCGGTCGGGACGATCATCCCGACGCAGCCATCGAGTGCGCCCTCGGCGAACTCGACCGCCAGCAGGCGGTCTCGCTCGAACGGGCCGGGCAGCGACAGCGCACCGGTTTTCTCCGTCGAGAAGCCGAACCGGGCGTAATAGGGGGCATCGCCAAGCAGGATCACGGCGGCGTGCCCGCGCGCCCGGGCGGCAGCCAGCGCCTGGTGCATCAGCGCGGCGCCGATCCCGAGCTCGCGGCAGGCAGGGTCCACCGCCAGCGGTCCGAGGACCAGGGCAGGCCTGCCTCCGGCGCTGACGTGCCACAGCCGCACGGTTCCCACGAGCTTGCCCTCGCGCACCGCCGACAGGGCAAGGCCTGCGGCGGGTGCACGTCCGTCGCGCAGGCGCTGGCAGGTGCGGCCATGGCGGTTCTCGCCAAAGCAGGCATCGAGCAACGCTTCACGCATCGCGACGTCGGCAGCACGTTCCGCACGGATCACGAACGGAGCGGCCTTCGAGGTGAGGGCGATCTGTGGCTTCCGAGGAGCAGTCATGGCGCGTCAGTCCCCACTTAAACCGACGTGCGCAAAGCACGCCGGTTCAAGGCGTCGTCAGAAATCGAAATGTGAGGGAGGAGCCGGCAAGCCGGCTCCGGGTTCGTCAGGCCCCAGACCGAGAGGCGGATCTGATGTGGCAGATCAGATGTGATAGGTCTTCAGCGGCGGGATGCCGTTGAACGCCACCGACGAGTAGGTCGACGTATACGCCCCGGTGCCTTCGATCAGAACCTTGTCGCCGATCTCCAGCGTGACCGGGAGCGGATACGGGGTCTTCTCGTACAGCACGTCGGCGCTGTCGCAGGTCGGACCTGCGAGCACGCACGGCGTCATGTCCGCACCGTCGTGACGGGTGCGGATGGCGTAGCGGATCGACTCGTCCATCGTCTCGGCGAGACCGCCGAACTTGCCGATGTCCAGGTAGACCCAGCGCACCTCGTCCTCGTCGCTCTTCTTCGAGATGAGCACGACCTCGGATTCGATGACGCCGGCGTTGCCCACCATGCCGCGGCCCGGCTCGATGATGGTCTCCGGAATCTGGTTGCCGAAGTGCTTGCGCAGCGCGCGGAAGATCGAGCGGCCGTAGGTCACCACCGGCGGCACGTCCTTCAGGTACTTGGTCGGGAAGCCGCCGCCCATGTTGACCATGGACAGGTTGATGCCGCGCTCGGCGCAGTCGCGGAACACCTGCGAAGCCATCGCCAGCGCACGGTCCCACGCCTTCACCTTGCGCTGCTGCGAGCCGACATGGAAGGAGATGCCGCACGGCTCCAGACCCAGGCGTTTGGCGAGGTCGAGCACCTCGACCGCCATCTCCGGGTCGCAGCCGAACTTCCGCGACAGCGGCCACTCGGCGCCGGCGCAGTCATAGAGGATGCGGCAGAACACCTTCGCGCCGGGGGCGGCACGGGCGACCTTCTCGACCTCGGCGGCGCAATCGATCGCGAACAGCCGGATGCCGAGCGCGAAGGCGCGCGCGATGTCGCGCTCCTTCTTGATCGTGTTGCCGAAGGAGATGCGGTCGGGCGTCGCACCCGCGGCCAGCGCCATCTCGATCTCGGCGACCGTCGCGGTGTCGAAGCAGGAGCCCATGGACGCGAGCAGCGACAGCACTTCCGGCGCCGGGTTCGCCTTGACGGCATAGAACACGCGGCTGTCGGGCAGCGCCTTGGCGAAGCTTTGGTAATTGTCGCGCACGACCTCGAGATCGACGACGAGGCACGGCTCGGTGTCGAGGCCATCCTTGCGGCGGTTGCGCAGGAATTCCTGGATACGTTCGGTCATGGCACTCTCCCAAACGGCCCAGCGACGGGCCCGTTCAAAACATGACGTCGGATAAGAGCGCTCTGGCCGATCGCGCGATGGAGGCGCGACGAAGCCACAAGACTCAAACCAGACTGTGCTGCCGTGGATTGGTTGGGAGTGTTCCCGCCCGCACACCTGGCAATGAAGGACAAGCCTTTTCAGTAGCCCGCGCCGGCGTTGGACTGCCGGTAGAGACCAAAAAAGCCCGATCCGTCGTTGCTTTAAGTCGCGTCCCCCGTTGAGAGCGGGGTGCGCCGGTTCGCCTCCGGCTGCCAGTCACGGTTGCAAAGAGCGAAGTCACCTTCGACATGGCATCCCTTTGAGAGAGATGCTGGGCGCTCCGGGTTTGCCTCGGTCTTTCGACTTCCGCACTTCCGAAGAGCCCCTCGGCTTCTTCACCCCTTGGCGGCTGTCCGGCCTCTTGTCCGGATACCTACCGACTGACACACGACCACAGGCACGTGCGAAATTGGGCAAGTCCGCACATAAGTGTTTTGACTCTGCTTCGCAAGATTTTTTTTAGGCTGCGAGCAGAATTGCCTAACATCTGCTTGCGCGCTGTTGCGCGAGCGACGCAGAAGATGAACGAGCGTTAAGTTTTCAACGCAGTGCGTGAATCTCTCTCGCGCGTGGAAGCGTCAGCGGCGCTTGGTGAAGGGCTCGATGCGCTGAGCGGCGCGGACGAACGCGGTCATCACCAGCACGCCGAGTGCGAACAACGCCGCCTGAAGGATGTGCGCGCCCTGATCGCCGAGTCCAAAAAGGATCGCCAGCGCCCAACCTCCGGCGAAGGCCGCGCCGAACACCTCCGCGCCGATCAGGATGGCGGCACTGATGACGGTGATGACGCTCGGCCAGGCGATCTGGCGGGAAGAGGAGGCAGGCGCGTTCATGAGCTGAGGTCCGTGGCTTCGAGGGCCGCAATCTCCCCGAAAAGGCGGCTCGGAGCAAGGGCAAACGGCCCAAAAAAGCCCCATCGCGTGCTATAGCTGGCCGCAACAATCGCCCATGAAAATCGGACTTGTGATGTCAGAATCCCGCCAAATTACGGATGCCGAGACCAATCCGCTGCTGAAGGCCTGGGTCACGCCGTTTGCGACCCCGCCTTTCGACGAGATCAAGCCGGAGCACTTCCTGCCCGCCTTCGAGCAGGCTTTCGCCGACCACGCCGCCGAGATCGCGGCGATCACCAACGATCCGGCCGCGCCCGACTTCGCCAACACCATCACGGCGCTGGAGCGCTCGGGCAAGCTCCTGAGCAAGGTCGCGGCGGTCTTCTACGATCTGGTCTCGGCGCATTCCAACCCGGCCATCCTGGAGATCGACAAGGAGGTCTCCTTGCGGATGGCGCGACACTGGAATCCGATCATGATGAACGCCGTGCTGTTCGGCCGCATCGCCCAGCTGCACGAAAACCGTGCCAATCTTGGACTCACCCCCGAGCAGCTGCGCCTGTTGGAACGCACCTACACCCGCTTCCATCGCGCCGGCGCCGGCCTTTCCGAAGAGGCCAAGACCCGGATGGCCGAGATCAACGAGAAGCTCGCGCAGCTCGGCACCAGCTTCAGCCACCATCTGCTCGGCGACGAGCAGGACTGGATCATGGAGCTCGGCGAGGGCGATCGGCAGGGCCTACCGGAGAATTTCGTCGCGGCCGCCAAGGCTGCGGCAGAAGAGCGCGGCCTGGCAGGCAAGGCGATCGTCACGCTCTCGCGCTCCTCGGTCGAGCAGTTCCTGAAGAGCTCGGCCCGGCGCGACCTGCGCGAGAAGGTCTACAAGGCCTTCATCGCGCGGGGCGACAACGGCAACGCCAACGACAACAATGAAACCATTGTCGAGATCCTGAAGCTGCGCGAGGAGAGCGCAAAGCTCCTGGGCTACCCGACTTTCGCCGCCTACCGGCTCGAGGATTCCATGGCCAAGACGCCGGAGGCGGTGCGGGGCCTGTTGGAGCGGGTCTGGAAGCCGGCCCGCGCCCGGGCGCTCGCCGACCGCGACGAGATGCAGGCCCTGATCACGGAAGAGGGCGGCAATTTCAAGCTCGCGCCGTGGGACTGGCGCTTCTATGCCGAGAAGCTGCGCCTTCAACGCGCCAATTTCGACGACGCCGCGATCAAACCGTATCTTGCGCTCGACAACATGATCGCCGCCGCCTTCGACTGCGCCACCCGCCTGTTCGGCGTCACGTTCGAGGAGCGCAAGGACGTTCCTGTCTGGCACCCGGACGTCCGTGTCTGGGAGATGAAGGGGCCGGACGGCAAGCACAAGGCACTGTTCTACGGCGACTACTTCGCCCGGCCGTCGAAGCGTTCCGGCGCCTGGATGACCTCATTGCGCGACCAGCAGAAGCTCGACGGCGACGTCGCGCCGCTCGTTCTCAACATCTGCAATTTTGCCAAGGGAGCCGGCGGCGAGCCTTCGCTCCTGTCGCCTGACGATGCCCGCACCCTGTTCCACGAGTTCGGTCACGGCCTGCACGGCATGCTCTCCAACGTGACCTATCCCTCGCTGTCGGGCACCTCCGTGTTTACGGATTTCGTCGAGCTGCCGTCCCAGCTCTACGAGCACTGGCAGGAGCGGCCCGAGGTGCTGCAGAAGTTCGCCCGCCATTACCAGACCGGCGAGCCGTTGCCGGACGAGCTGCTGCAACGCTTCCTTGCCGCGCGCAAATTCAACCAGGGCTTTGCCACGGTCGAATTCGTCTCCTCGGCGCTGATCGATCTCGAATTCCACACCCAGCCGGCTGCCGCCGCGCAGGATGTGTGCGCCTTCGAGAGACGCGAGCTGGAGAAGATCGGCATGCCCGAGGAGATCGCGCTGCGTCATCGTCCCACGCAATTCGGCCACATCTTCACCGGAGACCATTATGCCGCCGGCTATTACAGCTACATGTGGTCGGAAGTGATGGACGCGGACGCCTTCGGCGCTTTCGAGGAGGCCGGGGACATCTTCGATCCCAAGGTCGCAAAACGCCTGCATGATGACATCTATTCGAGCGGTGGATCGGTCGATCCTGAAGCCGCCTACGAGGCCTTCCGCGGCCGACCACCCGAGCCCGATGCGCTGCTCCGCCGTCGCGGCCTGCTCGACGACGCAAAGGCGGCCTGATGAATATGCGCGCCCTGTTCGGATGCCTGCTTGCTGCCGCGATGACGCTGGCAGCGGGTGCCGCGAATGCGCATCCGCATGTCTGGATCACCGCGACCAGCGAGCTGCTCTACGCGGCGGATGGCTCGATCACCGGCGTGCGTCACGCCTGGACCTTCGACGACATGTTCTCGGCCTATGCGGTGCAGGGGCTCGAGAGCAAGACCAAGGGGACCTATACGCGGGAGGAGCTCGGCCCGCTGGCGCAAACCAACGTCGAGTCGCTCAAGGAATACGCCTACTTCACCTTCGCGCGAGCCGACGGCAAGAAGGAACGATTCCAGGAGCCAGTCGACTATTTCCTCGACTACAAGGATACGGTGCTGACCCTGCACTTCACGCTGCCGCTGAAGGCCCCGGTCAAGCCCAAGCAGCTGGTGCTCGAAGTGTTCGACCGCTCCTTCTTCATCGACTTCAAGATGGCCAAGGACAATCCGGTCAAGCTGGTGGGCGCGCCCTCTGGCTGCCAGATGAAGCTGGATCGGCCGAATGACGGCACCGCAAGCGCGCAGCAGCTGAACGAGCAGACCTTTCTCAACGGCGAGAACTCGAATTTCGGCATGATGTTCGCCAACAAGATCACGGTGGATTGCCCTTGAAGCCGCAACTCTCCCCGCTCGCGCGCGGGCTGCTCGCCTGCGCCGCCGTTCTGCTGGTCGTGGGCGTGGCCGATGCCGCGCTCCATCATCTGCTCGCGCAGACGCCGTTCGGCGCGCCGCGGCCGGCGCAGGCGGCCGATCCGGAGGCCGGCGGCCTGATCGGCTGGCTGCTGGCGAAACAGTCGGAATTCTATCGCCAGATGTCGGCGACCATCCGGGCCGCGAAGTCCGACGGCTCGGCGGTGTGGACCCTGCTCTTCATCTCGTTCGCCTATGGAATCTTCCATGCCGCCGGCCCTGGCCACGGCAAGGCGGTCATCGCCTCCTACCTCGTCGCCAACCGCGAGACCGCGCGGCGTGGCATCGCCCTGTCGTTCGCCTCGGCGCTGATGCAGTCGCTGGTCGCAATCCTGATCGTCGGCATCTCGGCCTGGGTGCTGAATGCCACGGCCAAGACGATGTGCAAGGCGGAGGGGGTGATCGAGATCGCGAGCTACGCCCTGATTGCGGCGTTCGGCCTGAGACTGGTCTGGGTCAAAGGCGGCGCCTTCATCCGCGCGCTCCAGCTAGCCCAACCGGTGCCGGCGATTGCGGGCGTGCCACACAATCAAGATCACGGACATCACCATCATCATGATGCGCATGACCATGACGGCCATGATCATCATCGCCACGATCACGGCCATGCGCCCGCCCAACATCACCACGCTCACCATCATCATGGGAACGATCACGTCCATGACGAGCATTGCGGCCACTCCCACGGCCCCACCCCCAGCGAGCTCGCCGGTCCCGGCGGCTGGCGGCGCGGCTTCGCTGCGATCCTGACCGTCGGTATCCGCCCTTGTTCGGGTGCGATCCTGGTCCTGGTATTCGCGCTGGCGCAGGGCCTGTTCTGGGCTGGCATCGCCGCAACCTTCCTGATGGGATTGGGTACCGCAATCACGGTCGCAGCCATCGCTGTCGTCGCCGTTTCCGCCAAGGACATCGCCGCCCGCCTCAGCGCGGGGCGAGACGGTGGCGGCGCGCTGTTCATCCGCGGCATCGAATTCGCCGCCGCAGGCTTCGTGCTGCTGTTCGGTGTCGGCCTCTTGTTCGGCTACATCGCCGCCGAACGGACAACGTGCTTCTAGGGCTTCTTTCTGACCCTTCCTCCAGGGGGAAGAGCCACGCCGTCGCGGCGTGATAGCCGCTTTGCGAACCTCCCTCCGGCCGCTATTCAGACAAGAAGGTTCGTATCGGGGGGTCTCCATGTCGCGCGAGGATTTCTGGTTCTTTCATCCGTTTCGGGTGCGTTATTCCGAGATCGACGGCCAGGGAGTCGTTTTCAATGCCCATTACCTGACCTATTTCGACACCGCCATCACCGAGTACTTTCGCGCGCTCGGCTTTGACCAGTATGCGGACGCGCAGGCGAGCGGCATCGATTTCCACGTCGTCAAGTCCGTCATCGAATACAAGGCGCCGGTCCGCTTCGACTGGGAGCTCGATGTCGGCGTGCGCGTAGCGCGGATCGGCAATTCCAGCCTCGTGTTCGAGCTCGCCATCTTCCTGAAGGGCGGCGCGGACGCGCTGGTGACCGGCGAGATCGTCTGGGTCTACACTGACCAGAAGACCCATCGTCCGGTCACGATCCCGGCATCGATGCGGTCGCTGATCGCGACGCGGGAGCGTCATCTGACGGCGTGAGGCCGGCGCCTCACACCGGCAGGAACCGCTTCAAAGCCGGCAGGAAGAAGATGCCGAGATTGATCGCGAAGCCGACGCTCCAGAGGATCGAGCGCAGCGTCGGGCGATTGCCGAGATAGGTCAGCACATACGCGATCCGCACGATCAGGAACAGCGCCGCGAGCTCGTCGATCAACCGCTGCGGCGAATCCCTGTATTCGGCGAGCAGCACCGCGAAGGCGAAGAACGGGAAAGCCTCGATGCCGTTCTGGTGAGCGCCAAGCGCGCGCTGCGAGAGGGCGTCCTCATAGAAGGCGGGGTCGCGCGGCCGGGAATTATCGAAGCGGCCAAACCTGATCCATTTGATCGAGGCGATCGTTAAGAGATAAAGCAGCAGCGCTCCGAATACGCACCATTCTGCGAGCGTCATCGTTCCTCCCCCCGCCGGGGGTGCGACCCTAGCGAACCCCGGCTCATCTTGACAAGTTCGGACCAACGCGCGACCCAACCAGCCATGAACAGCGTCGCCCCCCCCGAGACTGCGAAGCCGGTCACCCGATCCGCCCTGCCGCGCGTCGGCGTACTCCAGGTCAATCTCGGAACGCCTGACACGGCCGATGCGCCAGGCGTGCGGGTCTACCTCAAGGAGTTCCTCAGTGACGCCCGCGTCATCGAGGATCAGGGCCTGATCTGGAAGGTGGTGCTGAATGGAATCATCCTGCGCAGCCGTCCCCGTACCAAGGCGCTGGATTACCAGAAGATCTGGAACAACGAGCAGAACGAGTCGCCGCTGAAGACCATCACGCGGTCTCAAGCCGTTAAGCTCGCCGCCGCCTTGGCGGACCGCGACCATGTCGTGGTGGATTGGGCGATGCGTTACGGCAATCCCTCGATCAAGGCCGGCATCGACGCGCTGATCGCAAAGGGCTGCGAACGCATTCTGGCTGTCCCGCTCTATCCGCAATATTCCGCCTCGACCTCGGCGACCGTCTGCGACGAGGTGTTCCGCGTGCTCGCGCAGCTTCGCAACCAGCCGACGCTGCGGGTGACGCCGCCCTATTATGAGGATTCCGCCTATATCGAGGCCCTCGCGACCTCGATCGAGGCGCATCTAGCGACGCTCTCGTTCAAGCCGGAGCTGATCGTCGCGTCGTTCCATGGCATGCCGAAAGCCTATGTCGACAAGGGCGATCCCTATCGGCAGCACTGCATCGCAACGACGGAAGCATTGCGCCGCCGGCTCGGCATGGACGAAACGAAGCTGCTGCTGACCTTCCAGTCCCGTTTCGGCAACGACGAGTGGCTCCAGCCCTACACCGACAAGACGATGGAGCGGCTCGCCAAGGAAGGCGTGCGCCGCATCGCGGTGGTGACGCCGGGCTTTTCCGCCGACTGCCTGGAGACGCTGGAGGAGATCGCGCAGGAAAACGCCGAGATATTCAAGCACAATGGCGGCGAGCAGTTTTCCGCCATCCCCTGTCTCAACGACAGCGATCCGGGCATGGACGTGATCCGGACCCTGGTGCTGCGCGAGCTTCAGGGCTGGATCTGATGGTTCACCCATGAACCGCCGCTCGTGTCTGGCGTTTCTCGGGATGATCGCGGCGCTCCCCGCCTCGGCGCCGGCCCAGCAGCGGAACGTGGTGCGGCGGCTCGGTGTGCTCTCGGTCACCGCCGCCGAGGACGCGATCGGACAGGCACGCAGCACGATCCTGGCCGAGGCGCTTGCCGGCTATGGTTGGAAGGAGCGCGACAACCTCAGGATCGAGTGGCGCAGCGGCGGTGCCGATCGCGCGCGCATCGCGCAGCTTGCGGACGAGTTGATCGCGCTCAAGCCTGACATCCTGCTCGCGGTCGGCACGCCCTCGGTGGAAGAGCTGCGCCGGCGCACCACCACGATCCCGATCGTGTTCGCCGTCGTCACCGATCCCGTCAGCCAGGGTTTTGTCGAAAACCTCGCGCATCCCGGTGGCAACATCACCGGTTTCACCGATTATGACGGCCCGCTAGCCGGCAAATGGCTGGAGATGCTGACGCAGGTCACGCCATCCGTCCGCCGCGTGTTCGTCGTCTACAATCCCGCCACCGCGCCGTTCGCGCCCTTGATGCTGCGCACGATCGAGGGCGCCGCACGGACTCTTCAAGTGATGGTCGAGCCCGCGCCCGTCCATGACGCCGCCTCGATCGGAGCGCTGGCTTCGCGGAAGGACGGTGCCATCCTGGTCCTGCCGGACTTCTTCACATTGGCCAACCGCGTGCAGCTGCTCGCGACGATCGCACAGGCGCGGGTGCCCGCAGTCTTCTGGAGCCGCACCTTTGTCGATGAGGGAGGGCTGATGTCCTACAGCACCGACACTGCCGAACAGCTGCGGCAGGCCGCCTCCTATGTCGATCGCATCCTCAGGGGCGCGCAGGCGGCCGATCTTCCGGTCCAGAACCCCACCAAGCTTGAGCTGGTGATCAACCTCAAGACGGCGAGGGCGTTCGGCGTTACGCTTGCCCCCGCCCTCGTCGCGCTCGCGAACGACGTCATCGAATGAAGCTGCTCATACCGAGCTGCACGGTGTTATCTGCCGGTAGCCTGCGCCGCATCCGCTGTTCGCGGCTCTTGCAGAATCGCACCGATACCGGCGTTACTTGCGGCTGCTGAACCGGTAGGGTCGCGCTCCCGACCAATGACAGCGCGGGAAGGGCTTTTCCCGGCTTCTTTTCCTGCCTTGGAGGACGTATGAGCGGTTTCGACATCTTCGCAATTGTTCTGGTCTTGCTCGTCATCGTCACCCTCGTCGCCGGCGTGAAGACGGTGCCGCAGGGCTACGACTGGACCATCGAGCGGTTCGGTAAATACACCCAGACGCTGAGCCCCGGGCTCAATCTGATCGTGCCCTATTTCGATCGCGTCGGACGCAAGGTCAACATGATGGAGCAGGTGATCGACATTCCCGAGCAGGAGGTCATCACCAAGGACAACGCCACCGTGACGGTGGACGGAGTCGCCTTCTACCAGGTGTTCGATGCCGCGAAAGCGAGCTACGAGGTCGCCAACCTCACCCAGGCGATCACGGTCCTCACCATGACCAACATCCGTTCGGTGATGGGTTCGATGGACCTCGATCAGGTGCTCTCGCACCGCGATGAGATCAACGAACGCCTGTTGCGCGTTGTCGATGCCGCGGTCTCGCCCTGGGGCGTCAAGGTCAACCGCATCGAGATCAAGGACATCGTGCCTCCCGCCGATCTCGTCGAGGCCATGGGCCGGCAGATGAAGGCCGAGCGCGTCAAGCGCGCCGACATTTTGGCCGCCGAAGGCCAGCGCCAGTCGGAGATCCTGCGCGCCGAAGGCGCCAAGCAGGGGCAGATCCTCCAGGCCGAAGGCCGCCGCGAGGCCGCCTTCCGCGACGCGGAGGCGCGCGAGCGGTCGGCGGAAGCGGAGGCCAAAGCGACGCAGATGGTCAGCGAGGCCATCGCCAAGGGCGACGTCGCCGCGTTGAACTATTTCATCGCCGACAAGTATATCAAGGCGTTCGGCCAGTTCGCGGAGGCGCCGAACCAGAAGATCATCATGCTGCCGATGGAAGCCACGAGCATGCTCGGCTCGCTCGCCGGCATCGGCGAGATCGCCAAGGCGACGTTCGGCGAGGCTGCCGCAGCTGCTGCCACGCGCCGCCCTGGATCGGTGCCGCCGACCGGCAGCACGCCGCCGGCGGTGCCGCCGCGGCAGGGCTAGTGAGAGAGGTCGCGTCATGACCGACATGTTCGTATCGCTGGGCAACTGGAATTGGCTGATACTCGGCTTCATCCTGATGGCGCTGGAGGTACTGGCCCCGGGCATTTTCCTGTTCTGGCTTGGGTTGGCTGCGCTGCTCGTCGGTCTGATCTCGTTCGCGCTTGCCGTGTCCTGGCAGATCCAGCTCGTGATGTTCGCGGTATTCGCCGCTGCCGCGGTGCCGGTGTGGCGCCGCCTCGCCCGGCCGAAGCCGGACGCCAATGCCAGCCCGTTCCTCAACAAGCGCACCGAAGCCTTGCTCGGCCGCGAGTTCACGCTGGAGAAGCCGATCATCGACGGTTCCGGCACGGTGCGTATCGACGACACCGTGTGGCGCGTGGCCGGCCCGGATACGCCGGCGGGGACGCGCGTCAGGGTCGTGCAGGTCGACGGTGCCAACCTGACCGTCGCGGTGACGTAGCGTTCGTATCCTCCAGGCGCCGGCAAGCGGCGGTCCTACTTCTTCCACCTCTCCGCAAACCGGTGCAGCGGTATGAACGTCTCGCACAATTCCCGTCCGAGCGGGGTCAATCCGTAACCACCGCCGTCGCCAAGCTCGACGAAACCCGCCTCGCGCAGCTCCGTCAGCCGCGCCTGCAGCACCGTCGGTGAAGCCTCGTCGCAGGCTGTGCGGAGTGCTCGCGAGGTGAGCGGCGCTTGGCGCAGCTCCCACAATATCCGTAGACTCCAGCGCCGGCCGAGCAGATCGAGTAATGCCATGATCGGCCGCCCGGTGCGCGAGCCGCGCACGCTACGTGTCTTGGAGTCAGCCTCTTTTGCCATCGCCGCCTCTTGCGTCATGCTACAAATAATGTAGCGTAATGCTACTATAAATGTAGCAAAGGAGCCGGCCCATGTCCCAACTTGCGCCGCGTATCGCCCCGCTCGCGCCGCCTTATCCCCCGGAGATCCAGGCGCAGTTCGAGCGCATCATGCACGGCGCACCGCCGCTGATGCTGTTCCGCGTGATGGCGGGCCACGGCCGCGCCTGGGACAAGTTTCGTGCCGGTGGCCTGCTCGATCCCGGCCCGCTCTCCTTGCGCCAGCGCGAGATCGTCATCGACCGCACCTGTGCGCTGAACCGATGCGAATACGAATGGGGCGTGCACGTCGCGATCTTCGCCGGACCGGCAAAGCTCATTGAGGAGGAGGTGCGCGCGACGGTGCTGGGAGATGCGATTTCGCCGTGCTGGTCACCGTCCGAGCAGGCGCTGGTTACGGCCGTGGACGCGCTGCATCATCGCGCGACGCTTGACGACGAGGAATTCGCCGGGCTGTCGGCGCATTACGACGAGGCGCAGATTCTGGAGATCATGCTCCTGTGCGGCTTCTATCGCACGGTGTCGTACCTGGCGAACGGCCTGAGATTGCCGCTGGAGGAGAAGGCGGCGCGGTTTCCGACACCGCTCTAACGGAGAAGAGAGGCGTGCTACACACTCTCTGTCATTCCGGGGCACGCGAAGCGTGAACCCGGAATCCATTGGGTAGCGACCTCGGAGATGAATGGATTCCGGCTTCGCGCCCAAGCGGCCGCGCCCCGGAATGGCTCCGTGGAGAGAGCGGGCCCTACGCCACGCCCGCGCGAAGCAGGTCGTGCAGATGCACGATCCCGACCACCTTGCCCGCCTCGGTCACCAGCAGGGTCGTGATCTTGCGGGTGTTCAGCACCTCGATCATTTCGGTCGCGAGCATCGACGGCGGCACCGTCTTCGGCTGCCTGGTCATGATCTCGTCGACCGCCACGGTCAAAAGGTCAGGCCGCATGTGGCGGCGCAGGTCGCCGTCGGTGATGATGCCGACGGCCTCGCCGGCATCGTTGACGATACAGACGCAGCCGAGCCCCTTGGCCGACATCTCCACCACGGCCTCGGACATCTTGGTGCCTTCGGGCTTGAGCGGAATCTCAGCGCCGGTGCGCATGTAGTCGCGGACGAATTTCAGCATGGCCCCCAGCTTGCCGCCGGGGTGGAAATGCGCGAACTCCAGCGCGGTGAAGCCGCGCCCCTCCAGCAGGGCGATCGCGAGCGCATCGCCGATCGCGGCCTGCATCAAGGTCGAGGTGGTCGGCGCCAGATTGTGCGGGCAGGCTTCGCGCGCCTTCGGCAGTTCGATCACGAGGTCGGCGGCCTGGCCGAGCGAGGAGGAGCCGTTCGAGGTCACCGCGATCATGGGAATCGCGAACCGCGCCGAATAGTTCACGAGGTTCTTCATCTCCGGCTGCTCGCCGGACCAGGACAGCGCCATGATGACGTCGTCGGGCGTGATCATGCCGAGATCGCCGTGGCCCGCTTCGGCGGCGTGCACGAAGAAGGCCGGCGTGCCGGTCGAAGCCAGCGTCGCCGCGATCTTGCGCCCCATATGGCCTGATTTGCCGAGCCCGGTGACGATGACGCGGCCCTTGGCATTGCGAATCAGCTCGACCGCCCTGGCAAAGGTCTCGCCAAGCGGACCGCGCAGGGCGGCGGCGAGCGCGTTGATGCCGCCGCTCTCCGTCTCCAGCGTGCGGAGTGCGGATTCGACGCTTGTCGGAATGGGGCCGGATGATGCGGTCATCAGCGCTTTCGAACTCGGCATGGTCTGGTCCAGGGGGGAGGGGCTTTCGCCCATTGGCGCCTGCTTAGCATGCCGCGCCCGGGGAGGCGACGCGCCCCCCGGCACCCTCAACGGGTCATTAACCATAATTGTTTTAACTCCATTAACGATGGTTCCCGCCAGCCGGCGGAGACGATCGTGAAAGTGTCTAATTTCGTTGGAGTTATTCCATCGTGGGGTCGTCTCCAGGCAGTAGCCGGAGCAAACGCGCGCAGTTGCTGCGCGCGGTTTTGCCATGCCTGGCGCTGACGGCCCTTGGAAGCGGCTCCGCGGCTGCCCAGAGCCTTACGCCGGACCTGTTCAACCCCAACCGCGGCGGCTTTGCCTCGCCCGATACGCTGCCGACGCGCCGCACGGCCGGCGTCCCGCAGGCGCCGTCGGATGCATTGCCGGCGCTGCCCGATCCCAATGCCGATCCGCTCAAGGCCCGCCAAAGGCCGGCGACATCGCGCATCGGTCAGGTCCCGACCTACGGCCTGCCCGCCGCCACCGGCGCGAGCAGCTCCGGCTACGATTCGCTCAACCGAAAGCGGCAGCAGCCAAAGCTCTATCCCGGCCAGCCGAAGCCGAAGCGCGCGGCCGGTCCCGGCTCACCGGTGCCGTCCGCACCGCCGCCGGCCACTACGCTCGGCCTGCCGCGGATCGCTCCGCCGCCATCCGCGTCAGCGAACAAGGCGCCCGTGCCGGCGGCGATGGCGGGCACCGTGCCCGGCCAGCCGTTGCGCCGGCGCCTCAGGGCCGATGACGATGCGTTTGGGGCCATCGGCGATTATGCTGGCAGTTTCCTGATCAAGGGCGGGCTCGAGCTCTCCGCGGGCTACGACACCAATCCGACGCGCCTCAACAGGCCCGTCGGTTCGCCGGCCTATGTGATCGCGCCCGATCTGCTCGTGGTGTCCGATTGGGAGCGTCATGCGCTGGTCGCCGATCTGCGCGGCTCGTTCTCGGGCTACACCAACGACATGCCGGCGAGCATCAACGGCTTCGCTTCGCCGTCGCCGGTCGAGGCCAATCGCCCGGACTTCACCGGCCATGTCGATGGCCGGCTCGACGTCACCCGGGACTTCAAGCTTCTTTCGCAGCTGCGTCTGCGGCTCGCCACCGACAATCCCGGCAGTCCGAACGTGCAGGCCGGCTTGCAGCGATATCCCGTTTACGCCGCCTACGGCACGACCATCGGCTTCGACCAGACCTTCAACCGCTTCCAGGTCGCCGCCGGCGCCACCATCGATCGCACCGCCTATACCGATTCGAAGCTCACCGACGGCACGACCTTCCCCAACACCGATCGCGACTTCAATCAATATGGCGGCGTCGGCCGGTTCTCCTACGACCTCAAGCCGGGGCTGAAGCCGTTCGTCGAGATCCAGGGCGATACCCGCGTCCACGACCAGGCGGCCGACCGCAACGGCTACTTCCGCGATTCCAACGGCGGCTACGCCAAGGTCGGCTCGTCCTTCGAGTTCTCGCGCATCCTCACCGGCGAGATCTCGATCGGCTATTCCGCGCGCAACTACACCGACCCGCGCCTCAGCCAGCTCGCCGGCTTCCTCACCACGGGCTCGCTGATCTGGAGCGCCAGCGGCCTCACCACGGTGAAATTCTTCACCGACACGCAAATCGCCGAGACCACGATCCCCGGCTCCTCCGGCGTGCTGGTGCGCACCTACGCGGCCGAAGTCGATCACGACTTCCGCCGCTGGCTCACCGCTGTCGGCAAGTTCACCTACGGCACGCTCGACTACCAGGGCCAGAACCGCAACGACAAGACCTACTCGTTCGAGAGCAACCTGATCTACAAGCTCAACCGCAACATCTGGGTCAAAGGCACGCTGCGCCACGACATCCTGGATTCGAACGTGGCCGGGTCGAGCTCGCAGGGGACGGTGATGCTGGTCGGGGTGAGGCTGCAGAATTGAGAGACACCATGGCTGCTCGAATTGCCTTGGACATCAATTCGGCTGGCGAATTCGAGCTATGGCTCAATCCGGAAGGTCGAGCCTTTCTTGTGAAGCAGCTACTGGCTCTGAGCGAAACCAACGAGCACTTTCACTTGATGCCAAGTGAAGTCCCATCGGACGTCGAAGTTTCGACGCGTCCCTATCGGCCAAACGACAAGCTTCTCGAATACGGCAAGGTGCTGTTCCGACTTGACGAGTGGGACGCGCAGCACTTTCCGCACGTCTTGGGTTGAGGCCTGCTCTCTAACCGTTCACTTCATTGTCATGCCCCGGCTTGACCGGGGCATCCTGTACGCCGCGGCCTCTCGTTTCAATGACAATTGTCTCTGGAATACTAGATCGCCCGGTCAAGCCGGGCGATGACACCTTTTTCCGCTTTGGCGGCGGAGCAAAAACTCAGCGCGGCAGATCCGTCTTCCCCATCAGGAACGTGTCGATCGACCTTGCGCACAGCCGGCCCTCGCGGATCGCCCACACCACCAGCGACTGGCCACGGCGCATGTCGCCGGCGGAGAACACGTTGGGCCGCGAGGTCTGGTAGTCCAGCGTGTTGGCCTTGACGTTGCCGCGCGGGTCGAGGTCGACTGCGAGAAGCTTGAGCAGGCCTTCGTGCACGGGGTGGACGAAACCCATCGCGAGCAGGACGAGGTCGGCGTCGAGCTCGAACTCGGTGCCGGCAATCGGCTTGAACTTGTCGTCGACGCGCACGCAGTGCAGCTTCTTGACCTTGCCGTTCTCGCCCGAGAACTTCTGCGTCAGCACGGCGAATTCGCGCACGGCACCCTCGGCCTGGCTCGACGAGGTGCGCATCTTCAGCGGCCAGTACGGCCAGGTCAGGCCCTTGTTCTCGCGCTCGGGCGGCGCGGGCATGATCTCGAGCTGCGTCACCGACAGCGCGCCCTGGCGCAGCGAGGTGCCGATGCAGTCCGACCCGGTGTCGCCGCCGCCGATGACGACGACGTGCTTGCCATTGGCCAGGATCTCCTGGACGCCGCCGAGCGGCTCCTCGGAGACGCGCCGGTTCTGCTGCGGCAGGAAGTCCATGGCGTAGTGGATGCCGGACAGCTCGCGGCCGGGGATCGGCAGGTCGCGCGGGGCTTCGGCGCCGCCGGTCAGCGCGATCGCGTCGTGCTCGTTGAGCATCTCGCGCGGATCGACATTGCCCTCGGTGCCCACATGGCTGTTGTAGTGGAAGGTGACGCCCTCAGCCTCCATCTGCGCCACACGGCGGTCGATGACGCCCTTCTCCATCTTGAAGTCGGGAATGCCGTAGCGGAGCAGGCCGCCGGCCTTGGCGTGCTTCTCGAACACATGCACGTCGTGGCCGGCGCGTGCCAGCTGCTGCGCGCATGCCATGCCGGCGGGGCCGGAGCCGATCACGGCGACCTTCTTGCCGGTCTTATGCGCGGCGATCTCGGGCGTCAGCCAGCCATTGTCCCAGGCGCGATCGACGATCGCGCATTCGATTGTCTTGATGGTGACGGGGTTGTCGTCGATGTTGAGCGTGCAGGACGCCTCGCACGGCGCCGGGCAGATGCGGCCCGTGAACTCCGGGAAATTGTTGGTGGAGTGCAGATTGCGCGAGGCTTCTTCCCAGTTGCCCTGATAAACGAGATCGTTCCAGTCGGGGATCTGGTTGTTGACCGGGCAGCCGGGCGTGCCGGGCGCGACCGAGCCGGTGCCATGGCAATAGGGAATGCCGCAATTCATGCAGCGCGCAGCCTGGTCGCGCACCTCCTTCTCGGAGAGGGGAACGACGAATTCCTTGTAATGCTTCACGCGTTCGGCGACCGGCGTGTACTTGCGGTCGTGCCGTTCGATTTCCAGAAAGCCCGTGATCTTGCCCATTAAACCCGAAGTCCCTGCCGGCTAATTCGTTTGTTGCTTCTTCCGACCGTCATTGCGAGGAGCGAAGCGACGAAGCAATCCAGTCTATTGCTCAGGAGAAAGTCTGGATTGCTTCGCTGCGCTCGCAATGACGGGCGCTGATATTCTTTACGCCCCGATCGCGATCTTCGGCTCGGCGTCCGCATTGGCGGCCAGTTCGCGCAGAGCGCGCCGGTATTCGACCGGCATCACCTTGCGGAATTTGGGCAGCCATTCCTTCCAATTGGCGAGGATGTCGGCGGCGCGCTTGGAGCCGGTTGCCTTAGCATGGCGCGAGATCAGGACGTGCAGCCGCTCGACGTCGGAGGCGAGCAGGTTCTTGAACACGTCCACCCGGCCGTGCGCCTCGAGGTCACCGGAGGCGTGATACGTTTCGGCGTTGATCATCTCTTCCGACAGCACCGGCTCGAGCTCGACCATGCTGAGGTTGCACAGCTTGTCGAAGTCGCCGGCCTCGTCCAGCACATAGGCGACGCCGCCGGACATGCCTGCGGCGAAGTTGCGTCCGGTCTTGCCGAGCACGACCACGATGCCGCCGGTCATGTATTCGCAGCAATGATCGCCGGCACCCTCGACAACGGCGACGGCGCCCGAGTTGCGCACGGCAAAGCGCTCGCCGGCGATGCCGCGGAAATAGCATTCGCCTTCGATCGCGCCGTACATCACGGTGTTGCCGACGATGATGCTCTCCTCCGGCACGATGGCCGAGTTCTTCGGCGGCTTGACGATGATCTTGCCGCCCGAGAGGCCCTTGCCGACATAATCGTTGCCCTCACCCTCGAGCTCGAAGGTGACGCCGTGGGCGAGCCAGGCGCCGAAGGCCTGGCCGGCGGTGCCCTTGAGGCTGACATGGATCGTGTCGTGCGGCAGCCCGGCATGGCCGTAGATCTTCGCCACCGCACCCGACAGCATCGCGCCGGCGGAGCGGTTGGTGCTGTTGATCGTGGCCTCGATCTTGACCGGCGCGCCGCGGTCGAGCGCGGGCTGCGCCTTCTCGATCAGCGTGCGGTCGAGCACCGCCTCCAGATGATGGTTCTGGCGCTCGGAGTGATAGATCTTCTGGCCCTTCTCTTCCTTCTGCTTGACGAACAGCTTGGAGAAGTCGAGGCCCTTGGCCTTCCAATGCGCAACGAGCTTGGTCTGGTCGAGCAGCTGCACCTGGCCGACCATCTCGTTGAAGGTGCGGAAGCCGAGCGAAGCCATGATCTCGCGGACTTCCTCGGCGACGAAGAAGAAGTAGTTGATCACGTGCTCGGGCTGGCCGGTGAAGCGCTTGCGCAGGACGGGGTCCTGCGTCGCAACGCCCACCGGGCAGGTGTTGAGATGGCACTTGCGCATCATGATGCAGCCGGCCGCGATCAACGGCGCCGTGGCGAAGCCGAATTCGTCGGCGCCCAGCAGCGCGCCGATCACCACGTCGCGGCCGGTGCGGAAGCCGCCGTCGACCTGGACCACGATGCGGCTGCGCAGCCGCTCGCGCACCAGGGTCTGGTGGGTTTCGGCAAGGCCGATCTCCCAGGGCGAGCCGGCATGCTTGATCGAGGTCAGCGGCGATGCGCCGGTGCCGCCTTCGAAGCCTGCGATGGTGACATGGTCGGCGCGGGCCTTGGCGACACCCGCGGCCACCGTGCCGACGCCGATCTCGGAGACGAGCTTGACCGAGACGTCGCCCGCCGGGTTGACGTTCTTGAGGTCGTAGATCAGCTGCGCCAGATCCTCGATCGAGTAGATGTCGTGGTGCGGCGGCGGCGAGATCAGGCCGACGCCCGGCGTCGAGTGCCGGACCCTTGCGATGGTCGCGTCGACCTTGTGGCCGGGCAGCTGGCCGCCTTCGCCGGGCTTGGCACCCTGCGCCATCTTGATCTGCATCATGTCGGAGTTGACGAGATACTCCGTGGTGACGCCGAAGCGGCCGGAAGCGACCTGCTTGATCGCCGAGCGCATGGAATCGCCGTTCGGCATCGGCTTGAAGCGGTCGGCTTCCTCGCCGCCCTCGCCGGTGTTCGACTTGCCGCCGATCCGGTTCATGGCGATCGCGAGCGTGGTGTGCGCCTCGCGCGAGATCGAGCCGAAGGACATGGCACCGGTGGCGAAACGCTTGACAATCTCCTTGGCCGGCTCGACCTGGTCGAGCGGGATGGGCTTGCGCTTCTCTTCCTCGGCGCTCTTGATCCGGAACAGGCCCCGCAGCGTCAGCAGCCGCTCCGACTGCTCGTTGAGGATCTTGGCGAAGGCGCGATAGCGCTCCTGAGAATTGCCGCGCGCGGCGTGCTGGAGCAGCGACACCGACTCGGCGGTCCAGGCATGGTCCTCGCCTCGGCTGCGATAGGCATATTCGCCGCCGACATCGAGCGCGTTCTTGTAGACCTGAGCCTCGCCGAACGCGTCGGCATGACGGCGGACGGCTTCCTCGGCGATCTCGGCAAGGCCGACGCCTTCGACGCGGGTATGCGTGCCGGCGAAGAACTTCGCGACGAAGTCGGCCTTGAGGCCGACCGCGTCGAAGATCTGCGCGCCGCAATAGGACTGGTAGGTCGAGATGCCCATCTTGGACATCACCTTGAGCAGGCCCTTGCCGATCGACTTGATGTAGCGCTTGACGATCTCGTAGTCGTCAAGCGAGCCCGGCAGGCGGTCCTTCATCGCGATGATGGTCTCGAACGCCAGATACGGATTGATCGCTTCGGCGCCGTAGCCGGCAAGGCAGGCGAAGTGATGCACTTCGCGCGGCTCGCCGGATTCGACGACGAGGCCGACCGAGGTGCGCAGGCCTGTGCGGATCAGGTGATGATGCACGGCGGCGCAGGCCAAGAGCGAGGGGATCGGCACGCGGTCGGTGCCGACCATGCGGTCGGACAGGATGATGATGTTGACGCCCTCGCGCACCGCGCTTTCCGCGCGCGCGCAGAGCTCGTCCAGCACCTGGTCCATGCCGGCCGCGCCGAGGCCGGAGTGGAAGGTGGTGTCCAGCGTGCGCGACTTGAAATGCGACTCGGCCACTTCCGAGATCGAGCGGATCTTTTCCAGGTCCGCATCGGTCAGGATCGGCTGGCGCACTTCGAGGCGCTTGGTCGTGGCCATGCCCTGCAGGTCGAACAGGTTCGGCCGCGGTCCGATGATGGACACGAGGCTCATCACCAGCTCCTCGCGGATCGGGTCGATCGGCGGGTTGGTGACCTGCGCGAAGTTCTGCTTGAAGTAGGTGAACAGCGGCTTGGCCTTGTCCGACAGCGCCGAGATCGGCGTGTCGTTGCCCATCGAGCCCGCGGCTTCCTCGCCCGTTGCCGCCATCGGCGTCATCAGGATGGCGATGTCTTCCTGGCTGTAGCCGAACGCCTGCTGGCGATCGAGCAGCGACAAATTGGAGCGCACGCCGGTGGTCGGCACCTTCGGCAGCTCTTCCAGCACGATCTGGGTCCGCTCCAGCCACTCCTTGTAGGGATGGCTCCTGGCGAGCTCGGCCTTGATCTCGTCGTCCGGGATCAGTCGGCCCTGCTCGAGGTCGACCAGCAGCATCTTGCCGGGCTGCAGACGCCACTTGGTGATGATCTGGTCCTCGGGGATCGTCAGCACGCCCATCTCGGACGCCATCACGATGCGGTCGTCCTTGGTCACGAGATAGCGCGCGGGCCGCAGGCCGTTGCGGTCGAGCGTCGCGCCGATCTGACGGCCGTCGGTGAAGGCGATCGCGGCGGGGCCGTCCCAGGGCTCCATCAGCGCGGCATGATATTCGTAGAAGGCGCGGCGCTTCTCATCCATCAGCGGATTGCCGGCCCAAGCCTCCGGAATCATCATCATCACGGCGTGCGGCAGCGAGTAGCCACCCTGCACCAGGAATTCGAGCGCGTTGTCGAAGCAGGCGGTGTCCGACTGTCCTTCGTAGGAGATCGGCCAGAGCCGGTTGATGTCCTTGCCGTAGAGCTCAGAGCTCACCGACGCCTGGCGCGCCGCCATCCAGTTGACGTTGCCGCGCAGCGTGTTGATCTCGCCGTTATGCGCGATCATGCGGTAGGGATGCGCCAGCGACCAGGCCGGGAAGGTGTTGGTCGAGAAGCGCTGGTGAACGAGGGCGAGCGCGCTCTCGAAGTCCTTCTCGTGCAGATCGGGATAGTACTTGCCGAGCTGGTCGGCGAGGAACATGCCCTTGTAGATCACGGTGCGGCAGGACATCGAGCAGGGGTAATAGCCCGCAAGGCCGCGGTCGCGGCGCTGGTAGATCGCCTGCGAGATCGACTTGCGCAGGATGTAGAGCCGGCGCTCGAACTCGTCCTCGGTCTTCGCGGTGCCGTTGCGGCCGATGAACACCTGCATGCAGGCCGGCTCGGTCGGCTTCACCGTGACGCCGAGCGAGGAATTGTCGGTCGGCACGTCGCGCCAGCCGAGCAGGGTCAGGCCCTCTTCCTTGATCTGGTCGGCGATGATGCTCTTGATGACGTTGCGCCAGGCGGTCTCGCGCGGCATGAACAGCGCGCCGATGGCGTACTCGCCTGGCGCGGGCAGCGAGAAGCCCAGCTCCCCGGCCTTGCGGCTGAAGAAGGCGTGCGGGATCTGCACCAGAATGCCGGCGCCGTCACCGGCGCGCGGGTCGGCGCCGACGGCGCCGCGATGTTCGAGATTGCAGAGGATGCTCAGCGCGTCCGAGACGATTTCGTGCGACTTTTTTCCCTTGATGTTGGCGATGAAGCCGACGCCGCAGGAGTCCTTCTCCAGGCTCGGATCGTACAGACCTTCGGCCTTGGGGCGCGAATTGTGCTCCTGAATCGGATCGGTCGTTTTCGAGGCGACCGTCGGCGACAGCTCTTCTGCCACGATGTTTGCGCGCTCGAATTGCGACCCGTTCATTGTTCCTGTCCTCTCCGTGCGGCAAGCTGCCTCACCGCCATCTTCGGCGCACCTTGGGCGTACCGCGGCACCCGCCTCTGGGTCACCGCTCGTCCGCTGCGAGCCGCATTTTCTTAAATAGGCCTAGGCGTTCTTCGTCCCCGAGAACGGCTTTGCCTGGTACCTTGCCGACGCTCGAGAGCATCGGTTTTCGCTGCAATCCCTGTGCCGGGGTGGCAAGCAAAATTGAGACAGTCTTCCTGTCCTAACCATCACCTTGCCAAATTTTTGTCTAGCACACAAGCGTGGGAAAGTCCCGATTCCCGATAAGTCAATCAATCGCTTTCCAAAAGTTGCGCAGCCCCGGTTTTGAAGCAAACGCGCCGTGTTCCGGCCCCGCGCGCGCCGAAATCCCAGATGAAGCTTCGGATCAGCCCTTCGGAGAGCGCGCCACGCCGCGAGAAGCGAAAGATGGCGGCCATCCGGGGGCCTGACAGGAGCGTCTCGACCATGAAGTTTTTCACAGGATGTGTGGCCGTCGCCACGCTGATGCTGGCGGCAAGTGCAGCTCAAGCGCAGGTTCCCGCGCGCGGTATCGCGGGAGGGGCCGTCATCGCGGTGTCGGATTTCGACGGGCCTTATGCGTCGCCAGAGGTGGCGCCGCCTCCGCCCCCGCGTTACGGCTACGGCTACGGCTATGAGGAGCGCGGTTCGGTCCCGCAGTTGCTGCCGTCCACCGAGGTCTACGCGGTGTTGCGCGACAACGGCTTCCTGCCGCTTGGCATCCCGCGCCTGCGCGGCAGCGTCTACACCATCGCGGTGATCGACCGCCGCGGTGAGGACGGCCGGCTGGTGATCGACGCCCGCGACGGACGGGTCCTGCGCTTCATGCCGGCCGCTGATGCCTACGGCATGGCCCCCGCCTATGACGAGCGCGCGGTCGCGCCTTACGGCCCGCAAAGCGCGCTGCCGCCGCCGACCGTGATCCGCAGCGGTCCGCCGCGCCCGCCAGGCTCGATCCCGCATGTGGCCAGCCGCGCCGTGCCGCTGCCCAAGGCAGCCCCGCGCCGCGGCGAGACGCCGGTGGCTGCGGCGAAGCCAGCCGAGCCAGCGGTGCCGCAGGCGCAAGCCCGGCAGGCACCGGCTTCGCAGCAAGCGGCCGCCGCGCAGGCCAAGCCGGCTGAACCCCTGCCGCAAGCTTCCGCACCGACAATTGGTCAGGCCAAGCCGCCGGCGACGATCTTGCCGACGCAGGAGATGCCTGCGGCGCAGGGGCTGGACTAGAGCTGCGAGTTGCGCGCCGTCGACAGCCACACTCACGCTTGTCGTCCCTGCGAGCGCAGGAACGACAGTTGAGCAAAAGCAAAAAGGCGCCTCGAGCTCAGGCGCCTTTCATCAAGCAGTCGCGGCTCAGCTCCGCGGGTACCCCGCCGCTTCGAGGATCAAGTTCGCAATATCCTTCGGATGCGACACCAGGGAGAGGTGGCCGGCGTCGAGCTCGATCGTGGTGGCGTTCATGCGCTTGGCGAGGAAGCGCTGGAAGTCGGGGTTGATGGTGTAGTCGTTCTTCGACACCGCGTACCAGCTCGGCTTGGAGCGCCACGCCGCCTCCGTGGTGCGGCTGGCGAAGATCGAAGCCGCGGTCGGCCATTGTACGGCATAGAGCTCCTTGGCCTGGTTCGGCTTCACGCCGTTGGCGAAGTACTTCAGGAAAGCGTCTTCCGAGAGCTTGGTGTAGCCATCGCGCTCGACGATGCCGGCGCGCGCGGGCCCGGTCGGAAATTGCTTCGAGAGCGCCACGAAATCCTCGTTGGCATCGGGTGCGCGGGCGGCGACGTAGACGAGGCCGGTGACCTTCGGGTCGGTGCCGACCTGGCTGATCACGGTGCCGCCCCAGGAATGCGCAGCCAGCACAGTCGGACCATCCTGCTCGGCCAGCGCGCGCTTGGTCGCGTCCACGGAGTCCGCAAGCGAGGACAGCGGGTTCTGGACCGCGGTAACATGCAGGCCTGCCGCTTGCAGGATCGGGATCACCTCCGACCAGCTCGAGCCGTCGGCCCAGGCACCATGCACCAGCACGACGTTCTTGGCTTTGACCGTCTGTAAGGCCTGCGCATGAGCAAGGCCGAGGGGAGCCGCCAGCAGGCCCGCGGCGACGAAAAGGCTGCGCCAGAGTGACATGATCTATCTCCGTCTTGTTTTGGGTTCGATGCCCAAAGGACGGAGGGAGAAATGGCGGCGTTACGCGCTTTCACCGCCCTGTGAATGCAATGCACAACGGAAAAACGCCCCGGGGCACCGGGGCGTTTCGCAACCTGGACGTTTGCTTGGCTTAGGCGGCTTGCGCCGAGTTCTCGATCACCTGGGCCTTCGCGCCCGCGTTGATCGCAATCTGGCGCGGCTTCTTGGCTTCCGGAATCTCGCGCACGAGATCGACGTGAAGCAGCCCGTTCTCGAGCGAGGCGTCCTTCACCTGGACGAAGTCGGCAAGCTGGAAGGCACGCTCGAAGGCACGCGCGGCAATACCGCGGTAGAGCACTTCGGACTTGGTGTTTTCGTTAGCGACTTTCTCGCCCTTGATCGTCAGCGTGTTTTCCTTCGCGACGATGGAGAGCTCGTCCTTGGCGAAACCGGATACCGCGACGGTGATGCGGTAGGCGTTCTCGCCGGTGCGCTCGATGTTGTAGGGCGGATAACCGGGGCTGCCGTCCGAGCTGGCTTGGTCGAGCAGGTTGAAGAGGCGGTCAAAGCCGACGGTGGAGCGATAGAAGGGGGTGAGATCGTAAGTACGCATGGTCAAGTCCTCCATTGAGCGACTGTTAGGCAACCCGCCCGCCATCGGGCCGGGCTCATCTCTGTGTGCAGCCTGATGTTCCGGTTCCGAAACACTGGTAGCGGCCTGCACGGAAATGATATGGGTGGAACGAGACGGCGTTCAAGAGGGCGGCATTTGCGCCTTTTCGGCGCTTCAGCCCCTTGATTTGCAGTGCTTCCCGCCTATGACGCTGGTCTCAATTCCCGCCAATCCCGTCCCTGAAAACGTCGTCAGCGGCACCATCAAGACTCCCGACGGCGTCGAGCTGCGCTTTGCGCGGTGGGCGCCGCCGGCGGGCCGCAAGGGCACGGTCTGCGTCTTCACAGGGCGCAGCGAGCAGATCGAGAAATATTTCGAGACTGTGCGCGACCTGCGCGACCGCGGCTTCGCGGTGGCGATGATCGATTGGCGCGGGCAGGGCCATTCCTCCCGCCGCCTGCGCGATCCGCGCAAGGGCTATGTGCGCGACTTCGCCGATTTCGAGATCGACGTCGAGACCTTCGTGCAGCAGGTGGTGCTGCCGGATTGCCCGCCGCCGTTCTTCGCGCTCGCCCACTCCATGGGAGGCACGGTGCTGTTGCGAGTGGCGCATGCCGGCAAGCGGTGGTTCGACCGCATGGTGCTGTCGGCACCGATGATCGACCTGCCCGGACGCACCACCTCGTTTCCGGTGCGCGCCCTGCTCAAGACGATGCGCCTGCTTGGACAGGGCGGCCGTTACGTTCCCGGCGGCAGCGATCGCCTCACCGGCCTCGATCCTTTCATCAACAATCCCCTGACCAGCGACCCCGTGCGCTATGCGCGCAATGCCGCGATCCTGGAGGAGGATCCGACGCTCGGACTGGCGTCTCCGACGATTGCCTGGGCCGATACCGCCTTCAGCGCGATGCATACCTTCAAGCGCGCGAACTACCCCTCCCAGATCCGCCAGCCGATCCTGATGCTCGCGGCGTCCAACGACACCGTGGTCTCGACCGCGGCGATCGAGGAGTTCGCGTATCATTTGCGAGCCGGCTCCCATCTCGTGATCGCCGGGGCCAAGCACGAGATCCTGCAGGAGCAGGACCGCTACCGCTCCCAGTTCTGGGCCGCCTTCGATGCTTTCGTGCCGGGCACGCCGCTGTTCAAGTGAGCGCGTGAGCGAGGGATCGCGCCACGAACTCGTCATGCCCAGGCTTGTCCCGGGCATCCAGGTTCATGGTAGGCGGAAAGGTTCGTGGCCGGCCGGGACAAGCCCGGCCATAAGACGAAGAACTCTGGTCGCGTTAAAGCGTCTTCAGATACTCGATCAGGTCGTAGCGCTCGGCATCGTCCTTGAAAATGCGGCCGATGACGCCGGCACGTTTCGGCTCGCCTTGCTTCAGCTCGAAGGAATGGCCGAGCACGCTGTTGCCCCGGATCGGCTGGCCGTCAGAACCGATCGCTGAAAACTCCGTTTCTCCCGTCCTGCAGCTCTCGTTGGCGGTGACTGCGAAACCCACGGTTTCAGGGTCATAGTCGCGACGGCCCATGCAGAATTTTTGCGGACGCTCGTTCTGCGGCTTCAGCAGCCAGTACAGCGAAGGGACCGAGCCGTTGTGGAGGTAAGGGGCCGTTGCCCAGATGCCGTTCAGCGGCCGCGCGCGGTAGCGCGGGTCTGGCGCTGGATTGAGGCAGTTCTTGCGCGCCAGATTCCACATCCTCCCTCGTTCGGCCTCCGGAATGTTTTCATCGTCCATCCACTTGCGGACGGCGAGGTCGACCACCGTCATCAGGCCAAGCGCATAGACCATCTCGTTGGGCGATTTGCTCGCGGTCGGGACCTCGCATTGCCACCATGTCTGCAGGTCGGCCGTATTCACCTTCAGGAAGCCGGGCACGTCGACGATCCTCTTGCTGAGGACGAGCGACTGCTCGGGATCGGTCTTGATCTCATCGAGAGGGATCGTCACCGCGTTCAGGACCTTGCTGTCGCCGCTCGGCTCCCAGCGATTCGACGACCAGAAGGCCGGCGTGTCGACGGCCGGCAAATGACATCCAGAGCACATCTCCGCGTAGATCGCGCGGCCGCGCTCGACGCGGTCCGGCTTCAGCTTCCAGGCGTCTCCGAGAATGTGCGAGGGCCATTTCGGCGCGAGCAGGCCGCCGAACTTCGGACCGGCAACAGGATCGGCCGTTTTGAACGGATCGGGGCCTCGCAGCATGTCCTCGATCCAGCCGAGGGTCCTGACATTTACCGACGAACGCCAAAGCCTGTCCTCGGGAAAGGCGTCGGACAGGTTGAGCAGCGCCGTGACGCCGAGCGCTTCGCCGGCATTGCGGATCAGCGGCTGCTCGATCGAGGCGTCGTACTGGGCGAACTTGAACCACGGTACGGTCCAGATCGCGGGGTAGCTCACCGGGGCGTCCTGGGCGTGCAGGTTCTTCTCGAACCCCTTGACGCCGCTCATTGCGAGGTCCTGCGAGAAGACCTGGTTGCCGATGCGGTTGAGGGCGTCGAGGCGGCCGAATCCTTCCTCGGTGTCCTGCTGCTGCTTGCCGTCCCAGGTCTTCTTGCCCTCGATCGTCTTGTCGTAATTCTTGGCCCAGTCGATCAGGAAGCTGCCGATCGTGCTGAGCTTCTGCTTGAGCGCGGCGCGGTCCGTGTCGCTGGCCTCAGGGCCGAGCACGCGATCGGCAAAGCGCTGGAAGCGGAATGGGACGTACAGCGTGTAGGCGATCGACAGGCCAGTCGCGAGCTCGAGCTTCTTCAGGTCGGTCATGGCCGCACCGCCATCGAAGCGGATGTCGACGCCCTGATAATGGATCTGGCCGGTATGGCAGGCCGCGCAGGTCAGCCCGATCATGTCGTCTTCGCGGCGCCCGGTCGCGGGATCGACCACGCCGTTCATGCGCGCGAAGCCGACCGGCAGGCCGTCGACGTTCTCCGCCGGCGTCCACCGCGTCGACCAGTCCGACACCTGCGCCGTCTCGTAGACATTGGCGTAGCCGAAGCGGCGCAGCGTCGCCATGTCGGCCTGGATCGTCTGCGGGCTCGGGATGAAGCCGAAACGCTCGAGATAGGCGCTGTCCTTGATCATGCCGGGCTTCGAGAACAGATGAAGCCGCGGCTGCTCCAGCGCCACGAACCACTCATAGGGCACCGGGAAGGTCGCAGTGCCCTGGCTAGCATGGTGGAACCAGTGCCGGTCCTTCAGCGACCAGTTCTGCTCGAGCCAGTAAGCGGCCTTCGTCTCGGGCACGGTCGGCAGGGGCGGCGGCAGCAGGTTCACGAGCACGCCCTTCTGCGGCAGCATGGCGCGAACCTGGTTGGGGAATTCGGCGACGGCCACTAGGACTGCGAAGCCAAGACCGGTGACGAGCGCCGTCAGCGCGGCCGCCCAGCGAAAGCGAAGCTGGCAGGACGACAGCAGCGGCTGCGACAAAATCCGCTGATTGATGCGCTCGGGGAATTTGCGCTCCTCGAACAGCGTGCGCACGTCGGCCACGCTGAGATAGCGCTCCTCGTCCTGCTTGCCCTTGCCCATGATCTTCAAAAGGATCGGCCATTCGAACTTCATCAGCAACGGGTAGTACCAGCGCGCGGCGTTGCCCGCGCGCTTGAGGTTGTCGCGCATGAAGGTCTTGATTTCCGCGGCGTTGAGGCCGGGCTCGCTGCTGCCGGTGTTTGGATCAATGTAAGTCCGGCCGAAGCTCGCGAGCCGCGCGATCTCGTCCTCGTTGACCTTGCCGTCCACGCCAAGGATGCGCGAGCCGGCACCGTGCTTGTCCAGCGGCCCGCCGCGCAGCGCGTCGAGCTGCGCACCCGACCAGATGCTCTTCAGGATGTGCTTGAAGCCGTTGGCGATGAGGGCGACGCAGCGGACCTGAATGCGCGCCGAGACCTTCTTCAGCCCGGTCTCGCCGGTCGCGTTGGCGATGGTCTGCGACAGCGTGTTGAGCGGGACCGTCCCGCCGTCGACGAAGCCTTCTCCGACGAGGCCGCGCAGGAACGGGCAGGGATTGTTCGGCGAGACCGGGATCGAGGGATCGAGGGGCGGCTTCGAAGCGGGGTGATGCATGGCCCAATCCTGAAGACAGCGAATCGTGAAAAGCAGGCGCGCCGTTAGAGCGCGGAAAGTCCTAACAAACCGGCACAATATACGACTTGGGCGTGTGACGAAGTGTGGCGGAGTTCACTTATCGCGGCAAGAGCAGGCGGCCGCCGATAGGGCGCGATGGACTCGCAGCCCGCCGTTCAGGACTCGGCGGCGCGTTTGAGGTCGCTCTGCAACAGGGTCAGCTTACTGAGCGGCACGCCGGCCTTCAGCAGTCCCTCGCGATAATGGGCGATGTCTTCGGGCCGCTTCCAATGGAAATTTCGCAGGTGCCGGTCGACGTTTAGCGACGGATAGTTTGCCATCAACACGCCGGCGGCTTCGCTCGCCTCGTCGCTTCGCCCGAGTTGCGCCAGCGCCGCGGCGCGGATCGCCAGCGCCTGCATGTGGTTCGGATTGATGTAGAGCTGCTCGCGGGCCCATGACAGGGTCGCGTCATATTGGCGCAACAAGTAGTGGCTGAACGCGTTCAGCGCCGCCCATTGATAGCGCGGGTCGCTGTTGTCGCGCTGCGCGGCCATCGAGAACAGCTCGATCGCCTCTCGGTGCTCGCCGATCATGAAATGGCAGATGCCGAGCACGCCCCGTGCGCCATTGTCGTAGGGATTGAGCGCGACCGCGCGCTTTGCGGCATCCATCGCGGCCTCGTGATGTCCCTCCAGCGAATGGGCCCAGGACAGGATCGAGAACGCGAACGACGAGCGCGGATCGAGGCGCACGCTGGTTTCGGCGAGGTTCATCGCCTCGGCCCACATCTCCCGCGTGCCCTTGACCCAGCCGAACTGAATGCTCTGGATCTGGATCGTGCCCAGATAGGCATGCGCGATCGACAGCTTGGGATCGAGCCGGATGGCCTCGCGGAACAGGTCGACGGCGGCGGCCAGATCCTCCTTGGTCTGCCGGTAGTAATGCGACAGCCCCTTGAGGAAACGGTCCCAGGCGGAGACGTCGGTCGAGAGCCGCGCCGGCGCCGAAGCTTCGGCCCGCACGATTTCGGTGGCGATGGCGGCGGACAGGTTGGTGGTGATCTCGTCCTGCATCGCGAAGAGATCGCCGATGTCGCGGTCGTAGCGACCGGTCCAGAGCTGCTCACCCGTCTCCGGCGCGATCAGCTCCGCGGTGACGCGGATCTTGGCCCCGGCGCGCCGAACCGAGCCCTGGATCAGATAAGTGGCGTCGATCTCGCGCGCGATCAGTCGCGTGCTGGTGTTCTTGCCCTTGAAGATGAAGGTCGAGTTGCGGCTCAGCACGCGATAGAAGGATTGCAGCGACAGCGCGTGGATCAGGTCCTCGGTCAAGCCGTCGGAGAAATACTCGTCCTGTGCATCGCTGAGATTGGCGAAGGGCAGCACGCCGACGATCGCGGTGCGGTACTGCTGCGAGAGAGCGGACGCCTCTCTCAGCTCGGGAGCGAGCGCCGGCGCGCCCTCGGGCGTCCAGGTAAAGACCCCGATCGCATCCTTGATGTTCTTGAAGCGATGGTTGCCGGCATCGGTCAGCGGCATCGCCAGATGCTTGCTCGCCTCACCATAGGCTTTGGCCGAGATCGCGAACCCGCCGGGGCTCGCCACCGATTCCAGGCGGACGGCGATGTTGACGTCGTCGCCGAAGACCTCGTCCTCGTCGGCGATGACGTCGCCCATATGGATGCCGAGCCGGAACTGCATGGCGCGGTCGGCAGGCAGATGGCGGTTGCGCTCGGCCATCAGCGTCTGCATCGAGAGCGCCGCCTCGGTGGCGCCGACGATTGAGGCGAACTCGAGCAGGAAGCCGTCGCCGGTGTTCTTCACGACGCGACCGCCGTGATTTAGGATGATGGGGTGGATTGCTGCACGATGGGCCTTGAAGGCGGCATGCGTGCCGGCCTCGTCGCTGCCCATCATGCGCGAATAGCCGGCGACATCGGCGCAGACGATGGCGGCCAGACGTCTTTCCATATCGGCGAAGCTCCGAGGGATAGGAGACCGACCACGGCGTGGCGGTCGCCTTGAATCCCGCATTTCAAGAACCCTGCCTTTATAAAGCAGATGCGGCCGAGCGGAAGCATGATCCGCACTGCAATTTCGGGTAGATCTTGCGCGGCCGACGGTGGACGGGTCCGCGCGAACCGACTAAGTGGAACCAACACGCCCGGAGGGGTGGCGGAGGGTGGCGCATGCTGGGCATTCACGAAATCGGGCTTTTCGTCCTCTCGGGCGTGCTGCTCAACATCACGCCGGGGCCGGATTCGGTTTATGTGATCGGCCGCAGCATGCAGATGGGCTGGCGGGGCGGCGCCGCTGCTGCCTTGGGCATCAGTTGCGGCTGCTTTGTCCATGTCGCGGGCGCGGCGATCGGGCTTTCCGCGCTGCTGATGGCCTCGTCGACCGCCTTCTCGATCCTGAAGCTGGTCGGCGCGGCCTATCTCGTCGTCACCGGCCTCCAGATGCTGTGGTCGCGACCGGCCCTTGTTTCGGCCGTGGACGAGCCGGTGCGGAGCTCGTTGCGCCGGGTCTTCCTCCAGGGCGTCTTCACCAACGCGCTCAATCCCAAGGTCGCGCTGTTCTTCCTGGCCTTCCTGCCACAATTCGTCGCAGCCGATGCGCCGCACAAGCCGCTCGCCTTCCTGACGCTCGGCCTGATTTTCATCTTCACGGGCACGCTCTGGTGCCTGGTGCTCGCCGCCTTTGCGGCCAGGGCCGCCCACCGGCTGCGGCAGTCCGAAGGCGCGATCGCCTGGGTCAATCGCGCGCTCGGTGGGCTGTTCATCTATCTCGGCATCCGCGTCGCCATGCTGGAGACGCGGTGAGCTCACCTGTCCCAGGGGGAAGAGGTGAATCGGGCGTCACACCTGGATCGAATTCCGGGCTCTCAGGCGAACTCCTGCGCCAGCGCGCTGCCCGCAAGATAGAGGCCGAGCAGAATCATCGCGATCAGGAACCAGCGGCGGAACGCTTCTGCCGGCATCCGCGCCCGCACCGATTGGCCGAGGAACATGCCGGCAAAGGCCATGGCGAGGCCAACGGCACCCGGCAGGGCATTGGCGGGCGTCAGCAAGCCAAGGGCCGTAAGGTTGAAGGCGAGCGCCAGCGTTGCCGTCGTGAAGAACACGCCGAGCGCCTGCACCAGCTCGTCCTTTTCCATGCCGATCGCCTGCATGAACGGCATTGAGGGGATCACCTGCACGCCTGTCGAGGCCGAGATCACGCCGGTGATAACGCCGACCACCCCGCCGACCCATTTCTCGTTCCGCGGTGAAACGTGGAAATGGAATTTGTTCAGGCCGATCACCGCGTAGATGACGAGCAGAATGCCGAGCACGATCGTGCCGTAGCGCGCATGCGGGCCGGTCAGTGCGCCGGCATTGAGCCAGCAGCCGACCACGGTGCCGATCATCAGCGGCCATAGCCGCCTCAGGATGTCCCGCAGGTAAGGACCGACGAAGGTCTGCCAGATGTTGGTGACGATGGCAGGCACGATCACGATCGCAATGGCGCGGCTGGGGGCCATGCTCACCGCGAGCAGGCCCATGGACACCGTCGGCAGGCCGAGGCCGATCACGCCCTTGACGAATCCCGCCAGCAGGAAGACGGCGGCGATCAGGATGAGGAGCGGGTCGATCATCTCAGCACATTGACGGAAGCTGCGCGCCGGCACAATCTGGAGGTTACGGAGAGAGCCTTCGCTGCAAACGAAGGCATGAAAGACCTCTTATGCGCTTCGACCTCGTCGATCTCCAGCTCTTCATCGCGGTCGCCGACCAGCGCAGCATCACCCGCGGCGCGGAGCGCTCGCACCTGGCGCTGGCCTCGGCCAGCGCGCGCATCAAGGGTCTCGAGGATGCGCTCGGCGTCGCGCTGCTCAAGCGCGGGCGCCGCGGCGTGGAGTTGACCGCCGCCGGCGAGAGCCTGCTCGATCATGCCAGGCTCGTCATCCACCAGATCGACGCCATGCGCGGCGATCTCGCCGGATTTGCCTCTGGTGTGCGTGCCAGCGTGCATTTCCTCGCCAACACCTCGGGGCTGTCGGAGCATCTGCCGAAGGCGCTCGCCGGCTTCCTGCGCGCGCATCGCGACATCGCCGTCGACATCGAGGAGCGCGAGAGCACTGACATTGCGGCGGCGGTCACCGCCGGTGCGGCCGATCTCGGCTTCGCCGCCGAGCACGCGCTGCCCGACCATATCGAGCGCTTCGTCTTCAGCGAGGACCGCCTGACGCTGGTGACGTCGAAGCGCGGCCCCTTCGCCGACCGCCGCCGGATCGACTTTCAGGAGGCGGGAGCCTGCGACTTTGTCGGCCTGACCAGCGCCACCGCGCTCCAGATGCACATCTCGAAGCACGCGGCGCGGCTCGGTATGCGACTGCATGTCCGCGCCCGCCTGCGCGACTTCGACGCGATCTGCCAGATGGTTGCCGCCGATGTCGGCGTTGCTCTGGTGCCGGAAGCTGCCGCCCGTCGCTGCGCCAGGACCATGCCGCTCGCCATGGTCCGCCTGCGCGATCCGTTCGCCAACCGTCGACTCGTGATCTGTGCGCGGAGCTTCAAGGCGCTGCCAAAGCCGGCCAAGATGCTGGTGGAGCATTTGCGGGCAGAGGCGGTGTGAGCGAACCCTTACCCTCCCCTGGAGGGGGAGGGGCCATCGTGCGAAGCGCGAGCGGGATGGGGTGACAGTCTCTCCATTGAGGCACTGCCTGTGTGGAGAGATCACCCCACCCCGCTTCACCTCTCGCTTCGCTCAAGGCGAAGCGCCCCCCTCCAGGCAGGGTAAGAACCACCTACTTCGCCGTCTCCCGCTCCCGCGTCGGACATGCAAGCCCTCCGACCGCTCGCTACTGGTTCAAAAGCTTCAACGCTTCTTCGTGAACCCGCGCATCGCCGGCCGCGATGATGCGGCCGCCGCCCTGGGCCGGCTCGCCTTCCCATGTGGTGACGACGCCGCCGGCGCCGGTCACGATCGGGATCAGGGCCGCAATGTCGTAGGGTTTCAGCTCGGTCTCGACCACGAGATCGACGTGGCCGGCCGCCAGCATGCAATAGGAGTAGCAGTCGCCGCCATAGCGCGACAGCCGCGCAGCCCGCTCGATGCGGCCGAACACGGCGCGGTCGCTCTCGTTCATCAGCAGCGGGCTGGTGGTGTAGCTCGTTGCCTCAGACAGCGAAGCGCAGCGGCGAACCTGGAGCCGGCGCTCGCCGGACGGACCATTGTAGTTGGCCGAACCGTTGTCGCCGGAAAAGCGCTCGCCGATGAAGGGCTGATGCATCATGCCGTACACCGGCGCGCCCTTGTGCAAAAGCGCGATCAGCGTGCCCCAGATCGGAAAGCCGCCGATGAAGGATTTGGTGCCGTCGATGGGGTCGAGCACCCAGACATAGTCTGCGTCCTCGCGCTCGTTGCCGAATTCCTCGCCCACGATGCCGTGCTGGGGGAAGCTTGCCTTGATCAGCCTGCGCATCACCGCCTCCGCGGCGCGGTCGGCCTCCGTCACCGGGTCGAAATCCCTGGTCTTGCTCTTGTCGTCGATCGAGAGCGACGTGCGGAAGAACGGCAGGATGGTTTCGCCGGAGGCGGTGGCGAGCCGTCCGATGAAGGCGGAGAAGTCGATCACCGTCACGGGAATCCTCGAAGCGAAAGTTGGATGAAGCTCGCCTTCTGCCTAGCTCAATTCGTCTCCGACGTGCAGCGCTGTCTTGATTTGCGCCCTGGTATTTTGGATGCCCGGAGCGACTGCTCGTCCAGTCATCCCGGGGCCAAAAATCGATCATAGAGTTGAAAACTTAGTTCCGAGGTTGTGGCGCGCGCCCCCAAACGGCTATCAACCCATTGAATTCCCTTGTCAAAGAAACTGAATCCGGGTTTCCAAGGAAGCAACTGAGCCATGTGCTAATTGCATGGGAAACGGCTCAAAAGCCCTTGCACTTTGTGCGGCGCGGTCGCATATTGTTGCGGTGCGGTAGCGCTTGGCGTTACCGCTGCCCTCCTTGGGCGTTTCCTCCCTAGACTTGGGCCGCTTGCGTCATTCGCGAGCGGCCCTTTTTTCTTGGGGCTCCGCTTTCATTCGGTGCGCGGAAACTTGCGAAGCGAAAGCGGATTCGCGCTTCGCATGGGCAACACGAATGCAGCTTGCTCTATTCCGCCGCGGCTTGGAACGGGCCGAGATCGGCGAAGGGGATCGTGGTCGCCAGCACGTCGGCGAGGACACCGAAATCGGACGCCACTTGCGCGAAGCGCGCGCTTCGCTCGCGTCGCCGCTCATCCATGTAGATCGCGCGATTGAGTTCGAGCTGCACCGCGTGCAGACCGCTTGCGGGATTGCCGTAATGTTCGGTGATGAAGCCGCCGGCATAGGGCTTGTTGCGGCCGATCGAATAGCCGAGCCCGGTCATGGTCTCCTCGACGCAATCGGGCAGCAGCGGCGTACAGCTCGTGCCATAGCGGTCGCCGATCACGACGTCGGGACGGCGCGGCTCGTCTCTGCTGACACCGACCGAGGGCATCGAGTGGCAATCGACCAGCACCACGGTGCCGAACATCTGATGCACCTTGTTGATCAACCGGCGCAACGCGCGATGGTAGGGCTTGTAGAGCGTCTCGATCCGCCCCAGCGCATCGTCGACCAGGATGCGGTCGCGGTAGATCTCCTGGCCGTCGCCGACCACGCGCGGAATCGTCCCGAGGCCGCCGGCGACCCGCATCGAGCGGGTGTTGGCGAAGCTCGGCAGGCGGCCGGTGAACATGCGCGGGTCGAGCTCATACGGCTCGCGATTGACGTCGACATAGGAGCGGGGGAAGTTGACCCGCACCGTCGGAAAGCCACGCTCGCTCAAATGGCCGATCAGCTCGTCCATAAACGAATCTTCCGAACGCCGCAGCGTCGGCAGGTCGATTCGCGAGGCCGCCAGGAATTCGTCCGGGTAGGTCGAGCCGGAATGGGGCGAGTTGAAGATGACAGGCGCGCGCCATTGCGCGGGCTCCACGATCTCGAAGGCTGGCGACGTCTCGCCGTCAAACCGGGTCATCTTCTCAGGTTTCGTCCCTCGGGCCGGGATCTGGCAGGAGCCAGTTCGCATTGAGTTCGGCCGATCGAGCGGCTCTTATGTGTCGTCATTGTCCGGAATCGCAACCATTCTGCCAAGCGAAAAGATGTGACGGTGCGTTGGAACACCTCTTAACCGTGCCGACAGGGAGGCGGGATGGGCCAAGGCGGCTCGATTGATTCGAGCCGCTTTCCGGTTCAGAAGAGTGCGGCAGCGCAGCCGGCTCAGGGTAAAGATTTTCACCCCAAATTTACCCTCTGTCGGGCTTAGTGATCTCTGCTGATATCCTCTGGGGATGCGACATTTCCTGCCATGCCAAAGATCCTGCTCGCCGAAGACGACAACGACATGCGCCGTTTCCTGGTCAAGGCGCTGGAAAACGCCGGTTTTCAGGTTTCGTCCCATGATAACGGCATGGCCGCCTATCAGCGGCTGCGAGAAGAGCCGTTCGAGATGCTGCTGACCGACATCGTGATGCCCGAGATGGACGGCATCGAGCTCGCCCGCCGGGCTTCGGAACTCGACCCTGACATCAAGATCATGTTCATTACCGGCTTCGCCGCGGTCGCCCTGAATTCGGATTCGGACGCCCCCAAGAACGCCAAGGTGCTGTCCAAGCCGGTGCATCTGCGCGAGCTGGTCAGCGAAGTGAACAAGATGCTGGCGGCCTGAATCAGGCCCCTTCCGTCCTTGCGCCGGCTCCCCTGAGCCGTTATAGGGACCCACCCGATCTAGACGACCTCTAGGGCACGTAGCTCAGCGGGAGAGCACTACCTTGACATGGTAGGGGTCACAGGTTCGATCCCTGTCGTGCCCACCATCCTCTTCAACGATTTGGGCGCCCGGCGCCTGGGGCTGAAGGGGAGGTTTCTGCAAGATTTCCACGAAGACTCATTTCGACGCGGGCTGCCCCCCGTGCATCTTGCGCGCGGATCCCGCCGATCTGACAGCGTGCTGTAGCCGCGTCACGCGAAGCGCCTCTGTCGTCAACAGCGCGTTTCGGAGCCAAGACTCTCCGGGCTCTCCGGGGGCGGTCGGATTTTCCGACCTGATGGAGGAGGCTGGCGGCTGTCAAGTTCCGTCCGTTTTGTGGTCCATCGCCGCTGCGCACTTCACCTCGCACCAGTAATGGCCGGACGGTGGAACTCGCGGGCGCCGCGGTTGTTGCTTGGCCGCGGCAGCAGGAGCGAGTAGGAGAGCACGTGAATCGACGCCAGCTTGTTCGAGGGTCGGCGTTGCTGCCGGCGCTGCTGCTCGCCTCGCGCGGGCGTTTCGCCGCGGCGTCAGACGACGCGTTCAGCCCGTCCACGGTGAGGGACCTGGCGCGTATGCTGGCGGGCAAACCGTACGAGGCGCCGGACGAGAAGCTCCCGAGCGCATTGAAGGATCTCGACTACGATAAGTATCGTTCGATCCGCTTCTTGCCCGAGCGCGCGCTCTGGCGCGGCAAGAATCTTCCATTCGAAGCGCAGTTCTTCCATCGCGGCTTCTTCTACAAGAACAGAGTGAACATCTTCGAGGTCGTGGACGGAAAGGCAACCGAGCTCAAGTACCGCAAGACAGACTTCTCGTTCGGCGAGAAGGTTCCGGCGTTCGAGGACATCGATCTCGGCTTCGCCGGCTTTCGCATACACGCGCCGATGAACCGCCCCGACTATTACGACGAGGTCTGCGCCTTCCTCGGCGCGAGCTATTTTCGCGCCGTTGCCAAGGGGCAGACGTACGGGCTTTCAGCCCGCGGGCTCTCGATCGATACGGGCGAAAGCAAGGGCGAGGAATTTCCGCTCTTCAAGGCGTTCTGGCTCGAGCGGCCGGCGCCTGGTGCGTCCTCGCTGGTGATCCATGCTCTGCTCGACAGCAAGAGCTGCGCAGCGAGCTACCGGTTCACGGTGCGACCTGGGGACACGACGGTCTTCGACGTCGAAATGTCGGTCTACCCGCGCGTCGAAATGCTGCGGGCCGGGCTCGCGCCCATGACGAGCATGTTCTTCTATGGTCCGAACGACCGCAACGACATCGATGATTTTCGTCCGTCCGTCCACGATTCCGATGGCCTTGCGATCTTCAACGGAAAGGGCGAAAGCCTGTGGCGGCCGCTCAGCAATCCCCGCGACCTCCAGATCAGCACTTTCCAGGATCTCAATCCGCGCGGGTTCGGCTTGATGCAGCGGGAAAGAGACTTCTCCGCCTACCAGGACATCGAATCAAGCTTCGAAAAACGCCCAAGTCTCTGGATGGAGCCGATCGGCGACTGGGGCGAGGGCGGGGTCATGCTGTTCGAGATCCCGACCAAGGAGGAAGTTCACGACAACATCGCTGCATTCTGGCGGCCTAAGGGCCCGCTGCAGGCCAAGGGCGAACACAACTATACCTACCGGCTGCATTGGGGGCCGGATAGCCCGAAGCCGCATTCGCTCGCCAGATTCACGCGAAGCGGGATAGGCGCCAGGGGCGAGGACGCGCGCCTCTTCGTCCTTGATCTGCTGGGCGACAACCTGAAAGGCGTCGATCCAGCTGGCGTCAAAGGCGTGGTGACTGCGGAAAAGTCTGAGGTGAAGAACATCGTCACGCAGCCCAATCCGTACACCGGTGGTTGGCGGCTGAGCTTCCAATGCCAAGTGAAGGGCGAGCCGATCGAACTGCGGGCCTTTCTGACCACAGGTGACAAGCCATTCTCCGAAGTCTGGGTCTACCGATGGGCCCCCTGAGCCGCGTGCAGCGACCGATTGCCGATGGCGTCGCGACCCAGCGCCTGCTGCCGCCGGAAACGCCGCTTCCGATGGCTCCTGGCGACCTCGGAAAGAACCGGGTACCCGACCGTGTTCCCGCCCCGGTTGCCCCCGCAATGGCGTGGCGGCGCGGCTTCATCCTCCTCTCGACGGCGGCGCTCACGGGCGGCGGCGCATATGAGATGTATCGCGTGCTGCAGGTCGGTGGCGTCACTGTCCTTGAAGCCATGGTGCTGGCGCTCTTCCTGGTTCTGCTCGCCTGGGTCGCCTTCTCGTTCGCCTCCGCACTGGCCGGCTTCTTTGTGCTGCTGGCCCATCGTCCGAGCGCCTTCGCGCCAGACGGGGAACTGCCTGCGATCGCAAGCCGCACCGCCATGCTGCTTCCCACCTACAACGAAGACCCACACCGATTGACGGCGCGGCTTCGTGCGATCATCGAATCCCTGGAGACGACCTCGCACGGAAAGCTGTTCGACTGGTACGTTCTGAGCGACAGTACCGATCCGGACATCTGGGTCGCCGAAGAAAAAGCGCTGCTCGCGTTGCGACAGGCCGCTGGAACACGGCTGTACTATCGCCACCGAGCAGACAATACGGCACGGAAAGCCGGGAACATCTCCGAGTGGATCACCCGGTTTGGCGGCGTCTATGACTTCATGATCGTGCTGGACGCCGACAGTCTGATGAGCGGACAGACCATCGTCAAATTGGTCCACGCCATGGAGACCAATCCGAGCGCCGGGCTCGTTCAGACGCTCCCCATGGTCGTCAACGCGCGAAGTCTGTTCAGCCGCGTCCAGCAATTCGCTGGTCGCCTGTACGGCCCGATGATCGCCGCGGGCGTGGCCTGGTGGCACGGCTCGGAAGGCAACTACTGGGGCCACAACGCGATCATCCGGGTGAAGGCGTTCGCCGAAGCGGCTGCGTTGCCGCAGCTTCGGGGACGGAAGCCGTTTGGCGGGCACATCCTCAGCCACGATTTCGTCGAGGCGGCGTTGATGCGGCGGGCCGGGTGGGGCATCTACATGCTGCCGACGCTCGGGGGAAGCTACGAAGAGGTGCCGCCTTCGCTGCTCGATTTCGCGGCGCGCGACCGACGCTGGTGCCAGGGCAACCTTCAGCATCTCGCTGTCGTGCCGGCGCGGGGCCTACATTGGGTGTCGCGCTTGCATTTCATGGTGGGGATTGGGGCATATCTGACGGCACCGCTGTGGCTGCTCTTCCTGTTGCTGGGGATGCTGATCTCGCTGCAGGCTCGCTTCGTGCGGCCAGAGTATTTTCCCGAGGGTTTCTCGTTGTTTCCGACGTGGCCGGCCCAGGATCCCGTGCTCGCAATCTGGGTGTTCGTCGCCACCATGGGGCTGCTGCTGGTGCCGAAGCTGCTCAGCCTGATCCTTCTTTGGATGCGGCGCCCGGTGCGGCGCCAATTCGGCGGCGCATTGCGGGCCTCGGCCGGACTTTTCGCAGAGATCGTCGTATCGGCGTTGATGGCGCCGGTGATGATGATCTTCCAGTCGATCGCGGTCGTCGAGATTCTTGCTGGCCGCGATGGGGGCTGGCAGACGCAAAGGCGCGACGACGGCACGGTGGAGCTCCGCGAGCTCTATCGGAAATACGGCGTTCCAACATTGTGCGGCGTTGCAATGGCGGCAAGCGCGTACGCCGTTTCGCTGCCCCTCCTGCTCTGGATGTCGCCAGTCATCGTTGGGCTGCTGTTCGCCGTTCCGATAGGTGCGCTGAGTGCCCGGCCCACGTCCGGCAAATTGTTCGTCACGCCCGAAGAGCGAGAGCCGCCTGCGGTGTTGCGACGAGCGAACGAATTGAGTGCGTCCGCCGATGTAGAGATCAAACCCGCGCTCGTGGAACTGCGTGGAGATGCTGCACTCTTGGCCTTCCACGTTGCGCAACTGCCGCCCCCTCGCGCTGTCCGGCCCGAGACGGTCGACGCGAACCTGGCGGTCGGGCGTGCCAAGGTCGATGCCAGCGAGACTTTCGATCAGGCTGCGGCGCATCTGTCCTCCCGGGAGGTTTTTTCGATCTTGAACGACGGTTCGGCACTCTCGGCCGTATTGGACAAGCGATGAGCACGCGACGGGTGCGCCTATAGGCGAGAGGCAGGTTGGTCCGGGTAATCGATGAGGCGGCGGCTCCCTAGCGCCACTCGTCTTTTCGCGACGGCATGATTGAACGGTTCAAAGACGGGCGGCGTCGAAGAAGGTCGCACCGCTCTCCGAGTTGAGAATGCCCTCCTGCCTAATAGCCGCGCACAAGGCTAGCGTCTGCATCCCATCCCGGTTCTCACCATTTCTCGCTGCGCATGTAAGGGCTCATCTCGGAAATCAGTGTTGGATCGAATCCATTCCGATAGTCAGCCAGGCAACCTCTCTGAACGCAGCCTTCAATGGTGCGGGACGACGGATGGCTGCTCCACCACATCGCGATTGCCGCAATGAGGATCATGATGAGTTGAAGCTGGAACCTTTCCATTCCCATGCAAGCCTGAGCCCGAATTCGAGCAGCACCGATCCGTTCAACAGGAGAGCAATTCGTTGTGCGCTGATGAAGCGCTCTGGCCGGCAAGACAAGTGACGAATTGCCGCAAATCCGCTGACTATGCGCGTTTCTTGGTACGCTTCCGCGCCAACTAGACCACCAGAGGCTTACGCGAAACGCTTCGGAAGAAAGGGAATGGGCTGCTGCTTGCAGCAGCCCATCGAGGTGGTGCTTATCGACAAACGCGCACGCGGGTCACGACGCGGTGGCCGTGAGGGCCGCGTCTTACGACGGTGCGCAGCTTGCACACCTTCCGAGAATGATATCGATGGTGACGGTGATAGCGGTGGTGATAGTGCGCTTGCACCAGCTCGGAAGCGACCGCAGGAGCAATCGGACCCGCCGGCGCCGCGTTGGCTGGAACCGAGAGTGTTCCGAAAGTGAGCAGGACGGCAATGGCGAGACCATGAGCGAGTTTCTTCATAAAGTTTCCTTACAAGATGCCCCATCTTCAGTGTTGCGTCAGCGGGTGAATACGAGATGAACGGTACCGTTGCGCAGAGCTGCGTTGCGCCGATCAGTCAAACGATCTTCCGCGCATCAAAACACTTCGTCGGGATACACGCCCCACAGTCTGGTCTGCCGAACGTAGCCTGCGGAAGTCTCTGCTCGAACGTGACACCACACGCCGGCGCACGCATCTACGATGACGAGAACGCGCGGTTCAACGACGGCGTTGACCGCCGAGTCTGGCTTCGGATGCTTTCGAAGACGAACCGGCTTTGCGGCCGACCAGGGAGCAATCAACGCGGTCCTCCGGCCGGACAACAATGCGCCCAGCATCCACCCCTCTTCGCCATCGGCATCGCGGATGCGCCGCCAGTTTCCGAACTCCGCGAGTATCTCCACGGGAAGATGGCGGCGAACGAAGGTCCATCGCAGCGGATAATCGATACCGGGTCCAGCGCGAACGTTGGCCGGCTTGCTCTTGACGGAGGCAAAACGGGGAATCGGAAGGCCGCTCCGTTGGACGCGCTCGGAACCAGACGCCGAGCCGACCAGGCTTCCGAGCAAGATCGCCGTCGCTGCTGCGCTTATCAATCTCTGCAACGACAGCTGCTTCCAAATGCTCCAATTCTCCGTATCTGGTCGTCCCAACACCCTCGAAACCAAACCCTCTCCTGATGATAATAGTGCGACGCGCGCGGTGAGCGAGGAGGACGTCCGCACTTGAGACGCAAGAACGCCTCAAAGCTCCTCGACGCCTGCGCGAGCCGTTGCATACATCGTCGGACGGGAGATTTGCGCCCAAGATTTGTACGGTAGAGGACCAAGCGCGAGATCGAATCAAGAGAGATGCTCGCTTCGTGCGGCGTAGTTAACCATCTCTCCCGGCTCGCCCAGTTTCTGCCGTCGTTCGTCGTTGCACTCGATCGTCTCGGCTCCTCACCGCCCAGGAAGAAGCTTATGCCGCCGATGTTGCGCAATCGGGTCATCCATATCCCGCTGCTTGTCCACATGATGCTATTGGCTGCCGGTTCGGTGGTTGTCTTCGCCTCCGAAGCGCACGGACATAAGCCGTTAGCGGATCCACAGTCCGACTCTCGTACCTCAAGCTCAGAGCACGTGCCGTTCGCGCAGACCGAGCCGTCTCCAGCACGGCGAGGGAGGTCCTTGCCACGTCAGAGCGCCTCGACGTCCGATGCTTCCGATGTGATTGGCCGATTGCTATCATCGAGGAAGGCGGCGCTCCCCTCGCCTCCCGCCGCGACGTCGCAGGACCATTCTCCCGATACGCGCTTCGTTCACCAGGAGACGGAGGCACGGTCGGTTACTGCGTTCGGCAACTTGAAAGAGACGATCCGTCTTGCCCGTCGCGGGAAGACGGGATTGGCGATCGAACGCAGCGGGAGAATTCGTGACCGTGCGAGCCGTAGACTGGCGGAGTGGGTGATCCTGCGCTCCGATGATGATGGGATCGACTTTCAACGCTACGCCTCGTTCGTCCGCGCCAATCCATCGTGGCCCAGCCTCGATCGTTTTCGGCGACGCGCAGAAGCCAGGCTCTGGTTCGAGCCGCACGAGCCCGGAACCGTGCTCATGTTCTTCTCCGAGCGGAAACCCTTGGGGGCCTTGGGCAAGCTCGCGCTTGCGCGAGCGTTGTCGGAGCGCGGCGATCAAGCCGCAGCCCGAAAATACGTCCGTTCCGCCTGGCACAACGGCCGCCTCTCCGCGCAGTCCGAGGCGCAAGTGCTGGCGCGCTTCGGACACCTGCTCTCGGCTGCCGATCACCGGGCTCGCATGGAATCACGTCTGTATGCGGACGACATCACGGGATCCCTGCGTGCGGCGAAGCGCCTCAGCGCAACCGACCGAGCGATCGTGAAAGCGCGGGCAGCCGTCATCCAAAATGCCAGCACCAGTGGTGCCTTGCTCGACGCGGTAGCATCGGCTGCAGGCGCTGAGCCTGCTTACCTCTTCACTCGTGTCCAGTGGCTTCGCCGCAAGGACCGCATTGCGGAGGCCGCGCAACTGCTGCTTTCCGCCAGGCTTCGCGCATCCGTTTCCGACCATGCCGATGCATGGTGGGTCGAGCGCCGCATCCTGGTGCGTCGACTGCTCGATGACGGCAAGGCGCAGATGGCCTACCGAATCGCCCGCGATGCGGCCTCCCCCTCCAGGGAGAGTCTTCGCGTCGACCAAACATTCACTGCGGGGTGGATCGCGCTGCGATTTCTGAATAACCCCCATCTGGCCACACAGCATTTCGCGCGTATCGCGAGGATGACGACCCATCCGACCTCGCACGCACGTGCAGCGTACTGGCTCGGACGTGCTGCAGAGGCGGGCGGTGATCGGGAGAAGGCGCGCGGCCACTATGCCGCCGCATCGAGACGCACCGCAGCATATTACGGGCAGCTGGCAAGCGCCCGATTGGGCCGACGCGACGTTTCATTGCCGCGACCGCCAAGCCTCGGTCCTAGAGAGCGCGCAAACCTGTCCAAACGCGATCTTGTTCGCGCAGTCGAACTGCTCTACGCGACTGGCAACAGCGATCTGGTGATCCCGTTCGTCGCCGACCTTGGCCGTACGGCCGACATTGGACTGCTGACGGTCATCGCCGAAGCCGTCGCCAAGAGGCGGGATGCGCGCGCTACCCTTGCGGTCGGCAAGGGCGCCCTTGCGCGTGGCTTTCCGCTGGATCTGTACGCGTTTCCCAATTTCGGCCTGCCCAACTATGCCTCGGTCGGCCCGAAGGCCGCTGCAAGTCTCGTCTACGCTGTGGCGCGGGCGGAAAGCGCCTTCGACAAGGGCGCGCAATCGCCGGCAAAAGCCTCGGGATTGATGCAGGTGACACCCGCAACAGGCCAAACGATCGCCCGCCGGCTGGGTATCGCATTTGAGCCCGGGCGGCTGCGAAGCGATCCAGCCTACAATGTACAACTCGGATCCGCCGAGCTCGCAGATCTTCTCAAGACCTATGATGGGAACCACGTCCTCGTTCTGGTCGGCTACAACGCCGGGCGTGGGCGGGTCAAGCAATGGATCGCACGCTACGGCGATCCCCGAGATCCGACCGTTGACGTCATCGATTGGGTCGAGCGTATCCCTTTCACCGAGACGCGCATCTACGTGCAGCGTGTGATGGAGAACCTTCAGGCCTATCGGTCACGCTTCGACGAACGTGCGCCTCCGGGAATCGAGGCGGATATGCGGGGAGCTCACTAGGATGCTCCGGAGACGGCCGCATGCACAGTGCGAGCCTTGCCTGCGGCAGACATGCCGTTCCGCTCGGCTCTCGAGAAACGGCGCTTGGGTTCCTTCGATTCGTGCCCCGGCGCGAGGCATTGGCGGTTCCGACGATCTCCGCCACTTCAGGTAACCGGCACTCACGTCGCTTGTGCTGCGCTCAATGTAAAGCGGCACTCCCGCCGGCATCAGCTGCACTCTGAGCTTCGTCAGTCAAAATGAAAATGAACCATCCCGGCTGCGTTACTGGTTTCCCGAGGCCTTCCTCGGCTACGTGCCGAATAGCTTGCGCACTGCTGGCAACCATTCGCCGGTCATCGTGAACTCGAGCCCGAGTCGAGCTCCGCAGGCAATTGCCAACATGGTGATAGGCGCTGAAAGAGAGAGCGTCGAGAATGCGGTCAATCCCTGGCCGATCGTGCATCCCATCGACATGACCCCTCCGATGCCCATCAGGAGCGCGCCGGTCATGTGCCGCTTCAGCTCGCGGGCGTCGTCGCAGGCCTCCCAACGAAAGCCGCGCGCGAGCATCGCCGCGGCAAACGAGCCTGCGACGACGCCGACGACCGAGCCGATGCCGAAATTCAGCCGCGCACCGGAAAAGGTGGCAATATAGAGAATGGCATCGCCGAGCGGAGCCACGAAAGTGAGCGAAGAGACCCGCACCGCGTCGAACTCGTCGTCGGCAAGCCATCCAGTCGCAAACCAGCCGAACGCGATCGCCGCGCCCACGGCAAGACCAGCGGCCAGCAGCCGCGGCGACCGGATCAGCCTGCCGTCCGCAAGGGCCCAGAAGGCGAGCGCGGTGGCAATGGCCACGACGAGGACCGCGCGCATCATGCCGCCGGCGCCGAGCAGCGACGTCAAGGTCTGGGTGCTCCCCTCGGGCAGCCGCACCGATAACGGTTCGATCAGCATCAGCCGCAGCACACCGGTAATACCGCGCATGGTCGCGAGCGCCGAAAGGCCGAGCACGAGAAACACCACGATGGCACGCAGATCGCCGCCGCCGACGCGCACCAGCGTGCCGAACCCGCAAGTGCCGACCAGGGCCATGCCGACGCCGAACATCAGCCCGCCAAGGATGGCCCCGCCAAGGCCGATCGACGCCGTGAGGTAGATCGACCGCGACAGATCGACGATGCCGAACGCGGCAAGCGCCTGGGTCGCGAGCAGGGCGACCGCCGCGGCCAGCGCGAAGGATTTCAGCCTGCGATAATCCGATCCGAAGAACGCGTCCTCGAGCATCGCCAGCGTGCAGAAGCGTCCGGCGCGGCCGGCAATGCCGAGCACGGCACCGGCGGCAAGCCCGCATGCAAACGCGATGGTCGAAGGGCTCAGCATTCCTCCCGCTTCTTCTTGGTTCTGGCCGCGGGTAATCTGCGCCGGTGGGGCGCGAAAAGCCAGCGCGGAGAACTACCGGCGGCGCCGGCGCACCGGCTCGCAGAACACGTCGTAAACGGCGGTGAGAATCTTGCGGACGTCCTCGTTGGCGAGGCTGTAGTAGATCGTCTTGCCGTCGCGGCGGGTCGTCACCAGCCGATCGAGCCGTAACCGCGCCAGCTGCTGCGAGACTGTCGATTGCCGCTCGCCCAGGAATTGCTCGAGCTCGGTCACGGATTTCTCACCCTCGGCGAGGATGCAGAGCAGCAGCAATCGGGACTCGTGGGACAGCGCCTTGAGCATGTCGCTCGCCTCGCGCGCCTTCTCGATCATCTGCTCGAGTTCGGCTGAGCCCTCGATCTCCTTCAGCTTCGGCAACGGCATCGCGTCAGATTCCTCTTAGCACAATAGGCAAGAACGGTCACGACCTCCCGGGTTCTGATCCCGTGTTTGACAGGATTCGGTCCAAGAGGCCGAAGAAGAAGGCATCCCCGGGATAGCCACGAATACGCCCGATCTCACGGCCCTCTTGTACCACGACAAAGGTCGGCGTGAAGGGACCCGGATCGATTCCGGCCAGATCGGCGGGGAGGGAGCCGTTCAGGTCGACCCGACGCAGCGGTGCGGCCCGGCCCTCCCCGGTCTTGCCGTAGATTGGCGCGATCTCCGCGTTGAAGCGCGCGCACCAGGCGCAGCCAGGCCGCTCGAACATGACGAGCTCTGCGGCGCGCGATGCGGTCGCGGGCAGCGCCAGCCCGATGGCGAGGGCGAGCAGGGCGATGATTCTGTTCATGCTGCGTAACCGAGCCTTTTGGACCTGCCTAGCGGGCTTGCTTTTCGGACGTCCTCGGCGCTTTATATCATTAAATTCGTATATGTGCTAGGGATGGGCGGAAATGACCTTGGACGTGACGCTGGGTGCGGCCTTTGTCGCGGGCCTCTTGTCGTTTCTGTCGCCCTGCATCCTGCCTCTGGTCCCGCCGTTCCTGTGCTACATGGCCGGCGTCTCGGTTACGGATCTGTCCGGCGACAGGCCGGATTTGCGGCCGCGCATCCTGCTCTCGGCGCTGTCCTTCGTGGCAGGTTTCTCGCTGGTCTTCATCGCGCTCGGCTCGACCGCCTCGATCGCGGGACGCTTCGTCTCCGCGCATCTGTCGACGCTCGGCATCGCTGCGGGCGGGCTGATCATCGTCATGGGGCTGCATTTTCTCGGGCTGCTCAGGATTCCGCTGCTCTATCGCAGCGCCACCGTGCAGGTCGACAATCGTCCGGCTGGCATGGCGGGGGCATTCGTCATGGGGCTGGCATTCGCGTTCGGCTGGACGCCCTGCGCGGGCCCGATCCTCGCCGCCGTCCTGCTGATGGCGGGTTCGGAGGACACGACCGGGCGAGGGGCGCTGCTGCTGCTCGCCTATTCGGTCGGGACCGGAATTCCCTTTCTGATCGCAGCGGCGTTCACCGGCCGCTTCATCGGAGCGCTTGGCCGCGTGTGTCGGCATCTCGGTCTGGTCGAGAAGACGATGGGCGTCTTCCTGGTTGTGACCGGTCTCATGTTCCTGACCGGATTGATGCCCGCGGTCTCGCAATGGCTGCTCGAGCAGTTCCCTGCATTGACCAGCATCGGCTGAGGCTAGCCGAAGCGGAAGTCGAGCAATTGGGCGAAAGATTGCAGCTCGATGAGGTAACGATGCACGAGGGGGCCGTCGCCGGCCATGGCGGCATGAGCGATCTCGCCGCTGCTGGCGATTGCGCCATCGATCAGGCGGCGGAATTCACCTTGCGCGGCAATCTCGCCGTTTGCCCATTCGTTGCACCGTAAAAGCCGATCGCGGAACGCGCCTGCGGCGGCGACGGTCTCCTCGGCGTTCGCTTGTGCCGGCCGTTCGCTGTAGCGGGTCGCAGCGACACGCAAGGCGTCCATGGCGGGTGCGATCTCGAAGATGCAATCGCCGAGATCGTAGAGGCCCGCGTGACGCCTGAGCGCGTGGAAAGCTCGCCGAACCGCAAGCAGCTCGCGTTCGGCGGCCGCATTGTCTCCGCGGTCCAGCGCGCCCATTGCCGTTGTGAGCTGTTCGTATCCTCGGTCGAGAAATCCCGACGATTCGGAAGACGCGTGAACTGGCGGGCGTTCGCGGGTGTTCGGCTCGATCCGTTTCCAGCGGCTGGCCGCTTCGTCGATCTCGATTTGTGCCAGCGCAACGTTGCCGGTGCGCGCATAGCTCGCGGCAATGCGCAGGTTGGCCATGATCGGCGCCACCGCGGATACGAGATCCGCCGGCTTGTCGCCATCCGCGCCAAGCGCGAGCGCGTTGGAGGCCAGCCATGCCAGCAGCGCGATGGTGCAGCGCAAGATCAGAACTCCTTGTCACATTCCTATATTTGAATATCATAATGAAAACGATCGGCGCGCAAGATCTCCAACGCAGGAAACCCCAATGTCGCTCCGCATGCCCACCCGACGCGGTCTCCTCGCATTCGCGGCAGGCACGGCTTTGGCGGGCCGCGGCGCGGCAGCGGCCGAGCCAGCAGTCGGAGAAGACGGGCTCTACCACGAGCCCTGGTTCCTGCAGAGCTTTCTCGATCTGCGCGAGGACCTGGAGAGCGCCACCGCCGGCGGCAAGCGCCTCGCCGTCATGTGGGAGCTGCGCGGCTGTCCCTATTGCCGCGAGACGCATCTGGTGAACTTCGCCGACCCCGGGATCGCGAGCTACATTCGAGCCAACTTCGAGGTGTTGCAGCTCAATCTGATCGGCTCGCGCAAGGTTACGGACTTTGACCGCGAGGAATTGGCCGAGAAGGATCTCGCCCGGAAGTACGGCATCAGGTTCACTCCGACTGTTCAGTTCTTTCCGCCGTCCGCCGATGGCGTCGAAGCGAAGGAAGCGATGGCGCGCGAAGTGGCGCGGGCGCCCGGCTATCTGAAGCCTCCGCACTTCCTGGCGATGTTTCGTTTCGTGCGGGAGCGCGCCTACGAGCGCGGCTCGTTCCGGGATTTCCTGGCGTCGAATGGCTGATTGAGAGCGTCTTCCGAATTTCGCTTGACGCGGCCATTCGTATGAACATATCATGATAAATGAATTTGATGGACGTTGAATTCCATCGTGATCAACAGCGGGCGTCACCCCGCATTCAAGGGCAGGAAACATGTGGCGCTCGCTTATGGCTGCGTTTGCACTTTATGTAGCGGCCGGGGGCGCTCTCGCCCAAGAACCGGTCAAGGAGCCGATCAAGCTCGACGTCGTTGACGATTCCCTGCCGAAATCCCTGACAGGCGCGCCCGGAAATGCCGCCGCCGGCAAGAAGGTATTTCTCACGCGTACGCTCGGCAATTGCCTGGCCTGTCATCAGGTCACCAGCCTGAAATCCGAGGAATTCCACGGTGAGTTCGGTCCGTCGCTCGACGGCGTGGCCGGCCGCTACACCGAGGCGCAATTGCGCCTCATCGTCGCCGACCCCAAGCGCATCTTCACCGACACGGTCATGCCGGCGTTCTTCAAGAACGACGGTCTCAGCCGGGTGCGCCCGGAATTCGTCGGCAAGACGATCCTTACGGCCGCGCAGGTCGAGGACGTCGTCGCTTTTCTCAAGACGCTGAACTGACGGCGAGGAGGACCAGGAATGAAAGCCATCAATCGACGGCAGGCATTTGCGCTTGGGGGCGGCTTCGTCATGCTGACCCTTGTACCGATGGCGGCCGGTGCGGAAGTGTCGAACGACGCGGCAAAGTGGATCGAGAAGTTCACCGGCGGCAAGCAGCCGGCCAAGGGCAAGATTTCGCTCGACTTGCCGGAGATCGCGGAGAACGGCAACACCGTGCCGCTGTCGATCAACATCGAGAGCCCGATGACCGCGGAGTCCTACGTCAAGGACGTTCTCATCATTGCGGATGGCAATCCGAACGCCGGCGTCGCGACATTGTCGTTCACACCGCTGTCGGGCAAGGCGGAAGCCTCGATCCGGATCCGGCTCGCCACCACGCAGAACGTGGTTGCGGTCGCGAGGATGAGTGACGGTTCGCTGTTCACGGAACAGAAGACCGTGAAGGTCACGATTGGCGGCTGCGGCGGCTGAGGGCGTCAGGAGAGGAACAATGGCAGACAAACCACGCATCAAGCTCCCCAAGGAAGCGGCCAAGGGCGAGGTGATCCAGATCAAGACCTTGGTCTCGCATCTCATGGAATCGGGTCAGCGCAAGGACGCGCAGGGCAAGCCCATTCCGCGCAAGATCATCAACAAGTTTGCCTGCGAGTTCAACGGAAAGCCGGTGTTCTCTTGCGCACTGGAGCCTGCGATCTCGGCCAATCCCTACATCCAGTTCGACGCCAGGATCGACGAGGCCGGGACGTTCAAGTTCGCCTGGACCGACGACGACGGCTCGGTGATCACCGCCGAAGAGAAGATCGCGCTCAAGGCATGATGCGCATCGCGCAGTGAGGGAGACTCGAATGGCGTCACGATATGTTGGGTTTGCCGCTGCAATCGTGGCCATCACGTCGGGTGCGACGCTCGTGTCTGCCGATGACGTCGAGCGGAAAGGTATCGCGGCGCCGCCGGGCCATGTCTTCAAGACCATCATCTCCGGCTACGAATTTCGCAGCAAGGAGACCCGCGCCTTGCAGGACGACGATCTGGAGAATCCCGGCTTCCTCGCCGTGGAGCGCGCGGCGGATGCCTGGAAAAAGGCGGAAGGCAGTGAGGGCAAGTCGTGCATGAGCTGTCACGGGGAGGCCGAAGCCAGCATGAAAGGTGTGGGTGCCGCCATGCCGAAATGGGACGACAAGCTGAAGAAGCCGGTCAATCTCGAGCAGCGCATCAATCTTTGCCGTAGCGAACAGATGAAGGCGGAGCCCTGGAAATTCAAATCCAGGGAGTTGACCGACATGACGACCTTCGTCCGTTACCAGTCGCACGGTATGCCTGTGGCGGTGAAGATTGACGGGCCGATCTCGCCCTGGTTCGAGCGCGGCAAGCAGATCTATTACAACCGCTATGGACAACTCGATCTCGCCTGCGCGTCCTGCCACGAGCGCAACAATGGCAAGTTTATGCGCGCGGACTTCCTGAGCCAGGGGCAGACCAACGGCTTCCCGACTTATCGGTTGCGTGACCAGCGTGTGGTGCCGCTGCATGAGCGGTTCGAAGGCTGCATGTTCGACGTGCGTGCCGAGCCGTTCAAGCCGCTGTCTGACGACTTCCTTGCCCTCGAGCTCTACGTGGCCTGGCGCGGCATCGGGCTGCCGGTCGAGACGCCCTCGGTGCGCAATTGAAGCCATGAATATGCAGGAGCATTGCGCGTGATCTCTCGCCGCGAGTTCATCCAGGTTGCTGCGGCAACGGCTGCACTTTCGACTGGTGTGGGTTCTGGCCTGACCCGGGCGGTTGCCCAGCAGCGCCTGACCCAGACTGAGTTGCTCGCCTTCGAGCCGCTCGGCAACGTCACGCTGGTGCATGTGACCGACATTCACGGTCAGCTCATGCCGCTCTACTTCCGAGAACCTTCGACCAATCTCGGCGTGGGAGACGCAAGAGGGGTGCCGCCCCACGTCACCGGTCGGGAGTTTCTCAGTCGCTTCGGCATCGCGCCGGGCTCGTCGGCGGCGTATGCCTTGACGTCCGAGGATTTCGAGGCGCTGGCCAAGACCTATGGCCGGATCGGTGGTCTCGACCGCGCCGCCACGGTGATCAAGGCCATTCGCGCCGAGCGCGGCGACAAGGTTGCACTGCTCGACGGAGGCGACACCTGGCAAGGATCCTGGTCGTCGCTGAAGACGCGCGGCCAGGACATGATCGACTGCATGGCGCTGCTCAAGCCCGATGCCATGACTGGGCATTGGGAGTTCACTTACGGCACCGAGCGCGTCAAGCAGGCGATCGAAGGACTCGGCTTCCCGTTTCTCGGGCTCAATATCCGCGACACCGAATGGAACGAGGCGGCGTTCGACGCCTCTACAATGATCGAGCGCGGCGGCGTCAAGATCGCGGTGCTCGGCCAGGCTTTCCCATATACACCGGTCGCCAATCCGCGCTGGATGATCCCGAACTGGTCGTTCGGCGTGCGCGAGGAGGATGTCCAGTCGCAGGTGGACAAGGCGCGCAAGGGGGGCGCGCAGCTCGTCGTGCTGCTGTCGCATAACGGTTTCGACGTCGACCGCAAGCTTGCGAGCCGCGTCAAGGGAATCGACGTCATCCTGACCGGACACACCCATGATGCGCTGCCAGAGGCGGTGAAAGTCGGCAAGACCTTGCTGATTGCCTCGGGCTCGTCCGGCAAGTTCGTGTCGCGGCTCGATCTCGATGTCCGCGACGGCGAGGTCAAGGCGTTTCGCTACAAGCTGATTCCACTGTTCTCCGATGTGATCACGGCGGACGCCGAGATGGCTGCGAAGATCGCCGAGGTCCGCAAGCCCTTCGCGTCCGATTTGACCAAGGTGCTCGGCAAGACTGAATCGCTGCTGTACCGCCGGGGAAATTTCAACGGCACGTTTGATGACCTGATCTGCCAGGCGCTGATGCAGGAGCGGGATGCCGAGATCGCGCTCTCGCCTGGTTTTCGCTGGGGCACCAGCGTGCTGCCGGGGCAGGACATCACCTTTGAGGATGTCACCAATGCAACCGCGATCACCTATCCCGCGGTCTACCGCATGGGCATGACTGGCGCGCGCTTGAAGGAGATCATCGAAGACGTCGCCGACAACCTCTTCAATGTCGACCCGTATTATCAGCAGGGCGGCGACATGGTGCGGATCGGCGGCCTGTCCTATGCCATCGACGTCACCAAGCCGCAGGGCAGCCGTATCTCGGACATGCAGATGGTCAAGACCGGCACGCCGATCGATCCTGCCAGGGAATATCAGGTCGCCGGCTGGGCCAGCGTCAATGAAGGGACCGAAGGGCCGCCGATCTGGGACGTCGTTTCGAATTACCTGACGCGACAGAGAGCCATTCGGCTCGAGCCCAACAGAGCCGTCAAAGTCACCGGAGCGTAAGAAGCGATGTCGAAGATGGACAGTCCCCGGCAATCCCGACGCAGTTTTCTGGCCGCTGGCGCCGGTGTTGCGGCGTCGGTGCTCGCAAAGCCCGCCTTGGCCGGCGGCGGCAATCCGGCGAACCAGCCCCCAAACGTGCCGGAATGGACCAAATCGCTCGGCGAAGGCGTCGCCGTGCGTCCGTACGGCAAGCCGTCGAAGTTCGAGAAGGACGTCGTTCGGCGCGACGTTGAATGGCTGACCGCCTCGCGCGAGTCCTCGGTGAGCTTCACACCGCTGCATGAGCTCGAAGGAATCATCACCCCGAACGGTCTCTGTTTCGAGCGGCATCATGGCGGCATCGCCGAGATCGATCCGGTCGATCATCGCCTGATGATTCATGGGCTCGTCGAACGCCCGCTCATTCTCACGCTGGAGGAGCTGAAGCGCTATCCGCGCGTCAACCGCATCCACTTTATGGAATGCGCGGCGAATTCGGGCATGGAATGGCGCGGCGCCCAGCTCAATGGCTGCCAGTTCACCCATGGCATGATCCACTGCGTGCAGTACACAGGCGTGTCGCTGCGCACTCTTCTCGAGGAAGCCGGCGTCAAGACCAACGGCAAGTGGCTGCTGGTCGAAGGTGCCGATGCGGCCGCGATGGATCGCAGCCTGCCGATCGAGAAGGCGCTCGACGACTGCATCATCGCCTACAAGATGAACGGTGAGGCGCTCTATCCCGAGCAGGGCTATCCGATGCGGCTCGTGGTGCCGGGCTGGCAGGGCAATCTGTGGGTCAAGTGGCTGCGCCGCATCAAGGTCGGCGACCAGCCCTGGCACACCCGCGAGGAGACGTCGAAGTACACGGACCTCATGCCGAACGGCAAGGCACGCCGCTTCACCTGGTCGATGGACGCCAAATCGGTGATCACGAGCCCGAGCCCGCAGGCACCGATCAGGCACGGCAAGGGCTTTACCATTGTCTCCGGTCTGGCCTGGAGCGGCAACGGCAAGGTCAAGCGCGTGGATGTGTCGCTCGACGGCGGCCGCAACTGGTGGCCGGCACGCCTCGACGGGCCCGTTCTCGACAAGGCGCTGACGCGTTTCTACTACGAGTTCGACTGGAACGGAGAGCCGCTGCTCCTGCAGTCGCGGGTACAGGATGACACCGGGTACGTGCAGCCGAGCAAGGCCGAGCTGCGCAAGATCCGCGGCGTCAACTCCATCTATCACAACAATGGCATCCAGACCTGGCATGTGCAGGCCAATGGTGAGGTCGAGAATGTCGAAGTCGCGTAAGTTCATGGCAGTGGCGCTGACGGCCTGCGTGCTGGGCGCGCCGGCGCTTGCGGGCCAGAGGGCGGACACCAAGAGCGGTCCCCGCTATCACATCGGCCGCGCGCCGACCGCGGACGAAATCCGCGGTTGGGACATCGACGTGCGACCCGATGGTCAGGGCCTGCCGGAGGGCAAGGGCACGGTTGCCCAGGGCGAGAAGCTGTTCATGGACAATTGCGCGAGCTGCCACGGCGAGTTCGGCGAGGGCAGCGGTCGCTGGCCGGTGCTGGCCGGCGGCAAGGGCTCGTTGACGTCGGACAATCCGGTCAAGACCGTGGGCTCCTACTGGCCCTACGCCTCCACCCTGTTCGACTACATCCGTCACGCCATGCCTTATGGCAATACGGGATCGCTGTCGGTCGACGAATATTATGCACTGGTTGCGTATGTGTTGCATCTGAACGACGTGATCACAGATCAGAATTTCGAGCTGACCAATAGGAATCTCGCCACGATCAAGATGCCGAACGAGCAGGGCTTCGTGATGGACGACCGCGCCACCAGCGAGAAGTCGTTCTGGCAGAAAGACCCTTGCATGAAGGATTGCATCGCGCCGGTGAAGATTACGGGGCGAGCTGTCGCCATCGACGTGACGCCTGAGGACGGCAAGAAGTCGCGGGGTGTGGAGTGAACCACGGCCGGGTGAGCCGTCGCATGCTGCTGCATGCGAGTCTCGTTGCGGGTTCGCTCATAACAATCCACCCGGCCGCGGCGGAAGCGGCGGAGCCGCATAGGCTCGCGCTGCAGATCAGCGATGACGACCAGAGCAAGATGCGAGCCGTACTCGATGTTGCGGCCAACGTCTCGCGGCATTATTCCGGGCAGGGCGAGGATGTCGAACTGGTGGTGGTTGCCTTCAACGGCGGTCTCGACATGCTGCTCGAGGACCGCTCGCCGGTGAAGGAGCGCCTGGCAAACTTCCTGAAATCGATGCCCAATGTGAGCTTCATCGCCTGCGGAAACACGCTGGAGACGCTGGCGGCGAAGGAGGGTAAGCAACCGCGGTTGATCGAGGGCGTCAGCGTCACCCAGGTCGGGGTCGCTGCGTTGATGGATCTTGCGGAGAAGAACTGGACGATTGTCCGACCCTAGGGGAGACAGGCGCCAATGCGATGGTTGGTGGGATTGATAGCGTTGCTCGCACTTGCGACGTCCGCAGGTGCTGCCGAGCAGGAGCTCGAATTGTCGCTCGACGGCCGCACGACGCTCGCGACCCTGCGCACCCCCAGCTCGATGGGGCCCGATACGCCGCTCGTGGTCATGACCCACGGCACGCTTGCGCACAAGGACATGGAAGTCATTCAGGGTATTGCCAAGGCGCTGGAGCAGCGCGGCATCGCTTCGCTCGCCCATACGCTGTCACTGGGGCTCGATCGTCGCAAGGGCATGTATGACTGCGCCGCGCGGCATGATTATGTCGTCGAGGACGCAATTGCCGAGATCGGCGCCTGGGTTGCGCGGGCGAGGGGCATGTCCCGGCTCGTCCTCGCATTCGGCCATTCGCGCGGCGGCAATCAGGTCGCGCGGTACCTCGCCGCAGGCGAAACCCCGCCGGTTGCAGGTGCGGTGCTGCTGGCGCCGGTGACCGCAAAGGCCGAGGCCGACTTGCGCGCCTCCTATGCCCAGACCTATGGCAAGCCGCTCGAGCCGCTTCTGGAGCAGGCGACCAAGTCGATCTCGGCTGGCCGCGGCGGCGAGTGGATGGATGTGCCGGGGTTCATTTATTGTCGCAATGCCATGGTCACCGCGCGGGCGCTGGCCTCTTTCTACGGTCCCGATGCCGGCCAGGACACGGCCGCGCTCGTGGCGCGTGTGAAACCGCCGGTGCTGGTACTCGTCGCGGCCAAGGATACCGTCGTGCCCGACGTGGCCGCGTCCTTCGCTTCGCTTGCGGGTTCGGGAGGGGGAAGGGTTCAGCTCGACGAGATCGAGGATGCCGACCATTTCTTCCGCGACCTGTTCGCAGACGATGTTGCAGACCGAATCGCCGAGTTCATGAAGCGAATGAGATAGAAGAAGGCTGCAGCGGCGTGTTGCGGCTCGCCGAGCTGCAACAGCACGGATATGCCGATTCGCGTTCCCGAGGGCCCCTTTGGTCCGGGATCCGGCGGTGTCTGGCTTTGATCTGGCTCATGGGACGCGACGACCAGATCGCTAGAATTGCAAGCTCGCAGCAACAGCCGGGACGAACGTGCTGACGCCGGTTATCGATTTCCTTGGTGAAGACCGGCTGTCATGGCTCGGAGGTCTCCTCGTCGGAGGCCTGTTCGGGTTCTTCGCCCAGCGCAGTCGCTTCTGCCTGCGCGCCGCAGCGGTCGAATTCTCCCGGGGCGAGGGCGGTCCGCGCCTTGCGGTCTGGCTGCTGACCTTTGCCGCGGCGCTGGTCGGCACGCAGGCGCTGGTCGCGATCGGCTGGCTCGACGTGTCCGAGGCGCGCCAGCTCGCGCAGCAGGGCAGCATCTCCGGCGCGCTCGCGGGCGGTGTGATGTTCGGCTGTGGGATGGTCCTCGCGCGCGGTTGCGCCAGCCGACTGCTGGTCCTCTCGGCCAATGGCAATCTGAGAGCCCTGCTTTCAGGGCTGGTGTTTGCGGTGACCGCCCAGGCCGCCTATCGCGGGCTGCTGTCGCCGGCACGCGAATGGGTGACCAATCTGTGGCTGATCGATGGTGGACCGTCCCGCGACATCATGGCCGTTTTCGGCGCCGGTGCCCCCGAAAAGCTCGCGTTTGGCGGACTGTGGTTGATTGCCGGATTGGCTTTTGCCTTTCGCAGCAACCTGCCACGCGATCTCATGCTTGCCGCCCTTGCCACGGGAGCGGCAGTCGTTGCTGGCTGGCTCTTCACCTACCAGCTCGCGCAGGCCTCGTTCGCACCCGTGACGCTGAAGAGCCTCACCTTCAGCGGGCCTTCGGCCGAGTTGCTGATGCTGGTGCTGAACAGTTCGCAGCTCCGGCTCGGCTTCGACCTTGGCATTGTTCCGGGCGTATTCCTCGGCTCATTCGCCGCGGCGGCGCGCGCGGGTGAGCTGAAACTGGAAGGATTCTCGGACGGCCTCGGCATGAGGCGCTATCTGTTCGGCGCGGTGCTGATGGGGTTCGGCGCGATGCTCGCCGGCGGCTGCGCGGTCGGCGCTGGGGTGACCGGAGCCTCGGTCTTTGCGCTCACAGCCTGGCTCGTGCTTGCTGGCATGTGGCTCGGGGCAGGGCTGACCGATCTTCTCGTCGACGGTGCCGGCATGCCGCGACCCCGCCGCCCGGCAAAGTCGCCGACGCCGGGCGCCTGACCAATATTTTAGAGATTGCTAAATCTAATTCCTTGAATATGATTTCCCCCGATGCGCGCCGCTCGAGCCGCAGGAACGCGGTAATGCGCCGCTGCCCCGGGGAAAAGGCACATGACCACCATCACGGAAAGCTACGTTCGCGAAGCGCCGCGCACCGCGCGGATCGACTGGTCGCCCTATCTGGTCGGCGCCGGAATCGGATTGTTGAGCTGGGTCGCCTTTGGCGTATTCGGCGATCCGCTCGGCGTCACCACCGCCTATTCGCGCATCGCCTCGCTATTCGCCGTCCCGGTGATCGGACCGGAAGCTGTGGCACAGAACTCCTACTGGAAGAGCATGCCGCTGAAGTGGGATTACGGCGTTTGGTTTCTCGTCGGCATACCATTCGGCGCGTTCGTCTCGGCAGTGATATCAGGCACGTGGCGCCTCGAGCTCGTGCCTGATGTCTGGAAGGAACGGTTCGGCCCGTCAGTTGCGAAACGCTTCGCCGCCGCGTTCATCGGTGGCATCGTGATCATGTACGGCGCCAGGCTTGCCGGCGGTTGCACCAGCGGCCACGGCATCTCGGGTGGTTTGCAGCTTGCGCTCTCGAGCTGGCTGTTCCTGGCGGTCATGTTCGCCACCGGACTCGCCGTTTCCGCCCTCATGTTCCGTGCCCGCTGAGGAGAACTGAGATGACCGCAATGATGACCATCCTTGGGCCGCTGGTGATGGGTGCAGCCTTCGGCTTCCTCCTGCAGCGAGGCAAGGTGACGAGCTGCAACGTCATCGAGAATCAGTTTCGCTTGCGCGACTTCACCGTGCTGAAAGTGATGGGCACGGCGATCGTGGTCGGCGGCATCGGCGTGCTGCTGCTCGTCGACACCGGCAACACGAAATATTACGTGAAGGATGCCAACATGCTGGCAGTCGCGCTCGGCGCCGCACTGTTCGGCGTCGGCATGGTGGTCTATGGCTACTGTCCCGGAACAGCGCTTGGCGCTATTGCGACCGGCAGTGTCCATGCTCTCGTCGGCGCGCTCGGCATGATCGCCGGCGCCATCCTTTACGCGCTGAGCTTCGATTGGCTGAAGGCGAACGTGCTCAACGTCGGGGCACTGGGCAAGGTCCGCCTGCCGGACGTGACGGGCATCCCCGACGTCGTCTGGTTCGCCGCACTGGCAGTCGGTGCCGGGCTGTTCTTCTGGTGGATCGAATCCACGGAAGCCAGGCAGAAGAAGGGCTAAGTCCTGTTGTCCGCGCCGAGATGCGCGGAGACAAGCTCATCGTTTCCGAGGACGACAGAAGAGCCGGTGCAGGGTTGAAAACAACTCTTCGACCCGCCCGTCCGCGATGCGATACCACATCGTTTGCCCGTCGCGCCGGGCAGCGACAACGCCCTCTGCCTTCAGCTTGGCGAGGTGTTGCGACAGTGCCGAGGGCGAAAGGCCGACGTCGTCGGCGAGCGCGCTTGCGGCAATCTCGCCGTATTCCACCAGCCTGCAGAGGATGAGCAGGCGGTGCTCGTTCGCCAACATGCGCATGAGCGCGGCCACCTCCTTGGCCTGCCGCTCCAGCTCGGTCGTCTTCAATTGGCGCATGACGGAGCGTTCAATAGCATCTGTATCGCCGCAGTCAAAGGCGCTCGCAGGAGCTATATTTGCGGAAGCGTCGCGACGATGTCGGTAGCGGTGGCAGCGAGACCGCGACAGCTTGTGCGTCGCCCTGATCAACGAGCGATGGCAGCACGACAATCTCAGGAAAGCAAACGGTTGATCCCCCAATTTGCCGACAGATCCCGGAACAGGAGGCAGATTGCGGCCGCGACCATACGATGCGGTCCAACGTGCCGCCATTCCTGAGGGCCGCGATCAGATCGCGGTATATGTGAGATCGAGAAGAGTAGGACACCGGGACAGCGACCGAAACCAATGCGTTCGTAGTCGCGTCCGCCGGCGTCGCACTGGCCGACACGAGCAGTCGGCGCTGGCTTGCCTTCCCCGCACCGGTCATTCGCGTTCCGTCCCAGAGCGCGATCAGCTCACGTCTAAGTCTGCAAATCAGCAGGACATCGAGAGCAGTCCTCAATTTCTTTCAGCTCAAGAAGCATGGGTTCATCCGGTGTGGACAGGGTGGTCTAACTTGTAGGGCGGGCGCATCGACGGCCCCCGGCTTCAATTCCGATCCAGAGTGCCCTGAAGAGCATCACGACGGCTTGCATCTCCGGCGGTGGTGCAGCCGGGCGCCGCAGGGTTCGAATGCCCGAGGTTGGGAGCGAAGCCGCTTGTGAACCAGAGAAGCCGAACGGCCGAGCCTTCCTCCCGCAGCGCACAGTCGGCGCACAGCAGCACGAGCGTGCCGCTTTGATTCTGAAGGGTGAAAGGAACACCCACCGCGATATTTGGGAGTTCAGCCGACCTCAAGTATGAAAGCTCGTTGATCTGCGTCATGAGACTTGCCTTGATGCTCCTATAGGTTACCTACCGGTTCACAAGCACGATTGCGGCCCAAATGACCGGAGGGGATCAATGCGCATTCTTCTTCTTCTCGGCGAGACGGAGTCCTCGCTTAGCGCGCGGGAGTTTGCATTCGATCTCGCCCGTCCCGGCGGACTACTGGTTTCCGGCCTCTCTGGTATCGATCTGTCTTCCCTCACTGTTCCAATGATTGGCGGGATTGGCGCGTCGGCATATCAAGCCAAGCTCGAGGAGATCCGGGGGCGGCAAGCGCGCGAGAATAACGCGCGGCTACACGCGTCATATGCTGAAGCATGTGATGCGAGGGGCGTCGAGTTCTCCTGGCTCTCTTTCGAAGGTGATCCGCCTGAGGCCTTCCGCGCTGCTTCCGAGACGCGAGATTTGATCGTCACCGGTCACGATACGACCTTTTCGGTCGACCGGGCTGCCTCGCTGCCGGAGTTGCTGTCCAACCTTCTGCTGCTCTCGCCACGGCCAGTCGTCGTCTGCGGCGACGAGTATCGCCGTCCGCGCGACGTGTTGGTCGCATATGACGGCAGTCTGCCCGCCATGCGCGCCTTGCAAATGTACGCACTTCTGGGATTGTGGCGCGAGGCTCGCGTGCACGTGACGTCTATCGCAGCGGAATCGGAGCTTGCGACCCGACGCGCTCATGCTGCGGCCGACTTCTTACGTGGCCATGACGTACACTGTACGGTCGTTCCGATCGAGGCGAGGGTGGATCCGTCCGAGGCGATCCGAATTGAAGTCATTGATCGGGGCATTGGTCTGCTGGTGATGGGCGCGTTTGGTCATCGCGGCTGGAGCAATGCCCTGTTTGGCTCGACGACGCGGCGACTGGTCGAGCGGCCGCCTTGTCCCCTGTTCCTCTTCCACTAGAACCGGCGTCCGTGCCCGTGCAGGTACGCGCCTTACACCGCTTCAAGATCGCGCAGATCGAGGAGGCTTACGAGCTATGCGCCAATCAGCGCGAGGACGTCCTCGAAGTGGCGATCTCGCCCTGACAACGTAGCGGATAGCAAGCTCAACCGAAACACAACTCGGGGTCTCACAATTGAGCAAGAACGAGCGCGAAGCACACCACCACGCAATGTCCGTGGAAGCGGTCCTCGCCGCTCTCGAGGCTGGTGCAAGCGGGCTTTCGGCTTCCGAGGCGGCGCGGCGCCTAAGCCGATACGGACCCAACCGGCTTCCGGAACCGCCGCGACGCAGTGCGATCCTGCGTTTCCTCTCCCACTTCCACAACTTCCTGATTTATGTGTTGCTGGGTGCGGCGGCGATCACTGCCGCTCTCGGGCATCTCGTCGACTCGAGCGTCATCCTCGCGGTGGTGATCGCCAATGCGGTCATCGGCTTCATTCAGGAAGGGCGCGCGGAACAGGCGATGGATGCCATCCGCCAGATGCTGGCTCCGAAATCCTCCGTGATGCGCGATGGCGAACGGCACAGCATCGACAGCGCCTCAGTGGTCCCGGGCGATATCGTGCTGTTGGAGGCAGGCGAGAGAGTTCCTGCCGACTTGCGGCTGGTAGAGGCGACCGGCCTCCGGATCGAGGAGGCAATCCTCACCGGCGAATCCGTTCCGACAGAAAAGGAAACGAAGCCTGTGGCAAGCGGAGCGATGATCGGTGACCGATCGTGCATGGCTTTCAGCGGGACGCTCGTTGCCGGAGGCGCCGGTCGTGGCGTGGCCGTGGCCACCGGAGCGTCAACGGAAATAGGCCGCATAAGCGGCATGCTTTCCCGAGTCGAGACATTGACCACGCCGCTGGTTCGCCAGATGGACGGGTTCGCGCGATGGCTGACAATCCTGATCCTGATGATTGGCGGCGTGCTGCTCGTCTACGGCTATTTCGTGGGGCATCTGCCCTTCGCCGAGTTGTTCATGAGCGTCGTCGGCCTGTCGGTCGCTGCAATCCCGGAGGGACTACCGGCCGTACTGACCATCACGCTGGCCGTGGGTGTCCAGGCGATGGCTCGCCGCAACGCCATCGTTCGCCGCCTGCCGGCCATCGAGACGCTTGGGTCTGTTTCTGTGATTTGCAGCGACAAGACGGGAACACTCACCCGCAATGAGATGATGGTGACAACCCTGGCCAGCGCCGACCACATCTATTCGGTCGCGGGAGACGGGTATGCGCCCGAAGGCGCTATCCGGCTCGCCGATGCCGACGTCGACCCGGCGGAGCATGAGCTGCTGCTCGAATTCGCCCGAACCTGTGCTTTGTGCAATGATGCCGCCTTGCACAGTCATGACGAAGGGTGGAAGGTCGAGGGCGATCCAATGGAAGGCGCGCTCAAGGCTCTGGCCGGCAAGATTACGCGTCAGGGCGCTGCGGCCTTCGCCGATTGGACGCGAACCGACACCATTCCCTTCGACGCCAGGCATCGGTACATGGCCGTCCTCCATCACGATCATGAGGGGCATGCCTGGATCCACGTCAAGGGCGCTCCGGAACGGATCCTCGCCATGTGTTCCGTCCAGCGGGCATCAGATGGTAGCACTCACGCTATCGACGCGGACTACTGGCGCAAGCGGATGGACGACATTGCCGCGCATGGACAGCGCGTCCTGGCTCTTGCCGCACGTTCAACGGCGCCGGATCACGTCGTCCTGAACACTGCCGATCTCGACGGCCATATGGTGCTTGTCGGACTGATCGGCCTGATCGATCCACCTCGCCCGGAAGCCATCGCCGCCGTTGCGGAGTGCCATGGCGCAGGAATTCGCGTCAAGATGATCACCGGCGACCATGCAGGCACGGCAGCAGCAATCGCGCGCCAGGTCGGCCTTCAGCACCCCGGAAAAGTGCTCACCGGGGCCGATCTCGAGGCAATGAATGACGCCGAGTTAGCGGCCGTCGTCGTCGACACCGACGTTTACGCGAGGACCAGCCCCGAACACAAGCTAAGGCTGGTGACAGCGCTCCAATCGCACGGATTGACGGTTGCCATGACTGGGGACGGGGTGAACGACGCGCCCGCGCTCAAGCGCGCCGACGCCGGTATCGCGATGGGACAGAAAGGCAGCGAAGCCGCCAAGGAAGCCTCCGATCTGGTCCTCGCCGACGACAATTTCGCATCCATCGCCGTCGCGATCCGCGAAGGACGCACGGTCTATGACAACATCAAGAAGGTCATCAGTTGGACGCTGCCCACCAATGCGGGGGAAGCTACGACAATAGTCGCCGCGCTGTTTCTCGGAATGGCGCTGCCCGTCACAGCGGTGCAGATCCTGTGGATCAATCTGATCACCGGAATCACTCTCGGCGTTGCGCTAGCATTCGAGCCGACCGAAGAAGACACGATGAAGCGGGCACCGCGGTCACGAAAGGAGCCACTGCTGACTGGCGCGCTGATCTGGCACATCATTCTCGTGTCCGTACTGTTCCTTGCGGCAGTCTTCGGCATGTACACCTATGCAATCGACAAAGGACATGCGCCAGACCTCGCCCGGACCATCGCCCTGAACACGCTTGTCGTGCTGGAGATCTTCCACCTCTTTTTCATCCGCAACATCTACGGCACTTCGTTGACCTTGAAAGCGGTGCGGGGAACGCGCGTCGTGTGGATCTGCGTGATCGCAATCACCTTGGCTCAATTCGCTGTCACTTATCTTCCGCCGCTCCAGCAGGTGTTCGGCACGCAACCGGTATCGTTCTTCGATGGGATGCTCATCGTGGCGGTCGGCGCAGTGTTCTTCGCGGTGATCGAGGCGGAGAAACAGCTAAGAATTGTCTTTCAGCGGACCGAGCAGGCCCCCGCCTCACAGACGACCGTGTAGCGACAAGCACAATTGAAGACCAGGGCGGCGCATGGCTCTCTCTACTGACGATAAAAGATAGCTCGCGACCCATTCCGCGATCACGCGCGTTGCGGCCTGATGCACATCAGCGCACTGCGGCCAACTGTCACGGTCTTGCGTCGGTGCGGAGCCGGATGGCATGAAGGCTGGCGGATACCCTTCGATGCCGAGAGCGTTATCGTAAGATTTCGGAGACTGGGTCGACCGAATCGCCCGACAATGACAGCCAGCTGTAACGGACTCGTAGATGAAACTTTCGCTTGTTGTCTTGCTGCCGGTCGTTGGGGCTCTGATCCCGCCGCTCGCAATCCAAGCGGGGCGGAATGTCTGCACGACCGTTACAGCCGTCATCACGGGACTCGCACTGGTCATTCTACTCACGGAAGCTCCGGCCGTTTATTCTGGTGGCGTCCCGCAGACGAACATGTCGTGGTTACCGCAACTCGGCCTCTCGGTTTCGCTTTTCGTCGACGGTCTTGCCCTGTTCTTTGCGGCACTGATCCTAGGTATCGGGCTGCTGATCATCCTCTATGCGCGATTCTACCTGAGCCGCAGCGACTCGATGGGTCGGTTCTTCTGTTACCTCCTGCTTTTCCAGGGCTCGATGGTCGGCATCGTCCTGAGCAACAATATCCTCCTCCTGGTTGTGTTCTGGGAGCTCACCAGCCTCACATCGTTCCTGCTGATCGGCTACTGGTATCACCTGCCGGCCTCGCGTGCGGGAGCGCTCATGGCTTTGGTGGTCACGGGCGCCGGTGGACTTGCGCTGATGGGCGGCATGCTGTTGCTCGGCCATTCTGCCGGCAGCTTCGAGCTGACTGAGATCCTGAACCGCGGCGAAGCGATCAAAGCCTCACCCCTCTATCTGCCGACACTGCTGTTGATCCTCCTGGGAGCGTTCACCAAGTCGGCACAGTTCCCGTTTCACTTCTGGTTGCCGCATGCGATGGCCGCGCCGACGCCAGTATCCGCTTATCTGCATTCGGCGACCATGGTGAAGGCTGGTGTCTTCCTGCTCGCGCGTCTTTGGCCGGTCATGTCCGGCACGCAGGAATGGTTCCTGATCGTCTCGTTGACCGGCCTCGTCACGATGGTGATGGCGGCGTGGATTGCCCTGTTCAAGGATGACCTGAAAGCGCTGCTCGCATTCTCGACCATCAGCCATCTCGGACTGCTGACGATGCTGCTCGGCTTCGGCACCCGCATGGCGGTCGTCGCCGCCGTATTCCATATCCTCAATCATGCCACCTTCAAGGCGGCGTTGTTCATGTCCGCAGGCATAGTGGATCACGAGACCGGCACGCGTGACATCCGCAGGCTTGGCGGTTTGCGTCATCTCATGCCGATCACATCAGGCCTCGCCATCGTCGCCGCAGCCTCGATGGCTGGGGTACCCTTGCTGAACGGCTTCCTGTCGAAGGAAATGATGCTGGAGGAGGCGTCACACACGATCTACGCGGGACAGGCCTGGATCTTTCCGGTTTTTGCCACCATCGGAGCGCTGCTGTCAGCGGCTTATTCCGCCCGGTTGATCTTCCACGTCTTTCTCGGTCCGCAGCGGAGCAATTACCCGCGCCACCCGCATGACCCGCCCTTCGGGATGTGGCTGCCAGTTGCAGTGCTGGTCATCCCGGTCATCGCTATCGGCGTGGTGCCCGCGACATTCGCCGTGCCGATCGAACTGACCGCGCGCGCGGTCGCACACGGAACCTTGCCAGACTTTCACCTCGCCTTGTGGCACGGCCTCACTCCCGCGCAGGCAATGAGCTCGCTCGCACTTGCGGGGGGCCTCGTGCTGTTGTGGATCTACCCGTCCGCCAATCGCTTGCGCCTCGCCGTGCCACGGCCCGACGCCATGACGATGTTCACGACGTCCCTCGCAGCCGTAATTTGGGCATCGCGGCTTGCCCTCAGCAGCATCAATGGCGGAGGTCTACCGCGCTACCTGAGCATCATCGTCGGGACCATCAGCATCCTGGCCCTGACTGGATTCCTGGGGGCGGCGCCCGCGCCAATTGCAGGCGGTCGCGCCGTTCTTCCCGCCACGCTACCGGTTGTGACGGGCTGGCTGGTCTTGCTCCTGGCGTGCGCAATGATCGTCCGGTGCCACTACGATCGGCTGACCGCGTTGATCGTCACCAGCATTGTCGGGCTCGTGGTATCGCTCGCGTTCCTGCAGTTCTCGGCTCCCGATCTCGCGCTGACCCAAATCTCGGTCGAGGTGGTAACTACGATTCTCCTTCTGCTCGCGATCAATCTGTTGCCGCGCACGACGCCTGACGAATCGCCCTTGCGTGCAAAGCTCGGCGCTGGCGGACTGGCGATGGTCGCAGGAGTTGGCGTAGCTGCGCTGGCTTACGCCGTGATGACGCGCAACTTCGAGCCCATTTCCGGCTATCACATCGAACAATCGAAACCCGGCGGCGGCGGCACCAATGTCGTGAATGTCATTCTGGTCGACTTTCGCGGCTACGACACATTTGGCGAGATCATCGTGCTCGCGATCGCGGCACTAACGATCTTTGCTTTGCTCGACTCCGCGATGCACGGCGCCGCTGGGCGCCGGCTCGCACGGGTGCGTTTCGATCCGCAGGCCCACGACCCTCACCCGCTGATGCTGACGGTCGTGACCCGCATTCTGCTGCCGCTATCGCTGATGGTCGGCGCCTACATCCTCCTGAGGGGGCACAATATGCCCGGCGGCGGATTCATCGCCGGCCTCATCGTCGCCATCGCCTTCCTCATGCAGTATATGGCGAGCGGTTATGTCTGGGCGCATCGCCGCGCTCGCTTCGACGCCCATGTGATGATCGGCGGCGGTGTGTTGATCGCAGGTGCGACCGGCCTCGCAGCGCTCCTTTTCGACCGGCCGTTCCTAACGAGCACGTTCGGCTATTTCAACCTGCCAGTGTTCGGCGAAGTGGAACTGGCCTCCGCAATGGCCTTTGACATTGGCGTATTCTTCGCCGTGGTCGGCACCTGCCTGCTGTCGCTTGCGACATTGTCTCGCGTGGAAGAACGCGCAGAGCAGGCATCCAACCAGATGGAGGCCCGCAATCCATGAGCATGGAATTTCTCGTCGCTACAGGAATCGGTGCGCTCACTGCCGTCGGTCTCTACCTGATCCTACTGCGGCGCACGTTTCCGGTGGTAATCGGACTGTCATTTCTCTCCTACGCGGTAAATGTATTCCTGTTCGCAATGGGCCGGCTTACGATCGACCTGCCCCCGATTGTCAGCCGGTCCGCTGCCGGATACACTGACCCGCTGCCGCAGGCGCTCGTCCTCACCGCGATCGTCATCACTTTCGGGATGACGGCATTGATCGTAGTGTTATCGCTACGGGCCTTTCTTGAGACGGGCACTGACGACGTCGCTCTGCATGTCCGGCGCGACGAGGAGTCGTGCGGCATACCCCGCGACGAGCGTTTTCGATGACAGATGCATGGCTAATTGTTCCTGTCGCGGTGCCGGCAATGACCGCGGCGATGCTGGTGCTGGCCATGCGCCACAGTCTGGCCGGACAGCGGATTTTGTCAGCGGCGGCAACCGCATGTCAGCTCGCTGTCGCGATCGGGCTCTACGTCGGCGCCAGCGACGGCGAACCACGAACATATCTGCTTGGGAATTGGCCTGCGCCGTTTGGGATCGTGCTGGTGCTGGACCGGCTGGCGGCCACCATGCTGCTGCTGGCCGGGCTGCTTGCCGTCGGCGTGGTCTTGGCAGCGATCGGCGAGTGGGACAAGCGCGGACGGCACTTCCATGCTCTGTTCCAGTTTCAATTGCTGGGCGTTAATGGCGCCTTTCTCACGGGCGACCTGTTCAATCTGTTTGTATTCTTCGAGGTGCTTCTGATCGCTTCCTACGGGCTCATGCTGCATGGCGGCGGCGCCCGTCGCCTGAAAGCCGGATTCCACTACGTCGCAATCAACCTGATCGGCTCGACCGTCTTCCTGCTCGCGGTCGGGACGATCTATGCTGTCACTGGCACGCTCAACATGGCGGACCTCGCCGTGAAGGTGCCTCAAGTCGCGACCGCCGATCAGGCGCTGCTCGCAGTCGGGGGGCTTCTGCTGCTCACCGTGTTCGCAATCAAGTCCGCCATGGTCCCGCTGCATTGGTGGCTGCCGCCGACGTACGGATCGACGTCGCCGCCTGCCGCCGCATTGTTCGCAATAATGACCAAGGTTGGGGCCTATTCGATCATCCGTGTCTATACGCTGATCTTCGGTTCCGGCGCAGGCCCGCTGTCGGACCTCGCAACGCCCTGGATTTTGCCAGCCGGGATGCTGACGCTCGTCATCGGGACAATTGGGGTGCTGGCAAGCCGCCGCCTGCTTGATCTTGCCTGCCATTCGCTGATCGCCTCGATGGGAACGTTGCTCATTGCCATCGGGCTGGCCAGCGCCGCCGGGCTTGCCGCTGCGCTCTATTACGCGGTGCAGAGCACCATCGCCAGCGCTGCGCTGTTTCTGCTCGCCGGCCTTCTCGCTCCCGGGAGAGGCGGCCGCGCAAAGTTCGGGTGGTATCAGCAGCATGCCGAATTGTTCGCAGGATTCTACTTCCTTCTCGCCATCGCGACGGTGGGCATGCCGCCGCTCGCCGGGTTTATCGGCAAGCTCCTCATCCTCGAGGCCGGACGCGCCGCTTCTCATGCCACGACCGTCTGGCCTGCGGTCCTGATCACGAGCCTCCTGCTGATCGTCGGTTTCGCGCGCAGCGGCATTCAGATCTTCTGGAACCGGATCGAGCTACCGCAGGTGTCGGCGGTGCGCCCTGTGCCGATGCTGCCGACATTCGTGATTGCCGGCATGATTGCGACGGTGGCGGCCCTGGGTTTTTTCGCTGGTCCGGTGATGGACGACATGACCGCCACCGCCGAGCAATTGCTCTCGCCGCAGCGCTACATCGCGACGGTGCTGCAGCCGCGCGTAACCTCAAGCCTCATGGGAGAATAGGCCGATGCGCGCATTGCTGCCTCATCCCGTGCTTGTCGTGATCCTCGCTCTGGTTTGGGGCCTGCTGATCAACGACTTCTCATGGGGCGCTATCCTGTTCGGATTGCTGCTCGGGGTGGTGATCGCCTGGCTGACCAGCCCCTACTGGCCGGGGCGGTCGAAGATCCGAAACCCGCTGCCGATCCCGGAGTATTTTGCAATCGTGCTTTGGGACATCTTCGTCTCCAATGTGCAGGTCGCCTATCTTGTTCTATTCCGTCGCGGAGCAAGCCTGAAGTCGCAATTCGTCACGGTGCCCCTCTCTCTCGAAAGCCCAGAGGCGATCGCCACCCTGGCGGGCACGATCACTATGACCCCGGGGACGTTGAGTGCCGATCTGAGCGCCGATGGACGATCGCTGCTGGTGCATTGCCTTGATATAACCGACCCCGCCGCCACCGTGACCACTATCAAGTCCCGTTACGAGCGGCGCCTGATGAGGATATTCGCATGATCGCTGCCAGCTGCGCCTTTGCCATCATCGCGATCGCGGCATCCATACTGTTGAACGTCTACCGCCTGATTGTAGGGCCGGACGTGACCGACCGCATCCTTGCACTCGATACGATGGTGATGAATGCGATCGGCCTCATCGTCGTGGCCGGGATCGTGTTCGGAACCGCCATGTACTTCGAGGCGGCCTTGTTGTTCGCTATGGTCGGGTTCGTCTCAACTGTCGCGTTTTGCAAGTTCCTGCTGCGCGGCAACGTGATCGAGTGATGACCATGGCGGCATTTATCGAAATGGCGAGCGCCGTCTTCATCGTGATTGGCGGCGCGTTCCTGTTCGTCGGATCGGTCGGGCTTGCCAAGCTGCCGGATACGATGCGGCGCCTGCATGGCCCAACCAAGGCGACGACGCTCGGGATTGGCTCCTTGCTGATCGCGTCCATGCTCTATTTCTTGGTGCGGCATCAGGCAGTCGGCATCCACGAAATCCTGATCACGCTGTTCCTGTTCCTGACCGCGCCGGTGAGCGCCCACATGATCGCGAAGGCTCATATTTTCCGAAGTCAGGAGCTACAGCGGACCCTGCCTCTCGATGCAGGCGGCTCCGGATGGGCGACACTGGCCCGCCAAGTTAACTCGCCCAAGGCTTCCGCACCTAGCGCTCACCCGGTGTGCGCGAGCAATCCGCCCCGCTCACAGTCCGACTGATTCGAACAAATGCCGCATTCTGCCTTTGGGCACCGAAAGCTGCCAGTGCCGCACATCGGGCTAACCTAGCTTCGAGGATCTCTGCCGGTTTCATCGGAAGTACGGCAACAGGTTTGACTGCTGTCTTCCGGCTCAAGTTGCCCCCCTGTCATCTTTTTGAGCTCTCGCTCCAGCGCGCGCTTGAACCTGAGCTCCTGACGCTCCACAAGCAAGTAAGCGCCCATGAACGTCACGGCAACGGAGATGGCAAGTGAGGTGCCGCTGGATGCCGTAAACCGAGCAATGAAGAGCCAAACCGCTGCACCTGTTAGAGCTCCTACAAAGGACGCGGGAAGTATCGGCCGTCCAACCTCCTGCAGGGCGGCCTGCAACGCTTTCATGCGGCAGTTGCGGTCGATCGGCTGAGAATACTGGCGCATTGACGACCACCTTTGAGCTCAGAACCGCGGCTCCAAACGGAGCCCGCGACCACAGCGTTGGGCCGGCGAACATTTCCATGCTCGATTCTGCCACATTGGGGAGACCGGACAATCCCACGAATGTCTTGGCATACGAGCTGGATGTACGGTCGCGTACCAACTTTCAAGGGCGGACCTTTGCCGATCCACAGCACCATCGCGGAACCCGCCACGAACGATTGCCTCCAATGGCGAGAGTCGTCAGCTGGGCTGATGCGTGAGTTATCGATCTTGCCAGCGCTGAAATGCTCCTAGGCACATCCAATCGCCGCAGGTAAGTATCTCTTCGGTTATGGCGCACCTCCTCTTCGTGCGGCAGCGTACCAGTTAAATTGAAGTTCGCACGTTCGGCTCCGATTACCTGGCTTGCGACGGGGTTGCTTTCATGAGCAGATGGGATGCGATCCAAACAACAAGAGACGCACGATCGCCGAGAGGGAGGCCGGCCTTTCAACGATGGGCCGGCCAACTGTTTTGGCCGGCAGTGAAATGTCCCAGGTCCAGGCCGAGCCTGGACTAGCGTGAACGCAGGGCTGATGAACCTGAAGACTGCGGGATCTCGCACCTTGCGCAAGGCTCAGTTGGTTGCATGCGCGACTTCGTCAAGGCTCAGGTCGTCTTACCGCGTTCAAGAAACAATCGACGGTGCTTCTAGCTGTCGCTGGTCTCGCAAAGTATCTCAGGCAGTGGAAACGACGTGCGAGGTGCCGGATCCCCTCTGAGGAGCCCCGCGAGTGACGCCGGTGAGATTCAGGAAGACCTGAGAGTCGCTCATTGCAGGTCTTCCGACATCTCCTGCGTCGGCAAAGGTCAAGAGAAGCCGGTAAACGAAATGGCGATCCAGCCGCACCAGATCGTTAGAACCACAAAGATCGTGGCGCCAACGACGACGTAGGATGGATCCACTTTCCTCACTTGATCACTCATCTGCGCGACCACCGACAGGTGAAACTCCACCGCTCGTTCGGTGTTCCGAACCTATGGCGGACCGGACAGGGCTTTACCGAGTGGTTCCTGGACGGCGGAGCTCGTCGACCAAGTCGGTAGGATGAGTCAACACCTCGCATGTTCGCAGTCGATGCGGCCGAATGAGCTCCTGCTGCCGAGGAGTGGATGTGCGAGCGACTGATCGAACGTCGCGTTGCCCGGATCCCCGATCCGTGTTCTGGCACGGGATCTTGGATGAAGCTTGCAGTTACCTGAAACAGCTTGGCAGTCTGGTGATCCTGCCGGCAGTCACGGCTGCGTCACCTTGCTTTGAAGGTGGTCATTCGCGCTCCATTCCCGTCAAGGCACTCCCAGAGCGAGGCGGCAGAATCTGACGACCGAGACTCCGCCGGCGCGCCGTTTGGCACGGTAGCGGACAATGTTCGGAGCGTCGCGCAGAACTCCTGACCTCGCATCTGGTTGTAGTCGAGCAATCGGCTTTAGCGCAGGGAGTACCACAATGCACCCAATGAAGACCTTCGCCACAGCTCTCATGTTTGGTGCGTTCGCCATCTCCGCGTGCCCTGCGCAAGCTGATCCGAGAGTTCCGCCGGCTCAGCCGACACAATCCCAGGAATTCGCGAGCACAGTCTACGATGGATACCGTGCCTCCCGATTGCTCGGGAGCGCTGTGTTCTCGTTGAAGGGCGAGTATCTAGGAGTAGTTCGGAACGTGATCGTGGCGGAGGACGGCAAGATCGTTTCTTTGTTGGTCGAGGGCCTCAGAACCAAAGAAGAGCCGGAATTCATGTCACGAATTCCATTCGAGCGCGTACTGCGTCCGCTTCACGAAGGCGCTATCGTGGCGGATTTCTCTGACCTCAGATCGCGGGAATACGGTCTGTTCTTTGATCCCGATCAAGGGCGGGACCAGTCGCATGAGTTCTCCATCTCGAAGGTCATCGGCGATTACGCGCGCTTGCAAGCGGGGCAGGGCTATGGCTACGTATCCGATCTTGTCTTCGATCGAACCGGCAAGTTAGCGGCCGTCGTGATCTCGCGGGAAGCGTCTGTCGGCGGAGGGACATATGCGTTCCCCTACCCGGGCCAATTAGGAAGGTGGAGTCCGAAGCTGAGCTATTACGGCCTTCCTTACGTCACTGCGGAACAGGCGAGCAGAGCAGGGCTGCGGCTGGACATGAAGGAATTTCAGCAGTCGTAAATGACCGTGAGACGGGGAGTCTCGCTTGGTTGGCTTGGAGTCGGACTGCAGTTGCGGAGTGGGCGCACGGGTCGTTGTGTCCGACGTGTGACATCGCGATCACTTGGCTGTCCTGTCACCTCCGAAGCCAAGCTTGCCTTCGATCGCACTCTCGTGCCGCTGCGCTTTCGATGGGCCGTTCGTCGCCAGCTGCACTTAATCCAGCGCGCTGAACCACGCGGCTGGCACACGTCGCTGGTCTCCACGGCCGCATCTCCTCACCTGTCGCATGCGCCACTGCCGCATTGCTTTCACAAGAACAACAGACGCGTCGTTCCTTCAGCGGCTTTGCTGCCCTGCGAGCGTGCTGAGCGCGCCTGGAGTAAGGCTGAGAGGTCGTCGCTGCTTCATTCAATCATGCGAAGAACCACTGCAGCGGGAGATCAACTGGAAAATCAGCGGGATGATCCTGTCCGTGACATCGAGCGCACCCTTCGGGTGAGCGCAATCGCTTTGTTCCTCGCAGCTTCTGTGTGGCTGCTTCGCGACGTCCTCTTGCTCTCGTTCAGCGCCATCGTCATCGCTTGCGTCCTGCGAGGGACAAGCGATGCCGTCCGGCGGGGAACACGGCTGGGCTCCTACATGTCGTTGCTTTGCGTGATCCTCATCATCGGTCTCACGCTCGGTGCGATGCTGTGGTGGCGCGGCAGCGCTTTTCTGGAAGAGGGCAACGAGATCGGTCAGCAGCTGAGAACGCAACTCCAGCGAGTCTGGCGAGAACTGGAAGGCAGCTCCTGGGGCTCAGTGCTGGCGCAGCAGCTGCAGATTGCGGGAAGGTCCCTGCGCTCGGGTCTGACGGGCTATGTCCCGGGTGTTGTCGGCTCTGTCCTCGGCATCGGCGGCAGCCTCGTCGTGACGGGCGCGACGGCGATATTCCTCGCCGCATCGCCGCAACTGTATCTTCGCGGGCGCTGCGTCTTCTTCCGATGACTTGGCGGTCTCGTGGCCGGGAAGTTGCCGCAGAGCTCGGTGCCACGCTCAGGCTCTGGTTTCTCGGGCAATTCATAGATATGGCGATTGTCGGGCTGCTGCTTTGGCTGGGCCTCTTCCTGATCGGCTCACCACTGGCGATGTCCCTTGCCCTGCTGGCGGGATTACTCAATTTTTCCCTTATGTGGGCGCGCTTGCCGGCGCGGTTCCAGCAATTCTCGTTGCCATGGCTCAGTCTCCTGTTCTTGCGGCCTGGGTCGCTCTTCTATTCCTTGCGGTTCAACTGCTGGAGGGAAACGTGATCGCGCCCTGGATTCAAAAGCGGACGATCGCGCTGCCGCCGGCACTCACGATACTTTCTGAGACGGTTCTCGGGACTCTGTTTGGCCTGATCGGCCTGATCGTTGCGTCTCCATTTATCGCGGTCCTTCTTGTTGCGGTGCGGAGATCGCTGTCCGTTCCGGAAGAGTAGAAACCATTCTTGCGCACGCCAATTGGAGAGGCGGGGCGGGTAAGGATGGAGACTTCAATGCAAGCTCAAGCAATGATCAGCACGCATCCGCAGGTTCGCGGAAATACAAACGACGCCCTCATTCGCTGCATCGAGGAGTGCTACTCCTGTGCGCAGACATGCACGTCGTGCGCCGACGCGTGTCTTGCGGAAGACAATGTAAAATCCCTGACCCAATGCATCCGACTGAATATGGACTGCGCAGACATCTGCAACATCACCGGGAGGATCGCGACCCGCCGAACCGGGTCCGACGAGGAGATGATCCGCAGAATGCTCGATGCCTGTGCAGCGGCGTGCCGGCTCTGCGGCGAGGAATGTGAAAAACACGCTGAGATGCATGAACATTGCAGGATCTGCGCCGACGCGTGCCGCCGGTGCATGAGCGCCTGCGAAGAGGCGCGGCCCAGCCTGGCACATTAGTTGATCCTCGCGTTCGCCAGCAACTTCATCGTGTGGTGATAGCGACCCGGGCCGGCATCCCGTCATTGCCGACGTGCTATTTTAACATCTCCGCTGCCGCCGAACTTGGCGGTGGCGGCCGCGGCAATGTTGTCCAGGGTTGCTCTTGGCCCAAACACCCGCGGAACCCTTTGTCCGGTTGAATCGGCACCGGCTCATCGGGCTCGCTTGACCGTGCGCCTTGTAACCCAGCCCAGGGTCGACCCTTGGACAATGATGCTGAACAAAACGACCGCATAGGTCGAGGTGAGAATAGCGACTTTCGCCGGGCTATCTGGCACCGATAGGGCAAGTGCAACAGAAATCCCGCCACGAACGCCGGCCCAGGTCAGAAAGGGCGCGTTGCGCATCGAGAGAAGCCGCGTCCACCCGAACAGAAAAGGCTGCACTGCAACCGAAACGAAGCGAGCGAAAAGAACAATTGGCATGGTCGATGCCGCAAGACCGAAGCTGCGAAGATCGAAACGCAGAATCAGTGTCTCGAGCCCAATCAGCAAAAACAGGACTGAATTGAGGATCTCGTCGATAAGGGTCCAGAGTGCGAAAAGATAACTCTGTGTCTGCTCGCTCATCGCATATCGCGGTCCTCGATCCCCGATGAGGAGGCCTGCCGCCACCATGGACAGCGGCCCGCTGACGTGCAAGTGGAGCGCAATTGCGTAGGTTCCGGTGACAAGAGCGAGGGAGATCAGTACTTCGATCGCGTAGTCATCAATGAGCCGCATCGCGCGATACGCGACATAGCCCGTCAGCAAGCCCAGCACGATCCCTCCGCCAGCTTCGCGGATGAGCAACTCTGCGACCTCCGCGATCGAAACGCGCGCGCCTTCCTCGGAACTCGCAAACTGAAGCAAGATCGTGAACAGGACGATGCCGACGCCATCGTTGAACAGTGCTTCGCCCTCGGTTTCGATCTTCAGTTCGCTCGGCACGTTAGTGTTGCGAAGTGTGCTCAGAACGGCGACGGGATCTGTCGGGCTGATCAAGGCGCCGAAGACGAGGGCCCAGGGCAGCGACATTGGTATTCCCATGAGACTGCAGATGCACCAAAACAGGAAACCAACGGTCGCCGTTGAAATCGAAGTGCCGAACACGGCCAAAATGAACACCGGAACTGCGCGGCTCCTAAGGGTCGCCAAATCCACATGCAGTGCGCCGGCGAACAGTAGAAACGCGAGCATCCCATTCACCACGATCTCTGCGAAATCGATCTGGCGGAGAACCTCTGAAAGCTGTTTGAGAAGATGAACGGCGGGAATTGCCGCATCCAGGCATATGAGAAACAGCGACGTCGTGACGCTCATCACCAATAGTCCCACGCTGCGGGACAAAGGCAGGAATTTGTGGTTGAGCCAGCCAAATACCGCCGAAAGCGTAAGTAGAACGGCCGCAATGTCCATGAGCGAAAGCACCGCCGAACTCCACTTTCAGGGCTGGACGATTGAAGCAGCCGCGTCCATGAAGGCCACAGCCGCTATGGAATGAAGTACAGAAGGTAACGGCTCCGGCGGCGGTTCGGCAATTTGGAACAGGCGCTCGCCCATCCAGGCGATGTGTAACATTCGACGATTGTCTGGCAGCATCTTGCCCCGGCTCCCGCATAGGCAGCAGACTGTTGCCTGATCAGACATTGAGCGTCTGCGGCCAAGATCCTGGCCACAATCCGCGTTCCATTGAGGAGATGAAAAATGCCAGATGGGGCGAGGTCGCGATTGCCGCCCCGTCAATGCGGCCCCTTGCAGAGACGACCAACCTCCGCATGAATTCAAACGGGACGGACCTCGAATTACTCCACGGGCCGCTTGGCGTCGGTCGCTTGAGGTTTACCGCCGATCGCACCTCCAGATGATCGGCGGGCCGCGACCTCCAGCGCCGCGAGGCCGAAAGCGGAAAGCGCCGTGACGAAGACGAGTAGTAGCAGGCTGCCGTCCATTCAGATGACCATTGCTGATCTGCGCTCCTGCAGAGAGCTTAAGCCTGGATACTGTGCCGCGCCGGCGTAGCCAGCACGATGTAATTGTCGATCAAGCAATTGCATACGCGGATAACAGCAAGCAGGCGACGTATACGCAGGCGAGGACCATCCCCGTGGTCCGGGCTGCGCGGGCGTCTGCTCGCGAACCTGCTTTTGCTCTGAGCCGGGGCAGCTTCTGATACTGCGCAAAAAGTTGCCGGCCGGCGCGTCCTCGAAAGAGTACGTTTCTCATTATAGTCTCCACGACCGATCGACCCGCTAAACGTGCGCTTACCAAGAACAAAATCGGCCCTTGTGACGAGCGAGCCTGTTCGACCAGTGCACGAACGATACAGTAGTGCGCGGCGGCTCGCCGGACAGTCGGGACAGCAGTTGAGGTCTGTCGGGATAATCCTGACACACAACATCCTGGCGGGCGCGAAATGGATCGTGGCTCAGACCGCGGCGCCCGTCCCTGCTTGGCCCAGCCAGCCCACCGCGACGCCGTAGCGAACGATGTCGGCGCGCGTGAACAGGCCAAGCTTTTCCAAGGCTCTTGCCTTGTAGGTCTCAACGGTCTTGATGCTGATGTTCAGCTGGCCGGCAATTTCCTTGTTGCTGAATCCTTGGGCGATGAAACGCAGCACTTCGCTCTCCCGTGGCGTGAGTTCACTGCCTGTCGTCTCGGCAGACGGATGAGCGCCGGCAGAGGACGGAAGTGCCTTCTCCGCGATTGCGGGATCCAGATACAAGCCTCCGCTGGCGATGGCTCTTACCGCCCGCTCGAGCTCATCTGCCGCGGAGCGCTTGAGCAGATAGCCGCGGGCTCCGGCCTGGAGCATGGGCTGGACGTAGGCGTGGTCCTCGTGAACGGTCAACGCCAGCAGACGAACCTGAGGCAGCTGTGTCGCGACAGTGCGAGCCACCTCGAGGCCGCTGATGCCTGGAAGTGAAATGTCCACGATCGCGATGTCCGGCGTGACCTCGCGAATGATATCGAGCGCCGTCTGTCCATCCGTTGCTTCTCCGACGATCTCGATGTCGTCCACCGCCTGCAGCAGCGCCTTCATCCCGGCCAGAACGAGCGGATGATCGTCAGTTAACGTGATCCGGATCGGGCACATAGCCCATCTCCTCTGCTGGCACGGGAATTCTCATGAAGAGGGAAGTGCCGCGGCCCGGTTCAGACTCGATCGCCAAGGATCCGCCCAGAATCGTAAGGCGCTCTTCGATGACCGACAGGCCGAGCTTTGAGTGGCGGGCATCGCTCCGCGAGAAGTCCTGAAGGTCAAATCCGTTTCCGTCGTCTTCGACGACGATCCGCAGCTCTGCCGTGCGCCGGTCGACCACCACGCTGACGTTTCGCGCCTTTGCGTGCTTGACCACGTTGTTTACAGCTTCCTGGACTGCGCGGTAGACCGCGATTTCGACATCCTGGCCGAGACGTTCCCTTCTGCCCAAGGGCTGAAGATCGACGCTGATCCCAAACCGCCGCTGGATCTCGACACAGAAGGCTTCCAGCGCCTTGTAAAGCCCGAGATCATCGAGAGCAGTCGGCCGAAGATCGGAGGCGACTTGATGGATGTCGCGGCCGATTCCTCTGGCCAGTCCCTGGAGCCAGTTGAGCTTCTCCAGCCCTACCTTGCGCTTGTGACTTGGCCCGAGAAACTGTTCCAAGTTCTTGAGTCCCAGAAGGAGCCCTGTGATCGTTTGGCCGATTTGATCATGAAGCTCTCGCGCGATGCGACGGCGTTCATTTTCCTCTGCTTCGGACAGACGCCTAAGTAGCCGCTGCCGTTCCAGCTCGGCCCGTTTCGTTTCGTCGATGTCCAGAATGACACCATAGACGACATCTGGGTTCTTCTGGTCCAGCCGGGAGAGCCGACCACTGGCGCGCAACCATCGACTGTGCGGAGGAGCGGTCCGGAAGTCTGCAATCGCGACGCTTCCTGAACGACACCTTATGAGTGAAGACTCAAACTGCTGCCGGTCGGCGGGTTCGATGCAGTTCAGCATCCGATCGATAGGCAAGCTGGTGTCGCCGTCAGGGGAGCCGCCAATCTGCAACATCTCTCGCGCACGAGGCGACACGAGCGCTTCCCTGGTTGCGAAGTTCCAGCTGAATACGCCTAGGTCTGCGGCATCAATCGTAAGCCTGCGCTGCTCTTCACTGGCGCTGAGCGCCAAGGCCGCCTGAGCCTCCTGTTCGCGCCTGCGAAGAGAGATGTCGCGGATCGTGTACCACGCCAAGGTGAGTGCCAGGACGAAGCTCAGCACTCCGCCCCCGGCTAGAAAAATGGCTGATCGCTGAACTGGACCATTGAGCTCTTGTGTCGGTATTCCGAAATGGACCGACCAACCACTCGTGCCGGGTATGAGCTTGTAGATCGAGTCGACCTGATCGCCGGTGGATGTCGTCTTGACATAGCTTCCTTCCGGCGCCGAGGCGATCGCCTGACGCACGGTAGCGCTGGCGGACTGACCGAGTTCCGATTGCTCGCCGAACGTGCGAGCGACAATGTTGCCCTTTGCATCAACGACGAAGCCATCCCACCCGGTCGGAGCTCCCGCACTTTTCAAGATCTGGCTCATCGCGTCCGGGACGAGGGCGATCGTAAGAACAAACTTCAATTGCCCATCGCGCTCGACAGGCGCTCTTACCGCAACGACGCGTTTGCCCGTGACCGGACCGGGTGGTCCGATACCGCCGATCGCCGGCCGGCGCGTTTTCAGGATCTGCTCGAAATTCTCCCGGTCGGCTATCACCCGCATTCCGTCTGCCAGCGGACGGGTGACGTCCAGCACCTGATTGCCCTTGGGATCAACAAGCTGAATCGTTTCCCAAAGCGTCCTGGCCTCGTTCACCCGCGTCGCCTCTCGATAGAATGCATCGAGATCCGGCTTGTCCAGCGTAGCGGAGGCCGCGATCGTCTCCGCGATCTCGAGCTGCAGGCTGATCTCAGAGGCGAGCCTGCTCACTACGCTGTCGAGGGTTTCGACCGCTGCCGCCTGTGAATGACTGCGTTGCTGCTGGGCATTCAGAAAGACGACCCAGCCGGCAAACAGGGCCAGAGGCATCGCTGCTGCGATGAAGACAAGGACCAGCGGGCGCCGCGCTGCGCTCCGTGTAGTCGAGCTTCTCGCTTCCCTGTGAGCAGGAGCCGAATGTGACGACGAAACGCCCACGTCCACAGTTTCCTTCGTGTTCTGGTCGTCAGGGTTTTCCTGACAGCGCGGACGGTCACCCTGACTCCCGAGATCGCCCAATCTGTCCCATGTTACAGACAATCGTAGTTGCGGTCCAGAATTGGCCTTGACATGGAACATCAATCAATGCGGCTGCTTGCTGAGAGCGATGCGCTCGACCTGAAACGGCCGAGCTATGAGAGCAAATCCGTCGAGCTCAGCTGCAACGAACTGATCTCACGTTTATCGGAGCGCTCGCGCCAGTCCTTGCTCGAAAGGTGCGAGAGGGTGCCGCTAAGCAAGCGTCAGGTACTCTATGACCGAGGCATCCCTCTTCGTTTTGCCTATTTCATCGAGAGCGGCGGATGTTCGGTCACGACGCGCGCCGGCGATTGCCTGCCGGTGGAGATCCACACACTCGGAAGGAAAGACTTTGTTGGAGTGCCGTTGATTCTCGGCATGCGCGTGTCGCCACATCGGTGCAGCGTGCAGGTCCGAGGCCACGCGCTGCGCATTCACTGCGACGAGTTGATCGCGTTGATAAAGCGAGATGCCGAGCTCGAAAGGCTGCTCTTGGGATACGTGCAGGCGATCCTGATTCACAGCTCCCAGCTGTCCGCTTGCAACTCCCGGCACACATTGCACCAGCGCCTTGCCCGATGGCTGGTGGTAGCCAGCGACAGGCTCGGATCGCGGGAAGTGCCCTTTACGCACAGCTACATTGCGAACGCACTCGCCGTCCGGCGCGCAGGAGTTACCGTAGCTTTGGGAGAGATGGTGCGGGAGGGAGTGATCAGCTGCCGAAGGGCGGGGATCGTCGTTGTGGATGCAACGAGGTTGAGATCGATGTCTTGTGATTGTCACAGCGTCATCCTGTCGGCGCACGAGCGCACTTGTACGGTATCGCCCGTTCGCATGGCTTATTCGTAGCCCGCTGATGCGCCCTGGCTGAGGCGCGCGAACGGCGACGGATTCGAGGGATGCTGGGAAGAGGAGCGCCAAATGGATGGAGGTCAGGGTGAGCAAGGTGAGAACGGATGCTGAGGTCTTGGTGGCCGCCGTAGAAGAAGCTCAACGCCTGCTTGCCGCCTATGAGAATCCCCACTGCAAATGCTCTAGGGATGACGTCATAGCCATGGTCGAATTCATCTTGTGTGATCCGTCTGTTACGCGGGCGATGCTTCGTCAAAAGATGCGCACGCGCCTCATGTTGGTTGGTTAGATGAAAAACGAGGGGTTCACTTCCGAGCTTTCGAACTTCTAGGCGCGCGGGGAGTTGGTGACGATCCATCAACCTTAGGAGAGCACTACATGAAAAAGCTTCTGTGCGCCGTTTCGACAGCGATGCTTCTGACCGCTCCGGTTGCTGCGCAATCACCTCAAAATAGCGCGAGTCCGGCTGCTCCCAACCTGCAACCGAGCACGGCCTCGCCCGCCTCTATGCAAAAGCAAGGCGAATGGCGGGCATCGAAGCTTGTTGGCGTTGCCGTCTACAACAACAACAACGAGAAGATCGGCGACATCAACGATATCATCCTGGACCCGGCCGGCCGAGTCGCCAATGTAGTGATCGGCGTAGGCGGATTCCTTGGAATGGGTGAACGCAACGTCGCGGTCGGTTTCGATCAACTCAAGTTTGTAAGGGAGCCGGTGAAGACAGCGTCCAACGATGCCTCTGGGAAAACAGGTAATGCCAATCCAGGAAGCACGACAGGAAGCACGACGGGAAGTGCATCGACACCGTCGAGCCGAAATGACAACTGGTACCCGGATCACGTGGTGCTGAACACAAACAAGGATCAGCTGAAGCAAATGCCAGAATTTAAGTACTGAGCCGGTCTCGAGCAGCACCCCGAAGCTGCTTCAGCCTCACGAGGCGGCGTCATGCGGATGACGCCGCCTTCAAGTTGCCTGCGTCATTCATCCCTTGCGCGCCTCCGGCGGACGATCTTGATTATGTGCTTTCTGAATAGCCCGGCTTGCGCAGTGCTGGCTGAGATCGAAGATGTCTGACGAAGAGTTGCCGCATGATGTAAAGGAACTGGTCCGCCGCTACATCCATTCGGTGGCGCAGCTCGAGGCCCTCCTGTTTTTCCATGAGCGGCCCGGTGAGCGCTGGGACGTCGAATCTCTGTCCAAGCGTCTTTACGCGGGCAAGGTAGAGATGGCGGACGCCCTGGCGTCGCTTAGGCGCGATGGCTTCCTGGAGGGTGGCCCGGCACTGTATGAATTCGCTCCACGAGCCGAATTGCGGGCTGTCGTTGAGGCCCTCCGCAAAGCATATTCACGGCACCTCATTCCGATCACTTACATCATCCACAACAAGCCGCGCCGGATTCAGGCATTCTCCGATGCCTTCAGGATCCGAAAGGATTAGACATGGCGGCGGTCATCTACAGCCTTTGCGCAATAACGAGCGGCTTCTGTGCCTGGCTGCTGGTTCGAGCGTACTCTGTTAGCAGGTCAAGGCTGCTGTTATGGAGCGCGGTCTGCTTCGCAGGGCTTGCGCTGGAGAACGGCGCTCTGTGGATAGACAAGATCGTCTTTCCTCAAGACGATCTTTCCGCACTACGCGTGTCGATCGGCTTGTTCGCCATGACGGTCCTGCTGCTTGGAATGATCTGGGAGGCCGAGTAATGGACCATCTCGCTCCCGTCCTTGAAGGTGCGACGGCATTCGCATCACTCATGGCAAGCATCTATTTCCTGAAGTTCTGGCGCAGAACGACCGATGTTTTTTTCCTGTTCTTTGCCGCAGCATTCGCAATCGATGCCGTTGCGCGCTTCGTGCTGGCGGTCGTGCAAGCGACGAATGCAAGTGAGCCTGTCTACTTCATTCCGCGCCTGATCACATTCAGCCTGATCGCGCTTTCCATTGCTGGAAAGAACGCGATGCCTAACAAGCCGAAGTGAAGCCGTGTTCTAGAGACGCGGCTCGTACGCGGCTTGGTGCGGTAACGTACAACTGGCTTCTACGCGCGTTTCTTGCGACCTTTTGCCCGCGTTCGTGCAGCCGATTCTCGGAACGCAGCGCATGCCTCCTCGTTGGCACCTCGTGCAAACAGAAGAGGAGATTTCCCATGGCACCCATGAAGCCCATGATCGTCGTGACGGCACTGATGTCAGTCGCTTGCACTCCTGCGCTTGCCGCTCCGATCTCACCAGCGTCCATCAAGCAGGACACCCATGTCCAGCAGGTGCAGTATCGAAGCTGGCATGGCCACAGAGGTCATCGACACGGTGGATGGCACAGGGATCGCTATGGCTCCGGGGCCGCAGCGCTGGGTGGGCTGGCTGCTGGCGCGATCATCGGAGGCGCGATCGCCAACAGCCGGGCACAGGCGGATGCGAATGCATACTGCTCGCAGCGATATCGGTCGTATGACCCCGCTTCAGGAACATATCTCGGCTACGACGGAATGCGGCATCCGTGTCCCTGACGACGACCGGCCCCCGGTCGGGTGATCCCCGAGGGGCCGCTGGCCGCTGCGCGCTGCTCTGCCAAGTCGTTGCGTCTTCGCCTCCGGCACATCCGCAAGGCATTTCGCGGCAGGGTTGGCGGCAGCGCTGCCGCGCATGAAATCCGGTACACTTGCGTACCAAACATGGCCGATCCGGCCCGCTGCCGCTTGCTCACGGGGCTCCTGAAAAGGATAGTGTCCGCGGGGGCTCTCATGATCAGAAAACCGAATCGAACGGCACTCATCGTGGTTCCGCAGGCATATTGCTTGTCTTGTGAAGAGAAGACGCCGCATCGGCATGAACGATTGGCAATCCGGGGAGCGCAGGTGGCACGCACGATTTGCTTGGCCTGCAACAATGAGCGTGGCGGCGTTACGCTGGAGAGGCTGCCGATCAGTCCCAGCTGACGGCAGTCACTCACGGGTGCCAACATGTACTACCGCAATGCCATTGGCCCAGTTCTGTTCGGAGCGTGAGCTGCGCTGCGGCTTCACCATTCTCTCGTTCGGATCACCATGGTAGCGCCTGAGTGATGCCGATATCATACAAGCAGTTGCTCCGCTATGGCATGTTCGGTTTGGCGGTGGCGGCACTCGTTGCGTTTGGCATCTCACCGTTCACGGGAGGGATCGTACAGCAATGGTCGCGAAGCGATGTTGAGACCAGGTCCAAGTTGGTTTTCAATGCCATCCAGCCGTTGCTCAGCCTTGATGTGGAAGAACGTGCGTGGGACCGGCTCTCCGACCTTTTCAAGAGAGTAGCACTCGACCAGAAGATCCTCGCCGTCGGATTTTGCGATACGGACGGATCGTTGATCGCGCCGACACCCGAAATGCCGGCGGACTTCTCGTGCGAAAAGCTCGCCAGATCTGAAAACGACAGCTTCGCAAGCATAACAAGCGGCGGACGGCGGGTTCTTGTAGCTGCCTTTCCCGTCGCAAGCAGCCGTGGGCGGTCGTACCTCGTTATACTGACCGACCTCAGCTTTGCAGCTGCCAGATCGAGCCAAGTGCTAGCGTATCTCCTCGCGGCGCTTGCCGGAGTCGTACTGGTGTTGACCGTCGGCACCATCATCCTTGCCGTGATCATGATGAGGGGATGGATGAATGCCTTGCGGCGGGCGGTCGACGAGGTGCGTCGCGGTGCTCAGAGGGCCGAGCCCAAGCCAAGTGGTTCGTCAATCGATCGCGAGATTCACAAGCTCCTGCGTGATGCCGAACACATTGCGGTTACAAGTCAAATTGAGTGGACGCCACAATCGTTGCAACAGGTGCTGCATGGGGCGCTGCCTGGGGCCGAAGTGATCGTCGTAGCCAATCGGGAGCCATACATCCATAACGCTTCGGAAGGAGGGACTGTGGTGCAGAGACCGGCGAGCGGCTTGGTCTCGGCGCTGGAGCCGATCATCCGCGCCTGCGGCGGCACGTGGATTGCGCATGGCAGCGGTAGCGCGGATCGTGAGACGGTCGATGAACACGACAGAATTCGTGTGCCCGAGGCAGCTCCGGCCTACACGCTTCGGCGGATCTGGATCTCCGAAGAGGAACAGGACGGGTATTATTACGGCTTCGCCAACGAAGGGCTGTGGCCGCTGTGCCACATTGTTTTCGTGCGTCCCACGTTCAGGCTCGGTGATTGGCGACTGTACCGGCAGATCAACCAGCGCTTTGCCGATGCAGTCGTTGCCGAAGCACGCACCGAGGATCCCGTCGTGCTGGTCCAGGACTATCATTTCGCGCTTGTCCCGAAGATGATCCGTGAGCGCCTGCCGAAGGCAACGATCATAACCTTCTGGCATATTCCATGGCCGAATGCGGAGACTTTCAGCATCTGCCCATGGAAGGAGGAGATCATCGAAGGAATACTCGGCAGCACGATTGTGGGCTTTCACACCCAGTTTCACTGCAACAACTTCATCGAAGGCGTCGACCGCTTTCTGGAAAGCAGGATCGACCGCGAAGTGCAGGCGGTCAGCCTTGGGGGGCATGAGACCAGGATACGCGCCTATCCAATTTCGATCGAATGGCCGCCGAGGGAACTGGAGAAGCTGCCGGCTGCTGCGCAATGCCGATCCGACATCATCGCGCAATTCGGTCTGGCGGAGGGGACGCGGCTGATCGTCGGCGTCGAACGCTTCGACTACACCAAAGGCATTCTCGACCGCATGCGGGCCGTCGATGCGCTCTTGTCGCGAGATCCGACCTGGACGGATCGGCTCGCATTCATCCAGATCGCGGCTCCGACCCGCAGCAAGCTGAGCTCATATTCGAGATTGCAGGCGGAAGCAGAAGACTTGGCTTCGGAGATAAACGAACGGCACAAAGGTCGCCAACGTGTGGTCCATTTGATCGTTCAGCACTACGAGCCTTCGGACGTGTTCCGGCTGTTCAAAGGAGCGGATGTCTGCGTCGTCAGCAGCCTGCATGACGGAATGAATCTGGTCGCAAAGGAGTTCGTGAGTTCGCGAGAGGACGGCGCCGGGGTGCTTGTCCTGTCGAGCTTTACCGGAGCTTCGCGCGAACTCTCCGAAGCGCTCATTGTCAATCCATATGATATCGAAGAAATGGCATCAGCGATCGAGCTTGCACTCTCAATGCCGCTGGAGGAACAGGCCGAGCGCATGAACCTGATGCGACAGCAGGTGAAGGAGCACAACGTCTATCGCTGGGCAGGAGCGATGCTGCTCGACGCTTCGAGAAGTCGCACCCGCGAGCGGGTTCTCGGTATGGCCACCAGAGCCCGCTCGCCCTGAACCCCACCTGAAAGCATTCCACTCGAAAGAAGGGTGGTCGAGAAAGTCAGTACCAAAGCGTACGGTCCAATCTTTCCAGGACGAGCGGATAGTCGCACCCTCCAGCTTGGGAGCCTTTGCTCTCTAAGAAAGGAAGGCGTGCGTGAACATCCTAATCGGAGCTGTTATGCTTGCGGCCGCAGCCACCCTGATCTTCATTGGGCGTCCCAATCGTGCTGGCGAACACCCGAAGTTCTTGCGCTTCGAGGCCGCGTTGGTTCTGTATCCTCCAATCGTTCTGTCGTTCACTGCACTCGGCGCCGTAGCGTTGATTTCAGGGCTGCTATCCAGATAGCACATTCTCGAATTCGGTTTGGGGTGCGCGCAAGCGAGGCAGCCAATCCCCGAAGGGCCCGGGCCTGCTTTGCCGCTACAGTCGAATTGTTGCCACTGCCTATCATCATCGGCCATTCAAAGTTGGAGCCGGCAAAGCGGGAGTGCACCGGCGCACCATGTTTGCGCCGCGTCTCACTTGCTTGGGGCAAGGTCGAGCTGATCGCTCCTTAAGCGCATCACCCTAATGCGGGGATCGGCCTTGGCGCGCTGATTCGGCCAACCTGACTCTCGGGCCAGAAGGCTTCCTGTGCACCGGGTCTATCGCTGCCCAGGACGATGAACTCCGCGCAGCAGGGAGAGGAGCCGAGGAACGTACCGACAGCGCCCACGTTGCCGAAGAAATTCGTGTGATCGTGCGGCCCTGTTCTGGCGCCAGCGCATCGTGATTCTTGATGGCGGTGCTGAGCCTTAGCAAGCGCTCTCCCGGCACAAAGGAGGCCATTTATGGTGCTTCGAAACGTCATTCTTATGACGCTGGCTGTTGCGCTTCTCGCTATGGGCGCCGCCTTGATGGTCGGTGGTCTCTGGCTGATTTACCTTGGCGGATCCTGGTACTACGTCCTGTCTGGCCTCGCGTTTCTGGCGACCTCCATCCTCCTGTTTCGCCGAGACGAACGGGCATTGTGGGTCTTCTGCGTCCTGACCGCCGGCACCCTGGTCTGGTCGCTGTGGGAGGTCGGCCTTGACTGGTGGCCGCTGGCAGCGCGCGGCAGCGTCATCTTCATCGTGGGTGCAATCCTGTTGACCCCCTGGATTGCCGGTAGCTTGGCCCATGGGGGATCTGCATCATCTCGACTTCGCGGGGGATCGGCATGGCATGGCGGCGGACTGGCGCTGTCTATCGCGCTATGCGCTGCGATCCTGGTTGCTGTCGCGTCCTGGACGACTGATCCACATCGCTTGGCGGCAAAGACGACGTCTGTCTCCAAGGCGACGCCGGAGCCGGCGGCTGTAGTAGCGCAGGATCTGCCGCCGGGCGAGTGGCACGCCTATGGGCGCACTGGACTTGGCCAGCGCTATTCCCCCCTCAGTCAGATCACGCCGCAAAACGCCGCGAAACTCGAGGTAGCTTGGACCTATCACACCGGCGACATGCGAGGGCGACCGGGTGATCCCGAGGAGACGACGTTTGAAGTGACGCCGCTGAAGATTGGCGACCGCCTTTATTTCTGCACGCCACATCAGTCGGTCATTGCCTTGGACGCGACCACCGGAAGGGAGATCTGGCGCTATGAGCCGAAGATCCTCGACAAGCTTGCCCTTCAGCATTTGACCTGCCGCGGGCTGTCCTACTATCCCGGCGCTCCCAGCGCGAACCAGACTCCCGGCACGGAAGCCGTCGATACCGCAGCCGGCCCGCAGACTGATCGTCCGGACGCGGTCATCAACAAGCCGGTACCTGACATGCCGATTGCCGTGGCGGACGGCGTGCCGACCAAGAGCTGCACGGCGAAGCTGTTCATGCCCACCGCGGATGGCCGATTGATCGCGCTCGATCCGGAAAGCGGAGCGGTGTGCCGCGACTTTGGCAGGGGTACCGGTCAGATCAACCTTTGGGCCAACATGCCGAATGTTCGGCCGGGAGCCTACTATTCCACCTCGCCGGTGGTTTTCGCAGGCGGCCTGGTGATCGTAGGCGGTACGGTGCTAGATAATGTCTCGACCAAGGAGCAATCCGGTGTGATCCGTGGCTTTGACGTCCGGACTGGCGATCTGGTCTGGAATTGGGATTCCGGTAACCCCGACCAGACGGCGCCGCTTCCCCCAGGTCAGACCTACACGGCCAATTCGCCCAACAGCTGGTCTATCATGAGCGTGGATGAAGCGCTCGGACTGGTGTACGTGCCGCTCGGCAATCAGCCTCCCGATCAATGGGGTGGCAACAGAAGCCAAAGCGTCGAGCGGTTCTCATCGTCGGTTGTCGCTCTCGAAGTCTCCACGGGCAAGGTGCGCTGGGCGTTCCAAACTGTGCATCATGACCTCTGGGATTACGACGTCCCCTCTCAGCCCAGTCTGATTGACCTGACCATCAAGGGACAGACCGTTCCGGCCTTGGTCCAGCCGACCAAGCAGGGTGAAATCTTCGTGCTGGATCGACGAAACGGAAGCCCGGTCCTCCCGGTGACGGAGACGCGCGCTCCGGGAGGTGCGGCCAAGGGAGATCACACCGCGCCGACGCAGCCGGTGTCCGCACTGTCATTCAATCCGGCACCGCTCAACGGCGCCAGCATGTGGGGGGCGACGCTGTTCGATCAGCTCGCGTGCCGTATCCAGTTTCGCCGCCTGCGATACGATGGGCGCTTCACGCCTCCGTCTACCGATGGATCGCTCATTCATCCCGGCAACTTTGGCGTATTCAATTGGGGCGGCATTGCCGTCGACCCGCAGCGACAGATTGCATTCGTAACGCCTGCCTCGCTCGCGTTCGTGTCTCAACTCGTGCCGCGCGCGGACGATCGGACCATGTATGTCCAGGGCAACAACAGACCTGACAACAGCCTCCCGGCGCTGAACGAGAATTTTGGAGCGCCGTTCGCAGTGAAGCTGTCGGCCTTCACTTCACCGCTCGGATTGCCCTGTCAGGCTCCGCCTTGGGGCTATGTGGGCGCTGCGGACCTCGCCACCGGAAATGTGCTCTGGCAGCACAAGAACGGTACGGTCAGAGATCTCATGCCGCTGCCGATTCCTTTCAAGATGGGAGTGCCAAACCTCGGAGGGCCCATCCTGACCGCGGGAGGCGTCGCCTTTCTCTCAGGCACTCTCGACTACTATCTGCGCGCTTACGACGTGAACACGGGTGAACAGATCTGGGAGGGCCGGCTACCGGCTGGAGGGCAAGCTACGCCGATGACTTACCTCGGCGCCGATGGACGTCAGTTCGTCCTGGCGGTGGCGGGTGGGCATGGTTCGCTCGGCACCAAGACGGGCGACGCGGTGATCGCATACGCTTTGCCGAAGGAGTGACGCTTGTCATGTCCTCCTCTGGCCGCGGACGATCCAAGAGTCGGACGCGGGCTGAGCCATGCAATTCTCAAGGCCGCCCTCGCCAGGGTCGGAGCGCAGCTCGCCAGATTGAATCCCGAAGATCGCAGCGGCACCAGATCGGAGCTGACGTTCGATGTATGATCAGGGTCCGGTGCCGCGGCTCGAGCTGCGATTGTTTCGGGCCTATACGCAGGTCTGCGCGCCGCCTTTCAGCTTCACGGGGATCGTGAGGTAGCGCACCCCGTTGGCTTCGGCCGGCGGGAATTTGCCGGCGCGGATATTGACCTGAATGGAAGGCAGCAGCAGCCTGGGCGCCGAAAGCTTGGTGTCACGCGCCTGCCGCAAAGCCACGAATTCGTCTTCCGAAACGCCGTCCCTGACGTGGACGTTGTTCTCGCGCTGCTCGCGTACCGTGGTCTCCCACGCGAACGTATCACGGCCTGGGGCCTTGTAGTCGTGACACATGAACAGCCGCGTCTCCGACGGCAGCGCCAGCAGCCGCTTGATCGAACGGTAGAGCTGGTGAGCATCGCCGCCGGGGAAATCGGCGCGCGCGGTGCCGTAGTCCGGCATGAACAGAGTGTCGCCGACGAATACGGCATCCTCGATCTTGTAGGAGATGTCCGCCGGCGTATGTCCCGGCGTGTAGAGAACCTCGACGTCGAGTTCTCCGATCTTGAAGCGCTCGCCGTCGCGGAACAAATGATCGAAATCGCTGCCGTCGGTTTTCAAGTCGGTGGCGTTGAAGATCGGTCGAAAGATGCGCTGGACGTCCTTGATGTGCTCTCCAATACCGATCTTCGCGCCAGTCCTCGCCTTGATGAACGGCGCGCCCGAGAGATGATCGGCATGAGCGTGCGTCTCCAGCACCCATTCGATGGTGTTGCCGGCATCTTCAGCAGCTTTCAGCATCGCCTCCACGGATCGCGTATCCACCTCGCCCGAACTGTGGTCATAGTCGAACACCGGGTCGATGATAGCGGCCTTTCTCGTGGCGGGATCACCGACCAGGTAGCTCACCGTGTTGGTCGGCTCGTCGAAGAATGATCGGATGATGGGTCGTGACATGTCTGGAACCTCCTGATGTCATCGTCCGGTTGGCCTTGACGGATATATTAGCATAAACTAAATAAGCAACATCTAAAATACAAGAGAAGGCCCGATGGCGTCCTCAACATTTGATCCGGAAACCTTCGAGAAGCAGGCCGTCGAGGTCGCCGCCATCTTGCGGGCGCTCGCGAACGAGCGCCGGTTGATGATCCTGTGCAGGCTGGTTGAATGCGGCGAGGACAACGTCGGTTCCCTGGCTCAAGCCGTGGGCCTGTCACAGTCGGCCCTGTCCCAGCACTTGGCGAAAATGCGCGACGAGGGTCTCGTCGCGTTCCGGAGGGAGAGCCAGACGCTCTGGTATCGCATTGCCGATCCGCGGATCGAACAACTCTTCGCAACGTTCTACAGGCTGTTTTGCGCGCCTGTCAGAACAAGGAGCAGATAAGCCAACATAGGAGCTGATAATGTCGCTACCCACTATCAATCCCGCACAAGCTCGCAATCTCCTGGCGAAAGGTGCTATCCTCATCGACATCCGCGAGGCGAATGAGCATGCCCGCGAAAGGATCGTGGGCGCCCGAAACTTGCCTTTGTCCAAGCTCGACGAGGCCGATCTTGCGGCGCATCAGGGCAAGCAGGTCATTTTCCACTGCAAGAGCGGCGCTCGCACGCAGATCAATGCGTCGCGGCTCGCGTCGAAACTGGACGGAAGCTGCGAAGCCTTCATCGTGGAAGGCGGGATTGACGCCTGGCGCAAGGCGGGGCTGCCGGTTGAAAACGACCGAAAGTAATCGAGCGGCCCAACGCCGAACGGTGCCGACTGATCGCCGCAGTGGTGCCGGCCTTTGGCCGTCTCGACGTCAAGTGCCCTGGAACTGCCGGGGCTGCCACGTGCCGTCAGGAGCTGCGTGACGGCAAATTGAGGAGCTCATAATGCTGTCGCTGACCCAAGGCGCACTCGGCATCGCCTCCGGTTCGTTGGTCGGCTTCTCGCTGGGGCTGGTCGGCGGCGGGGGCTCTATCCTGGCCGTCCCGCTCCTGATCTATCTGGTCGGGGTGAGCGACCCTCATATTGCGATTGGTACGAGCGCCGTCGCCGTCGCGGCCAACGCGGCTGCCAATCTGGCCAACCATGTCCGTGCCGGAAACGTGAAGTGGCGCTGCGCCGCCGTGTTCGCGGTCGCGGGTGTGGCCGGTGCCTTTCTCGGCTCCACTCTCGGCAAGATCATCGATGGCCAGAAGCTGCTCGCCCTTTTCGCCCTAATCATGCTGGTCGTGGGCGCCCTGATGCTGAGGGGGAACTCCGGCGAGGGCGAGCCATCGGTGAGGCTGAGCCGGGAGAATCTGCCGAAGCTTGTTGCCTTCGGCCTCGCCACGGGAGCGTTGTCCGGCTTCTTCGGGATCGGCGGCGGCTTCCTGATCGTCCCCGCCCTGATCGCCGCCACCGGCATGCCCATATTATATGCGGTGGGTTCCTCTCTCCTGGCGGTCACCGCGTTCGGGCTGACAACTGCGGCGAACTACGCCGTGTCCGGTCTTGTGGATTGGTCTCTCGCCGGGTTGTTCATCGTCGGCGGCGTTCTCGGCGGGCTTCTCGGCGCCCGCTCCGCAACCTCCCTTGCGGGTCGCAAGGGCGCGCTGAATACGGTCTTTGCGGCGCTCATATTTGCGGTCGCAATCTACATGCTGGTCCGCAGCCTTGGCCTGATGTGACGAGGCTTGCCCCAGCGGTTGCTCCTCGGAGCCGTCTGGCCGAGAATCCTTCCGGGCATCGGTTCCGCAGACTTGCTGCCGCGGCCATTGCTGCGGTCTGACCGGCAAGCTTCCATCACCCCACAAAGTTGGTCCGACAAGCGATCTTCCCTGAGATCGGATCTTGTCCCTAGCCGTAGGGACAGACTTTCGCCGCGGCCGGAGCGACATTGCGTCGGCGAATAGAATATAAGGGAGGACATCATGATCAGGCGCTGCCTCGCAGCCTTGAGCGTTTGCACTGCAATGATTCTCGCCATCCCCGGCGCACACGCCGATATCAAGGTGGGGATCGTGGTGTCTGCTACCGGGCCGGGATCGGCGCTCGGCCAGCCGCAGATGCGGACGGTTGCGGCCCTGCCCAAGGAGATCGGCGGCGAGAAGATCGTCTATATCGCTCTCGATGACGAATCGGATTCGACCAAGGGCATACAGAACGCCCGGCGCCTTGTCATTCAGGACGGCGTCGATGCCATCATCGGTTCCTCGCTGACGCCCGTGACGATGCCGATGCTCGATGTCGCCCGGGAAGCCAGGACACCGATCATCTCGCTGGCCGCGGCGACCGCCATCGTCCAGCCGGTGGACGAGCGGCGCAAATGGGCCTTCAAGGTCGTTCCCAACGACGACCTGATGGCGCTCGCGATTCTCAAGCACATCGCCAAGTCCGGGGTGAAAACCCTCGGCTACATCGGCGTCTCCGACGGCTATGGCGAGGGCTATTACAAGGAAGTGAGCAGGCTTGCTCCGACCTTCGGCCTGACCCTGACCACTCACGAAGTCTATGCGCGCGCCGACACCAGCGTGACCGGCCAGGCCCTCAAGGTCATCGCGACGAATCCGGACGCGGTCTTCATTGCCTCGGCGGGCACTCCGGCAGTGCTGCCGCAGCAGGCGCTGCGCGAGCGCGGCTATTCCGGCAAGATCTACCAGACTCACGGTGTGGCCACCGAGGAATTCATCAAGCTTGGCGGAGCCAGCGTCGAGGGCGCCGTCTTCACCGGCGAGGCGTTCACGATCGCCGATGACCTGCCGGCGGACGACCCGTTCCGCAAGGTTCGGGATCAATTCGTGTCCGCCTACGAAAAGGCGAACGGGCAGAAGCCGAACATCTTCGCGGCGCATCTGTGGGATTCGATGGCGCTCCTCAAGACGGCGATACCGAACGCCTTGAAGACGGCGAAACCCGGCACGGCAGAATTTCGCACCGCCCTTCGCGACGAACTCGAGCGCGTCAAGGACGTATACCTGAACAACGGCCTGTCCACGATGACCGCAACCGATCATAACGGCTACGACGAGCGCTCGGCGTTTCTGATCAAGGTGGAAGGAGGCCGCTTCAGGCTGATGAAGTAGCCGCCGGCAGCGGGCGGCTTTTCCTTTGCGCGAGGCGTCGCGTTCGGAAATGACCGCGTTTGCGCGAAGCTGCCCCTTGCCGCGCGCCTAGCAGCAAGCCCTTAGCCTTTCGGGAAACAGGCTCGGGGCACCTTCCACGTCGAGGCCGGCGAGGTCGAACCAGCGGGCAACGACGTGGGCGCCATTGTCCTCCTGAAGTCGATGCGCTCCTGATCGTGGAACGCGGCATCGGGAAACTCGACCTCCGAGATGAACGGATCAATGCGTTGATCTTGGTCAACGTGGCGGCGGCGAAACGGGGCAAGCTCAACGAAAAGGTGCAGATGCGGAGATTGTAGTGCGTGCTTGTCTCTTTGGGTTGCCTCTCGCGATCGCTGTTCTCGGATTCTCCCCGGCGAACGCGGGTTGCTGGCCGAGCGATAACTTTCCGCTCGTCTGTTGGCTTGATACGAAGGGCGAGGGGTGTTCGGAGCATCATGCGCTAACCAGCGCCAAAGCGGTGATGTACCCGCATCCGAACCAATCCATCTATGAGTTCGAGACTACCCATTGGTGGACCGGGCCCCCCATCACGGCCTGCCCGCCGAGCAAGACGGTCAAGTTTACCGGCATTTGGGATCGCGAGACGGGCAAGGCGGAGGAAAACGGTTCCACCGGCTGGTCGTCATGGTCGCGCTACGTCTATTGCAGCAACAATCCATGGACAGGACAAGGTCCCTCAACGGTCCCGGTCTGCTCAGGGCCTGCCAACGACAAGAATGTAGGGCAGCCGGTGACCTCGGCGATGCTTTCGCAGAGTCAGCGAGTGAATTTGCTTCAAGTTCAGGAGCCGCTACACACGAAGTGTTTGCAGGTCGAACCGGACCCGATGGGTTCGGAATGGCTTACGGGAAACTCGCTCGTCCGGGTCGTCGTTTCGCATCATGAATTCCAGAAAATTGAGTGGCACGTTTTCTTCCAGGAGTTCTATTCGTTCGACGGTTGGAAGGAAGTCCCCGCGCCGAAGTCGAAGGTCCCGCTGTTCTCGACGAAAAAATACACCGAGCGCCGCATCGCGACCACGATGAGGCAGTTCTGGCTCAATAAGCAGGGACGTTGGATGATCGTCGCGGTCCCGAAGCCGACCTCGCCCGCTGCTCAGTTCGTGGCAACGACCGTCACCAACGAATGCCCGGGCGCGCGATTCAACATCCAGTGAAGGCAGATCGACCAGAGGGCCCCTCCCGAAGTACGTGTTGTGACATCGAGAGCAATGACCCGGCACGCGATGGCATCTGCGGCGACGCTTCAGCCATCCCTGCTGCTCGACTCCGCAACCCTGTCGGGTGGGTGAAGGGCCGGTCTGCGCGACGATGTCGCAGCAGAAGGTCGCGGCACGCCGTAGCCTCTCGCCCGGCGCCACAGGGTAAGCCGCCGGTACTCTGAGCTAGATCAAGCTCTCCCGAACTCGCGTGAATATGCTGAGGCAGCTTCAGTTCGGAGAGTCCAAATGGCAGTCAAGGACATCTTGCTCACGCTCACCAGCTATCCCGACCCGACCCCGGTCGCGGTGATCGACCGTGCCGTATCGCTGGCCTCTCTCCTCGGCGCCCACATCGCGGCGGTCTCCTGCGAAGTTCATGTGCAGGTGCCCGGCAGTTTCCTGGCGGGGGCCGGCAATGTCGGGGCAATGGTGGCCAGCGAGGCCCACAAGAGCCGGAAGAATGCCCAGGATCTGCTGGCGACCTTCGAATCGACGGCACAAAAATCCGGTGTTGCGCACGAGATCGTTCTCGATCGTTGTTTGTCGTCCGAGGTGCCGGACGTTCTGGTGGAATATGCGCGGCTTCGCGACCTCGCCATTGTGCCGGTGCCGGAATCTTACGATCAACGGTATGCTGAATCGATCATCTTCGGTTCAGGGCGGCCGACGGTAGTGCTTCCGGAAGCGTCGGCTTCCAAGGAGTTCGAACTGAACAGGGTTCTTATCGGGTGGGATTTCAGCCGCGCGGCCGCGCGTGCAATATCTGATGCCATTCCGATCATGGAGAAAGCGCGCGAGGTCTGCATCCTCACCGTGACCAACGAGAAGACGATTTCGAGCCGACGCTCGTCGTCCGAACTCGCCAAGAACCTGTCGAAGCATGGCATCGACGTCGTCGTGGAGGAGGCCGATGCCGCTGGACGGGCGATCGGTAGGGTTTTCGCCGAGCAGGTTGCCTCCCGCAGGGCGGATCTTCTTGTCATGGGGGCGTACGGTCATTCCCGTTTCCGGGAGTTCGTATTGGGCGGCGCGACCCGGAGCATCCTGACGAATCCGCCGATTCCGGTGCTGTTGTCCCACTGATCACCGCTCAGATAGAGCACTGAAGGCGGCGAGCGGGTTATTGCCCATGGACGCCCAACCGTTCGAACAGGATAACCAGAGATCCCCGGTGTTTCACGCCAGGGGTCTTTCGAAGACCTATCGAATGGGAGAGATCGAGGTGCATGCGCTGCGCGACGTCGACCTCGACATCTTCGAAGGCGAGTTCGTCGTGCTCCTAGGACCGTCCGGATCGGGCAAGTCGACCCTGCTGAATATCCTGGGAGGCCTGGATAGTCCGACTTCGGGCGAGGCTCATTGGCGGGACCACAATCTGGTCGGCGCAACTGATGCGGAGTTGACCCGGTATCGACGTGAACACGTGGGCTTCGTTTTTCAGTTCTACAATCTCATTCCCAGCCTGACGGTGCTTGAGAACGTCGCGCTGGTGACCGAGATTGCGGACAAGCCGCTTGAGCCCCGGGAGGTGCTTGCGCTCGTCGGGCTCGAAAAGCGGACCGATCATTTCCCCTCGCAGCTGTCCGGCGGCGAACAGCAGCGCGTCGCTGTTGCCCGTGCCATCGTCAAGTCGCCGGATGTGCTTTTGTGCGACGAGCCGACGGGCGCGCTGGACTATGAGACCGGCAAGGTGGTGCTGGCGGCGATTGCGCGAGCCAATGAGCGCCTCGGCACCACAACGATCATCATCACGCACAATGCTGCAATTGCGGGCATGGCGGATCGCGTACTTCGGCTCGGAGGCGGGCGGATCATCGGCGAGGAGCGCAATGCGCATCGGCTCTCGGCAGACGAGGTGCACTGGTGAGCCTGCTCGATCGAAAACTGCTGCGTGACATCGGCGCGATGCGAGGGCAGGTGCTGACGATCGCGCTGCTGGTCGCAGCCGGCGTCGCCGTCTTCATCGGGTCGGTCTCCACCTACGAATCGCTCAACATGGCCGTTGAGCGCTTCTACCGGGCTGCGCGGTTCCCGCAGATCTTCGTGACGCTCAAGCGGGCGCCGCTGTCGATTGTGCCGCAACTCGAATCGATTGCCGGCGTTGCGACGGTTGAGCCCCGTATCGTTCGTGAGGTCATCGTCGATTGGCCGGCTGCATCCCAGCCGGTATCGGCCCGGATCGTGTCCCTCAACCATGCGGGCGACGAAAGGCTCGCCCGACTTCATTTGCGCCGCGGCACGGCGCCCGAGCCCGGCTCTGCGAGAACTGCAGCGATTAACGAAGCGTTCGCGGAAGTCAACGGAGTGAATCCCGGCGACGACGTCCGCGTCCTGCTCAACGGGAAGGTGGAAGCTTTCCACGTCTCCGGCATCGCGCTTTCGCCCGAATATGTCTATGCCGTCAAGCCGGGCCTGCCGATTCCCGACGATCGGCTCTATGCGATCATTTGGGTCGATCGCAGTGCGGCGGAAGCCGCCTTCGATATGAAGGCAGCCTTCAATGACGCCGTCATTTCGCTGGCGCCGGGCACCGATCCGAAGCCGGTTATCGACGAGCTGGACCGCTTGCTTGAACAGTACGGATCGGTCGGCGCCGTCCAGCGGCGAGATCAGCCTTCTAACCGCTTCCTCGAGGATGAACTGAACCAGCAGAAGGTGATGTCGACCACGATCCCGTTCATCTTCTTCGGGGTTGCGGCGTTCCTGCTGAACAGCGCTCTGGGGAGGATCGTGGCGGTCCAACGCGAGCAGATTGCCGCGTTGAAGGCACTGGGTTTTCCAACCTCGACGCTGACTATGCACTATCTCAAGCTTATCCTCGTTGTCGTGCTGATTGGATCTGCGCTTGGTGTTGGAGCCGGCTGGAGCTTTGGGAAAGCGATGATTGCAAGCTATCAAAGCTTCTTTCGCTTGCCTGATCTGCCGTTTCGGCTGACGTCGTGGTCGTTGGTGCTCGGCATTGCGATCAGCCTGGCTGCGGCGTCGCTTGGCGTCCTGACTGCTCTGCGGCAGGTCGTCCGGCTGGCGCCGGCGGTCGCCATGCGGCCGGCCGCGCCGCTGGGCTTTCGCCGCTCGTGGATCGAGGCACTTTTGCCAGGCAACGCGACCAGATCTCGCCTCCTGATGGTTTTGCGGAATACCGCCGGACGTCCATTTCGTTCACTACTGACCGTCGCCGGGGTGGCCTTTGCCGTCCCAATGATGGTGCTGGGAATCTTCTGGCGCGACGCGATCAATGAGATGATCGACGTGCAGTTCAGCCTGGTGGAGCGCGGCAACACGACGGTGACGTTTCCGCACCCGATGGACCGGGCCATAATGCGGGATCTGGCTCGCGAGCCCGGTGTCTTGGCCGTGGAAGGGCAGCGCATCGTGCCGGTGCGGCTACGCGCCGGGCAGCAGAGTTACTTGACCTCGGTGATCGGTCTATCCGCGGGAGATGAGCTGCGGCGGCCGCATGACGCGATGCTGCGCCCGATCGCGGTAAGCCCCGACGGGATTACGCTGACCCGGCGGCTTGCTGAACGGCTCGACGCGAAGGCCGGTGACATCCTCACGGTCGAGGCGATGGAAGGACGACGACACAAGCGTGACCTGCCGGTCAGTGCCATCGTCGACGAGGCGATCGGAATGGCATCTTACATGGAGATCGCGACCCTGAATCGCTTTACCGGCGAAGGTGCCGTGATTTCGGCGGCGAGCCTGTACGTTGAGCCGACTGCGATGATGGCCTTGGGGCAAAAGTTCAAGAGCTTACCGACCATCGAATCTGTGACGATGAAGGCATATGCGCTCACTTCGTTCATGGAGAAGATCGCCGGTCTCGTTTTCGTGACTGCCGGCATCCTTGCGGCCTTCGCCACCATCATCACGGTAGGGGTCGTCTACAACAGCGCGCGCATCAGCTTGCAGGAGCGCGCATGGGAACTGGCCAGCCTTAGGGTGCTCGGCTTTACGCGCGGCGAGGTTGCGAGCATCCTGTTTGGCGAGTTCGCTATCGAGATCGCGCTGGGGATTCTGATCGGCTTGCCGCTCTCTCATGCCGTCATCGGACTGATCGCCAGATTTCACTCCAATGAGAGCTTCCAGATACCTGCCGTTATCGCCCCGCAGACCTATCTGATTGCCGTCGGCGTCGTCCTTGCTGCGGCCGCCGCCAGCGCCCGCGTTGTCAAAGGCCGTGTTGATCGAATCGACTTGGTCGCAGCTCTCAAGACCAGGGAGTAAACATGCACGTCACGGGCCGTCATATCGCAATTGTCGCCGGACTGTTGGCCGCCGCCGGCGTTACGGCCTGGCTCCTGATTCCGGCCTCAGTGCCGGTCGAGACTGCAGCTGTGACAAAGGGGAGGTTCGCCGCCACTGTCGATGAGGATGGCAAGACGCGCGTCCGCGAGCGGTACGCGGTCGCCGCGCCGCTTGCGGGGCGGTTGAGCCGGATCCGGTTCAAGGTTGGCGATCAAGTTCAGGTCGACGACGCCGTCGCCACGATCACCCCATCCCCAGCTCCCCTGATGGACCCCCGGACCCGCCGAGAGGTCGAGGAAAGATTGGGAGTGGCCGAAGCCAACCTGGAGCGCGCCAGGGCGGTCGTCGAGCGGGCTAAGGCCCAGAGCGATCACGCCAATACCGATTTGACGCGGGCGCGGACTCTGGCCCAGCAAGGAGCGGCGACGACGCAGGCGCTCGAGCGTGCAGAGCTTGCGGTGCGTCTCGCCGACCGGGATCTTCGGGCGGCGGAATTTCAGAATCATGCGGCCGAGCATGAGATCAGCCAAATGCGCGCATTGCTGGCCCGGTACGGCAATGATGGCAACGGCCACCCGGACAGCTGGAACATTGTGTCGCCTGTCGCCGGCGTGGTGCTGAAGGTCGCGCAGGAAAGCGAAACGATCGTGCAGCCGGGTACGCTCCTGCTTGACGTCGGTGACGCCAGCGATCTCGAAGTCGTGGCCGACGTTCTCAGCACCGATGCGGTGGAGATCCGCCCCGGAGCCGACGTCGACATCGACAATTGGGGTGGGGAGGGAAAACTGAAGGGTCGGGTGCGCCGGGTCGAGCCGGCAGCTTTCACGAAGGTCTCGACGCTCGGAGTCGAGGAGCAAAGGGTCAATGTTCTCGTCGACATCCTCTCGCCCGCGAAGCAGTGGGCACGACTAGGAGATGGCTATCGGGTGGATGTTCAGATCACCGTCCTCGCGCGGGACGAAGCCACGATCGTCCCGTCGGGCGCGCTGTTTCGTCGGGGTGAAGGCTGGAATGTCTATGTTGCGAAGGGCGGGCGGGCCGAACTGCGCCAAATCGAGCTCCTGCGCCGGTCCGGCCGCTTCGCGGCCGTCGCTTCCGGTCTCGCGCCTGGTGAAGAGGTGATCGTCTATCCCAGCGACCGAGTTGCACCGGACGTGCGTATCTCACGCAGATCACCGTGAAGAGATCGCCGGAGACGGCGAATGCAGTCGCCCTTATACGCCGACATTGGCCGCAATGACGAACACGTTGAGAGCCTCCACCCCCGACCTAACCGACCAGATACTTCTTCACCGCCGCCTCGTCCCATGCGATCCCGTTGCCGGGCTCCTCGCTCGGCAGTGCGAAGCCGTCCTTGATCTTCAATCGTGTTGCCAGCACCGCATCGGCCCAGTCGACATATTCCAGCCAATGCGCGGTCGGCGTGACGCAGAGCAGATGCGCGCTCACTTCCGAGAACAGATGCGTGGACATCTCGATGCCGGCGGCGTGCGCCAGCGCGGCGGCACGGAGCCAGCCGGTGACGCCGCCGATGCGTTGAACGTCCGGCATCACGTAGTCGCAGGCTTCCGCCGAGAGTGCGGATTGCATCGAAAACGCGCTGTCGAAATTCTCGCCGATCTGCACTGGCGTATGTAGCGCGTCCGCAATGCGGGCGCAGCCGGCATAATCGTCATGGCGGATCGGCTCCTCGATCCAGGTGAGGCCCTCGTCGTCGAGCATCTCGCCGCGGCGGATGGCCTCGGTCACCGTCAGCGCCTGGTTGTAGTCGCACATCAGCGTGACCTGATCTCCGACGGCCTTGCGCACCGCGCGCACGACCGCGAGATCCTCCCGCGCATCGGGCCGGCCGACGCGGATCTTGGCAGCCTGGAAGCCTTCGGCCAGCAACTTGTGGGCTTCCTCGACAGCGGCGCCGGCCGGCATGATGCCAAGCCCCTTCGAATTGTACGCCCTGACCGGCTTCGGTGCGCCGCCGAGCAGGCGCGCCAGCGGCAGGCTGCGTGTGCGCGCAAGCGCATCCCAGGCCGCCATGTCGATGCCGGATTGCGCCAGCCGTTGCAGGCCGGCGAGGCCCAGCAGCGTGAAGCGCTGGGCCAGCTTGCGTTCGATCTCGAACGGCAGCAACTCGTCTCCGGTGAGAAGATCTGACATCTCCGTGACCATCGCCGCCAGCGGCCGCAAGGCCGAGGGTGTGAGCGAGAACAGATAGGCATGGCCTACTGCGCCCTGATCGGTCTCGCAGTCGATCAGCACCAGCGGCGCCTTGGCGACCGCGCCGGTCGCGGTCTGGAGCGGCAGGTTCATCGGCACGATCACGGGGCGCGCCTGGAAGCGCTTGATGCGGATGGTTTCGGTCATGGGCTTCTCCCGGCCGGGCGGATGCAGATCGGTGCTGATCTTAAGCATCCGTGATCAAACGAAAAGCCATTTGCTGCGACCCCATAAAATGGGGTTGCGCCGGCCTGGAATTATTGGCTCTGTGCCGCCGCATTCTTTGTCGCAGATTCTGTGCAATTTGCGACAAAACCGCACATTACGGAGCCGCAGGGTGAAACAAGAGATCTCCGAAGAACAGCGCAAGAGCGGCATTCTCACGGGCGCCGTGATCGTCTTCCTTCTGCTTGCCCTGCCCCTGGCAGTGTGGCTGGACCTGACCGAGCTGAGCAGTACGGCGCTGCGCCGCCAGGCGATCGATCTCAATTCGGTGATCACGAGCGTGCGCAGCTACTACGCATCCAACGTGGTCGGGCGCGTGCTCGCCAACCCGAACGGGACGACCAAGGTCGTGCACAATTATGAATCCGTTCCCGGCGCGATCCCGATCCCGGCGACGCTCTCGCTCGAACTCGGCCGGGTGATCGGTGCGCAGCAGGAGAACATCACCTACCGCTTCGTCTCCGACTTCCCGTTCCAGAACCGGGCGCCCCACCAGCTCGACAAGTTCGAGAAGGACGCGCTGGAGGCGCTTCGAAAGGATCCCGAACAGAAGATCGTCGACACCGAGACCTCCTTGTTCAACGACAAGGTCCGCCTCGTGGCCCCGGTCACCATGGGTCCCGCCTGCGTCAGCTGCCACAACAGCCACCCGGAAAGCCCGAAGAAGGACTGGAAGGTGGGCGACGTCCGCGGCATCCAGGAGGTCATCATTGCCCAGCCGATCGCCGCCAACATCTTCTCGTTCAAGTTTCTCCTGGCCTATTTCGTGATTGCCGCCGGCAGCGGTCTGGCGTTCCTGTCGCTGCAGCGCCGCCAAGCGCTTCGCATCAAGGGTATGAACAAGGAGCTTGAATCCGCCAACGACTTCCTGGCCTCTCTGTCGATGAAAATCTCGCGCTACATTCCGCCTCAGGTCTACAAGAGCATCTTCTCGGGCCAGAAGGACGTCACCATCCACACCGAGCGCAAGAAGCTCACCATCTTCTTCTCCGACATCCAGAACTTCACCGCGACCGCCGAGCGGCTCCAGCCGGAGCAGCTGACGCAGCTGCTCAACGAATATTTCACGGAGATGTCGGCGATCGCCCACGAATATGGCGGCACGATCGACAAGTTCATCGGCGACGCCATGCTGATCTTCTTCGGCGATCCCGAGACCCGGGGGGACCGCGCCGATGCGCAGGCCTGCCTTCAGATGGCCTGGCGCATGCAGCAGCGCCTTGCCGAGCTCAATGCGAAATGGCGCGCGTCCGGCATCGAGCAGCCGTTCCGCTCCCGCATGGGCATCAATTCGGGCTATTGCAATGTCGGCAATTTCGGCAGCGCCGACCGCATGGACTACACCATCATCGGCGCGGAAGCGAACCTCGCCGCGCGCCTGCAATCCATCGCCGAGCCCGGCGGCATCGTCTTGAGCTACGAGACTTTCGCGCTGGTCAGCGACATCGTCCGCGCCCATGCGCTGCCGGCGATCACCATGAAGGGCATCAGCCGCGAGGTGATTCCCTATTCGGTGGATGCGCTGAACGACGCTGCGGCGGCGAACAGCGGCATCATCACCGAGCGCGCGCCCGGGCTCGAGCTCTATCTCGACCCCGCGGTGGTGAGATCAGGCGATGCCGCGCGTGTCCGCTCGCTGCTGGAGAACGCGCTCGCCACGCTGAAGCCGGCATGAGGCCCGGCCTCGGTCTGTCCAGCCCAACGCCTTGCGCCGGTTACGGCAGTCCCCGCGCCTCCAGCTGCCGCACCAGCAGGAGCGTGGGTTCGGCGAGGCTGTCGCCGGAGCCGTCGAGGCCGAAGGCGCTCGCAATGCCGTCGCGGCTGCGCAGCAATGCGCTGCGCGGGCAGTGGCCGGCGCCGCAGAGCGTCTTCTTCAGGGTTTCGCCCTGCGCCACGAGGCCGGCGGAATCATCCGCGGCCCAGGCCAGCACGATCGGCACATCGACATTGAGGATGCCGGGGAAGACCGAGCGCTTGTCGTACTGGGCGGCATCGGTGCCGAGATAGGCCTTCTCGCTGTCGCTCGCGTCCTTGCCGACGCGGTAGATCCCGGACACCAGCACGACGCCGGCGACGTCGGCGCCGTCGGTCTGCAGCTCGGGATGCGCCAGCAGCGTTGCGAGATGGAACGCGCCGGCACCGTATCCGACCGCAACGATCTCGCGGTGGTCGCCGTTGAACAGGTCGATATTGCCGTGGACCCACGATAGCGCGGACGCCACATCGGAGGCGCCGGCCGGCCAGGTCGCCGCGGGCGCCAGGCGGTAGTTGACGCGGACCCCGACCATGCCGTTGCGTGCGGCAAAGCACATGACCTGATCCTGGATCTGACGGGCCAGCTCCGGCGCCGCGCGGTCGCCGGTGAAGGTGTCGCCCGCGACGAACAGCAGCACAGGCCGTGGCGTGTCCGCCTTGGTCGCGTTGGTCGCGACGTCTAGCACGTTGGCCTCGCTCTCGCCGTAGCGCAGACCGCGCGAGAAGGTGACCTGCTCGCACAGCCGCGCGGTGCCGCCGGCCGTGGTGTCGGAATCGGTGAGGCCCGCCCGGACGAGATCGGACGGCGCAGCCAGCCGGTGCGGCAAAGGCCCGTGCGCCGAGGCCGTGGTCATGGTCAGAAGGAGGAAAAATGCCAGATAATTCTTCATCGTGATGCGGGCCCTGTGGGGCATATCGGCTCGCCGATTTGGCCTGTCTTTTCAGTTCGCCTCATTAGTTGGCTGCCCTTGAGGCGGATTCACGGCACCCTTGGCGAGGCGCTGACGGCTTCGACCCGGTACAGGCCTTCTACTGTGCATGGGGTTGTTTTCGCGGTTTTGTTTTGGACCGCCCATCAGGTCCGTTTCATCGTGCGGAAGGTGATGGAATAGCGCCGCGCCTCGACGGGCGGAATGCTGTGTTCCCACACGGAGCGCGCCTCGCCGTCCATCATGTAAAGCGAGCGCGGCAGGGCTTCGAGCGTGTGGCGTTCCCACCGGTCGCCGCTGCGGCGGCGGAAGCGGAACTTGCAGGGCGAGCCCAGCGACAATCCGAAGACCTTGTCGAAATGCGGCTTGTCACGGTGCCAGCCGATGCCGACACTGACCTCGTACTCGGTACACAGCACCTGCCGGACGCTGGCCTCCGGCAGCCCCGCCCATGCCTCGACCCGGCGGGCGACGGGCGTCACCCAATCCGGGATCGGCTCCGCCTCGGCCAGCCGCTGCAGCGCATAATCGTAGCGATACCCGAACGAGGCGACCCGGCGGTTGCCTTCGAAGGCCCCGAACTGGAAGCGCTGCAGCGGCAATGCTGCGATGCGATCGATCAGGTCCTGCTCGATGGCGGCATTGATGAAGTCGTGCGTGTAGCGGAGCCCCGCAGGGCCGTCTTCGCCGCCGCCGAACAAGGCCAACTGGGTCATTCTCGCACGTCCGTGATGGAACCTCTTGGCGGCTGATACGACTTACATATGACGCGGGGAGTCATGTGCGAGGCTGTCATGGCAGAGAAGCATTCCGCCGATCCGGCAGAGATCATGCGAGCGACCGGCCATCCCGAGTTGGAATATGCCGCAGGCTGGACCATCGCTGGTCTCGTGACCATCGCCACCATCGTCGCCGCCTGGGTGTTCGCCATCTAGGCTGCCGGGAATTGGAGTTCGAAGGCCGCGCCCTTGTCGGTGGGCTTGAGCCTGATCGAGCCGCCATGGCTCGCCATCACCGCGCGCGCGATCGCCAGTCCCATCCCGGTGCCGCCCTGGTCGCGGCGGGTGGTGAAGAACGCGTCGAAGATCCTGTCGCGATTCGGCGGCGAGATCGGTTCGCCGTCGTTGCTCACGGTCAGCAGCAGGGTCGTGCGCTCGAAGGCCGCCTCCAGCCGGATTGACCTCGCCGCGTGCCGCATCGCGTTGTCGGCGAGGTGCGACAGAACGATCAGCGCCTTCTCGCCGGACATCGCGACCGGGCGGTCGAGGTCGCCGCTGGCCGAGATGTCGCCTGCCGGGAACCGGCTCCTGAGATCGGCAATGACGGGGGCAAGCTCGGTGCGCTCGTTTTGCGGCAGGCTTTCGGCGCGGGCGAGCTCGCGCAGCCGCTGTGCCATTGCTTCCAGCCGTTGGGTGTCCGACAGGATGTTGGCGATGAACATCTTCTGCTCGGCCGGCGTCAGGCCGCCCGATTTTCCCTGAACGGAGTCCTGCAACAACTCGGCCGCACCCTTGATCGAGGTCAGCGGCGATTTCAGTTCATGGGTGAGGTGGGCCGAAAATGTCGCGATGTAGTCGGAGCGCCGCGCGAGTTGCTCGGCCATGCCGAGAAAGCTGTGCGAGAGCTGGGCGAACTCGCGCGTGCCGTAGTGCCGGAGCGGCTGGAACGCCTCGCGGTCACCGCGGCCGATTCGGGCGGCACGGTCGATCAGTTCGCGCATCGGCAGCGTGATGGTGCGCGAGAAGACGATGCCGATTGCGATCGTGCCGAGGATGACGGCAAGGCCGGCCAGCACGAACTTGGCTCGCTCCTGGTAGAGATGGTCGAAGATGTTGCTCGGCGTACGCGTGGTGTAGATCACGCCGGCGACGCGGTTGTTGACGATGACCGGCATCGCCGAGAACACATGCACGCCGAGGCCGCGGCTGAAGGAGTAGATCGGCGGCGGCGGCTTGTCCGGCACACGATTGCGCAAGGTGGCGCGGTACTGCCCGTGCAGTGCATCGGCGACCTCCTCGATATGCGCAAGGGATTGCCCGATCTCCTGCCGCCCGGCGATCACAACGCCTTGCGGATCGAGGATGCGAAAACCTGCCAGGGTCACCTTCTGGGTCTCGCGGATGATCGGCGTCAATCTTGCGCCGATCTCGACAAAGGCAGGCTGCGCCGGCCGGATTGCTGCTTGGGCAGCGGGCCGCCGCCGCAGCAGGTCGTTGGCGGTGAGATCGAGCGCGGGGCGAATCGGCGTGACCTGGTCGCCGGGATCTGGCAGCACGCCCGGGGGCACCTCGGTACCGAGCGTCAGGCCGCTGTCGAGTCTTGCCGCGACCTCCTGCGCATAGATCGTCGCGAGCACGCGGCTCTGCGCGATCAGTTCGGCCTGGGTCTGGCGGATCAGCTGGTTGTCATAGAGGCGGAAGAAGAACAGACCGACCAGCGGCAGGATGGCGACCGTGGCCAGCACCGTGAAGATGACGAGCCCAAGCGACGGCCGCCATTTGTCGGGCGCCGCGCTCATGCCTCTTTCTCGCAGCGTCCGAGCTTGAAGCCGACGCCGTGGATGGTCTCGATGACGTTCTCGCAGGCGAGCGCCGCGAGCTTGGCGCGGATGTTGCGGATATGGCTGTCGATGGTGCGGTCGGAGACCTGGATATTGAGCTGATATGCCGCCCGCATCAGCTGTTCGCGGTTGAACACAGACGTTGGCCGGGTCAGGAAGGCGCGCAAAATGCCGAACTCGATCGCGGTCAGCTTCAGCGGCGTCCCTGCAAACGAAGCCACGTGCTGCTCGGGATCGATCAGGAGCCCACCTTGCACGAGCGCGGCCGGACCGGACTTGGCCTCGCCATTGCGCGGACTGAGGCGGCGCAGGATGACATTGATCCGCGCCACCAGCTCGCGAGGGCTGAACGGCTTCGTCACGTAGTCGTCGCCGCCGATCTCGAGACCGAGTATGCGGTCGATCTCCTCGTCGCGCGCCGACAGAAACAGGATCGGCACGTCGGACGTCTTGCGGATCTCGCGGCAGACGTCGAGGCCGTCGAATTCGGGCAGGCCGATGTCGAGCACGATCACATCCGGCCTGTCGGCGGCAAAGCGGGCGAGTGCCTCCTTGCCGTCGCGTGCTTCGATCACGTCCATGCCCGCCTTCTTGAGGGCGACACGGATGACCTCGCGGATATGGATCTCGTCGTCGACGATGAGAATGCGATGCGCCAAGAAACTCTCCGTTAACTCGTCAGCCCGCCGGACCGCTGCCGGACTGAGCTTTCGCCTGCGCGTCCAGCCTGCGCTGGAGCCGCCAGCTCCGAAATCCCCAGCTTCGCCAGGCCAGGTCCTGACGTTGCTGTTCTACAAGTCGGTCGCGGCGTGACACAAGGCTGCCCTGGCCGGCGCCGGGCCGCAGCGCCATCGCCTTGTCGATGGCAGGCAGCGCTTGCGGCCCGAGTGTCAGCAGATAATCGATGTCCAACTGCACGCCTTTGCCCGATGCTTCCCGGCTGTGGGCGACATTGTAGTCGGCGATCAACGCATCGAAGTTCACGAGGGAGCAGCCATAAAGCACGATCGACAACGCGATGAGGTTGGCGCCGACGAGCCATAGGTTGGACCTGTCGAGCACGATGCGCGCGACGATTAGGATCAGGCCGAGCGCCACCAGCCCCATCCAGATGAAGGCGGCGATGCGCCAGTAGGTCAGCATGTAAATGTCGACGTAGAGATCGAGCCGAAGGATGGACGAGGCGACCAGAAGCACGTTCTGCCCCACCCAGAGATAGACCAGCGGCCGGATCACCCTCGATTTCTCTGCCGGACCGCCCGGGCGCATTGCCACCAGCACGAAGGCGGCGGCCAACAATGCCGTCGCGATCAGGGGATAGGCGCCGCGATGGGCATAGCCGGCATAGGTCAAGTTGTCGGGCAGCGCCACATGGCCCCAGAGATAGATGCCATCGAGGACGGTCTGGGCCGCGAACAGCAGGTTGAACAGGATCAGCGATCGCAGAATGGTCGAGGGGCCCAAGAAATCCGGCGAGACGAGGGGCGCAACCGGCTCCGGCTCGGCGACATCGGCTGCCGCGTCGACAGCGATCTTCCGGCTTCGCCAGCGCACACTGATGAATGGCCAGACCAGTGTCAGCATCAAGGCCCAAAACAGCACGCGCGGAACGCTGACATACTCGAGGACAACCTTCGGATTGAGCAGGGATACCCACTGCTCGATCACCGGGTTGGCCGCGGCGAACAGTGTGACGAATACGGTGCTCAGGGCCATCGGCATCAGCCACAGCGCGATGCCTTTAGCGAAAGCTGCCTTGTCGAAGACCTTGAGCACATCCGGCAAGAAGCGAAAGAAGCCTAGCAGGATGAAATCTCGAAGGGCGCGGGCGCGGTCTACAAGTCCTGCCGTCTCTGGATTCGTCGTGAGCAGCAGGGCGACGAGCAGCGCTGCGGCGAGGATCGGAAATGAGAGAGCGTTGATCTCTTCCATCGCGGGCACGAGGCCGAGCGCGAGAATCGCACCTCCAATCGCCGCGCGCCGAAGATTCAGCATCGCGTGGTTTGTGAACATCGAGGCACAGGCGATTGCGATCACAAAGATGGCCAGCGAAAACCCGAGCCGCTGGCCGTAGAAGAGCCAATCGGCGAGTGCTGCGAGCAGCAAGGCCATTGTGAGTTGGACCGGCAGCGCGGAAGGCCCGATCGGTTGGATGTCCGTCGTCGACGTCGAAGGCAGGCTGGTCATGTCCAGAAGATCCTCCGTGAATGGTGGCATCACAGAGTCTGAATGGCTCCTGTGCAGAAGCCTGGATCGTCGTCTGCACGGTTTCAGGAGTCTTTTGCAGATTTCGTGCAGGTGCGTTCTTGCCTCTCGCGCAATGCCGATCGCGCTGATTAGGTGCGAAGCATTCGCCACTCACGAGTGTGACGCATCATGCAATTACTCCGACGTATCGGTCTCATCCTGCTCTGGCTGGCCGCGCCTGTAGCTGCATTCGCGGCTGCGAACAAGAACGATCCCTATCTGGTTCTGCTGCGCGGCGCCGGAAACATCGCGCTTGTCTTTGCAAGCATCGCGATTGTCATCGTCCTGTGGCGCAGGGGGCGATGGCGAAGCATTGCAGGAAAGCTGCTCGTCATGCTTTGGTGCTTGCCGCCACTGCTGATGTCGGCGGCGCATGTCAGGTTCGAGCTGCGCAAGCACGCTGTCCTCGCCTCGAGTGCCCCCGAGGCGCGACAGCTCGGACCTCACTTCATGGTCGGCTATTCATCGTTCCCGGAAGTCGCGCGCCTTGCCGAGAAGGGATTGATCGGCGGCGTCTACGTCACCCGGCACAACATCCGGGCGCGGACGGTCGGGGCGCTACGCGCAGAGATCGCGACGCTCCAGGATATCAGGCGCACCGCCGGCCTGCCGCCACTGTTCGTCGCCGCGGATCAGGAGGGCGGCATCGTCGGCCATCTTTCACCGCCGCTGACGAAAGTCCCGGCGCTGGCAACACTCGCCGGGCTCGCGCCAGACGAGCAGCAGGCCAAAGCCGAAGAGTTCGGCCGCATTCATGGCCGCGAACTCGCGGATCTCGGAGTCAACCTCAACCTCGCGCCGGTGCTCGACCTGAAGCCGCCGCCCAGGCGCAATCGCCTCGATTTCCATACGCTGATCGGGCAACGTGCGATCGCGACCGATCCCGTCGTCGTGGGCACGATCGCGACCGCCTATGTGCGTGGGCTGGAGGAATCCGGCGTCGGTGCCACGCTGAAGCATTTTCCCGGCATCGGCCGCGTGGACGGCGACACCCACCACTTCAGCGCAAACCTTGATACGCCCGTGACGGAGCTGGAGGCAACGGACTGGCGCCCGTTCCGGGAGGTGCTGTCGCGTTCGCGCAGCGCGCTCATGGTCGGTCATGTCACGCTCACCGCCGTTGATCCCGATCGCGCCGCCTCGCATTCGAAACGCGTCGTCCAGGGCATCATTCGCGACAAGTGGAACTACCACGGCGTGGTGATGACCGACGATCTCGTCATGGGCGCGATCTACCAGAACGACGTCTGCAAGGCTGTGGTGGAGGCGATCAATGGCGGGGTCGATTTGCTGCTGGTCGCCTATGACGGCGTGCAGTTCTACCGTGTCTTTGCCTGCGCGCTCGAGGGATCGCGGCAGGACAAGCTCGATGCTGCGCGCCAGCGCGGGGCGGCTGGACAGTGGCCGTCCGGTCGCGCAGGCCCGGACTGTTTCGCGATCGATCAGCGCCGATCGTCAGGAATAGTTACATACCGGCTCGATCGCGCAGAACCGCCCCGCGCGACGGCGCGAGGCAGTCCGGTTCCGGTCGTCCGTGCGTCGGGTCGTCGTACGCTCCTTATTCGGCCTGCTCCAGCGCGGCGGGCATCTTCGCGACCGACATCAGCGACCGCGCCACCTGATTGAGCAGGAGGTCGGCATTTTCTTCCTCGGCAAGCGACTTGGAGAGCAGGGCGACAATCGCGCTGTGCCGAAGCTGCTGCGCCAGGTTGCGGGCCGTGGTGTAGCCGGACATCTCGTAATGTTCGACGCGCTGGGCCGCTGAGATCAGCGCAAGGTCCGCGGCCGCGTCCTCCTTATCTTCGCCTTCCTTCATGACCTCCTGGCCCTCCTCGATCAGGCCCATCATGCCCTTGCATGGCTTGGCCCGGGCGTTCTCGCCGAGCAGTTCGAAGCACTCGTTGATGCGCTCGACCTGGTTCTCGGTCTCCACCAGGTGCTGCTCGAACAGCTCGCGCAATTGGTCGAAGCGCGCGGCCTGCGCCATCTTGGGAAGCGCCTTCGTCAGCTGCTTCTCGGCATGCAGAATGTCGCGGAGCTCGTGGAGCAGGAGATCCGTCAGGCCCGCCTCGTCGACGGGCGGTGAGCTCTCGGCGACGATCGGGGTCGCAGCGCCGGGATCCGAGGATTGCAGCGCAGGCGATTCCGTGAACACCCAGTCCTCTCCTTCGTTCCAGGGACCGCGGGTGTCGATCTCGCCATGGTCGCCGCTGCCCGTGGAGTCGTTGAAGTACTGGTTCACCAGGCCGGGCGTCGGCGCAATCCTGCCCACACTGAAGGCCGGCTTCGACAGGCTTTCGAGCGCGCGCGCAAATGCCTTCATATGCGTGATCTCGCGCGTCATCAGGAATTGCAGCGCATCCTTGCTGCCGGCATCGTCGCAGAAATTGATGAGTCGCTCGTAGACGATCTTCGCGCGCGCTTCGGCCGCGATGTTGCTGCGGAGGTCCACGTCGAGTTCGCCGGTGATCTTGAGATAGTCGGCGGTCCAGGGATTGCCCTGCGAATTGAACAGATTGACGCCGCCTCCGCCCGCAATCGCAATCAGCGGATCGGCCTCGGCGGCCTGACGGTCGTTCTTCGAAGGCGCGAGATGCATGCGGGCAAGGCAGCCGACGACTTCCAGATGGCTGAGCTCTTCGGTGCCGATGTCCATCAGCAGGTCCTTGCGTTCAGGATCCTCGCAATTCAGCCCCTGAATCGAGTATTGCATTGCAGCCGCAAGTTCCCCGTTGGCGCCGCCGAACTGCTCGAGGAGCATATTGCCGAAGCGCGGATCGGGTTCATCGACGCGCACAGTGAACATCAGCTTTTTGACGTGGTGATACATGGAAGGGCTCGCGCTGAGAGGGAACTACGCCGACAACGAACGCTTGGAATGTTCGTTCCTAGCCATCCCAAAGTTCGGATTCGCGGGGGTGACGGGGACGAGGAGGCGCCATGCCACCGCAAATGTGGACCACTTCGCATGAGGTTATGGGACCCGCGATCCTCGTCAGCATTGTGCTTCGAACGCAGGTGCGATATGGCTCGCGCGCCTTTCAGAAGCGGAGACCAGCCTTGTCGAAACAATCCCTGCGCGAGGAGGCCGAACGCCTGATCCGCGAGTCGATGGAAAAGAAGACCATCGTCGTCAAGCAGGGCACGACCCGCATCGAGGCGATCTGCGGCAAATGCGGCGCACCGAACCGGGTGCAGGCGGAGAAGGGCCAAAGCCGCGTCAAGTTCGCCTGCAAGAATTGCGGGCACAAGCAGGAGACGCTGTAGTGCTTGCGTGCAGCGAACACTCCGCCCGTCCTCCTGCGGAGCCCGCTGTAAGCGGTCGGGCCGGGCTGCCCCAGCCGGGCCTGCATGGTTCGTGACGCGCACAAGGCGCGCTCCTCACGGCGAGGGGGCGGCAGTCACTTCCCCTCCACGAACGTCTTGAACGCGTCGGCGTAGTCCGGATGCCAGCGTGACAATGGCGGGCGGTTCTCGACGATGTCGCCGGCGGCCCAGAGCATGCGTTTCTCGTCGAGGGCGCGCGGTACGTCGTTGTCCGGACACAAGATATAGAAGTCGCCCGCCTCCAGCCGCATCAGCATGAAATCCACGGTCTGTTCCGGCGTCCAGGCGCCGGCCGGCTTCTCGCTGCGTCCCTTCGCCGTCAGGCCGGTGAAGACGAAGCCCGGGATCAATAGATGTGCCGAGACCTGGCAATCTTTCGTGTTGCGCAGCTCGTGTTGGAGCGCCTCAGTGAACGCCTTCACGCCGGCCTTCGAGACGTTGTAGGCGGGGTCGCCCGGCGGCGTGGTGATGCCCTGCTTGGAACCGGTGTTGATGATCAGGCCGCACCGGCCGCGTGCGATCATGTTCGGCGCGAAGATCCGCGAGCCGTTGATGATGCCCCACATGTTGACGCCGATGATGCGCTGCCAATTGTCGGGATCGCCGAACAATGTGCTGCCCGGCTGGATGCCGGCATTGTTCATGAGGACATCGGTGCCGCCGAACCGCCCGCGTACCGTGCGCTCCAGTTCCAATACGCTCTCGACCTCGCTGACATCGACGACTGAACTCATCACGTTTGTGGCAACCGTGATGGATGACAGTTTTGTTGCAGCTTCTACTAACCGTGTCTCGTCGACATCCGCGATACATACCTTCATTCCAGCGCGCGCAAACGCGGTGGCAGCGGCAAATCCGATGCCGGACGCGCCGCCTGTGATCACGGCAACGTTGTCTCTGACGATGGCGGGATGTGGCATGGATCGTCTCCGTGGATGGCTCTCGGTCGAGCTATAGCATGGCAGCAATCCGACCCTGCACAAGTCGGCATGGGAGGTCTTCGTTCTTCGCTGCCTTTACGCCTATCCAGCAGGGCTGTATCCTCAATGGAACGATCCCGCCCAGATCGAACCAATCAATCACCTGATAGGGAGTGCAGCCATGGCTGTATCGCAGGCTATTCCGATCACGCGTCATCCGTTCGCCAACGGATCGTACAAGCAGATGCTGATCGACGGAAAATGGGTCGATGCAGCCTCGGGCAAGCGCTTCGAGACCCGCAATCCCGCCACCGGCGAGCTGCTCGCAACCGTCGCCGAAGGCGACAAGGAAGATATCGACCGCGCGGTGGCCGCGGCACGCCGCGCCTTCGAAGGGGCCTGGAGCAAGGTCAAGCCGTTCGAGCGGCAGAACCTGCTCTTGAAGCTCGCCGATCTCGTCGAGAGAAATTTCGACGAATTGTCACAGCTTGACACGCTCGACATGGGTGCGCCCCTCAGCCGCACCCGCGCCTATCGTCTCCGCGCCATAGGCATGCTGCGTTACTACGCCGGCCAGACGACCGCGATCCATGGCGAGACCATCGAGAACTCGCTGCCGGGTGAGATCTTCTCCTACACGCTGAAGGAGCCGGTCGGCGTCGTCGGCGCTATCATCCCCTGGAACGGACCGCTGACGGCGACGATCTGGAAGATCGGTCCGGCGATCGCGACCGGCTGCACCGTCGTGCTCAAACCTGCCGAAGAAGCGCCGCTGACTTCGCTGCGCATCGCCGAACTCGCGATGGAAGCCGGCGTGCCGCCCGGCGTCATCAATGTCGTGCCCGGCTATGGCGAGACCGCGGGCGCTGCGCTCGCATCGCACCACGATGTCGACAAGGTCGCCTTCACCGGCTCGCATGTTACGGGCCAGTCGATCATCCGTGCCTCGGCCGGCAACCTCAAGCGCGTCTCGCTCGAGCTCGGAGGCAAGTCGCCTGACATCGTCTTCGCGGATGCCGATCTCGACGCAGCCGTCCCGGGCGCGGCGATGGCGGTGTTCGCCAATTCCGGGCAGATCTGCAGCGCCGGCACGCGCCTGTTCGTCGAACAGTCGATCTATGACGAATTCGTCGGTCGCGTCGCCGAGTTCGGCAAGAAGCTGCAGGTCGGCAACGGCCTCGATCCCAACGTGCAGATCGGCCCGCTCGTCTCCGAGCAGCAGCTCGAACGCGTCACCGGCTATCTGGACATCGGCCAGAAGGAAGGCGCCAGGGCGCTCGCCGGCGGCGGCCGCGTCACCGAAGGAGCCTTGTCAAAGGGCTTCTTTGTTTCCCCCACGGTGTTCGCGGGTGTTGAAGACAACATGCGCATCGCGCAGGAGGAGATTTTCGGACCTGTGATCTCCGCGATCGCCTTCAAGGACATGGACGAGCTGGTCAAGCGCGCCAACAACACCACGTTCGGCCTCGGCTCCGGCTTGTGGACGCGCGACGTCAGCAAGGCTCACGCGGTGGCGAAGAGTCTGCGTGCCGGTTCGGTCTGGGTGAACTGCTACCAGGCGATGGACCCAGCCGTGCCGTTCGGTGGCTACAAGATGAGCGGCTATGGCCGCGAGTCCGGCAAGCAGCATGTCGAGGAATATCTCAACGTGAAAGCCGTCTGGATCAAGACCGCCTAACATCAACATCCCTTCCATCTTCCACGGGAGGGAATATCTGCCTTTGCGGGGGCGGCACCTTTGCCGGTGGCCGCCCTTCGCTATATGATCCGCATCCTTCCATAGACATCTGGGGCCCATATGAAATTCGAGGCGTTGTTTCAACCGTTGCAGGTTGGTCCGTATAAGCTTGCGCACCGCGTCGCGATGGCACCGCTGACCCGTATGCGAGCCGAGCGCGAGAGCTTTTCGCCGCGCCCGCTCAACGCCGAGTATTACGGCCAGCGTGCGACGAAAGGCGGCCTAATCATTGCCGAAGCCTCGCCGGTGCTCTCGCATGGCCGCGGCAATCCGGCCACGCCAGGCATCTATTCGGAGGCGCAAGTAGCCGGTTGGCGTAAGGTGGTCGATGCGGTGCACGCCAAGGGCGGCATCATCTTCCTGCAGCTCTGGCATGTCGGCCGCGTCTCGCACTCATCGTTTCATGGCGGCGCGCTGCCGGTCTCTGCCTCGGCGATCCCGATCAAGGCTGAGGGCATGAAGGCCATGACCGCAGACGGCAAGATCGCCGATTACGAGACGCCGCGTGCGCTGGAGACCGAGGAAGTGAAGGGCATCGTCGAAGCCTTCAGACAGGGCGCGAAGAACGCGCTTGCCGCGGGCTTCGACGGCGTCGAGATCCACGGCGCCAACGGCTATCTGCTCGAGCAGTTCCTGCAATCGCGCAGCAACCAGCGCACCGATCAATATGGCGGCTCGATCGAGAATCGCGCGCGGCTGCTGCTCGAGGTAACGCAAGCTGCGATCGACGTCTGGGGTGCAAACCGCGTCGGGGTACGGCTGTCGCCCTACGGCATCGCCAACGATTCCGGTGAGCCCGATCCGATGCCGCTCTATACCTATGTTGTGAAGGAGCTCGACAAGCTCGGCCTGGCGTATCTGCATTTCATCGAACCACGCTCCAGCGGCTCGGGCCGCGCCGAGGTCAACTGGCAGAACGTGCCATCGGCGATGGTGCTGTTCCGTCCGCTCTACAGCGGCGTGTTGATGACCGCCGGCGGCTTCACCGGGGAGTCCGCGAACGCGGCGATCGCCGATGGACATGCGGACATCATCGCGTTCGGCCGCATCTTCATCTCCAATCCCGATCTGCCACGCCGCCTTGAGCACGGCTATCCGATCACGCCGTACAACCGTGCGACATTCTATGGCGGTGAGGAGAAGGGATATACCGATTATCCTGTCTATGACGAGCTGGCGCCGGCTTGACCTCTGCTGTCATTCCGGGGGCGATGCGCAGCATCGCCCCCGGAATCTCTCCGTATGAACGAGCCGCCTGATGGATTCCGGGCTCGCGCCTTCGGTGCGTCCCAAAATGACAATCGTGTATTGTTGCGGTCGCTATGACGACGGAGAGAATTCCATGGCCAAAGCCGCAGCAGCTGCGGGCATAGCCACCGGCCAGTGCCTCTGTGGCAAGGTCACCTTCGAAATCGACGTTCCCGCGCGCTGGGCCTGGCATGACCATTCCGCCGCCAGCCGTCGCGCACATGGCGCGGCCTACGCAACCTATGTCGGAAGCTGGAAGAAGCGCTTTCGCATTACCGCCGGCAAGACCGCGCTCACGCGCTACGAGGACAAGGCGACGAAGACCGCGCGCAGCTTCTGCTCGCATTGCGGCACGCCGATCGCCTATGAGCGACCGCGCGGCCCGCACATGGTCAACATCCCCCGTGCGCTGTTCAACGAGCGCACCGGCCGCCAGCCGCTCTATCACATCGCCATCGAAGAGCTGCAGGAATGGGCCTACACCGGCGAGCCGCTGGTGCCGCTCAAGGGGTTTCCGGGCGTGGTGTGGCAGCGATCGAAAAAGAGGATGCGTGCGCGCGGCGGTGATCCGTTCGAACTGGGACCGGGAGAGATGTAGCGCGCCTCTCCGCGCAACGCAGCCATGACCGCGTTTCCTTGCGCCCATCCCGCAATCTCGGCCATCATGCGTTCCGTCCTTGCGGCAACGCCCGCTCCTGGAGGAAACATGAAGAACAAGATCACCGGCCGTTCCGCCTTTCTCGCGCTGCTCAAGGACGAGGGCATCACGCACCTTTTCGGCAATCCGGGCACCACCGAGCTGCCGATCATGCATGCGCTGAAGGATCATCCTGATCTCACCTATGTAATGGCGATGCAGGAGAGCCTGGTGGTCGCGATCGCCGACGGATACAGCCGCGCCTCCGGAAAGCTCGTGGCCTGCAACGTCCACGTCGCGCCCGGCCTCGGCAATGCCATGGGCTCCCTCTACAACGCGCAGTTCACGGGCACGCCGATGATTCTCACGGCCGGCCAGCAGGAGCAGGGCCACGGCCTGATGGAGCCGGTGCTTTACGGCCCCTTGGTGCGCATGGCCGAGCCGCTGGTCAAATGGGCGGTCGAGGTGACGCGGCTGGAAGATCTGCCGCGCATCGTGCGCCGTGCCGCCAAGGTCGCAACGACGCCGCCGACCGGGCCGGTGTTCATTTCGCTGCCGGGCGATATCCTAAACAGTGAAGCCGGCATCGATCTCGGCCGGTCCACCCGCATCGATGCCCGCACGAAGCCATCGGACGAGGCGCTGAAGGCCTTTGCCGCGCGGCTGCTGAAGGCGGAGCGCCCCGTCATCGTCACCATGGACGAGGTCGTCAAGAGCGATGCGTTGAAGGAGGCTGCCGCACTCGCCGAATTGCTCGGCGCGGCAGCTTACCAGTCGTCGACGCCATATGGGGCGCACTTCCTGTCGGAGAGCCCGAGCTTCGTCGGCACTCTGGCACGCGTGCAGAAGGTCGCGCGCGATACGCTTGCGCCTTACGATCTGCTGATCGCGCTTGGCGGCGATCCCTTGCGGATGTCGGTCTATAGCGAGGTCGATGCGCTGCCCGATGGCCTCGGCATCGTGCAGATCGGTCTGCTCGATTGGGAAATCGCCAAGAACTACGGCGCGGAGATCGCATTGAAGGCGGATCTGAAGGAAACATTGCGCGCGCTCATCCCGGTGCTGAAGGAGATGGGCGGCGCAACACTAGTGAGCAAGGCGAAGCAGCGCCTCGCCGAGCTCGCGCCGACCAACTGGGCCGCGCGGCGTGCCGCTCTTGTCCAGGAGATCAGCAAGAGCGCGGACCGTACTCCGATCGATCCCGATTTTCTGGTGCTGCAGATGGTCGAGGCGATGCCTGACAATGCCATCCTCGTCGACGAAGGCCTCACCTCCAGCCGCCATATCACGGCGCTGCGCCCGCACCGCGACCGCTACGGCTATCACGGCCTTGCCTCCGGCGGCATCGGCTGGGGTCTGCCGGCGTCCGTCGGCGCCAGCATCGCCAACCCGGATCGTCCGGTGGTGTGCTTCTCGGGCGATGGCAGCGCGATGTACTCGATCCAGTCGCTGTGGACCGCGGCGCACCACAAGCTGCCGCTCAACGTCGTCATCGTCAACAATGGCGGCTACCGCATCATCAAGCAGCGGCTGCTCGCCTTCCATGGCGACGACAATTACGTCGGCATGGACTTCGTCGATCCTCCCGTGGATTTCGCGGGCGTCGCCAAGGCACTGGGCTGCGAGGCGATCAAGGTCAGCGACCCCCGCGAGCTGAAGGCGACGCTGGCGTCGGCGTTCGGCCGGCCGGGGACGAAGCTGATCGAGGTGATGGTGGACGGCAAGGTGTAGGGGCGGGATGTCGCATCGTCATTGCGAGGAGCGTAGCGAGGAAGCAATCCAGACAGTCTCTGCGGATGCATCTCCGGATCGCTTCGCTTCCCTCGCGATGACGAGGAGGTGGCAACCTATCCCTTCTTCCCCACCCGATACTCCGCCGCCGGATGGTTCGCATCGAGTCTTGCCCGGCCCGCGCCAAACAGCTTCTCACGCAGCGTGCCTTTCGCGTATTCCGGCTTGTACCGCCCGCGCCGGGTCAGCTCCGGCACCAGCATGTCGGCGATATCCTCGAAATCACCGGGCGAGACCGCGAACGCGACGTTGAGCCCGTCGACGTCGGTCGCCTCGAACCACTCTTCGATCTTGTCCGCGACCATCTCGGGCGTGCCGACCACGACCGGGCCGGCGCCGCCGATGCCGACATGCTCGATGACGTCGCGCACGGTCCAGACCCGGTCGGGATCGGCCCGGGTGACGTTGTCCATCGCACTGCGGCCGGCGTCGTTCTGGACGTGGCGGACCTGCTGGTCGAGGTCGTAGCCGGAGAAGTCGACGCCGGTCCATCCCGACATCAGCGCCAGCGCGCCCTCGGGGCTGATGTAGCGGCGGTAATCGGCGTATTTTTCCTTTGCCTCAGCCTCGGTCCGCCCGAGGATGATCGTCATCATCGAGAACATCAGGATTTCGGCCGGATTTCGCCCCAGCGCAGCGGCCTCCTGCCGGATCGCCGACACGCGCGGCGCGATCACCTTGGCCGACGGTCCCGACATGAACACGCATTCGGCGTGACGTGCGGCGAACTGCCGGCCGCGCGGCGAGGTGCCGGCCTGGTACAGCACCGGCGTGCGTTGCGGCGAGGGCTCGCTGAGATGAATCGTGTTGTTGATACGGAAGTTCGCGCCCTCATGATTGACGCGATGAACTTTCGCGGGATCGGTGAAGATGCCGCGCGTCCGGTCGCGCAGCACGGCGTCATCCTCCCAGCTGCCTTCCCAGAGCTTGTAGACGACCTCCATATACTCGTCGGCGATGTCGTAGCGGTCGTCATGCCCGGTCTGCTTGTCCTTGCCGGCGCCGCGCGCGGCGCTGTCGAGATAGCCGGTGACGACGTTCCAGCCGACCCGCCCTTCGGTGAGGTGGTCGAGCGTCGACATCCGCCGTGCGAACGGGTAGGGTGGCTCGAAGGATAGATTGCTGGTGACGCCGAAACCGAGATTTTGCGTCACGGCGGCCATCGCCGAGAGCAGCAACAGCGGCTCGTTCGACGGCGTCTGTGCTGCATTGCGCAAGGCTGCGTCAGGGCTGTTGCCATAGACATCGTAGACCCCGAGCACGTCCGCCAGGAAAAGCCCGTCGAAGCGGCCTCGCTCCAGCGTCCTGGCGAGATCGATCCAGTAGGGCAGGCGGTTGTAGTCGGCGGTGCGGTCCCGCGGATGGCTCCACAGGCCGGGTGATTGGTGTGCGACGCAATTCATCGCAAATGCGTTGAGCCTGATCTCTTTGGCCATGCTGATCCCCGGGCGCTCTGTACTGGGCGCTCATCGAATGATAGATGTGCGCGCCAACCTGGCGAAGTTCTTGCATATGGTTGGCCCTTGGCAAGGGCCAACCATCAAAAGGTTTGGGTGTTGGCAAGATCAATTCGGTGGTGCCGCTGCGCTTGGCAAGCCAATCTCAAACGAGCAGGACGAAATCCCGAGACAACTGCAAGAGAACTACAACGGAAACTCCAGAACTGTCCAAGCCCGCCGCTGTGGACGGCCTATGTAGCCCGCTGCGTTCGCCCGCGCCGAAACCTTGAAACCGAAAGCAATGACCAGAGCCGACGCCATCGCCCGCGCCCGGGACGACTTCAAATCCGGTGCGTTTCTCGCTGAACTCGACCGTCGCGTCGCGTATCGCACCGAAAGCCAGAATCCATCGCGCGGCGCCGAGCTGCGCGCCTATCTGAATCAGGAGATGCAGCCGGCCTTCGCCGCGCTGGGCTTCTCCAGCCGCATCGTGGAATCGCCGAGCGGTAAGGCGCCCTTCCTGCTCGCCGAGCATCACGAGAGCGCGTCCGCGCCGACTGTGCTGATTTACGGCCATGGTGATGTCGTCGATGGCATGGAGGGCGAGTGGCGCGAGGGCCGTGATCCCTGGCGCACCACCGTTTCAGGCGCGCGGCTCTACGGCCGCGGCACCGCCGACAACAAGGGCCAGCACAGCATCAACATGGCGGCGCTCCGCGCGGTGCGCGAGGCTCGCGGCGGCCAGCTCGGCTTCAACGCCAAGTTCATCATCGAGATGGGTGAGGAGATCGGCTCGCCCGATCTCGGCAAGGTCTGCGATCTCCATCGCGATGCGCTCAAGGCCGACCTGTTCATGGCTTCCGACGGGCCACGCCTCTCCGCCGACCGCCCCACGCTCTTTCTCGGCTGCCGCGGCGGCATCCGCATCCATCTCGACGTGAACCTGCGCGATGGCGGCCACCATTCCGGGAATTGGGGCGGCGTGCTCGCCAACCCCGCGACCATCCTGGTCAATGCGATCTCGACGCTGGTTGATGGGCAGGGCCGTCTCCTGCTCGATGCCTTGAAGCCGCCGCGGCTTACCAATCAGATCCGCAGCTATCTCGCCGACGTGCAGGTGGTGCCCTCGGCGGACGAGCCGGCACTGGCGGAGAATTGGGGCGAGGAGGGGCTGTCTGCCGCCGAACGACTCTATGCCTGGAACACGCTGGAAGTGCTCGCGATGTCCTCGGGCAACATCGAGAAGCCGGCGAACGCTATCCCCGGCCAGGCCAATGCCGTGCTGCAACTGCGTTTTGTGGTCGGGACCAAGATCGAGGGCCTGGTCGAGGCGATCCAGGCACATCTGACCGCGAAAGGTTTTCCGATGGTCGAGGTGCGGGCGGCCCAGAGTTTTGCTGCATCGCGCACGGATTTTGACAGCCCCTGGATCAAATGGGCGGCGGAATCGGTGCAGGCGACCACGGGCAAGGCCCCGGCGGTGCTGCCGAACTTTGGCGGATCGCTGCCCAACGACGTATTCTCCGAAATCCTGGGCCTGCCGACGATCTGGGTGCCCCACTCCTATCCCGGCTGCTCCCAGCATGCGCCCAATGAGCACATCCTGCTGCCATTGACCGAAGAGGCCTTGACGGTGATGGCCGGGCTGTTCTGGGATCTCGGCGAATTGCCAAAACCACTAGCAGGACCGCAAACAGGCCCGTTAACCTGAGCCGTCGATCCCGCCAAAAGTTACATTCTAATCCGGCCCGATTTGTGCTTGCATCCGGGCCGCATCATCCGAAAGGGGAAGAGAAAAGTGAAATATTTCCGTAGCATCGGGCTCGCGCTCGCCGCGACCTTCGTCGTCAGCCAGGCCGGGGCCCAGCAGCTGACCGGCACGCTGAAGAACATCAAGGACACCGGCGCCATCACGCTGGGCTTCCGCGACTCCTCGATCCCGTTCTCCTACCTCGACGACAACCAGAAGCCCGTCGGGTTCGCGATGGACATCTGCTACAAGATCGTCGATGCCGTGAAGAAGGAACTCAAGCTCGACAAGCTTGAGGTCAAGCTCAACCCGGTGACGTCGGCAACGCGTATCCCGCTGATGGCCAACGGCACCATCGACCTCGAATGCGGCTCGACCACCAATAACGCCGAGCGCCAGAAGCAGGTCGCCTTCACCAACACCCACTTCCTGACGGCGAGCCGCTACGTCTTCAAGAAATCGAGCGGCCTGAAGTCCATTGACGACCTCAAGGGCAAGACGGTGGTCTCGACTGCCGGCACCACCAACATCAAGCAGCTCACCGAAGCCAACGCTGCGAAGGGCCTCGGCGCCAACATCATCCCGGCCAAGGACCACGCCGAAGCCTTCCTGATGGTCGAGACCGATCGCGCGGTCGCCTTCGTCATGGACGACATCCTGCTCGCAAGCCTCGTCGCCGGCTCGAAGTCGCCCGGCGACTATGAGATCTCCAAGGACGCGTTCTCCAAGCCCGAGCCCTACGGAATCATGCTGCGCAAGGACGACCCCGCCTTCAAGAAGGTGGTGGATGCGGCAACGGCGGCGCTCTACACCTCCGGTGAAGCCCAGAAGATCTACGACAAGTGGTTCATGCAGAAGATCCCGCCGAAGGGCCTGAACCTCAACACGCCGATCTCGGCCCAGCTGAAGAACGAGTTCGCCAAGCCGACGGACTCGCCGAATCCGGACGACTACAAGTAAGACAAAACCTCGATCTTTCGACCGGGATCATGTCCGGCCACTCTTGACACCAGAGTGGCCGGACATTTGCATAGGCGCCTAGGACATCCATGGCGCGTTCGCGCGGGGGACACGTGAACTACAACTGGAACTGGGGAATCTTTTTCCAGCCGAATCCGATGGGGACCGGCACCTATCTCGACATGCTGCTGTCGGGCCTTGCGCTGACCCTCAAGACCGCGGCGCTGGCCTGGGTCATTGCGCTGATCACCGGCTCGATCGTCGGCGTCATGCGTACGCTGCCGTCGAAAGGCGCGAACTGGTTCGGCTTCGCCTATGTCGAATTTTTTCGCAACATGCCGCTGCTCGTGCAGTTGTTCCTGTGGTTTTTCGTGCTGCCGGAATTGCTCCCCAAAGGCGCCGGCACGTGGCTGAAGCAACTGCCGAACGCGCCGTTCTGGACGGCCGCGATCGGCGTCGGCTTCTTCATGTCGGCCCGCGTCGCCGTGCAATTGCAGGCCGGCATCGGTTCGCTGCCGCGCGGACAGAAGATGGCGGCAACCGCGCTGGGTCTGACCACGGTGCAGACCTATCGCTACGTGCTGCTGCCCATGGCATTCCGCATCATCCTGCCGCCGCTGACCTCCGAATTCCTCAACACCATCAAGAATACCGCGGTTGCGATCACCATTGGCTTGCTCGAGCTGACCGGACAGGCGCGCTCGATGCAGGAATTCTCGTTCCAGGTGTTTGAGGCCTTCACGGCCGCGACCCTCCTTTACCTCCTCGTCAACGCGGTGGTCGTGACCGCGATGCGCTTCCTCGAGCGCTGGGTCGCGATCCCCGGCTACATCACGGGGAAATAGCGCGATGTTCGCCAATCTCGATTTCGACGTCATCCGCCGCGCGCTGCCCTACCTGTTCTATGAAGGCATGACGTTCACGCTGACGCTGACGGGGCTCGCTGCACTCGGCGGCCTTATCTTCGGCACGGCGCTCGCCCTCATGCGTCTCTCCGGCTTCAAGATCCTCGGTCGGATCGCCGGCATCTATGTCGACTTCATGCGGTCGCTGCCGCTGGTGCTGGTGATCTTCTGGTTTTACTTCCTGGTGCCCTATATCGGGCAGTGGGTGACCGGCGCCTCTCGGCCGATCAGCGTCGGCGCCTTCGCGTCCTCTCTCATCACCTTCATCATGTTTGAGGCCGCTTACTTCTCCGAGATCATGCGCGCCGGCATCCAGTCGATCTCGCGCGGACAGCCGGCCGCTGCGAGCGCGCTGGGGCTGACCTACGCGCAGTCCATGCGCTACGTCGTGCTGCCGCAGGCCTTCCGCAACATGCTGCCGGTCCTGATCACGCAGACCATCGTGCTGTTCCAGGACACCTCGCTGGTCTACGTCCTGTCGATCACGGACTTTCTCGGAGCGGCCAGCAAGGTGGCCCAGCGCGACGGACGCCTCGTTGAAATGTACCTGTTCGCTGCGATCGTCTACTTCACCATTTCCTGTATCGCGTCATACGGCGTCCGCCGCCTGCAGGCGCGCATCGCCATCATTCGCTGAGGCTAGGCGCTCATGATCGAAATCAGCCACGTCAACAAATGGTACACGCCGAGTTTCCAGGTGCTGACCGACTGCACCACCAGCGTCACCAAGGGCGAGGTCGTCGTGGTCTGCGGCCCCTCCGGCTCGGGCAAGTCGACGCTGATCAAATGCGTCAATGCGCTGGAGCCGTTCCAGAGCGGCGACATCCTGGTCGACGGCACCAAGGTCAACGATCCCAAGACCAACCTGCCGAAGCTGCGCTCGCGCGTCGGCATGGTGTTCCAGCACTTCGAGTTGTTTCCGCACCTCAAGATCATCGACAATCTCTGTCTGGCGCAGGAGAAGGTGCTGGGCCGCCCGCGCGACAAGGCGCAGACTAAGGGCATGCAGTTGCTGGAGCGCGTCGGGTTGAAGGAGCAGGCGCAGAAATTTCCGGCTGAGCTCTCCGGCGGTCAGCAGCAGCGCGTCGCCATCGCCCGCGCGCTCGCCATGGACCCGATCGTGATGCTGTTCGACGAGCCGACCTCGGCGCTCGATCCTGAAATGGTCAGCGAAGTTCTCGATGTGATGGTCGATCTCGCCCGTGAAGGTATGACTATGATGGTGGTCACTCACGAGATGGGCTTTGCCCGCAAGGTCGCCAACCGCGTCATCTTCATGGACCGAGGCGAGATCGTCGAGGACGCGTCGAAGGACGATTTCTTCGGCAAGCCCCGCAGCGACCGCGCGCAGAAGTTCTTGTCGAAGATCCTCTCCCACTAACCGATGGTCGTCCCTGGGGCGCCCGTAGCGCGAGCCCGGGATCCATCAGGCGGCGTAACGCGGGGCGAGAAATGGATTCCGGGCTCGTCGCTTCGCGCTGCCCCGGAATGCGAATAGAGGGGTGATCCGTCCCCCTAACTGGCGTATAAGCGCGCCAAATTTCCCATCCCCCCAGGAGACCCGCGCCTTGGACCCGATCGCCTACGTCAACGGCTCATTCGTCCCGCTCTCGGAAGCCAAGGTCTCGGTGCTCGATCGCGGCTTTCTGTTCGCGGACGGCATCTACGAAGTCTCGGCCGTGCTCGACGGCAAGCTGGTCGACAACGCCTCGCATCTGGCGCGGCTTGAGCGTTCCGTCGGCGAAATCAAGCTGAAGCTGCCGGAGACGATCGAGCGCATCGCCGAGCTTCAGAAGGAGCTGATCGCGCGCAACAAGCTCGACAATGGCCTCGTCTACCTCCAGGTCACCCGCGGCGCCGACAAGGGGCGCGACTTCCCGTTTCCCAAGGGTGACGTCAAGTCGAGCCTGGTGATGTTCACGTCCGAGAAGGACATCGTCAACGCCGCCTCGGCGAAGACCGGCATCAATGTCATCACTGTGCCCGACATCCGCTGGGAGCGACGCGACATCAAGAGCGTGGCGCTGCTGGCGCAGGTCTTGGCGAAGCAGGCCGCCGCGGAGGCCGGCGCGGGCGAGGCCTGGATGCTGGAAGACGGATACGTCACCGAGGGCGGCTCGTCGTCGGCTTTCATCCTGACCAAGGACGACGTCATCGTCACGCGCAAGAACTCCAACGCGATCCTGCCGGGCTGCACCCGCAAAGCGGTGATCGCGCTCGCCGAGGAACGCCAGCTCCGTGTCGAGGAACGATCGTTCACGGTCGCAGAGGCGCTCGCTGCCAAGGAGGCGTTCATCACCAGCGCATCCTCCTTCGTGCAGCCGGTGGTCGCCATTGACGGCAAGACGATCGGCGACGGTAAGCCCGGCCCGGTGGCAACGCGCCTTCGCGAGATTTACGTGGAGTTCGCCAAGGCGACGGCGGTTTGATCGTCATTGCCGGGCTTCCCCCAGCAACCCATCAGGAGTCAGAGGTTCATTTGGATGGATGCGCGGGTCAAGCCCGCGCATGACGACCTATATTTGTGTCGACGTGGTTGCCTGCGCCATCGACGCCTTCACCTTCACCGGATGGACCGCCCGGAACGCGATCGCGATCCTGTTCCAGGCGTTGATCGTCGCGATCAGCATGGTCAGGTTCACCGCCTCCTCCGCGGAGAATTGCGCGCGGACCTGCTCGTAGGCATCGTCGGGCGCATGCGTCTCGGAGATCAGCGTCACCGCCTCGGTCCAGGCCAGCGCGGCGCGTTCGCGCTCGGTGTAGAGCGGGGATTCGCGCCAGGCATCGAGGAGATAGATGCGCTGCTCGGTCTCGCCGCGCTTGCGCGCGTCTTCGGTGTGCATGTTGATGCAGAACGCGCAGCCGTTGATCTGCGACGCCCGGATCTTGACGAGTTCGATCAGTGATTTCTCCAGACCCGTCGACTGGATCTGCGCCTCCAGCGCCATCAGCGCTTTGATGGTATCGGGTGCGGCCTGGTAGTAGTTCATGCGAGGCTTCATCGTCGTTCTCCTCTGTTGGACTTGAGTCAGTGGGCGCCGCCAGCGGAAGTCTGGCCGGGCTTCTTCAGGAAGAGGACGGCGAGCAGCGCCACGATCAGCGCCATGCCGAGCAGATAGAAAGTGTCGCTGAACGCGAGGATATAGGCCTGCTTCTGCACGATGCGGCCGATTGCGACATAGGCGCGATGCACGGCATCTGCATGGTCGAGGATGCCGTGATTGACGAAGTACTGGGTGAGCTGCTCCAGCCGCGTGCGCGTCGCCTGATCGAATGCCGACACCGACTGCATCAGCACGTTGGAGTGATACTGCTCGCGCTTGGTCAGGGCAGTTTGAAGTAGGGCGATGCCGACGGCCCCCCCGAGGTTGCGCATCATGTTGAACAGGCCGGAGGCCGAGCCTGCGTTCTCCGGTTCGATGCCTGCGGTTGCCACGGCCGACAGCGGCGCCATCACCAGCGCCTGACCGAGCGCTCGCACCACATTGGGCCAGAGCAGCTGGTCGGCGGCATAGTCATTGGTCATATGGATGTTCATGAAGTTTGAAGCCGCGAACAGCACGAAGCCGATGCCGATGATGATCCGCGCGTCGAAGCGCTGCATCAGGCGCGGCACCAGCGGAATCAGCAGGAGTTGGGGCAGCCCGGTCCAGGCCAGCACCATGCCGATCTGCTCGGCATTGTAGCCCTGGATGCGGGCCAGATATTGCGGCAGGATGAACACCGAGCCGTACAGCGCGATGCCCAGCAAGAAGTTCGCGAGCATGCCGAATCCGAAATTGCGGCGGACGAGCAGGCGCAGATTGAGCAGCGGCTTCTTTACCGTGAGTTCGATGACCAGGAACGAGGCCAGTGCGATGGCCGCGATCACGCTGAGCTTGACGATGAAGGGCGAGCCGAACCAGTCGTCCTTGTTGCCTTCCTCCAGCACGGTCTGGAGTGCGGAGAGGCCGATTGCCATGGTGACAATGCCGGCCCAATCGCCTCCCCGCAGGAGCGACAGCTTCATCGGCTTGGCCTCGAGCGCGTACCAGAGCATGCCGACCATGATCGCGCCGGGCACGAGGTTGACGTAGAAGATGTACTGCCAGCCAAAATTCTCGGTGAGATAGCCGCCGATGGTCGGGCCGATCGCCGGCGCGAATGTCGCCGAGAGTGCGAACAGCGCGAGGCCCACCGGCTGCTTGCCGCGCGGCAGCAAGGTGATGATCAACGTGAAGGCCAGCGGAATCAGCACGCCGCCAGTGAAACCCTGGATGGCGCGCAGCACGATCATCTGCGACAGGTCCTGCGCCAGCGCGCAGGCCGCGGAGAGAGCCAGGAACAGGATCGCGTTGGTGAGCAGATAGATGCGGATCGAGAACACCTGTGCCAGCCAGCCGGACAGCGGGATCACCACGATTTCGGCGATCAGATAGGAGGTCGAGATCCAGCCGCCGTCGTCGATGCCGGCGCCGATCGCGCCCTGGATGTCGGCGAGCGAGGCGTTGACGATCTGGATGTTCAGCACCGCCATGAAGGCGCCAAGCGTCGCGCCGATCACCGCGATCCAGGTCTTCGCGGATACTGAGGGTGCGGTTGGCTCGCTGCGGGCGGGGCGGCCGGCAGCGGCGTCGAAGGTCGGTTGGAGGGTGCTCATGTCAACCCCCGCTCGAACGAGCCGTCCTGCCGGCGATCTGCTTGGCAGTCCCCCGCTCGGCGAGCACCGTCTGTTTGGTGTCGACAACCGGCACCGCGGACATGCCCGGCCGCAGGAGGCCGGTCAGGCTGTGGTCATCGAGCACGATCTTCACCGGCACGCGCTGCACGATCTTGGTGAAGTTGCCGGTGGCATTGTCCGGGGGCAGCAGCGCGAATTCGAGTCCGCTGGCGGGCGACAGGCTGTCAACATGGCCGCGGAGGGTGGTGTTGCGGAAGCTGTCGACGTGCAGCTCGACCGGCTGGCCAGGGCGCATATGCGTGAGTTGCGTCTCCTTGAAATTGGCGACGACATAGACGGCGTCGAGTGGCACCACCGCCATCAGCTGTGTGCCGGCTTGCACGTACTGGCCGACGCGCAAGCTGCGGGCACCGACCGTGCCTTCGACCGGAGCGGTGATCGTGGTATAGGACAGATTGAGCGCGGCCTGCTCCGCGACGGCGCGGGCGCGTTCGAGTTGCGCTGCGGCCTGGGCGCGCTGCGTGGTGAGAACGTCGATTTTTCGCTGCGCGGCCAGCAGGCCGAACTTGGCGTGCTGCAATTGGGCGCTGCTTGCGCGCAGCGCCGCATCGGTCTGCTGTGCGCGCTGGACCGTACCCGACCCCGTCTTCATGAGATCGTCGTACCGGGCGCGCTCCTCCTGCGCGAATTTCAGGTTGGCCTCCGCAGCAGCAACATCAGCCGTGCCTTGCTCGATGATCGGCTGTTGCAGCTTCAACTGGGCATCGATGTTGCGCACGGACGCTTCGGCAGCGGCGACCTCGGCGCGGGCCTGGTCGAGCGCCGCCTTGAAGTCGCGGTCGTCGATCTTGGCAAGCACCTGGCCCGCCTTCACCTTCTCGTTGTCTCCGACCAGCACCTTCGCGATGTAGCCGGAGACCTTCGGCGCGACGATCGTCGAGTCCGCCTTCACATAGGCGTCATCGGTGGATTCCAGGTAGCGGCCGGTGGTGATGTAGTCGTAACCGAAGCGCCCGGCCGAGGCGATCCCGAGCGTCAACGCCAGGCCCAGGGCCACCCGCTGGATCGCTTGGCGGGATGGACGAAGGCTGATTTTCTTATTGGTTTCAGCAACATAAGCGATCGACATGGTGTCCTCGGAATTCCCGCACGTTCCGGTGCGTCGGGACGTGTTGTTGATGCGGGTAAGATGCGTCGTCCCTCCCGTTGTGATAATCCGTCAAAAACTGGAATGATTATCCAGCCAAGATTGATAATCGGGGCGTCGATATGGACCGCTTTACGAGCCTCACTGCTTTCGTCCGCGTGGTCGACGCTGGCGGCTTCTCAGCCGCGGCCCGCCGGCTCAACATGTCCACCACGATGGTGAGCAACCACGTCCAGGCGCTGGAGGACCGGCTTGGGGTGCGGCTGCTCAACCGCACCACGCGGAAGGTCAGCCTTACGGAGATCGGCAAAGCCTATTACGAGCGCTCAACGCAGATCCTCGCCGATCTCGAACAGGCCGACGACATCGCGAGCGAATTGCAGTCGGTGCCTCGTGGAACGCTGCGCGTTCACGTCGCTACCCATATGGTGCCACTGGTGGCGCCGGTCGTGGCGCAACTTCTGTCCACCTGTCCGGAGCTCAAGATCGACCTGCGCATGGGGGAGGCCGAAGTCGACCTGATTGAGGAAGGCTACGATGTTGCCCTGCGCATGACGCAACCGCGGGATTCGAGCCTTGTCGTGCGAAGCCTCGCCACTTGGCGCCACGTGCTGTGCTGCTCGCACGATTATATCGACAAGCACGGCCGCGTGCAGAAGCTCGACGAGCTCACCGGGCACAATTGTGGGCGGCACTTGAACTATCCGTTCGGCGACGAATGGCGCTTCCTTGACCGCAAGGGCACGCCGGCCTCCGTGCGGATCTCAGGCAGCTTCGTCACCAACAGCGGGGAGGCGCTGCGCGAGGTCGCGCTCGATGGCGCCGCCGTGTGCCTGATGGCCGGGTTTCTCATTCAGGACGATCTCGAAGCCGGCCGCCTCGTGCGTCTCTTGCCGGAATATCGTACGGTCGAGCTGTCCATGAATGCGGTCTATCCGCACCGCCATCATCTGTCGGCTAAAGTCAGGACCTTCATCGACCTGCTCGTGCACCACAGCGCCGAGCAGCAGAAGCTGATCAACCCCTACTCATGATCGGCGCGGGGGCGGCAATCGTCCGAACAGTGTCTCCAGCGCAATTCCGATAGCAAGCAGGTGACGGTCGCTTCCTCCGGGGCCATCCAGCTCGAGCCCGATCGGCAGTTGGCTGGTGTCGCCCAGCGCAATCGGGATCTGAATTCCGGGAATACCGGCATTGCTCCCGGGATCGGTGTTCTGGATGAAGAGCCCGAAATTTTCGAGGCTGCTGGAATCGGGATTGGAGGCAATCGCGACGCGCGGCGTTGTCGGGAAAGCGATGGCGTCGAGCCTGTTTCCCGAAAACGTTTCGCTGTACAGCGCCTGAAGCGCGGGGCGCGCGATCTTGATCGCGGCATCGTAGATCGGCCTGGCATCGATCAGCGTGTCGTTGGGGCCCGGCAGTTTGCGCGGGATAACGAGCCCATCATAGGTGCCCTTCACGTCGGGGCTCGAGATCTCCTTCGCCAGCGCTTCGATGCTGAGATCAGTACCGGTGTGCTTCAGATACGCAACCATGTCGTCGTATGCTTCATACAGCGCGACCGGAAACCCGACCTGACCGTTGAGCTCGGCCAGTCGTGGCATTTCGATCTCCAGGATCGTGATATGCCGGGCTTTCATCTTCCCGATCGCCTTGTCGAATGCGGCCGCGGTGTCGGAATCGAGATTGGCCAGCATAGACGTCACGGTGCCGATGCGCAGCCGCTTCAAATCAGCCGGTGCAATCTCGTCTCCATCCGCGATGATGCGGTCGAGCAGCGCGACATCGGCCATGGTTGCGGCCATGGGCCCCGCGGTATCGCGGGTATGTGAGATGGGCGCGATGCCGTTCTGCGGGTAGCGTCCGATCGTCGGCCGCAGCGAGGCGCACCCATTCAGGGCGGCGGGCACGCGCACTGATCCGCCGGTGTCGGTGCCGAGCCCGCCCGCGACGATCCGTGCGCCGATCGCGGCGCCCGTGCCGGACGAGGAGCCACCGGCGATCCGCGCGCGATCATAGGCATTGCGCACGCCGAACTCGGCGCCGGTCTTGAACGCGGTGTTGTAGCCGGAGATGCCGAAGGCCAATTCGTGCATGCTGGTCTTGCCGATGATGATTGCTCCCGCGGCGCGCAGCTTTGCCACGACGGGCGCGTCCATCGCTGGAATGTAATCCTTCAGCGCCGGGGTACCGGCGCTGCAGGGCAGCCCGGCCACCTCGATGTTGTCCTTGATCACGACCGGCACGCCGCCGAGCGGCTTGCTTCTGTCGCCTGCCGCGTCGAACGCGGTGGCGGCCTCCAAGGCACCGGTCTCGTCCAGCGTGACGAAGACATTGAGGCCGGCGTTGGCTTTGGCGCGAGCCAGGGCTTCCCGCGTCAGCGCGGTGCTCGTAACCTTCCCGGCGCGGAGGCCGTCCGCGGCCTCGGTCAGTGTGAGCTGGTCGAAATCCATGATGCAATTGCCCGATCGCGGGAGCGCCATCAGGGCGTCCCTCCAGGGTCAGAGGCTGAAGCCTCGCTGGCGCCACGTCAACCGTTTGCGCGCATCCTGGCCGGCAACGGCGCGGGAAGTTCGGCGAGCAGTCGCTCGATTTCGGACTTCACCTTCCCGATGGCGGCATCCTTGACCGGGCCATAGCCGCGGATCTCCATGGGAGCCGCTGCAATCGCGACGAGGTCCGTAAGAGGCGCCGTGTCGAGCCGGCCGAGCATCCGCTCGATCAGCGCCTCATACCAGCCGATCAGTTCGCGCTCGGCGCGCCGTTCCGGGGTGTAGCCGAACGGATCGAACAGCGTTCCGCGCAGCGCCTTCAGGCGTGCAAGCATCGCCAGCGGCATTTGGATCCATTGGCCGAAGGCGCGTTTGCGCGGACGTCCACGGGCATCGCGCCGCGACGGCAGGAACGGCGGCGCGAGGTGATACTGGATCCTGAAGCCATCTTCGAATTCGTTCTTCAGTTCGTCCATGAAGCCGCTTTGCATGTGCAGCCGCGCCACCTCGTATTCGTCCTTGTAGGCCATCAGCTTGAACAGCGCGCGCGCCACTGTCTCGGTCAGCGCCTCGCTGTTCACGTTGGCTTCGGCATTGCGGACTCTTGCGACGAACGCCCGGTAGCGGGTTGCATAGGCGGCATTCTGATAGGCCGTGAGGAACTCGGCGCGCCGGGCGATGAGATGGTCGAGCGTCTCGGCTTTCGGCGCATCATCCGTGCTCGGCAAAAGACCCGGATCGGCCGCCGCAATCCGTCCCCAGGCGAACGCCTGCTTGTTGCGTTCGACGGTGACGCCATTGAGCTCGATCGCGCGCAGCAGCGCCTGCAGCGAGACAGGAACGAGGCCGCGCTGCCAGGCAAAGCCAAGCATGATGATGTTGGCATAGACGGAATCGCCGAGCAGCCGTTCGGCCAGCGCATTCGCATTGATCGTATCGAGATTGCCTTCGCCGATGACGCGGCCGATCGCGCGCAAGCGGGCATGGGAGGCGAGATCGGCGTCGCGGAAGCGGACCACGTCGCCGGTCGGCATCTCCGCGGTATTGACCGCGGCGCGCGTGCCGCGACGATAGGTGCCTGATGCCTTCGGCGAGGAGCTGACGACAAGGTCGCAGCCGATCAGCGCATCGGCCGCGCCCTGGTCGATGCGGACCTGGTGCAGCGCTTCGGGCGAAGCGGCAAGCCGGATGTAGCTCAGCACGGGACCGAACTTTTGCGCAAAGCCGGTAAAATCCAGGACCGAGACGCCACGGCGTTCGAGATGAGCGGCCATGCCGATCAGCGCACCCACCGTGATCACGCCGGTGCCTCCGACGCCCGTCACCAGCAGATCGTAGGGCCGATCGAGAGTTGCGGGCGCAGGAAGGGTGAGAACGGCCGCGCGGCCGATCGCATCGATCTGGCTTGCGGACTTCTTCCGGCGCGTGGCGCCTTCGACCGTGATGAAACTTGGGCAGAAGCCATTAAGACAAGAAAAGTCCTTGTTGCATGCCGATAGGTTGATCTGCCGCTTGCGGCCAAACGGCGTCTCCTTCGGCTCGACGCTGAGGCAGTTGGACTCGACCGAGCAGTCGCCGCAACCCTCGCAGACGAGGTCGTTGATGTAGGCAAAGCGTCTGGGATCGGCCATCTGCCCGCGCTTGCGCCGCCGCCGCTTCTCGGTAGCGCAGGTCTGTTGATAGATCAGCACCGAGACGCCGGAAACTTCGCGCAGCTCGCGCTGCACGGCATCCATCTCCTCGCGCGGATGGATGGTGACGCCGGCCGGCAGCTCCGCCGGGCTGAAGTGCGCGGGATCATCCGATACCAGTGCGATGCGCTCAACGCCTTCGGCGCGGACGCTATGCGCGATGGCTTGTACGCTGACGGGGCCGTCGACCGGCTGGCCGCCGGTCATCGCGACGGCATCGTTGAACAGGATCTTGTAGGTGATGTTGGCGCCTGCTGCGATCGCCTGCCGGATCGCCATCGAGCCGGAATGGTAGTAGGTGCCTTCGCCGAGATTCTGGAACACATGCTTGCGGCCGGTGAAGCGCGACGAGGCCGCCCAGTTCACGCCCTCGCCGCCCATCTGGATCAGCGAAGAGGTCTCTCGGTCCATCCAGCTCGCCATGAAGTGGCAGCCGATGCCAGCCAATGCCTTCGATCCCTCCGGGACCTTCGTAGACGTGTTGTGCGGGCAGCCCGAGCAGAAATAGGGCGTGCGGGTCGCGCCGCCGACATTGATCGTGCGCGCCGCTTCCGGCATCAGGGCGGCCGCGCGTGCCGCGAGATTGAGGCCCGGGAACATCGGGTCGAGCCGGCGCGCCAGCACAGACGCCAGCGCCCGCGGCGATAATTCGCCGATCCAGGAGATGAGACGTGCTCCTTGCTCGTCGTGCTTGCCGACCATGCGCTCGGGCTTGCTGCCCGGATAGTCGTAGAAGTATTCCTTGAACTGGCTCTCGATGATGCCGCGCTTCTCCTCCACGACCAGGATCTCGCGCTTGCCCTTCACGAAATCCATCGCATCATGGAGTGCCAGCGGCCAGACCATGCCGACCTTGTAGATGTCGATTCCGATGTTGCGGCAAGCCGTTTCATCGAGGCCCATCAGGCGCAGCGCTTCCATCAAGTCGAGATGCGCCTTGCCCGTCGTGACGATGCCATAGGTCGCACCCGGAATGTCGTAGATGTGGCGGTCGATCGGATTGGCCTTGGCGAAGGCGTAGACCGCATGCTTCTTCGCCTCCAGCCGTTCCTCGATCTGTGGGCCCGGCAGGTCGGGCCAGCGATAGTGCAGGCCGCCGGGCGGTGGCGTGAAGTCGGGCACGAGAAAAGCGCGCGGGGGGCGCAGGGCGACGGAAGCGCCGGACTCCACGATCTCCGAGATCGCCTTGAAGCCGACCCACATGCCGGAAAAGCGGCTCAGCGCGTAGCCATATTCGCCGAAAGCGAGATATTCGCCGACGCTTGCGGGGTGCAGCGTCGGCATGAGCCAGCTCATGAAGGCGACGTCGGACTGGTGCGGCATCGAGGAGGACACGCAACCATGGTCGTCACCGGCGACCACCAGCACGCCGCCATGCGGCGAGGAGCCGTAGGCGTTGCCGTGCTTGAGCGCATCGCCCGAGCGGTCGACCCCTGGGCCCTTGCCGTACCAGAGGCCGAACACGCCATCGACCTCGCGGTCGGCTTGCGTTTCGACCTGCTGCGAGCCGAGCACTGCGGTTGCCGCGAGGTCTTCGTTGACGGCCGGAAGAAATTCGATGCGGTCCCGCTTGAGCCGTTCCTGGATGCGCCAGAGCTCTTGATCGATGCCGCCGAGCGGCGAACCGCGATAGCCGGAGATGAATCCGGCCGTGTTGAGGCGGGCCGCACGGTCTCTGCGTGCCTGATCGAGCGCGATGCGGACGATGGCCTGCGTGCCGGTGAGAAAGACGCGGCCCTCCTCGCGGTCGTAGCGGTCGGAGAGCTCGTAGGTATCGAGTGATGAAATGGCGTCCATGACGGACCTCGCGCGGCATCCTGCCCGATGGTGGAAGGTTACGCCTGCGCAGCCGGTAGATCTTACCTATCTCACCGATTTGGTCCGTCATTTCGGCAGAGTTTTGCGTCAACGGCCTGATTGTGGTAGGTTCTTCCAGGTCGGTTGGGAGCTTTCATGATCGAAGAGCAGGACACGCGGATTCTCGCGCATCTCCAGAAGGACGGCCGTGCCACAAACCAGCAGCTGGCTGATGAAGTCGGCATGTCCACCTCGGCCTGCTGGCGCCGGGTGCGAGCGCTTGAGGACAGCGGCGTCATCCAGGGCTATGCGGCGCTGGTCGCTCGCGAGCAGGCGGGCTTTGCAATGTCCGCCATCCTCCACGTGTCATTGGAGCGGCACGATGCGAAGTTCGTCGATGAGTTCGTGGCCAGGGTCACCAAGCGCCGCGAGGTGCTGGAGTGCTTTGCGACGACGGGCGATGCCGATTATCATCTGCGTGTCGTCGTGCAGGACATGGCCGCCTACAACAGGTTTCTGGACGAGTTCATGTTCCGCATCCCCGGCATCCGCTACGTCCGCAGCAACGTGGTCCTGAAGGAGATCAAGACGAGTGTGGAGCTGCCGTTCTGAACCTGACTGATATCGGCGTCTAACGCGCGTCCCTTGTGTCTCTCGTGGGCAGCATGCGCGTTGCACGTTCCGGCCTGTCGCATTGCTGTTCGGCTTCGCCGAGAACCGCGGCGAGCGCTTCGTCGAAATCCCGAACGAGCCCGAGCTTGACCAGAGCTCTCCCGAGCGCGCTGAATGCGTCGGGCGCATCAGGCTTCAGCCTGATGACCTCCCGGTAATTGCGGGCGGCTTCCATATGCTCGTTGAGAGCCTCGCAGGACTGCGCGAGGCAGAACCAGGACTTGTGCGTCTCGGGCTTGATCGCCGTCAGCAGCTTGAACAATCGCCTTGCCGCAACGTGATTTCCGCGCGTGGCATAGAGCTGGCCGAGGCGGTGGATCGCGTCCGGATTTCCTGGCTCGACGTCGAGGATTTGCCGGTAGCCGCGCTCCGCATCGGCGAGCTTGACGGCTTGGTGTAGCCTGGTCGCCTCTTCGAGGGCATCACCGAGGGTTCTCCGGTCGAGCCGGCCGCCGAGATTGAGGCCGTTTCTCGTGCTGATGGTGACACTGCGGATGCGCCGTTCCTTGACCCCGAACGAATACTTGTAGGGTTCATTTCCACGCAGAAAGTCATACTCCGCGAAACCGTCGGCGATGGCCCGGCGAATGCTGTAGGCATGCAGGATCACTCCGGCCGGCGGTCCGTCATGGCTTTCGTCACGGCCCGTCATGTAGAACAGGAAGCTGCGTTTTCTCCGGTCGATCAGGGTGGCAAGGGCCGCAAGTGGGCGATCATTCTGCCACAATGTCGGCAAGAACAGCAGGCCGGACCTGAAGCTCGTGGTCAGCATGGCGCGGTTTGAACGAACGAGCTTGTCGACGAGACCACCCTTGCGCGGCCGCCACTTGGTTTCCCAGAGCTGGAGAAGCGTATTGAGATCGCGATCGATCGTCTCGGCCGTCGCCTCGGTGATGCGAAACTCTCCCGGAGCGTCCACCAGCTTGAGCAAGCGCCTGATCTTTTGCCTCGTATTGGCGCTCAGGCCGGCGAGATAAGCGTCCCAGTCGGCCGGAAGCGAAGCGAACGGGCATACGTTGTTGTCGATGCCGTCGACCTTGTTGATCCGGTTGACCTCGTCGTGCTGAAACTTCGCCTTCGGGAAATGCGCCATGAGCAGGCGATAACGTGTCCCGGACAGGCGAATATTGTCGAGGTTCACGCGCGCCCAATTCATGCGCTTGAGCTGTCTTGCGAAAGCCGGGATCGCCTGGCTTTCGAAGCGAGACGCGCACAGGATGCCGGTATAATCGGCAGAGAAATTGCCGGCCATGTTGAGCTCGTTGCGGAACTTCCCGTCGGCTGACTTGAAGTAGGTCCGCAACGGCCAAAAAGCGACATACGGAGCGCCGTCGTCGTCGCTCTCGCGGGCGGCCAGGATCAGCCAAGGCCCCGCAATCTGCCGAAGCCATCCAGCCAACCATTTCCAGGACAGAAAGAGCTGCGCGTCAGGGTCCGCATCATACACCGCGTTCCAGTTGTCCTCGATACGCTCGAAGTCATCGAACGCCTCTATCAGATCGATGTGCACAGTGCCCTCACTCTGTCAGTTGGCTACGAATTGACCTGGACTCCCGTCGTTACCGCTCCCGGAATGCCCGCATCATGCTGTCGTGGATCGGCTTCACGATGTATTGGAAGAAAGTCCGCTCGTGGGTCTTGATGTAGACCTCGACCGGCATACCCGGTGTCGGGCTGAAATCGGGGATTGCCATCGCTTCGTTCCTGTTGAGCTTCACCCGCACGATGTAGATGTCGGTTGGTCCGACCTGCTGCGATTTGCGCTCGTCGGCGAGCGTGTCCGCGGACAAGTAGATCACGTCGCCCGAGATCATCGGCGTAATCCGCTGGTTGAGCGCGGTCAGGCGGACCATCGCGTGCTGTCCGTTCTTCATGGTGTCGATGTCCTGCGGCCGAACCCGAGCCTCGATGATCAGCTCTTCCTGAAGAGGCAGGATTTCCATGATGGTCTTGCTGGGCTCGACCACGCCACCCTGGGTGTGATAGCGCAGCTTGACCACGACTCCCTTGACGGGGGCGGTGATCCGAATGCGGTCCAATACGCCTTGGGCGGCGAGCATGCGCTCGCGTACATCCGCAAGCTCTCCCCGCACCTCGTGCATCTGCTCCACGGCGACCTTGATCGCGGTTTTGCGCACGCCGTTGATTTGCTCCTTGGAACGCGCGATGCGCTCCTTGGCGTCGCCGATTTCGCCGAGGATGCGACCGATCTCGCCCTCGAGATTGGCCTTTGTGCGCTGCAGAACCAGCAGTTCAGGCTTGCGAACGAGGCCCGTCTGCAGCAGGTACCGCTTGGTCTCGATCTCGTCGTCCAGCAGAGCGATTTGACGCCGCACGCCATCGAGCTGCACATTTGAGCCCTGAATACGCTCGCTGAGGGCGTTGATGCCCTCCTCGATGCCGGCAATGTCGCTATTCAGATTGTTCTTGCGTGCGATGAAGGTGAGTTTCTGACTTTCGATGATCTGCGAAATTTCCGGATCGCTTGTGGCCGAGAGAACCGACTCCGGAAATTGAATCTCTGCATCCTCGCGCATCTCCGCCTGGAGCCTGGCATCGATCGCGCTCAGGCGCAGGCTGCGCAGGTACAAACGCCGCAGCTCCGCGCGAGGGACGGTGTCATCGAGTTCGACGAGGAGTTGCTTCTGCTCGACCAGATCGCCCTCCCGCACATGGATGGTGCGGATCACCCCACCCTCGAGATGCTGAATGATCTTGTTCTGGCCCGTGGCGACGAACACGCCGGAGGCGACCACGGCGCCGGCAATGGGAGCGACATTGCCCCAGACGCCAAAGCCGCATAGCATCACTGTCATCACGATGATGCCCGCGATGGTAGGAAGCCGCGTCGAACGGGGCAAATTCGCGTACCATGCAGCTTCGGGCGGTTGTTGACGGAGAACAAGGTCCTTCGACATTGGACAGTCCGATCATGCTCTAGGAATTCAGCAAGGGTGGACCGTCGCCGCCGTTCGGCTTCCGTCCGGTGATGAGTGGAATGATCTCGTCCCTCGTGCCAAAGGCCTGAACGGCTCCGCTGCTCAGGATCATGATCTTGTCGACGCTTCTCAGGAGGGCGGCCCGTTGCGTCACGGTGACCACCGTGATCCCGCGATCCTTGGCGCGCAGAAGAGCCTTGGCCAGAGCGCGTTCACCACTGGCGTCGAGATTTGAGTTCGGCTCGTCGAGCACCATGAGGCGGGGATTGCCGTAGAACGCGCGGGCGAGCCCGATGCGCTGCCTCTGACCGCCGGACAGGGGACTTCCGTCCATCCCGACGATGGTCTCGTACCCCTGTGCAAAGCTGGAGATCATTTCGTGGACGTCGGCGAGCTCGGCTGCATCGAAGATGTCGGCGTCGATCGCATCCTCGCGCATCCGCGCGATGTTGGCCTTGATCGAGGCCGGAAAGAGCTGAACGTCCTGCGGGAGATATCCGCAACTCTCGCCGAATTGCCTCGGATCCCAGTTGCGCAGGTCCATCATGTCCAGTCGCACATTGCCTGCGGTCGGGATGATCGAGCCGACGAGCATGCGGGCCAGCATGGTCTTGCCGGCGCCGGAGTCGCCGACGATGGCCAGCGACTCGCCCGGCTCGAGCTGGAAGCTGATGCCATTCAGGATGACCTTCTTCGTTGGCGGCGGAACGTAGAGAATTCGCTCGACGCTGAGGTGCCCCTGTGGGCGCGGCAGGCGCAGCCGGTCGAGATTGAGCGGAGAGCTCTGGAGCAGAGCTTTCACCCGGCTGTAAGCGGATCGCGCCTGAACGAAGTTGCGCCAACCCTCGATCGTGCCTTCGAGCGGAGCGAGGGCGCGACTGGCGACGATCGAGCCTGCGATGATCATGCCGCCGGTCAGCTGGCCTTCGAGGGCAAGCCAGGCGCCCCAGCCAAGAATCGCGATCTGCGTGCAAAGTCGCAGGAACTTGGAGATCCCGGTCATCAGGATGTTGAGATCCTGTGCGATGACCTGTTCCTTCAGTGACTCGACGGTCTCGCGTCCCCAGACGAGAACGCCCTCGGGGATCATCCCCATCGCGTTGATGACCTGGGCGTTGCGCGCCATGGCCTCGGCCTGCAGATTTGCCCGCGTTCCGTAGGCGTTGGCCCGCGTGAACGGCATCGCCGTGATTCTCTGATTGAGCAAGGCGACGCCCATCAACAGCACGCCCGAGGACAGCACGATCAGCCCGAGATGGGGGTGAACAAGAAACACGACGGCGAAGTAGATCGGGGTCACGGGGGCATCGAACATGGTGAGCAACACCGGACCGGTGATGAACGAACGCAGGTGCTGGAGATCGGCAAGGGTCTGGAACTCACGGCTTGATCCGGTTTGCGCCGCCTTTGCTGCGGCACTCAGCACCGGGCCGCCGAGCCGCGCTTCCGTGTCCACGGCGACGCGCATCAGGATGATGCGGCGAAGCACGTCCATCAGCACGTGAGCGGCGATCGCGGCGACGACGATCATTGTCAGCATCACAAGAGTGTCTGTGCTGCGGCTGGTCAGCACCCGGTCCGACATGTTGAAGAGATAGACGGGGATCGCGAGTACGAGCAGATTGACCATTACCGAGAAGATTCCGACGGTGACGAGATTGCGCCGCGCGCCGGAGAGCCCCTTGCCGAGCACGTCACGGAACTCGTTGTCCCCGGATCGTTTGTGTAAGGGCTGTGAGCCGCCGCCATTGCCGCGTCCGCCGCCGCTTGCGGCTCCGCCGCCGCCTCCGCCGGGCGGAGCTGGGCTGGCCGAGCCGTTGCCGATCGACGCCTTATCGGTCGTCCCGCGCGCGTCGCTGCGCGCAGGCGTTCCTCGGGGTTGTTGAACGGCTGGCTGCTCCAGTCTTGCGGCGGAGGCGGTCGTGGGTGTCGCAGCGGACACGGTTCCGGACGTGGGGGTAGGGGGCATTGCGTCCGGGCTTGGGGGCTGCGGTCGCTCTCCGGGCAACGGAGAAACGATCGATGCGTCGCTGCGGCTTTCTCGGCCGTGGGGACGGCCGGGAAACGTGAGAACTCTGGCGGTATCTCCGTCGGCAGAGGTGCTGTCTTCGATGTCGCGCGCGAGATCGCGCTTCTCCTCGCTGCCCCAACCCATTGCCCGCCCTCCTGTATCCGCCATTCAACCGATGCTTCTGGTTCGCCTGCGTTCTAGTGCATGACGTTGGAGATGGCGTCGTCGCAGGGCGGTGGGGGCGGCGCTGGTGGCGCCTGCTGCTCCTCGTCCTGCGCGTCGGTCACGAATGCCACGAGCTCGGACACCAATGTTTGGGTGTCCCTGGCGAGAGCGGGGTCGGCGTCGGTCGGCAGCAGGTTTGCCTGGACCAGAATCGTGTCGCCATAGACCTGGCCGCCGACATAGGCGTCTGTCGGTCCGACATCGACGATGGCTGCGTCGTTGGTCAGCATGTTCGCGCCCGTGCTGGCGACCTGAGCGCCATCGTCGCCGGGATGAAGTTGTTGCGCGGCGTCCGACGGACGCTCGAGAAGCTGAAGCAGCACATCGACGTCCGAGACCACGTTGGTCTGCCAGACCGCATTGATGTCGTAGTAGTCGCCGGTAATGTAGAGGACCTCGAAGGTCCCACCCGTCCCCGGGAGCAACGTTCCGGTTTCCGGATCCAGTCCGGGTATGCCGTTTGCGAGTGCGGCAACGAGGCTCTCCAAGCCCGGGGTGAGCGGCAGGAAACTGTCGTTACCGAACGTCTCGATGGTGGCCGCGTTCAGGAGCTCGTTCTGGCCCGAAGCGAGTGATTGCGTCTGCTCGTCGCCTTTGGCGAGCTGGGTGACGGCGTCATTGTCCAGGAGAATGTTGTTCTGGAAGATCACGTTCATGCCGTGATAGGCGCCGGCAACGATGATCAGATCGTAATGGAAGCTGCCATTGAAGATCTGTGCGAGATTCCCCTGTTCGTTCTCTCCAGAGATCAGGTCATAGTGATTGCTGCCGCCCGTCTGGACGATCACGTCATTGTCGAGCAGATAGTTCATCTGCACGAGGGTCTGAACGTTGTAGTAGTCGCCGTTGACGACATCGACATGCCAGTTCGGTCCCGCATAGGTCGCCGGCATCAGGCTGTAGACGCCGGGGTGCTGGATGAAGTCGGCAATGTTGTCGGTGATGTCGTCTCCCGCGGTCATCGATCCGTCTTCGGCTTGCGAAGCTGCGATTTGGTCCTCGTCCATCAACGAGTTGGTCTGGAAGATCGCGTTGGTATGGAAATAGTCCCCCTTCACGATCATGGATCGGCCGGACTCGCCGAGATCAACGATCATGGCGCCGTTGAAGCTGACGTTGCCGCCTGCCTCGGCCCAAAGGCCAAGGCCGTTTCCTGTGTCTGGATCGGCGGGCCTGCCGAGCTCTGGGGAGGGGGGCTCTGGGGCGGGCGTCTGAAGTTCGCCATTAAGATAGTATCCGGGCACAACGGAATTGGCGTTGACGGTGCCATCGTGCGCGACTTGGCCGTTGTCGAAATCCTGGACGAAGGCGGTGACTCCTGCACCGTTCTGGGGAATCCACCATTGGCTCGGGATCTGCCCATTGGCGTCATCCGCCATATGTTGCAGGAGTGAAGCCGCCTGCGCGCTGATTTGCGCGGCCTGGGCAGAGAGCACTCCCGCGTCGCCGCTCCCGAAGCTGCCTTGGAGGGTTATGTCATTGTCCAGCATGCCGTTGAGCTGACGTATCTGGATTTGGCCCTGTTCGCCGCCGGGCTCGTGGATCACCTTGATCTCATGGTCCGAGCCGCCGCCGCCACCGCCGGCGCCGGGGCGGAATATCGGCGTTGCAGGCAGCCTCGTCGGCAGATCGAGATCATCGTCGATTGGGATGCCCTGCGATCTCACCTGCGGCAGCTTGAAAAGGATGTGATCGTCAAGGAGTCGGATGACGGGAGGACCGATCGGCGTCGTATCGAATGCATCGAGATCGTGGTCGCGATCGAAATCCGGCCGCGGCGTCTTGTAGTCGTCCAGCGGCTTCGGAAGGGCAGGCCCTTCGTAGGCCGTGCGATCGCGTGCAATATCGTCGGTGATGCGCAGGTGGGCGATGAAATGCCAAACCAGTTCGGTGATTCCGCCAGGAACCATGAGAGCCTCCCGTCACAGGCCCACGAGCCAAAAAATCTCGCGCAAGGGAAGCGCGGAGCTTAAATGAATCACGGTCGTTGCAAATATACCGGCCAAAAAGTCCCGCGCGGCAGGCGCCGCGCGGGTCGCGTCACGTGTCAGCCGAGATCGTGGCTGTCCTGGAGGTCGTTGCCTGCCACACTCATCGTGATGCTGTTGAACTGGATGTTCGCACCCTGCGTGATGGTCTGGTTGAAGGCTTCCTGGCTGATGGCAGCGTCGGCAGACGCGGTGACGCCACTTGCCGAATCGCCGATCACGTCCTCGATGTCGGAATGCATCTTGACGTCGCCGCCCTCGGCCTTGGCGTCCATCCTGAACTCGCCGCCCTCGCCGCCCTTGCCGTCGTAGTCGACCGACGAGCGGTTCCAGTCGTTGTCGATCAGGTTGTTGACCTAGTCGATGTTGAACTGGTTGCCATTGCCGTCCAGCTTCTGGTCAACCACGTCGGGCATGATGACCGAGCCCTTGACGTCGCTCAGGCACGACAGGTCGATCACGGGGCTGCTCAGGCCGTCGGCCTTGAGATCGAGATCGACATCGACGTCAACCTCGACGTTGACCTTGGTGTCGACGGTATTCTCGACCTTGTTCTCGATCTCGTTGTCGACGTCATTGTCGACACTGTTGGCCAGCTTGTTGTCGACCTTGTTGTCGATCGAGTTCTCGTTCTCGTTCTTGTTCTCGTTGCTGTTGTCGTTGTCGTTCTCGTTCTCGTTCTCACTCTTGGAGTCGAGCGATTGAACGGCAAGCTGGGCTTGACCTTGCGCCTGCCCCTGACCTTGGCCCTGAAGCTGACCTTGCAGCTGGCCTTGCAGGTTGGCTTGCTTCTGGTCCTGCTCTTGATCCTGGTCCTGATCCGGATCGTACTTCTTCTTGGGATAGCTCATGACGAACTCCTGCTGGATTAAGGAGCATCGTCGTTCTGGAGATCGCTGATCTTCTGCGTCTGCGACGACCAAGACTACGATGCGATTGAAGCCGGATATTCCGGCTGCGACCCTCCCGCGATCATTCACGGGACTTCGCAGGCTCAACGTTGCTCGGGTCGGATTGATTGGCTAGTTGCACATTCGTGCTATCGCACGGCCGCGAAGAAGGCGTCGCAACAAGCTGTTCGTATGCGTCTGCCCTGTCTATTGATGTAGGCCGTCACACGCGCGTCGCTAACCCTTTTGGGGGAGGGGCATGACCCAAAGGAGTAGAGAGCCCGTTACTGCATCACTCGATCGGTCGAGTGGGGCCGCACGTAAGCGTTGCAGCAGCAACCTCGGCGCGGTCTGCGGCAGAGGTTGGCCTAGTCGTGGAAGGCGATCGGTTCAGCTGGGGCGGCCGGGAGATCAACGCGCGGCATCCGTCGAACGGATATGGCTTTCAAGCCGGGGCAGCAGATCCCAGATCTCCCGGTTAATGCGGGTCATGTCCTTCGTGGCGTTGACCATGCTCTTGAGCCGAGCGTCATCCATCGGCTTTCTTTCTCCGAACTGCAGGCCATTCTTGCTCTGCGAGATGCGCATCGACTGAGTAGAGGTGATCTGTCCGGTAGAATCCACGATGTACATACAATGGTTGAATTCGTTGCGGATTTGAGTAGTTTCATTGAACCGCTCGATCACCTTCGTGAGGGCGACGTTGAGCTGCTTGTCCTTTATCGTGATCTTCGCAAGCCTCTGTATGAGGTCGAGCCGGGCTCGCGTGGTGTTGAGAGTTGCGAAGGTCAGTGCAGCGGAGGCCTGATCGGTCCGCAGCAGGATCATGAGCACATAGATGAACAGGCTCTCATTGTTCGACCAGCTGGAGACCAGGTTTCCGATCAGCGCCAGGATCAGCGTGCGTCGATCGGCCGAGGCGGGAGCTGCGGCTGCGATCGCGTCGAAATCGGGTTTGGATGGAAGTCGACCGGACGGCATGGTTCAGGGCTCGCTCCTACGCAACACGTACAGCGCGCTCAGAATGAATGCGATCGAAATATACGAGAGGGTCTGCGAACGGGCAAGACGCTGGCGAGATCGGTAGAGGTCTTCGCGCTGCAACAAGCAGCGGGGTTGAAGATGTGGCATTGGGTGCGGGACACGGTTCGGGTCCGAAGAGCCCGCAAGGCTGCGGCCGATATGATCGTGCCGATCGTCGAGCAAAGCCGCGCGCGTCTTGGCGGGATCAGCGAGGCCGTCTGGTCGGATCCCTACATCACTGGTCTTGTCGTTATGCTTATTAGCGTCGTCGCGAGGGTCGAGGGCGGAGAGTTCTCTGAACGTGCGCTCTTCCGTATTCAACACGGAGCTTGGCACGATATTACGTCCGTTCGAGATAGCGGGATTGCGGAGCGTTTCATGCTGTTGAACAAGGGCCGCGATCGCGACTTCGAGCTAGGCTGTCACAATGCGGCGGCGTTCGCTCTCGTTTTGTTCAGTACGAAAGAAATGCTGGAAGGAGCGGGTGTGCCGCTCGTCGATACTTTGCTTGATAGTCCGGTGGCGCAACGGGAGGATGTTCGAGAGGCATGGTCGCAATGCTTCGATGCCTATATTTGTGCGCGCGCGAATGACCCGGTCGGCTGCCGCGATCAGCTGTGACGTCGGGCCGCTGCTGACTTTGGATAACTGTGAGTTGTGCATGGTGGGCAGATATGAGAAATGCAAACATTATTTCATTCAAAGCTACCAAGAAGATTTTAGATCAGGGCGGGGTAATCATTACAAGAGGGTAGCATCGTGCGTAATTTGTTGCATTTGAGTTCGCAGCCTTCCCTGCGGTCACTTTCAGAAAGCCATTTGATTGCGCCACCGTCAGGCGATGGCGGAGCCGATGATGATGATGCCGTCGGTCACTTTGCGGAGGAGGTATGCTTCTCTGCGCCGATTGAGATTCCGCTCTCTCCTGCGTCGAGCTCGCGGCAGCTCATTCGGGGCTCGAAAAGGGTGCGTGGTGGCGATCCGTTTTCGGACGAGTCTCCGGAAGCGGTTGAGCGCGGCGCTCCCAATGGATTCGACTTCGAGCAGCCGGAAGCCTCGATTGCGTCGAAGCTGAAGCCTACGATCGTGGTGATTCATCCACGTTCCGTATTTCGAGATTGTTTCGCCCGCTGCCTCGAGGTTTCATACCAGGACCATCACGTCTGCTCGTTTGCGAGCGTAGAGGACTGGCGTGGTTCTACGGAGCCGCTGGCTTCGGCGCCGCAGTGGTCATCATCGTGGTTGAGTCCGGAGACGCATCGAGCTTGAATGATCTCCAGAGTCTGGATAGTGCGACCGGCAAAACGTCCTTTGTTGTCGTGTCGGACGTAGATGATGTCGATCACATTGTTCGAACCTCGAAGCGTGGAGCGCGTGGATACATCCCCAGCAATCTCCCGTTCAATGTCGCCGTGGAAGCGGTGCGGCTGGTCGAGGCCGGGGGGATCTTCGTTCCCGCGAGCAGCTTCGTTGATCGTGAACCACCGCCTGCCCCGGTCAAGCCGCAAGTAACGCTTACAGAACGACAGACCGCCGTTCTCGAGGCAATCCGTCATGGCAAAGCCAATAAGCAGATTGCCTACGAGCTCAACATGAGCGAGCACACGGTCAAGGTCCACCTCCGCCATATCATGCGGAAGCTGAAGGTCCGTAACCGGACCGAGGCAGCCATCTCGTCCAAGAGCCTCATTTCGTCAAAGGACTAGCGCCTACCGCCCCTCCCGCACGAACCTGTTCCGCAGCGTGCCAACGCCTGTGATCTCGACCTCCACGACGTCGCCGTGCTTGATATCCGGCGAGGCGCCGTCGGTACCCATCCAGATCACATCGCCGGGCCAGAGCGTAAAGTACTTGGTCAGCTCGACCAGGAAGGGCACCACGCCGAAGATCATGTCGTTGGTGTGGAAGCGGTTGGTCTCGCGGCCGTTGACCCGGACGATGGTCTCCATCTTGTCGAGATCGGCGTCCGTCTGGATCCACGGGCCCATCGGCTTGAACGTGTCGGCGTTCTTCGAGCGCCACAGGCCGCGATCCGCCTTCTGCCAGTTGCGTTCGCTGACGTCGTTGCCGATGGTGTAGCCGAACACGCAATCCATCGCATTCGCTTCGGTGAGATGCTTGACCTTCTTGCCGATCACGACGACAAGCTCGCCTTCATAGTGGATCTTGTCCGTCGCGAAGGAGGGGATCACGACGTCCTCGCCATGGGCGATCAGCGCGTTCTGTGCGCGATAGCCGATCTCGGGACGGTCGGGGACCGCCGGCACCTCGCCGCGCTTGTCCGCGGCCTCCTTCAGGTGCCTGAGGTAATTCAGCCCGACGCAATAGAAGGTTCGCGGGATCAGTGGCAGCTCGATCTTCACCTGGGACAGCGGAAGGATGCGCGACGTGCGCCGCCATTCGCCGAAGGGATCACCGTCAACAGCGACGACCTGCTCGCCTTCGATAATTCCCCAGGAGGTCCTGCCCGAGGCGGTGAACTTCAGCCAGCGCATGCTCTGTACTCCCGGTCATTCCGCCGCATCGGGCGGCTGCACCTTCCAGGCGCCGGCGGCCGGGCGCCTGAGCCCGAGATTCTCGCGCAGCGTCCTGCCGCGATAGTCCTCTTGGAACAGCCCGCGCCGTTGCAGTTCCGGCACGACGTGTCGCACGAAGTCCGCGTAGGAGCCGGGCACATGGGTTGCGGCAATGACAAAGCCATCGCAGCCGCGCTCGACGAACATCTCCTCCAGCCTGTCCGCGATCTCCCTGGGGCCGCCGACCATGGCGTCCTGGACCTGGCCGCGGCCGGAGAAGGTGACGAAGTCGCGTGCGCTCGGATTGCTCTTGCCCGAACTCTTCAGCACGCCGTCGCGGATACCCAGGATGCCCTGCATGCTCTTCAGTTCTTCCGTCGTCAGCGGCTCGTCGAGACCCTTGGAGGCGAAGTCATAGTTGAGCGCTTCGGCGAGCAGCGACAGCGCGTCGATCTCGAGCGGCAGCTTGTTGATCAACGCCATTTTGTCCTCGGCTTCAGCCTTTGTCGCGGCGCAGACCGGCGTCGTCAAGTTGCAGAGGAACATCTGGTCGGGATCGCGTCCGGCCTTTGCGGCTTCGTTGCGCACGGACGCATAGCCTTCCTTGGCGGCGGTGAGATTACGCGCGGCCGTGAAGATCACCTCGCCCCATCGCCCGGCGAAGCGCTGACCGCGGCCGGAAGCGCCGGCCTGGATGATCACAGGATGGCCCTGCTGCGAACGCGGGACGGTGAACGGTCCGCGCGACTTGAAGGCCTGTCCCCTGTGGTCGAGCCGCTTCACCTTGGCGGGATCGGCGAAGCGGCCGCTTGTCTTGTCCTTGATCAGCGCGCCGTCTTCCCAGGTGTCCCAATGGCCGAGCACGACTTCCATGAACTCATCGGCGCGGTCGTAGCGGGAATCATGTTCGGGATGGGAATCCCGGCCCATGTTGAGGGCTTCGCCGTCGTTCAGCGAAGTGACGACATTCCATCCGGCGCGTCCACCCGACATCAGGTCGAGCGTTGCAAAGCGTCGGGCCACGTCGAAGGGCTCGTAATAGGTGGTCGAGCAGGTGGCACCCAAGCCGAGCTTCTCGGTGACCATGCCCATCGTGGTCAGCACGATCAGCGGGTCCATCTTCACGCAGCGGATGCCGTATTCGACGGTGTGGGCGTGGTCGTTGCCGTAGCGGTCCGGCATCGCCAGGCGATCGTCGAAGAAGGCCATGTGGAACTTGCCGGCTTCGAGAATTCTGGCGATCTCCTGATAATAGTCCGCCGACATCGAGTCGTTGCGGGAGTCGGGATGTCGCCAGGAGCTCGGCAGGTTCGTGCAGTTCTGCGCCTGAAGGAAGCCGACAAGGACCATCTGCCGATTCATGCTGCTGCTCTCCTGATGACGTCAGGCCAGATCGAGGACGGTGTCGAGCCTGTATTCGCACGCCAGCGCGCGCAGCCTTTCCCAGGTGGCATCCTCGATCTCAATGCCGTCGCGCAGGCGCTGCTGCTGGCGCAGCCCTTCGATCTCACCGGGGTAGAACACGCCGTTGCTGTCTTCGGACGGCGGCGTCGATTTCAGATAACGTGCGAATTCCGCGACCTCGCGCTTGAACTCCTTCAGCGGTCTGAATGCTGCGACATTGAAGACCGCCATGAAGCATCCGTCGTTGTGTCGCCCCGTCGGCTCGACCCCGAAGCCGAGACCGGTGAGCAGGCCGCAGAGCACCTCGACCATGGCTGCAAGCCCGCTGCCCTTGTAGCCCTCGGTACCGCCGAGCGGCAGCAGCGCGCCGCCCTTGCGGTATTGCGTGGGATCGGTGGTGTGCCGCCCCTCGGCGTCGATGATCCATCCGGTGGGGATTTCCTCGCCACGGGCGACCGCGAGCTGGATCTTGCCGGCAGCCACCGCCGAGGTCGCCATGTCCAGACAGAACGGCGCATCGAGATCGGACGGCACCGCGATCGAAATCGGATTGGTGCCGAGCCGCGCCTCCTTGCCGCCGAACGGCGCCACGTGCTTCGGCGAACGGCCGGAGTCCGCCGTCGCAATCCCGATCATGCCCTCGCGCATCGCCATCAGCGGGTAGGCCGCCAGGCGCCCGACATGGCTCTGTCGGAACACGGTGCAAGCGGCGACGTTGGCCGTCTTCGCCTTCTCGATCGTCAGCGCCATCGCCCTGGCGTTGACATGGAAGCCAAAACCCCAATGGCCGTCGATCACGGTCGTGGTTGGGGATTCCTGAACGATGGCCCACTTGGCGCCGGGAACGATGTGGCCGGCCTTGATGCGGTCGATATAGGTGGGAACGGCGATCACACCGTGGGAATCATGGCCGACGAGATTGGCGTTGACGCAGCCGATGGCGACGGCCTCGGCTTCCTCCTCTGACGCGCCGGCGGCGCGAAGCAGCGCGGCGCTGATGCGCCTCAGGCGATCGGCCTTGACGATCGGCATGGCGTTCCCTCGGATTGGCCCCTAACAGGCTGCTCGTTGGTCGCATCGTCTCAAAGCGCCGCCGCGATATCAATCTCCCGTAAACCAATACAGGGCTGCAATTTCGTGGAGAGGACGCACCCTTTGTCGAAGATTCGTCCCGCATGGCGGCATTTCCGACAGTTTGGCGCCCCTCATTCGTAGCTCATTCACTTTGATGGACGGTTTGCAGCGCGCAATAACGACCACTTAGGCGATCACCGTTGATAAAGGCACCGGGAGAAATAGGCAGAATGCCCGGGAGCTGAGATCGTGCCGACGACACTCGCGCGCACCTTTGCGGCGTTGAGCGCCATTAACGAAGCGATCCTCTACGCGAAATCGCCCGACGAGCTGTACCAGAAGGTCTGCGACGCCGGGTTTTCGAGTGGGGACTTCTTGGGCGTCGCCGTGTTCCTGGTGGAACCGGACGGCCGCCGGCTGCATTTTGCGGCGGGCTGCGGCGACGACATTGAACGGCTGCGCTCCATCGTGATCACGACGGAAGCCGGTACCCCTGAAGGCTCGGGCGTCGGCGGTGAGGCCTTTCGCGAGCAGAAGCTATGCGTCTCCAACGACTATCTGAGCGATCCGCGCTCGCTGGCGTGGCGCGAGAGCGCCGCCAAGGCCCACATCGGTGCGGCTGCGGCGCTGCCGCTGCTTTGCGACGGCAAGAGCGTCGGCGTATTGTACGTGACGAGCGGCGAGGCCAATTCGCTGAACGATCAGATGGTGTCGCTGTTCGAGCGCATGTCGGCGAACATTTCCTATGCGCTGGACAATTTTGCGCGCGAGACCGCGCGGCAGGCCAGCGAGCGGGCGACACGGCGGCTCAACCGCATGTTCGGCGCCATCAGCGCCACCAACGAGGCCATCCTCCGCGCGAAGACCGAGCAGGAGCTGTATCAGCTCGTGTGCGACGCCTCCGTCCACAGCGGCAAGTCGCTGGCGACCATCGTGCTGCTACGTGAGCCGGATTCACACTGGATGGTTCCGGTCGCGGCCACGGGGCAGAACCTCGAGCTGGTCACCCAGGCGCGCTACTCGGTCGACCCGGACAATCCCTACGGCAAGGGCATCTCCGGCGAGGTGTTTCGGACCCAGAAGGCCATCGTCGAGGAGGATCTCGCAAGCCGCACCAGGGGCACGCCGTGGGAGCAGGCCAAGGTCAACACCGGCGTTGCCGCCTGCGTGATTGCGCCGCTGATCAAACGCGGCGAAAGCGTCGGCGTGCTGCAGTTCTTCGTCAGCCGCTCCTGGGTCAAGGACGAGGAGATCGTCGCGCTATTGCTGCGCATGGCGGAGAACGTCTCGTTCGCGATCGAGAATTTCGGCCGCGAGGCCGAGAAAGCCAGCATCGCTGCGGGAGAAGAATGCCTGGCGCGAATGTATGCGGCACTCAGCGCCACCAACGAGGCGATCCTGCGCGCTGGGTCGCGGACCGAGCTGTTCGATCTCGTCTGCGAGGCGACGGCCAAGGGAGCCAAGTTCACCTCCGCCACCATCGCGCTCGCCGACCATCACGCTGAGCTGCTTCGCGTCGTTGCTTCCTACGGGCCGAATGCGGATCAGGTCCGCAACTTCACGTTCTCCACCTCCGACCGGGTTCCCGAAGGGCGCGGGCTGACGGGCACCGCGTTCCGCAGCCGGCAGCCCGCCGTCAGCAACGACGTGCTCGCCGATGACCGCATGGCGCCGTGGCAGGCCAGCGCCCGCCGCAACGGCATCGCGTCCTCCGCGGCACTGCCGCTGCTCAACGGCGACCGCGTGGAGGGCGTCTTCCTGTTCAACTCTCCGGAGCGCGGCACCTTCACGCCCGAGCTCGTCGAGCTGCTGCGCAAGCTCCAGGCCAATGTCGCCTTCGCGCTCGAGAGTTTCGACCGCGCCGACGAGAAGGCGCGAGCGGACAAGCAGCGCAATCGTCTGAGCGGCATGTTCGAGGCGCTGAGCGCAACCAATGAAGCCATCATGCGCGCCAAGACGCGCGAGGAATTGTTCGAGGCCGCCTGCCAGGCGGCTGTGCTCGGCGACCTCTTCGCCTCGGCGACGATCGGCATCATCGATGACGAACTTCAGGTCGTTCGCGTCGTCGCCGTCAAGGGGCGCCTGCAGGAGCGCATGATCGGACGTACCTGCAGCATTTCCGCCGGCCATCCCGAGGGCGAAGGCATCATCGGCACCTCGCTGCGGACGCGCCAGCCCAGTGTCATGAACGACTATCTGAACGAGCCGAGCTCCGCGCACTGGCGCACAAAGGCCGTCGAGGATGGAACGCGGGCTGCGGCGAGCTTCCCGCTGCTCAGGGGAGGACAGGAACCGATCGGCATTCTGCTCTTCCTCGCGCTGGAAGAGAACACGTTCACGCCCGATCTGGTCGCGCTGCTCGGGCGATTGGCGGAGAACGTCTCCTTCGCACTCGACAATTTCGAGCGCGCCGAGGAGAAGGCCCGCACCGAAGCGCAGAAGGAACGCCTGACGCGCATGTTCGCGTCTTTGAGTGCGACCAACGAGGCGATCATGCGGGCGAAGTCGCGCGCCGAGCTGTTCGACCTCGTCTGCCTTGCAGCATCCAACGGCGCCAAGTTCACCTCGACCACGATTGCGCTGGCTAGGGCCGGCACGGATCAGCTTGAGATCGTCGCCACCGCCGGTCCGTCCGCCGACACCACGCGCAACGTCCGTCTCTCCATCGATCCCGAGCGGCCGGAAGGGCGCGGGATGAGCGGAACGGCGTTCCGCACGCGGCAGCCCTGCATCAGCAACGATTATCTCAACGACGACCGCGTCCGTGTCTTCCATGCCATCGTCCGTGGGGACGGAGCGCGGTCGGGCGCCGCGTTCCCGCTCATCGCGCACGACCAGGCCGTCGGCGTGATGATCTACATGTCGACCGAACCGGCCACCTTCACGCCCGAGTTCGTCGAGCTGTTGCAGCGCCTTGCGGAAAACGTCTCCTTCGCCATGGAGAATTTTGACCGCGCCGACGCGAAGAAGGATGCCGACGAGCGGATCGAGTACCTCGCATCGCATGACAGCCTGACCGACCTGCCGAACCGCGAGACCTTCAACGGGCTGTTGCGTGACGCGATCGATGCGGCGCAGCGCCGCGATCACCGCTTCGCGGTGCTCTTCATCGATCTCGACCGCTTCAAGGTCATCAACGATTCCCTGGGTCACGAGGCCGGCGACCTGCTCCTGCTCGAAGTGGCGAACCGCTTGCGTGGTGCGCTGCGGACCAGTGACGTGGTGGCGCGGCTCGGCGGCGATGAGTTCGTCGTGATTCTCGACCAGTGCGGGGAGATCGACGCCGTTCAGCGCATCGCGACCGAGCTGCTCGCCGTGCTTGCCGAGCCCATGGAACTGGCGGGTCACGAGTGCCACACCACGGCCTCGATCGGCATCGCCATGTATCCGGCGAACGGCTCCGACGCGCAGACGCTGACCAAGAATGCCGACATGGCGATGTATCTCGCCAAGGAGGACGGCAAGAACGGCTATCGATTCTTCTCCAATGAAGTGAAGACGCAGTCGATCGAGCGGCTGTCGCTCGAGAGTGCGCTGCGGCGCGCGCTTGAGCGCGAGCAGTTCTCGCTGAATTACCAGCCCAAGGTGGACATGGAGACGGGTCAGATCACGGGCGTCGAAGCGCTGCTGCGCTGGACCCATCCGGATCTCGGCAGCATCTCGCCCGCCCAGTTCATTCCGCTTGCGGAGGAAACCGGGCTGATCGTGCCGATCGGCCGCTGGGTGCTGAATGAGGCCTGCGCGCAGGCCATGGCCTGGCAGCGCCGCGGCCTGCTGCCGCTGTCGATGGCCGTCAACCTGTCGCCGCGGCAGTTCGCGGACGAGCATCTGTTGCAGGACGTCGATGAGGCGCTGGCCGCCTCCGGGATGTCGCCGGTGCTGCTCCAGCTGGAGGTCACCGAGAGCATGATGATGCGCAATGTCGGGCGCGCGCTCAAGGTGCTCGACTCCATCCAGAGCCGCGGCATCCGTCTTGCCATTGACGATTTCGGCACCGGCTATTCGTCGATGTCGCTGATGAAGCACTTTCCGATCGACACGATCAAGATCGACCGCTCCTTCGTGCGCGACCTGCCGCAGGATTCGGAGGACCAGGCGATCGCGCAGGCGATCATCAGCATGGGTAAGGCACTTGGCATGACCGTCGTCGCCGAAGGCGTCGAGAATGCCGAGCAGGAGGCGTTCCTGCGGACCCATGGCTGCGACGAGATGCAGGGCTTCCTCGTCTCCAAGCCGCTGCCGGCCCGGCAGATGGCCGAGCTGCTCCGGCCGATGGTGCTGCCGATCGCGCCTCCGCTCCAGCCGGAGTCTGCCGACGAAGGCGCAGCGTCACGGCTGAAACGCGCTGTCGTCTGACGGCTGCGGGTGCAGCTCACGAGACTCTGCAGCCTCGCTCTCCGCCTTGCGCGGAAAGTCGTCCGGCCACGGTAGCGAGGTCTGTTCCTCGAACAGCGCAAGAAGCAGGGACGCCCCGCCTGCAAAGGTCGATCCGTCGTCGAGGCCGAGCGTGCGCGACCACGCCCTTGGCATCGGCTGGTGCGCGTCGCGTACTGCGATCGCAGGTCCCCACCACCAGGCCGGTGCCGGCGACCGTTCGTTGTCGGGCACGGCGAGCCAGCGGGCGAACTCGTTCACCACGCGCTCGAATTGCAGGCTTGCGGCCTGGTGCATTCGCTCCGTGCTCCTTGTCGCGCCTGAAAGCAGGCCGATGCGCGCACTCGGTCGTGATCTCGAAGCTCTGAAGAACGGCGCGTCGCGCAGCCACGTATGCCGCTCCATCGGCGGCCATACCACCATCACCCGGTGGCCGGACAAGCGGCGACGCGGGTTTCTATCGTCTCTTCGTTCTCTTTAGCGGCTTAACGTCTCCGCCGGCAAGGTCCAATGCGGTTGCCTAACGCGATCTGAACGGATGCGCCTTCTGGTGCCAGGCCCAGGCGGTCCGGATGATCGTCGGCAGGTTGGAGTGGCGCGGCACGAAGTTCAGCACCTTTCTCGCGGCGGAGGGATCTGCGACCAAATAGGTGGGATCGCCCGCGCGTCGGGGCTTGACGGTGTGCGGCACCTCGCGCCCGGTCTCCTGCCTGATGGCGTTGAGGATCTCGCGTACCGAAAAGCCGGAACCGGTTCCGAGATTGAAGCTGCCGCCGGCATGTCCTTGCTCCAGAAGCTTCAGCGCCGCGACATGTGCCGCCGCGAGGTCGGTGACGTGGATGTAGTCGCGGATCGCGGTGCCGTCGGGCGTGTCGTAGTCGTCGCCGAACACGGCGAAGTCGACATGCCCCTGAAGCGCCATCATCGCCCGCGGAATGAGGTGGGTTTCATTGTCGCGCAATTCGCCGATGCCGCCGCCCGGATCGGCGCCGCTGGCATTGAAATAGCGCAGGCAGAACGCGCCGAAGCCATAAGCCGTGCGGTAGTCGGCGAGCATGCGCTCGATCATCAGCTTCGATGCGCCGTACGGATTGATCGGAGTGCAGGGGAAGTCCTCCGGCAGTTCCTTGGAATCGGCATTGCCGTAGACGGCGCCGGTCGAGGAGAACACGATGCGATGGCAACCGGCGTTGCGCATCGCCTGCAACAGCGCGAGTGTGCCCTGGACGTTGTTGATGTAGTATTTCTGCGGGTCAGTCATGGACTCCCCAACGAGACTCGCCGCCGCGAAATGCATGACCGCCGTGATCCTGTGGTCGGCGAAGGCGCGCGCCAGCATCGCGCCGTCGAGCAGGTCGCCCGCCACAAGCGGGCCGTCTACGAAGCTGCGATGACCTGTCGAAAGATTGTCGTAAACGACGGGCTGATAGCCGGCGGCGGTCAATGCGCGGCACGCATGCGAGCCAATGTAGCCTGCGCCCCCGGTGACGAGGACGGTCGGTCGGTCGGTCATGTCGTCTTCTGCTCTTCTCTTAGCGGAGGGGGCGGTTGCGGCTGAAGAGAAGATAGAGCGCGCGGGGGTTGGTGGTCAAATAGCGCCAGAACAGGCGGCGCGGCTCGAGCAAGGTGCGCCAGGCCCATTCGAGTCCGATCTTCTGCATCCATTGCGGCGCGCGGGAACGGCTTCCGGACAAGAAGTTGAACAGACCGCCGGATGTCTTGATGACGCCAACATTGCTCAGGTGCGGCGTGAACTCCTTCACGAATGCCTGCTCGTTGGGCACGCCGAGCGCGACCCACAGATAGTCCGGCGCCAGGGCGTTGATCTCCTCGATCTTCGCACGCAACGCTTCGCCTCGCAGATAGCCGTGGCTGCGCCCGACGATCTTGAGGCGCGGATACATTTTCTGGACGTTCTCGACCGCCGCGGCGTTCTCGGCCTCGCTTGCACCGAACATATAGAATGTGCGGCCGACCGCTTCTGCCTTGCGCGCGACGACGTGGAACAGGTCCGTGGTCGCAACGCGCTCCGGCAGCGGGAACCAGGATTGCAGCTTCGAGGCCGCGACCAGTGGCTGACCGTCGGCGTTGATCAGGTCGGCGGCGCGGAACAGGTACTCGGTCTGCGGCTCGGTCGAACAGCGCGCCAGCACCTCCCCGTTGGCTGAGGTCAGGAACAGCGGACGGCCGATGCGATTTTCAGGGTCGGTGGCCTCGATCATGAAATCGGCGGTGGCTTCCAGGTCGAGCGCTGCCATGCGAAGCCCGCCGAGGGTGATCCTCGGCACGTCGGCAGTTGCTGCCCGTCCGTCGAGGTTGACGCGGCGCTCAAGCATATTGTTTGCCTCGCTGGCGCGTTTGGATTTCAGGGGCGAGCTCGTCCAGCACGACCCCAACGAGCTTGCGCTCGGCGGGACCGAGCGCGGCGAGGATCTCCTCGAGGCTGTCGTTGATGTCGAGATCGGTCGGCAGCACGGCCACCAGCGAGTCCGTGTCGTCGAGGAGCTTGCGGCCGCCGGCCGACAGCGGCATCGCCGGGCCGTCGAGGATCACGAGATCATACCCGGCCGCAGAGCGAGCCTGCGCGATCGCCTTGCGGATCGCCGCAGCCGCCTTTCCGGCGTCGGCTTCCGCGGCCGGCAGCACCGAGACACCGTTGACCGTTTTGATCTCGCGTGCGGCCTTGCTGCCGATCGAGAGCCAGCCGAGCTTGCTCGGTTCGGTCCTGCCCAAACGGATCACCTTGTTCGAGAGGGATCGGGCCTGATGGTCGGCATCGATCATCAGCACGCGGGCACCGTCGCGAGCGGCTGCCAGGGCGAAATTCAGTGCGATCACGCTCCGCCCGCTGCTCTCGCCGGGACTGACGAGCGCGATCACCGGCATCGCCTTGCCGCCGGCGCGCCGGGACGCAGCTTCGCGCATGTCCCGCCAGGCGTTGAGCAGCGCGGTCAGGGCAAAGCCGGGACGGAGCGTCGGCCAACCCAAGCGCGTGAGATCGACGGACTGGCCCGTTGCGAGTATTGCGCCGAGCGTGTGGATGACGTCGGCCTCCTGGAAGCGTGCGATCAGCGGTTTTTCGATCACGGGCCTCTCGACCATCGAAGGCTGCAGCGGAGGCGCGGCGAGTTCCGGCGGAGCCTGCGCAACTTCCGGGGCGCGCGAACTCGGCTGCGGCTGGGTGAGCTCGGCGGTCCGTGGAGGCTCTGCAGCCGTCGGGGGCTGCGGGGCGGGCGTGCGCTCGCGGCGGGCCGGTGAGGGCGCCGGTGTGGTGGCGCCGACGAGCAGGAGCTCGGCTGCAACGAACCAGCCTGACGCTGCGATCGCGCCGAAGATGAAGCCGATCATGGCGAACAAGCTCATTGCCGGCGGGAACGAGCGCCGCTGCGGCACCGTCGCCTCGCCGATGACGCGGGCTGCCGAAGTGTTCAGGCTCTCCTGCTCCTCCGTCTCGCGGGAGCGCTTGAGAAAGGATTGATAGACGTCGCGGCTGGCATCGACCTCGCGTTCGAGCTCGCGCAGGCGCACGGCGGCCTGGCTGAGCTGGACGCTCTGCCGCTTCTGCGCTTCCAGCGCCCGATTGAGCGAGGCTTCGAAATCGCGGGCGCGCGTCAGATCGTTCTTGGCGGCCTGGGTGAAGCGGTCGATCTCTTCGTTGATGGTGCGCTTGAGGTCTTCGACCTGCTTCTCGGTCTGGCGCAGCGCCGGATGGCGCGGCCCGAGCTCGCTGGCCTGCTCCGCATATTTCTTGCGGGCATCGGCATATTGCGCGCGCAGATTCGCTATCGTCGGCGATTGCAGCGCCTCCGGGATCGCACCTGCATCGGCGGCCGTGCGCCGGCTCGCCTCGATCTGGTCGAGCCGTGCTTGCGCATCCATGGTTGCCGCACGGGCCGCGGAGAGCCGCTGGTTGCTGGCGGAGAGCTGCTGATCGCTGATCAGCGCATCCTGGGTGCCGACGAAATTGTTCTGGGCCTTGTAGGTGGCGAGCGCAGTCTCTGCGTTGCGCAGCCGGTCGCGCAGCTCCTTCAGGCGGCTGGAGAGATCGTTGGTGGCGCGCCGTGCGGCCGAAGCCTGCGAGTTGCGGGATTCCGCGAGGTAGGCGCTGGTCAGCGTGTTGGCGAGCATCGCCGCTTTGGCGGGGTCCGTCGACCAGACCTCGACATCGACGATGAAGCTCTTCTCGGTCTTGCGGACCGTGATGTGCTTGTTCAACGCGTCGAGTGCGGCGAGCTGCACCTCCTTCTTCTGCGCGGCGGAAGGTGCGCGAGGGTGCAGGCCGATCAGGCCGAGCAGCGACGACGTCAGGCTCGTGCCCTCGCCGCCGCCGAATTCCGGATCCTTCTCGAGGCCGGCCTGCTGGATCACCTGGAGCAACACGCTGTTGGAGGTGATCAGGCGGGCCTGGCTCTCCACCACCATGGACATGCCGGAGACGTCCTGGGCGCGAGGCGTAAGCTCGCGATCGACCAGCTGAAGCTCGCGCGGATCGACATAGAGCTGGGCGGTGGCAGTGTAGCGGGGCGTTATGCTCTTGCCGATGGTGACTGCAATTGTCGCTCCGAGCAGGGCGGCCGCTGTGATCGCCACCTTTCGCCGCCACAGCAGATTGGCAAGCTCCAGCACGTTGAAGCCGGCCTGAGGCTTCCGCTGCGTGGCCTCCGGTGCGGCCCGATCGATCGGCTGGCTATAGTCAAGCATGATCCCCAGCTTTCATTCCAATTGCCGCGGGCTGAGGGGTTACTCTTCGCTTTACGCCACGCACCCGGGATATGGGTGCCCAATCAACGCAACAGGGAAAATTAACCATACTCATCCGGGGACTATTCACCGAAATGGCAAACAAAGCGTTTAAGCGCATGCCGCTGTTCGAAGCGTCGCCGAGACGCCGAGTTCCCCGGGAGATTAACGGTTCGTTGCTGCCCGCAGCGTGCCCGCGAAGCGTCGCGGGTCGGGCGATCGGCCGCGCGTGCATCGCTTTCAGCTCTTCCGCAGGATGACGTGATAGTCACCGCGTCGGACGTCGGTGCCGCTCGGGAGCACGGCGTTCAGCACCGCGGCGCCGGCGTCGACGAGGGCCGCGAACAGCGGCTTGCGCCGGCGCATCTCGGGATAGCGCGGGCTTTCGACCTCGCGGCGATAGATCATCTCCAGGCCGTTGGCGGCCGCGAATGCTTCGAGCCGGGGCAGCGTCACCAGCGGATGAAAGAACGTCGGGAACGGCGGCTCGCCGGGCAGGCCGGCATCCTTGATGCCGCGGATGTGCCGGTAGAACCAGACGTGAAACCAGTGCGGCGAATATTTGGTGACGACACCGGAAAGCGAACGCGGATTGGGCGCGCCGATCAGGATCATCCCGCCGCGCTTGAGCGCGTCGCGGAAGTTCAGGAGCGCCGTGTCGACGTTCGGCAGATGCTCGATCACGTTGTAGCAGATCACGAGATCGAAGGTCTCGCGCCCGAAGCGGTAGGTCTGGATGTCGCCCAGGATCGCCTCGTCGGCGTAGGTGTTGTTGCGGACCTGATCCTCGTCGATGTCCACGACGGTGACTTTGCTGCGGTTCAGCAATTCGGGGGGCAGAACGCTGCACGAGCCGCCGCCCGCTTCATAGATGGCGAGCCGGTCACGCGGCAGCTCGCGGCGCAGAACGTCATGGACAGCGAGCAGGCTGTCGCGGGCTTCGCCGGGGACCAGATCGTGCAACGCCTGGGTGGGTGGAGCCGCGGCGGGGACGTTGATGGCCGTGGCCGTCGCAAAATCGATCGTCGCTGGCTTGTTCATGATTTTCTGACCGCGCTTGTTCTATTCAAATTACAGGAAAAAACTCGACCGCCCGAAGAGCAAATCCGATGCCGCGCCGCCTCACTGCTCGCAGTGCTTACAACCGGGTTAATGCGCATGGCCGTTAACTACGGCATTGTCCATGTTGGGTGTCGTCGGCGCGCTGGACCGTGAATTGCACTAGCACGCGTGCAGCGTTCTGCGGCAGAAACGCGCGAAACCGGTTAAGTGCATGGTGTTGCGCGGAGATGGCTCAGTTCGCCGGCGTGTGCTGTTCATTTTTGGAACGAATCCGTTCTGCGGCGATGTGCCGTTGCGGGACGTACCGGCTTGCGCGCTCGAAGCAGGGCTTTCTCAACATATCTCGGACATCTAGAACGTCATGACATTGATCCCGACAGACCTGTCCGCCGCGCGCCTCTCGGATGCCGTGTGCGATTCCAACCGGGAAATCGCGGCGAGCTCCCGCATCATTGATCTGTCGGTCGGCATCGTCGTTTGCATCCCGTGCTTCCGCCGCCCGCAGCACCTGCGGCTGACGCTGGAATCGCTTGCGAACCAGCGTACGCCGCGTTCCTTTGCCGTTGTCATGGTCGAGAACGACGCCGCGCGGCGCGAGAGCGCGCCGGTCGCCGAAGAGTTTCTGGCTGACGGCAGGCTCCAGGGCGTCTGCCTCGTCGAGAAGCGGCAGGGCAATTGTCACGCGATCAACGCAGCGTTCGAAACGGCGCAGACGCTGTTTCCCGCCGCGACCCGCTTCCTGATGATCGATGACGACGAGATTGCTTCGCCCGACTGGCTCGAGCTGATGGTCCGCACCGCGGAGGCGACCGGCGCCGATGTGGTCGGCGGGCCGGTGTTGCCGGTCTTCGACGACGACAGCAAGCCCTGGCTTGCGCGCCATCCCGCCTTCTGTCCGACCTACGACTACAGCGGCGCGGTGCCGCTGATCTATGGTTGCGGCAATTGCCTGATCACGCGTGCCGCCTTCGAGCGGTTCGACCGTCCCGCGTTCGATCTTCGCTTCAATTTCCTCGGCGGCGGCGATTGCGATTTCTTCGTGCGGTGCCGTGATGCCGGCCTGCTGTTCCACTGGACGGCGGAGGCGGTCATCACCGAGACGGTGCCGCGGAACCGCACCAGTCTGGGCTGGATCGCAAAGCGCGGCCTGCGCATCGGCGCGATCAATTATCGCGTGCAGTACAAGGCTGCCCGAAGCAGGGCGGCGCGGGCCAGGGTGTTTGTGCAGATGCTCGGACGGGTGCCGCTGTCGCTGGCTCGCGCCGCAGCCTTGCTGACGTCGTCGAAAGCCGTCGTTGCGATGCATCCCGTGATGGTTGCGCTTGGCGCCGCCTTGGCGGCCGTCGGCTTGGAGCAGAAGCCTTATGAGGCCTCGAAGATCGTGTCTTGACGCGACGGCGGACTAGATGCCGAAGCGGGCGAGTGCGACGCGGATCGCCGCGCGTGGCAGAGATCTTGGCGACCGACGGCCGATCATCGCGAGATAGGCAAAGGCGTCGCGATATCTGCCGAAGCGGACTGCCTGCATCGCCGAATAGGTGACGAGGTGAATTTCGGCGGCTCGGCGCAATCCGCTCGCCGCGTCCTCGGGAAGTCTCGCCAGGATCAACCCGTCATCGAAAATCCGCGCAACCGCCGGCAAGAAATCCTGCGGGGTTCGCACCGCTGCGTTCATCGTGTTGGCCGTGTGCAGGCGATAATCGAGCAGAAGCTTCGGCACGAATTCGAACTCGCCGATCGACGCGAGGCGGCACCAGCAATGCCAGTCCTCGCAATATCTGAGCGATACGTCGAAACCGCCGATGGCGCGGAAAGCGTCCGCACGGGTGAGAACGATGCCGCCGTTGACGATGAAATTGCCGGCCGCCAGCCGCGACAGCACGTCGCCGGACGGTTTGCGGCGTCCCTTCAGCAACTCGCGCCGGCCGATCTGCCGTCCTTCGGCATCGATCGTGTTGTAGTCGCCGTAGATCAGAACCGCGCGCGGTGCACCGCGCGCTGCCGACAGGAGCGCTGCCACCGCGCCGGGGCGCAGGCGGTCGTCGGCATCGAGGAACAGCAGCCACGCGCCGCTCGCATGCCGGGCGCCGAAATTGCGCGCCGCCGAGACACCGGCCGAGTCGTTGTGGATCAAGCGCAGCCGCGAGTCGCGCACGGCCCGGACGATCGCAACCGTTTCGTCGGTGGAGCCGTCGTCCACGACGATCACCTCGGTCACCTCGCGCTGCGCCAGAGCACTCACGAGGGTTTCGCCGATATAGGCGGCCACGTTCTTGGCGGGAATGACGACCGACACTGATGTGGCCGAGTCGACCTGAAGCGGGAGGCGCGCCGGCGCCGTCGCACGGGGGGCGGCTGGCAGTTCGAGAACGTCTTCGGCGGTGATCAAGCTGCGGCTCGTCTTTAATGATCCGTTAACCAGGACTTGTCCGTCGCGCCGGCAACGCTGGCGACTACAAGTTCGGCTCGATCATACTCGCACTGCGCTCAAAGCGGCGCTGCGAAGGCCGGTGCGTCGCCGGTTTCGTAAAATAGCGTTAAGCCGCTGGCATTAAGCCTGTGGCAAATTCGGACGAGTGCGACGGTCGGTGCCATGCGAGAATGCGCATCAGACTGTCGCGGATGGATCCAGTGCCCGCAAAGACCTTCGAACACGACCCCGACGCGATGACCCTGAACCTCTTCTATGAGGACAAGGACGATCGCTGGTTTCCCGGCGACCGGCATCTGCGGCGCATGGCGCGGCGGTTGCTGCTGGGCGAGCCGCGCATGAGCGGCCAGCTTCGCGTGTTCCTCAACCTCTGTGCCGGGCTCGACCGGCTCGGCATTCGCTACCGCGTCAACGATTACGGTCATGTCGCCCGGCATCCCGAGGAACTCGCCTGTATCATCGGCCGTACCTTCCTGCTCGACAAGTTCGCGTGGAAGAACCCGATCCTGCTCGGCGTTGCCGCCCACAATCATCCGCTGGACGACCCCGATCTGTTCAGGCGTCTGCCCGTGAAGAAGGTGGTGGTGCCCGGCCGCTGGTACGTCGACATGTACCGGCCGTATTGGCCCGAGACGGAGGCTTGGCCGGTCGGCATCGACACGGATTTCTGGGCGCCGTCGGAGTCATCGCAGAAGACGATCGATGTCCTGATCTACGACAAGGTCTATTGGGACCGTGAGCGCTACGTGCCGGCGTTGATCGAGCCCCTTCGCGCCCGGCTGCTGAAGGAGGGGCGCTCGTTCACGGAGCTGCGCTATGGCAGCTACAAGGAGGCAGATTATCAGGCCGCGCTGGCGCGTTCGCGCGCGATGATCTTTCTGTGCCAGAGCGAGAGCCAGGGCATCGCCTACCAGCAGGCCTTGTCCTGCGGCGTGCCGGTGTTTGCCTGGGATCCGGGCGGGCCTTGGCGCGACCCCGATTACTATCCGCATCGTGTGAGGTTTGAGCCGGTGTCGTCGGTGCCATACTGGGACGAACGCTGCGGTGCAAAGTTCACGGACATCACGGGCTTCGAGGCGGGTTGGGACAATTTCTGGGCCGGGTGCGCTGCCGGCACCTTCAATCCGCGCGGCTACATCCTGGACAACCTGACCCTGGAGCAACGCGCGCTCCAATACTACGAGATCGCGTGCGGCATCATGCGGCGGCCCGCGGTGGCGAAGGCCTCGGGCGGCGCCGTCGACGGGTGCTCGGCAGGGGTGAGCCAGGGCCTGGAGCTTCTCCGGCATCACCAAATGTCCTGAGCCATGGACCGCAGCGCCGCCGACATGACTGCCGCCCAGACTCGATCATCCGGCCATATGCTGCGTGAGGCGCTTGCAGGGCTCGATGCCGTGCAGACCGCGCGCTGCCTTGTCGCCGCCGCAGCTCTGCTGCTGGTGCTGGTGACGCTCGATCCGTTTCCGGACCTGCGCAATCCAGACGTCACCACCATCGTCGGCGGACGAATGGCTCTGACCTATGTCTCCTGGGGCCTCCTGGCCGGGGTCGCGGTCCTGCTTGTCGCCGCCACCGACGCGCCCGCGCTGAAGACCCTGGCGACACCGCTTCATCTCTGCCTCCTGGGCTGGCTGGTGATCAACATCGTCTTCTCCGAGAGCCGCGGCGTCTCGATGCAGCGGTTCGTGCTCGCGGCCAGCGTGACGTCGATCGCCGTCCTGTTGCCATTGCTGCCGCCGACGCAGCGCAGTTTCAATCTTTGTCTGGGTGCTACAGCGTTGGTGCTGCTCGCGCTCTGCTATCTCGGCGTCCTCCTCGCGCCGCAATATTCGATGCATACCGCGCTCGACGTCACCGAGCCGCAGCTTGCCGGCGACTGGCGGGGCAGTTTTGGCCACAAGAACGTCGCCTCGCCCGTGATGACCATCCTGGTCTATGTCGGCATCTATTTGTCCGCCGTGGGCTCATTCGTGATGGGACCGGCGATCGCCGCTCTGGCCGGCATCTTCCTGATCTTCACCGGCGGAAAGACGTCGTCGGTGCTGTGCCTTGCGATCTACGTTCTCGCCTCGCTGGTCTATGTCACGCCAGGCCTTTGGATGAAGCGGATCATCTGCTTCGTGCCTCTGATCTCGATGAACCTGTTGACCGTCGGCAGCGCCCTCAGCCCGGCGCTCGCGGCGATGACGCGGCTGCTTCCGCTCGATCCCACCTTCACCGGCCGCTCCGCGATCTGGGAGTTCGCTCTGGCAGCCGTCGCCGAGAAGCCGATCATCGGTCACGGCTATGCGGCATTCTGGGACGACGTGACTTCGCGGCAGACCGCTCAGGGTGCAGAATGGGCAACGTCCGCAGCGCACAGCCACAACAGCTACCTCGACCTCGCGGTCACGATTGGTCTGCCCGGGCTGATGCTCGTGATCCTGGTCTTCGTGCTCGCCCCGCTCGGCAACTTCCAGACGGCCCAGGCGCACAGCCGCAGTGGTGCGCTGGCCAAGTTGTTCCTGACCGTGTGGTTGTTCGGCCTGTACTATGGGGCTACCGAGACCTTCCTGCTCGACCGGCAGAATCCCGTCTGGTTCATGTTCGCTCTTGCTGTCGCTGGCCTGCACTTTCTGGCGAGGTTCCAATGTGTCGAGCAGGCGGAACTGGAGCGCTGAGACACGGTTGGTGGCACACGCTTAACGATATGCAGCGACGCTGCTTGTGGTCTGCCACGAAACATAATCTATGCGGACACACTCAGCAGTCGCATGTCGCGTGGATGGCGTTCCCTAGTATCGAGCAGTCAGAAGGCCGGATCTCCAGCGCGTCCGGGCTCGCGGTCGATTTCATGCGTGACTGGCGGCAGGCCGCTTCGCGCCTGAACGCCGGGCACCGCACCGCGTTCCAGCATGGCGACTGGCTCGGTGCGTGGTACGAAGCGTTCCAGGATGTAGCCCCGCTGATCGCGGTGATCTCCGATGTCGCCACCGGCAAGGACATCGCGATCCTGCCGATGATCAGCCATGTCAGGCGCGGCATTCGCATTGTCGAATTCGCAGACCTCGGCGTCTCCGACAACAACGCACCGATCCTGGCGTGCGATGCCGCCTTGGATGCAGGGGCGACGGATGCGATCAACGCGGCGCTGATCGATGCGTTGCGCGCGCTGCCTGACCGTCTCGATCTGCTCCGCATGAGGAAGATGCCGGCCTGGATCGAGGGCGAGCCGAACCCGTTCGTGGCGCTCGGCCGGCTCGGATCCTCCTCGCTCAACGGCAATCTCGTGCTGATGGGCGACGACTACGGCGCCTACCAGGCCTCGATCAAGCGCATGCAGATGCCGCGTTGCTGGCGCGTCTTCAGCCGGCACGAGGGCGCGCGGTTCGAGATCGCCACGGATGTCGCGCGCGCGCATGAATTGCTGGACGTAATGGATGGGCAGCAGCAGGCGCGCATGCAGAAGCTCGGCTCGCGCTTCGTCCTCAACGACGAGTCCCATGCGCGGTTCTATCGCGAGGTGGCGCGCCGGGGCCTTGCGGAAGGCTATGCCGTCGTCTCGGCGCTGGTCTGCGACGCAGGTGTCATCGGCACATCGTTCGGCGTCAGGCAAGGCGCGACCTATTATCTGCTGCGCATCAGTCACGCCGGCGATCCCTGGTCGAGCTGCTCGCCCGGCCTGCTCGTCATCGAGCGCACCATGGCGGCGCTGCATGCAAGGGGCGTTCGTCGCTTCGATCTCAGCATCGGCAACCAGGACTACAAGCGACGCTTCGGTGCCGAACGGGTGCCGCTGACCGATGTCAGCGTCGCGCTGTCCTGGCGCGGTCTGCCCTACGCATGGCGCGATTATGCCGCGCAAGGCCTGCGCCGTCATCCCAGGCTTGCCGCCCTCGCGGCGCGGGCGATGGGCAAGGGAAAGCGCTGAAGCGGCATTCCCGAACGGGAATGCCGCGATCGTCAGCCGTGCAGCTCAGCCGTGCAGCCTCACCCATGCAGCTTCTTGGCCGTCTCCGCGATCTGGCGGCCCTGATAGCGTGCGCCGGCCAGCTCGTTGGCGCTGGGCTGGCGGCTGCCGTCGCCGCCGGTGATCGTGGTGGCGCCGTAGGGCGCGCCGCCCGTGACCTCGTCGAGCTTCATCTGGCCGGCGAAGCCGTAGTTCATGCCGACGACGACCATACCGAAATGCAGGAGGTTGGTGATGATCGAGAACAGCGTGGTCTCCTGGCCGCCGTGCTGCGTGGCGGTCGAGGTGAAGGCGCCGCCGACCTTGCCGTGCAGCGCGCCCTTGGCCCAGAGCCCGCCCGCCTGATCGAGGAAGTTCGCCATTTGCGAGGCCATGCGGCCGAAGCGGGTGCCGGTGCCGACGATGATCGCGTCGTAGTTGGCGAGGTCCTCGATCTTGGCGATCGGCGCGGCCTGGTCGAGCTTGTAGTGGGACGCTTTGGCGACGTCGGCCGGCACCAGTTCGGGTACGCGCTTGATGTCGACAATGGCGCCGGCCTCCCGCGCGCCCTCGGCGACGGCGTTGGCCATCGCTTCGATGTGGCCGTAGGCAGAGTAATAGAGGACGAGTACTTTGGTCATGCTGGTCTCCGTTGGGGTGACGATGCGAGTTGCTGTATGTTGGCGTCATTGCCGGGCTTGATCCGGCAATCCATCAAGTTTGGAAAAGCTCCTTGCGAAAGGGTTGGATGCCCGGCTCGAGGCTGGGCATGACGGGTTGGGGTGCAGGTAGTGCTTACGCCGCGTCGACGAGCACGAGCTCGGAATCTTCCAGGGCCGTGATCTTCAGCCTGGCTTCGTCGCGGATCGCGGCGCCGTCGCGGGCATTGACGCGCACACCGTTGATCTCGACCGCGCCCAGCGCCGGAACCAGATAGAGATGCCGCGAGGTCTGCGGCTCGTACTCCGCGCTTTCGCCTGCCCTCAGCGTGGTCGCGAGCACGCGAGCGTCTGCGCGGATCGGCAGCGCGTCGGTATCGTCCGCAAAGCCGCTGGCGATGGTGACGAGCTTGCCGGAGCGATCCGCCTTCGGAAACGGCTTCGAGCCCCAGGTCGGCTGTCCCCCGCGCTCGGTCGGCTCGATCCAGATCTGGAAGATCCGTGTCCTGGTCGGCTCGAGATTGTACTCGGAGTGACGGATGCCGCTGCCGGCGCTCATCACCTGCACGTCGCCGGCTTCAGTCCGGCCCTCGTTGCCGAGGCTGTCCTGATGCGTGATCGCGCCCTCGCGCACATAGGTGATGATCTCCATGTTGGCGTGGGGATGAGCGGGAAAGCCGGTGTTCGGCGCGATCTCGTCGTCATTCCAAACCCGCAGTGCCCCGTGGCCCATATTGTTCGGGTCGTAGTGGCTCGCGAAGGAGAAATGATGCTTGGCCTTGAGCCAGCCGTGGTCGGCGCCGCCGAGCTTTGCGAAAGGTCTGAGTTCGATCATCTGCGTGGGTCCTCGGTGAACGAATGAGCAGTTCGACTGCGATTGACCCCTTGGATAAGCTCTCGCTCATGGTGTAGAAATAGAAACTATTGAAACGTATTGTTTCCAAAAATATCCAGACTGGATCTGCCCATGGCCAAACTCCCGGATTTCGAGGCGCTCGCGATTTTCGCCAAGGTCGTGGAATTGCGTTCCTTTGCGGGTGCTGCGAGCGAGCTCGCGACGTCCAAGGCGACGGTATCCAAGGCGGTGACCCGGTTGGAGGAGCGGCTCGGCGCTCGTCTGTTCAACCGCACCTCGCGCCGGCTCGCGCTGACTGATGCCGGCCACAAGCTGGCCGAACGCGCGACGCGCCTGTTGGCCGACGGCGAGGCTGCCGAGAACGAGGCGCTCGCGCAATCGATCGCACCACGCGGCCTGGTGCGGCTCGCGGTGCCGATGACGTTCGGCATCAAGGCCGTGGCGCCGCTGCTACCGGAGTTCTTTGCGACCTATCCGGAAGTCTCGGTCGATCTGCATCTGAGCGATGCGACCGTCGATCTGATCGGGGAGGGCTTTGACATGGCGGTGCGGATCGCGCGGCTGCCGGACTCCTCGCTGATCGCGCGGCGGCTCTTCACCATGCCCCGCTACACCGTCGCCGCGCCGTCCTATCTCAAGCGCCACGGACGGCCGACGCATCCGATGCATCTCGCCGAGCACAAGTGCTTCAGCTATGCCTATCTGTCGACGCCCAATGTCTGGCACTACACCAATTCGGCCGGTGAGCAGGCCAGCGTGCGTCCGGGTGGCCAGCTTCGCGTCAACAATGGCGAAGCCGTGATGCCGGCGCTCATCGCGGGGCTCGGCATCGCCGAGCTGCCTGAATTCATCGTCGGCGAGGCCATTTCCTCCGGCGAGGTCGAAGTCATCCTGAAGGACTGGAAGCAGGCCGAAGGCGCCGTGCACCTGGTGACGCCCCCCGGCGGCCCGCGTCCCGCTCGCGTCGAGGCGTTCGGCGATTTCCTCGCGGCGAATCTGCCGGGCATGTGCAAGCGGCGGACGCGCGGAAAGGCGAAGACGGCATAGAGTGGGCCGCTTCCGCGGGCGCCCGCAATGAGGTGTTGGGCTAAGCCACTTTCTCGCCGTCGATCGCGACAATGCGCAGGCTCGGCTTCAGCGTCTGCTCCAGTTGCGACTTCAGCTCGTGAACGCGCGGATCGCTCGAACGCTTCGCGCAAACCGCATATTGATGGACGGACTGCGCCAGCGCGCGCCGCGCCTCCGGCGTTTGCGTCAATTCGGGCTTCGCGAGCCGCAGAATGATCGCGGCAAGGTTGACCAGCATCTCGTCCAAGGCGACGTCAACGGTTGCGAGTTTTCCCATGGCGCACTCCCTGGGAACGGCAACGGTCGCCTCAGCCATGCGTTCCCGGCTCGGCCGAACGTGGTTAACGCCTGGTAAACATCTTGTTCGTGCCGATCGCGCGCGTGGCGGTCGATGCCCGGCAAAAATGCAAGTGAACAGGGCAGATTCAAGATTCGCTGCGAAGGCCGCCAGCGCCGGACTCGGCATCAGCTGCAGCGGCATGAGCGAGCGGCGCCAGCGCGGTTGTGACGAGCAGCCTGTTGTGCAGGATGCCGACAACGCCGGTCCGTGCGTGGGCTGGCCTTTGTAGTCGGCATCGGTGATTCCCTCATTGCACTCGCGCAAGTGCTGGCGAGAATGTGGCGATCGTTTCTTGGCGTCAGGCGAAACGGGCTGTGGTCGAAGGCGCAGGGCGCCGGTTTGCGCCGGAGCTGTTGCGATGAGGCCACGGATGGCCGCGCGGGGAAGCGGCCTGGTGTCGTGACAAATGGACCGAAGCGAAATCCGCATGGCTTTGCGCGCCACCTTCGCCCTCGGGCTTCAACGACGTTCCTGTTTTCCGTCGAACCCCTTCGCCGGCGCTTTGGAGTGACGCCTGCGGACGCGAGATGGCGGCAGACGGAAACGGGCCGCCGCTGACAAACGTCCTGCCCCTCAGGCGATCTGCGTCCGGTTTGCGCCCCAAGGAAGCCGACGCCGGCGAGTTCCGGTTGCCTCTTCACGTTTATTTGTTGAGCCAGAACCTTTGCCCGCTTCATTGATTAGGCAGGCTTCACATGATCGGGAGGGATTGCAGGATGCGAACGGAGCTGGCCTTGCTGGGTGTGGCGCTTGCTATCGGGGGCATCGGAGCGCAGAGCGCTGCGTCCGCGCAGGAATATCGCGGCACGATGGAACAGCAGATGGCCTGCACACCGGACGTGTGGCGGCTGTGCAGCGACCAGATCCCGGACGTGAACCGCATCGTCGCGTGCCTGCAACAGAACACGCCGCAGCTCTCCAGCGGCTGCCGTGGCGTGTTCCAGTCCAACAATCAGGTGCAGCCGCAGCAGCCGACGCCGCGCAATCGCGTCACGCCCCCGCCACGCTACAATGCTGCGCCTCCGCCCACTCAGCCGCAGCCTTACGATGAGGATGAATAACTTCCTCTAGGGTCTATGCTCGCAGACATCGACCCATTCAGCCGCGGTCAGCTCCGCCATCCGCTCCGGCGTGATGCGCACCGCGCTGTGGGTCGAGCCTGCGGCCGGCACCACGACGTCGAACGCCTTCAGGGAGACGTCGCAATAGACCGGCAGCGGCGACTTCAGTCCGAACGGGCAGACGCCGCCGACCTCGTGGCCGGTGATGTCGGCGACCTGCTCCAGCCCCAGCATCTTCGGCTTGCCGCCGAACTGCGCCTTGACCTTCTTGTTGTCCATGCGCGAGGTGCCGCTGGCGACGATCAGGATCACGCGCTCGCCGATGCGCAACGACAGCGTCTTGGCGATGCGGCCGGGCTCGACGCCATAAGCTTCGGCCGCCAGCGCCACCGTCGCGGAGCTGATCGGGGATTCGATGACTGAGATGTCGGGGGCATTCTCGGCGAAAAAGGCGCGAACGGATTCCAGGCTCATTCCAATCTCATGGGCGCGACGACACTTAGGCGATTCTCGGCAGTTCGGAGAGCGAGCGGATCCGATGGTCCGGCGCAAAGCCGAGCTCGTCCATCTGGGTGCGGATCGCCTTGAACATCGTCAGCGGTGCCACGGCTTCGTTCTCGACGCAAGCCAGCGCCATGGCTTCGGGCGTCACCCGATCGATCCAGGCGACGTTCAATCCGAACGATTTTGCTCCGGCGGCGTCCCAGGGATTGGAAGAGACGAACAGGACCTCGTTCGGCGCGGTGCCGAGCACCTCGCCGATCAGCTCATAGGCTTGCGGGCTCGGCTTGAAGATCTTCTTCGCGTCGACGCTGATGGTCGCATCGAGCAGAGCCTCCAGGCCCGAATTGCGCACGAGCGCATCGAGCATGTCCGGGCTGCCGTTGGAGAGGATGGCGAGCTTGCGCGGTCTCAGGGCCGCAAGCGTTGCAGTCGCATCCGGATAGAGATCAAGGTGCAGATATTTCTCGATCACGCGCTCGAACACCTCGCTCTCGTAGACCAAGCCGAGCACACGCAGCGTATAGGCAAGCGAGTCGCGGGTGATGGCAGCAAAGTCCAGATAGCGCCGCATCAGAGAGCGCAGCCAGGTGTATTCGAGCTGCTTGATGCGCCAGACCTGGGTGATGATCTCGCCATAGCCCGGAAACGCATCCTCGGTGATCTCAGCGACCGACTGGATGTCGTAGAGCGTCCCGTAGGCGTCGAAGACGACGGCTTTCAAGCTCATCGGCTGTCCTTCCGTGTGGTTGTCGTTACAAGCTCGGCAGCTTACCAAAGAAAAGCGGAAGCTTGTGACTACAAGTACGGTCGGCGGCTTGTGACCGAAACGGACGTAGGCTGTGACAATGCGAACCACGTTTCACGCAGGTAGGAACGACTCCGCGAGCGAAAGGATTGAGAGGTCGGTCTGTGCCGCGATCTAGACACGGCATCCACCCGGGACGACCCGTCGTCAGACGCGCGTTTGGCGACGGGCCGGTTCTCGTCCCCCCCCCCCCGCAACCCGCGCCGAGCGGGTTCCTGACCTTCAAAAGAACTTTGTGACGATCGAGGACTATGAGAAGGTTGTTGAGGCGTCGGGCTTCGATGACAGCCATTTGCACTGGGCCAGGAACCCTCCCTCCTCTTGAGCGCTTTCGCTAGCGATGCGCTTCTATTTCTCTCAACCCGGGGACCTGCCGGTAGGGGTGGAGTGACTCGGCCCTGAGAGAAGCAGCCAAGAGAGCCCTCCATTTGGCATCTCGATATGGAAGCACATCATATTGGGAGCGCATCATATTGGGAGCGCATCGCTCATTGGATCGGCGCCTCCGGCCGCACGTTGAGCCTTGCGAGCTCACGGCGCTCCGCATCGGACAATTGCCAATCCTCGCATTGAGTGAAGAGCTGTTCGAAAACGTCGTGTAGCTTGCTCCGGGCGACCTTTACCATCTCCGTGTCGTCAAATTCGCGAGAGTTGAGGAAGATCGGCAAGGTAAAACTGGTTTGATCGCGCTCAAATCGAAACGTTAGACCCATATCCTCAACTCGCTCATTCGGCGAGATCATCTCAATGCGTGCGAGTGTTATCTTGAAGTTGCTCATTCATTCAACCTGCGGAAGCATGGGCCGAAAGCAAATCGGGTTTATTGTTCATCAGGCCCCCTTTGAGAATTGGTTGGCGACAAGATCATAAGAGCCCCTGCTGCCGCGCACATAAACCTTTGCGGCTGTGGCGCAGATCACATCACGATTGCGGTCAAATGCATTCAGGAAATCAGCTTCGTGACAGGCACCCGGCTGAAGTCGTTTCAAGGCGTCTTCCTCAATGAAGAATGATGCCTCAATCGCGCTGTCTGATCCCCAGAAATGCACTGCACGTCTCGTCCGGTCATACGAGCGGCTTTGATTTGGAAACTCGATCATACGGCGGTCCAATTCAGGTTAGCAGGCGTCTCGTCGTGCGATGTTCGAAGAAGGTAGCTGCCCGTCTGCCGTCACCACATGCTCTCAAGAGACTGGCTAAGTCGCGCTTGATGCGGTGCAATGGCAATCGGAAATTGATTGATCCGCCGCGATGAGCAGCACTCAGCTACTCAAATACAATCGGCTTGCGACGAAGAAGTTGCTCGGTCGCGAGCTATGAGGTGACCAGAACCTCCACTGACATGCCGGCGAAGGCATGGGTGCTGCCGATGTAGCTGCCGGATACAGGGGCAATCTGGCGGATGTCGCGAGCTACCGCGATGGGAACCAAGTTGAAGCCGCCTAAGCTGCGGTTTGTTGGGTCAAAGGTGATCCAGCCCGCTCCCGGTACGAAGATCTCGGCCCACGCATGCGTTGACCCTGCTCCGCCGGAGCCCGCACTTTGCTGGCTCGGGCTGTACAGATAGCCGGAAACGATCCTCGCTCCGAAACCCAGTACGCGGGCCGCTTCGGTGAACAACACCGCCAGATCCCGGCATGAACCCCAGCCACGGCTCAAGGTCTCCAGCGGCGTTTGGGTGCCTTCCTCGTCACGGCTCTGATATCGGACAGCTTCCGAAGTCCCAACGCTTAGGTCCTTGAGCAGCGCCAATGTGTCGGTCTGGCTTCCGCGAACAAACATTCGTGCCCAGTTTCGCAACGTTCCTTCGGGGTCCGCGAACTGCGGACTGGCCAAGGCGCCAAGATCGGCCCAATCATGATCGGAATAGAAGAAGGGGTAGGATGTTGCAGAGACGGCGATGTCGAAAATCGGCCACTCGACCGAAGCGAGCTGAAGCTTGGCAACGCTGGAGATCACCAGAGTGCTCGCCTTCGTGGCAAACGTTGCCGTCGTGACTGTATTCCCGAACACATCGCTGGCCCAGCTCAGGACCGCATCGGGCGACGCCGAGATCCGGCTGGACAGCAGCCGAACATCTCGGCTTTCGCGCGGGCGAAGCATAAGGCGATGAGGAAGAAGGCCTACCGGCTCCTCGAAGCGATAGGTCGTCGTATGCTGAATGTCCAGGGTGATCAACGGCAACTCCCGCCGGCAGCCGCGCTGGCTCCAAGTCGGCCTACTCCGAAGATGGCGAACCGCCGGGAACGACGCTGATAGCTGCTATATATGGCTGCGAGGAAGAAGCGCCAGAGAGCCGGCTTCAACTAGTCGGCGCTGGTTCCGAGCGCTCGACTGCTTTCAGTCACGTCTGCCTTGACCGAGGAACGAAGCGGCGGCCTGTCCGTTCATTTCACCTGCAACATTTCTCAATGCCTGAGGCATCGTGCAGACCCGGAGAGGTGGTGCCAATGACTGTCCCGCATGTTCGTTTTCCAAGACTCCTGTCCAAGTGTCTCGTCGCATTCCAGCGTCACCCTGCTCTTGCCACCGTTGCTGGCGCGGCCACTCTCATGGCGGGCGCTGCGCTCATCAACCGGAAGCTTGCGAAGAAGGCGCAACGCGACAATCCTCCACAAGGGCGATTCATCGAGGTCAACGGCGTCCGGCTGCACTATGTTGAACGCGGCAATGGTCGGCCTCTCGTTCTCTTCCACGGGAACGGCAGCATGATTCAGGATTTCCAATCGAGTGGCTTGATTGATCGCGCGGCTGAAACCTACCGGGTGATCGTGTTCGACCGGCCTGGCTTCGGACATAGCCTCCGACCCCGCAACGTCGTTTGGACCCCGGAAGCGCAAGCGGATCTGTTCAAGGTTGCACTTGATCAGTTGAATGTCGACCGCGCGATCGTGCTCGGGCATTCGTGGGGAGCGTCTGTCGCGGTAGCGCTCGCGATCCGGCACCCGTCTTCGGTCGAAGCCTTGGTGCTTGCGTCGGGCTACTATTTCCCCACCGCTCGGAGCGATTCAGCGACCTCCCTGTTGCCTGCGACGCCGGGACTAGGGGACATCATCAGCTACACCGCCTCGCCGCTCCTCGGTCGCTTGATGTGGCCTGCGATGTTGAAGAAGCTGTTCGGCCCGCAGTCGGCTCCTGGGAAGTTTGCCGGTTTTCCCAGAGACATGGCACTGCGACCGGGGCAGATGCGTGCCGGCGCCGCAGAAGCAGCTTTGATGGTCCCCGGTGCGTTCTCGGCTGAAAAGACCTACAGCGAACTTGGGATGCCTACGATCATCATTGCGGGTGAAGGGGATCGCTTGATTGACATCAATGAGCAATCGGTCAGGCTTCATGGAGAGGTCAAGCAAAGTAAACTGCACCGCATCGCCGGAGTGGGTCATATGATTCACCAGTCTGCAATGCCTGACGTCATGGCGGCCATCGACGAAGCTGCTGCACAGACGGTGCATTAGGCAGATTGGATTCGCGCTCGCGCAGGTCCCTGGCATTGTTCTCGATCTCGGCCAGCGCACGGCGAAGATCTGTTGCCTACTGCGCCGCCTTGCAGCGGTGCTTGTCGAACTCGACGGGGATGTCGGTCATCAGCGGTTCACGTCGGTGCGTTGAGCGTCCGCGAGGTCGACCGAACTGATCGCGCGTATCTCCGTCGCGCCCTGCACGTCTTTGGACGGCACCGTGATCATGGTGGCGACACGGCGCCAAGCCGCGAACGAAAGTCCATCGATCATCTCCTCGTCGGTGACGACCTCATAGCGGCCTGCCGGCAACTCGCGCGCAATGCCGCGGATGTGGAACGGATGCTTGAATGTGACGGTTTCCCGCCGCGAACGGATGGTCATGCGCGCCTGCCTTCTTGTGAGAGCGTCCCCAACCGGCACCGGCGATCAGGACCTTGGGCTTTGTGCGTGGCAATAGCCAGCACTATCGAGCCATCGGGACGCGCGGCGTTTAGTCCTCGCTATTGGCGTGATGCAAGCGTAGGGTCGTATCCACCACCGTATCTTCCGCTGCGGCTTCGACCGGTGACTGAGAGTCACGTGCGCTCTCGCCGAGAACAAGTCAATGAAGCACGACCACGTCGTGCTCGCGCAGGAGCGTGCGATGTGGCATTTTCGGACCTCGGAATGGATCGTTCCGCCAATCGTGGTTCCCATGTTCCTGCTGCTTCTCGTTGTGCAGCGGCACTCTTCCATGGCTAGCGCGACACGCTCTTATCGCGTGGCCTCGTAGCCGAACACTCAAGGCGAACACTTAAGGGATGAATGCATGTCCGACCAAGGCGCTACACGTCTCGGAGACGGAGGAGAGGATGGCACCGCTCTTGAAGGACGGATCCGTGAGCGGGCCCACCATCTTTGGGAATTGGAGGGCCGACAGGAAGGAAGGGACGAAGAATATTGGCATCGGGCTGAGGAGCAATTGCAATCCGATGCGCAGGCGGCATATCCGCCATCTGCGTCCCGGGGGCACAGGACCTGATAGGGAAGTCCGTTTCGGGAATGTCCGCAATTGCCCATCAGCGAAGTTGAGCAATGCTTGACTGAGGTGCGCTCATCGCGGGAGCGCGCGCGTCGCGTCGCCCCGCGCTACCGGCCTAAGTTGATTCAGAAGTGGCCCGATTTCGTTCCCGTATCTGGAACCGTCTGTCGGCCGCAGCGGCATACTTGAGAATGCCCAGACACTTCCTCCACGTCCACAAGGTGCCCAAGCCATGACGGGGGATTGCCGGATGACAAGGCGGCAGGGCGGGCGGCGACGACCTTTCGCAGGGGCTCCGTTCAGGACGTCGTTGGCAAGTCCGGGCCGGGCGAAGAATGGAGCCTCGGGGTGAGGACGAAGCCCGCAAACTGCTTCATCAGCATTGGGTCGTGAAAGTAAGCCGCCCTTTGGCTTATTCTCAAAGCGGTCACCCGGCTACATCGGAACCACCCGTCAGTGCAGGGGACGAGTTGCGGTTGTAGCGTCAGTACGGCTGGTTTGCTGTGAATTCTGTATCTATCTTGAGCGAACCAGCGCCTAGTGAATCCATCACCGGCACATCATGGCGCCTTCACCTTCGGATGAGGACGCGCCTTACCTGAATCAGCGGGAAAGCCAAACCAATGTCTGCTCGAGACGTGAGCATGCCCGTATGGCACGAAAAGCACCTCCGGGCCGCAACGCGCGCCGCCGGCGTCGCATTGTGGTCTTGGAACGTCGACACTGACGCGATCACGATGGACGAGGCCGCATATGATCTTTGGGATGTTCCCAAGGAAGAACGGACAATTACCTTCGAAATACTGTCCAGGAATATTCATCCTGCCGATCTCGAAAGGGTCAGGTCGGCCTTTTCGGCAACGCGAGCGGTAGTGGGCGCTTATGAGGTCGATTTTCGTATCTTATCTGGAGGCGATGTTCGCTGGATCTCCGCCCGGGGCCAGGGGGACGATGCTGACATAGCAGAACGAGTTATGTTCGGTATCTTCCTTGATGTCACCCAACGCAAGCAGGCCGAGGAAGCAAATGAGCTGCTGGCGGGGGAGATGAGCCATCGGGTGAAGAACCTTTTGACGATTGCGACGGCCCTTACCCAAATCACATCCCGCTCGGCCGAAACAAAAGAAGAAATGGCCCAGGAACTGACCAGTCGCCTGATCGCCCTAGGCCGTGCTCAAGACCTCATCCGTCGAATACCCGGTCAGAAGACCGGGGCCACGCTTCTCGGCGATCTCATCTCTGTCCTGCTCGCACCGTACGATGAGAAGGGAGCTAGTGTTCGTATTCGCGTTTCGGTCCCCAAGATGACCGTGGGAGAGAGCTCGAGCACGGCACTAGCCCTCGTGATCCACGAACTGGCGACAAACTCTGCGAAATACGGCGCATTGTCTGTTTCGAGTGGCACCTTGGACGTTTCATGCAACGCCCATGAAGACGAAGTTTTGGTCATGTGGACCGAACGCGGCGGCCCTCCGGTGGTCGCGCCAACAAAGCTGCACGGCTTCGGAAGCAAAATGGTGCACCGGAGCATGGCTTCACAGCTCGGCGGCACCATAGCTTTCGAGTGGTCAGACGAGGGTGTGGTTGTCGCCTTGCGAATGAGCAAACACAGTCTCGCCGATTGAACCCCTGCAATCCTGCGCCCGCTTATTACAGCCGGTGCCTGGCCGCGGGCGAGTTGGAATAGTGAGCCACGCTTCAGGCCGACGTCGAGCCCAAGCGCAAAGCAAACAGGTTCAACCCAAACTCATGCCGCCACTAGATCCCCAACAGCTTGCGCGCGTTGGCCTTCAGCACCTTCGGCCGGATCTCGTCGCGGATGTCGATCTTGGCGAAGTCCGACAGCCAGCGGTCCGGCGTGATCACCGGCCAGTCCGAGCCGAACAGCATCTTGTCCTGCAGAATCGAGTTGATGTAGCGCACCAGGATCGGCGGAAAATACTTTGGCGACCAGCCGGAGAGGTCGATGTAGACGTTCGGCTTGTGGGTCGCGACCGACAGCGCCTCTTCCTGCCAGGGGAAGGAGGGGTGCGCGAGGATGATCTTGAGATCGGGGAAGTCGGCCGCGACGTCGTCCATGTACATGGGGTTGGAATATTTCAGCCGCATGCCCATGCCGCCCGGCATGCCGGAGCCGACGCCGGTCTGGCCGGTGTGGAACAGCGCGATCGCGCCGCCATTGTTGATCTCTTCATAGAGCGGATAGGCCATGCGGTCGTTGGCATAGAAGCCCTGCATGGTCGGGTGGAATTTGAAGCCGCGCACGCCGTATTCCTCGATCAGCTTGCGTGCCTCGCGCGCGCCCAGCTTGCCCTTGTGCGGGTCGATCGAGACGAAGGGAATAAGGACGTCCAGATGCTCGGAGGCGATCTCCAGCATCTCCTCGTTCTTGTAGCGGCGGAAACCGGTCTCGCGCTCGGCATCGACAGGGAAGATCACGGCGGCGATGTTCTTCGAGCGGTAGTAGGCCGCGGTCTCCGGCACCGTCGGCGGATGCTTGTGCGGCGACTTGAAATACTCCGCCATCTGCGCCTGGAAATCGTCGTAGCCGTCGTCGGGATGCGTGCCGCAGGGCTCCTCGGCATGGGTGTGGATGTCGATGGCGACGACATCGTCGATGTTTGGCAGCTTCAGCTTCGGCATGGGTGTCCTCCCGACGTGTTGCCGAATTGATTATAGTATATAACGAATTTGGCAAGGCGTCGCGGGAGGCCTTTGAAGTCCTTGCCAGAAAATCCGGCCGATCCGGCCGCTTCTACTGTGCATGGGGTTGTTTTCACGGATTGCCGGTCCGGCGCGGCCAGTTAACATTGACATCACCTCCCGCCATGCCTTAAGAACCGCCCCGTCCCGGGCGGTCGGTCCGCCGGCGGGAAAGATCCCATTTTGCCACATTCGCGCGTGCCGAAACGGTAGTGCCGAAAACGGCCTTTCGAACGTTCAGGATTCTGCCATGAAGGTCCGTAACTCGCTGAAATCGCTGCGCGGTCGCCATCGCGCCAACCGCCTGGTCCGCCGCAAGGGCCGGGTCTATGTGATCAACAAGGTGCAGCGCCGCTTCAAGGCTCGCCAGGGCTGATCCGCCCTAAGGCTGATCTTGCCCTGCCGGGCGCCCTCAGGCGTTCCGCAAGACTACGCTCTCACACGAGTTTGACGCCGCCCTTGCTTGGCAAGGGCGGCTTTGCGCGTTTAGACTTTCATGATGACAATCAGATTCCCCTTCGTCCGCACGCTGTGTCTGGCCCTTGTGCTGGGAACCGCCGGCGTGGCTCCAGCCCTGGCGCAGCAGGTTGAGCCGCCCGGCAAACAGAAGAAGCTCCCGGAAGCGCCTGCCAAGCTGCCCAAGGTCGATCGCAGCAAGAATCTCGACTTCCTGTTCGGCGCGTTGAAGGCGGCCCCCGACGAGGCCAGCGCCAAGCACGTCGAGGCGCGGATCTGGGCGGTCTGGCTGCAGACCCCGAGCGACACTGCGGCGCTTCTGATGGCACGGGCCAAGACCGCGGTCGACGCGAAGAAGATCGAGGTTGCGATCAAGCTCCTGGATTCGGTCATCAAGCTCAGGCCGGATTACATCGAGGCATGGAACCGGCGTGCGACGCTCTATTACATGCAGAACGACTATGGCCGCTCTCTTTCGGACATCCAGCAAGTGCTGATCCGGGAGCCGCGCCATTTCGGCGCGCTCGCTGGTCTCGGCATGATCATGCAGGAGGTCGGCAACGAGAAGCGCGCACTTGATGCCTATCGCAAGGCGCTCGCCGTCAATCCCCACCTCGAAAAGATACCCGATCAGGTCAAGGCGCTGACCGAGAAGGTCGAGGGCCGCGACATCTAGCCTACAACTCGATCATTTCTTGAGCGATTGCAGCCGTCGCGGATTAACCACGATCGCAGCCGGCGCGCAGCGGGGCTGTTGCGCGGCGCTTTGCAGGCCTACGTCCACGGCAGGAGCGAAAGCCATGAAGCGTTTGATGGTCGCAGCTGTCTTGCTGCTCGGGTCGGGAACGGTGAGCTTCGCCGACGGACTGTTCTGGGTGGTCGGCAACCGCGCCACCGGAAAATGCAATATCGTGACCAGCAATCCGGTCATCGCCGGCGACATCTTCTTCGGCGACGGTCCCTACAAGTCAAGGGCGGATGCCAAGCTTGCCCGCTCGACGATCCGCGTCTGTCCCGCAGTCACGCCCGAGGACGAAAAGGAGGAAGACGGGACGAACTAGCCCGCACGCCGAGCATGATCCGGAAACGTGTGCGGCGGTCTCTTTCGACGAGATCATGCTCAAGAGAGAGCCTGAAGTGCGATCGATCGCACTTCAATGCAGGACGTTGCCGCCGCGCTCGACAAGGCCGCGATCGGCCGCTGCGGCGTAAGCCCTTGCAAGCTCGGTCTCGAGATGCTCGTTGATCAGGAGCAGCGCCCGCACCGCACCGCGCAGGTCGCCATTGCAACTCGCGACGATTTCGTCGATCGCAGTGTCGCTTGATCTGAAGCTCATTGAGGTTCTCCGGTTCAACCAGGACAAATCCTGCCGGTCTTTCCCGCATCTCTGAGGTTGCGAGGCGGATCGGCGCCCATCCGCGCCTAGATGGCGGAACCGACCGTGGCGATTATATGGACGCCGCGATGACGACTGCATGAAGCTATCCCGGGCCGGTGCGCGCGTTGGGAGAGCCGCTGATTTCGTTGAGTTTTTTCGTTCTTGAATTATGCACATATCCACAGCCCCGGCATTTACAGTGGAAGCGAAAAAGGCCGGCGGCGAAACTGCCGTCCAATCACTCTCGTAACTGCCCTGTGCCCAGGATCACCCGGATTCACTCGATGATCGTGATGTCAGCCGTGACGGCGCTGGTTCTGCTGGCCCTGGTCACGCAGGTGGGAATCGTCGCCGTGCAACGCGCCTTTCCGCCGCAGGGCCGGATGATCGAAGTCGACGGCGCGACGCTGCACGTCGTCGATCTCGGCCCGCGCGACGCCGGCCTGCCGGTCGTGATGCTGCATGGCGCGAGTTCCAATCTCGAAGCGATGCGGCGGCCGCTCGGCGATATCCTCGCGGAGGACCGGCGCGTTATTCTGATCGACCGCCCCGGCCATGGCTGGAGCTCGCGGGCGCGCCGGCAGGATTCGACACCGCAGATCCAGGCGCGGATGATCGACGAGGCGCTTCATAAGCTCGGGATCGATCGCGCGGTCTTCGTGGTGCATTCCTGGAGCGGTGCTCTCGGCGCGCGGATCGCGCTCGATCATCCGCACCGCGTTGCCGGTCTTGTGATGCTCGCGCCCGTCACTCATCCCTGGCGCGGCGGCGTCGGCCGCTACAACGAGATCATCGCAACGCCCGTGATCGGTCCGCTGCTCGCCTACACCATCACGCTGCCGCTCGGCTATGTTCTCGCTGAATCCGGCGCGCGCAATGTCTTCCTGCCGCAAACCATGCCGGATGGCTTCGTCAAGGACTCCGCGACGCCGCTGCTGCTGCGGCCCCGCGAATTCATCGCCAACGCCCATGATCTGGTGACGCTGAAGGAGGCCGTCGCCGCGCAAGTCGCGCGCTATGGCGAGATTTCCGCGCCGGTGACGATCATCGCCGGCGAGCCCGACAAGACGGTATCGACCAACATCCATGCGCGCCCGTTCGCGGCCATGGTGCCGAATGCGAAGCTGATCGTACGTCCCGGTCTCGGCCACATGGTGCAGAACGCCGTGCCGGATCTTGTGAAGGCGGAGATCGAGACCATGATCGGCAAGATCGTTCCGGCGCAGGCGGCCGCCGACTGAACCCGTTTTCAAGCGATGTCAGCGGCCGCGTTTTGCGCGCTTACTGCTTGATCTTCCCGTCCTTGTCGTACTGGGCGATGAAGGCCCAGAGATTGGCGATCTCGGTCTCGTTCTTGATGCCGGCGAACGCCATCTTTGTGCCGGGGATCTTGGCCTTGGGGTCCTTGATGTATTCCTTGAACGTCGCCTCGTCCCAGGTGATGCCGGAATTCTTGTTCGCGTCCGTGTAGTTGTAGCCCTCAACGGTGCCCGACTTGCGGCCCTTGAGGCCATTGAGCTCGGGGCCGACCTTGTTCTTGGCGCCTTCGCCGATCGCGTGGCAGGCCAGGCACTTGTTGAACGATGTCTTGCCGGCCGCGACATCCTGCGCCATCGCGGCGGGAGCGGTGGCAATCGCGGTGAGGATCGTCAGTGCGCCAAAAGTCAGTTTTGTCATCGGGTGCTCTTCGTCTCTTCCCTGGTGGCTCTGGTCAGTCTCTTGCCTGATCGACAATCGCCGACCTGCCGCTTTTGGCAGGCCTGCTCGGCTTGGACAAGCCACCAAACCATGACAGGTTTCACGATTTCCTACTTGTCCCAGAGCGAACTCGCGGAACATCGTCGCTGCGACTTTCGGATGGCCTACCCAAACAGGCGCGGACGTGATTGATTTGTCGCGACAAATCGATCGTACGGCGTCAGCCGGAACGATATGCCATGAAGGACTTGATATGGCCATCATGATGCCTGCCAGCGACCAGGCCGTGCTCGCGCGGCGCGCGGAAATCATTGCTGCGTTGCGTGCGATCGTGCCCGGGGAAGGCGTGATCGACAGTGCCGCCGAGATGCGGGCCTACGAGTCCGACGGGCTGACCGCCTACCGGCAGCCGCCGATGGTCGTGGTGCTGCCGGATACGACGGAGCAGGTCTCGCTCGTCCTGAAATATTGTGCAGAGCAGAGCATCAAGGTGGTGCCGCGCGGCTCCGGCACCTCGCTCTCGGGCGGCGCGCTGCCGCTCGAGGACGGCGTGCTGTTGGGGCTTGGCAAGTTCAAGCGCATCCGCGAGATCGATCTCGACAACCGCGTCGTCGTCACCGAGCCCGGCGTGACCAATCTGGCGATCAGCCAGGCCGTCGCTCATGCCGGCTTCTATTATGCGCCCGATCCGTCCTCCCAGATCGCCTGCTCGATCGGCGGCAATGTCGCGGAGAATTCCGGCGGCGTGCATTGCCTGAAATACGGCATGACCACCAACAACGTGCTGGGCTGCGAGATTGTGCTGATGAGCGGCGAGATCCTGCGCATCGGCGGCAAGTCGGCCGAGAACCCCGGCTACGACCTGATGGGTGTCATCACGGGCTCCGAAGGTCTGCTCGGCGTCATCACAGAGATCACGGTGCGCATCCTGCAGAAGCCCGAGACGGCACGCGCATTGATGGTCGGCTTCGCCGAGGTCGAGGCCGCCGGCGAATGCGTGGCGCGCATCATCGGCGCCGGCATCATTCCGGGCGGCATGGAGATGATGGACAAGCCGGCGATCCACGCCGCGGAGGCCTTCGTGCATGCCGGCTATCCGCTCGACGTCGAAGCGCTCCTCATCATTGAACTCGACGGCCCCAAGATCGAGGTCGACGAGCTGATCGCGCGCGTCGAGGCCATCGCCAATGCGTGCGGCTCCACCACCTGCCGGATTTCGACGTCGGAGGCCGAACGCAACCTGTTCTGGGCGGGCCGCAAGGCCGCATTCCCGGCCGTGGGCCGCATCTCGCCCGATTATCTCTGCATGGACGGCACGATTCCCCGCGGCGCGCTGCCGAAGGCGCTGGCGCGCATCCGCGAGCTCTCGGAAAAATACCAGCTCGGCTGCGCCAACGTGTTCCACGCCGGCGACGGCAATCTGCACCCTCTCATCCTCTACGACGCCAACAAGCCCGGCGAGATCGAGCGCGCTGAAGCCTTCGGCGCCGACATCCTGCGCGCCTGCGTCGAGTTCGGCGGCGTGCTCACGGGCGAACACGGCGTCGGCATCGAGAAACGCGACCTCATGCCCGACATGTTCAGCGAGATCGACCTAAACCAGCAGCAGCGGCTGAAATGCGCCTTCGACTCACAGGGCCTGCTCAATCCCGGAAAGGTGTTCCCGACCCTGCACCGCTGCGCCGAGCTCGGTCGCATGCATGTGCACGCGGGCAAGCTGGCGTTCCCGGACATTCCGCGGTTCTAGTCTGCGCTGAACGAATTGCTTTCCCTCGCAAACTTCGCTACCGGCTTTTCCCGTGGATACGCTCAGAGTCAGAGACGCCAAAGACGTTGAAGAGGTGGTACGCGCGGCGATTGCGAACGAGCAGCCGCTCGAGATCATAGGCCATGGCAGTAAGCGCAGCATCGGCCACGCGATGGCGACCAATGCCGTGCTCGACGTCTCGGCCTTGAATGCCGTCACGTCCTACGAGCCAAATGAGCTGATCGTCACGCTCCAAGCCGGTGCGCCGCTGGGCGACGTGCAGTCGCTGATCGATGCCAAGAACCAGCAATTCGCCTTTGAGCCGATGAACACCGCTCCGCTGCTCGGCACGCCCATGTCAGGCACTATCGGCGGCATGATCGCGGCCGGGCTTGCCGGTCCACGGCGGATCAGGGCCGGGGGCGCGCGCGATCACCTGCTCGGGGCGCACGCCGTCTCCGGCTTTGGCGACAGCTTCAAGACCGGCGGCAAGGTGGTGAAGAACGTCACCGGCTACGACCTCTGCAAGCTTCTCGCCGGTTCCTGGGGCACGCTGTCGGTGATGACGGAGGTTACGCTCAAGGTGATGCCGAAGCCGGAAGCCGAGCGGACGCTGCTGCTGCGTGGGTTGGATGATGCCGCCGCCAACAAGGCCATGACCGCGGCGCTGGGCTCGCCCTTCGACGTCTCCGGTGCCGCGCATCTGCCGAAATCGGAACTCCGGGCCAAGGTCGAGGGGCTAGGCGACGTCGCGGGTGAGGGCGAGCCGCTGACCGTGCTGCGGCTCGAAGGGATCACGGCGTCTGTCGCGCACCGCGCCGGATCGCTGCGCGAACTGCTGGCGTCGTTCGGGACCGCGACCCTGGTCGAGGATGGCGCATCTGAGGCGCTGTGGACCACGATCCGCGATGTGCTGCCGTTCGCGGCGACCGGCGCGCTCGGCGCCTGGCCGGTGTGGCGGATCGTCTGCCCGCCGGCCTCGGGCGCGGCACTCGGCACCCAACTGGCCCGCGAGACGGGGGGCGATTTGATCTACGATTGGGGCGGCGGGCTGATCTGGGCGGCATTGCCGCCGAAGTCGGATGCCCATGCCCCGGTCGTGCGCGCACGCGTGAGTGCGGCCGGGGGGCATGCCACGCTGATCCGGGCGGAAGAGGAGGTCAGGCGCGACGTCGATGTATTTCATCCGCAAGAGCCGGGCATCGCCGCGCTGAGCGAGAGGGTGCGCGCCAGCTTCGATCCGAAGGCCATTCTCAACCGGGGCCGCTTGAGCCGGGGCGCTACGGCATGAAGACCGAATTCTCACTGGCGCAGCTCGCCGACCCCGATATCGCGGAAGCCGACAAGATCCTGCGTGCTTGCGTCCATTGCGGCTTCTGCACCGCGACCTGTCCGACCTATGTTTTGCTCGGGGACGAGCTCGATAGCCCCCGCGGCCGCATCTACCTGATCAAGGAGATGCTGGAAAAGGACCAGGCGCCGACGGCCGAGGTGGTCAAGCATATCGACCGCTGCCTGTCGTGCCTTGCCTGCATGACGACCTGCCCCTCGGGCGTGAACTACATGCATCTCGTCGACCAGGCCAGGGTCCGCATCGAGCAGCGCTATCAGCGGCCCTTGACCGAGCGGCTGCTGCGCCGCGTGCTGGCCTTCGTGCTCCCGGATCCGCAGCGCTTCCGCCTCAGCATGTGGCTGGCGCGGCTCGCCCGTCCGCTGGGCGTCTTGTTGCCGACGCCCCGGCCTTCGGCCACACCCGGATTGATCCATCGCATCAAGGCGATGCTGGCGCTGGCGCCGAACCGGCTGCCACCGGCAGGGCCTGCTGCAGGCAGCGTGTTCGCAGCGCTCGGCAAGAAGCGCGGACGTGTGGCGCTGCTCCAGGGCTGCGCCCAGCAGGTGCTGGCGCCGCGCATCAATCAGGCCGCCATCAATCTGCTGACGCGCCACGGCATCGAGGTTGTCCTTGTCAGGGACGAGCAGTGCTGCGGCGCGCTGACCCATCACCTCGGCGACGACCAGGATGCCTTGGCGCGAGCTCGCGCCAATGTCGCGGCATGGCGGAAGGAAGCGGCCGGCGAGGGGCTCGATGCCATCCTCGTGACGACCTCAGGCTGCGGCACGGTCATCAAGGATTATGGCTATCTCCTGCGCGAGGAGGCCGCCTTCGCGGCCGATGCGGCCAAGGTGTCGTCGCTCGCCAAGGACATCACCGAATACGTCGCCGGCCTCGAACTCTCGACCGCCGCGCGGCAGGAGAACATCGTCGTCGCTTATCACTCGGCGTGTTCGTTGCAGCACGGGCAGAAAATCACGAGCCTTCCGAAAGAATTGCTTTCCAAGAATGGATTCGTGGTGAAAGATGTGCCGGAGAGCCATTTGTGTTGCGGTTCGGCGGGGACCTACAACATCCTCCAGCCTGAGCTTGCGGGTCGGTTGCGCGATCGCAAGGTCGCCAACATCGTGAGCGTCAAGCCGGATATGATTGCCGCGGGCAATATCGGCTGCATGGTGCAGATTGCCAGTGGTACGTCAGTTCCGGTCGTACACACGATTGAGCTTCTCGATTGGGCTACGGGCGGGTCGCGGCCGGCACTGAACGCGCAGGTTTGAGCTTTCAGAGCCTGAGCCTTCCTCCCGAGGTGACGACTGAAGACGCCCGATCGACCATTGTTCGGCGGCAACAGGAGGACCACGATGGCGAAAGCGAAGAAGAAGAGCAAGAAGGCCAGAAAGGCCAAGAAGGCTGTAGCGGCCAAGAAAGCATCCAAGAAAGCAGCCAAGAAGTCCGCGAAAAGGTCGGCTAAGAAAGCCACGAAGAAGACTGCAAAGAAATCTGCCAAGAAGGCCGCCCCGAAGAAAGCCGCCAAGAAGGGCGCGGCAAAGTCGGCCAGGAAGGCCACACCCAAGAAAGCCGCAAGGAAAGTGGCACCGAAGAAGGCGAAGGCAGCTCCTGCTCCGAAGCCATCAGCACCGGCGGAAGCTCCGGCTGCCGAGCCTGCCGCCGAGACTAGCTGGGCGATGCCTTCGCCTTCTGCGGAGCCGGCGGCGACTGCCGAGGGTCAGGGGTAGGGTCGGCCTTCCATCTCCTTGGAAGAACAGAAGGCCGCAGCGCCGGGCGCTGCGGCCTTTTTGCATCGTTGCAAGCAGGGTGGACCGCCGCGTTCCTCCGCGCGATCTGATTCGTGGCCTTGGGATCACGCCGGCCAACGATGTCCGGACTAACACGGGGCTCCTCTGCACTTTGGAATGCAAATAATGTGATCAAGAAGCCACACAGGCGGACAACCTTTCGTGAAACCGTCAAAACGCCCAAAAAGTCGGCAGATGCCCGCCCTTTTTGCTTCTCGGTTCACGCCCCTCAATTCAAATTGTCGCAGTCACGCAATTTTGCAGATGGGTCGTATGCCCCCGGGGGGCTTCCGGGATCCGACCGAGTAAGAACTGGCGATGGGGATCGAAATGAAAAAAGTGGCTTTGTTGGCAACGGCGCTGGCAATGGTGACGACGGGTTCGGCTTTCGCGGCGGATTTGCGCGTGAAGGCGCTGAAGGCCCCGCCGCCCCCGGCCTTCGACCCTTGGGATATCGCCTTCGGCGGCGCGATCATGAGCAACTACGTCTTCCGCGGCATCACCCAGTCGAACCACAAACCGTCGGTCGCCGCCTATTTCGAGCCGCGCTACAACGTCACCAAGGATCTCCAGCTCTATATCGGCCTCGCCGGTGAGAGCATCTCCTTCCCGAACCGCGCGGCGGCCGAGATCGATGTCTACGGCGGTATTCGCCCGACCTTCGGTGCGTTCGCCTTCGACATCGGCGTCTGGGGTTACCTGTATCCGGGTGGGACCTGCTATTACGGCGCAGCAACCGACACCGCCGGCAATCCGCTCAGCGCCGAGTGTGCCGCCAACGCCCTGCTCAACGGCAACGTTATGAAGAGGGATGTCAGCTTCTTCGAAGTCTACGGCAAGATGACCTACACGGTGAATGACAATTGGGCATTCGGCATCAGCGAGTTCTATTCGCCGAACTTCCTCAACACCGGGGCTTGGGGCAACTACACTTCGGTCACGGCCAAATGGATAGCGCCGAGCACCACCTTCGGCGCGAGCGGCGTCGGGATGTACGTGTCCGGCGAGTTCGGCCGTCAGTGGTTCGGCACCTCCGATTCGTTCTATGGCACGGGCATTGCCAGCCCGCTGGGTGGCGGCCCGTTCCCGAACGGCATCAAATATGCCGATTACAACACCTGGAATATCGGTGTCGGCTTCACCTACAAGGTCATGACGTTGGATCTCCGTTACTCCGACACCGACCTGAGCAGGGGTGATTGCAATGCCTTCACCAGCGACTATACCGCCGGCGGAACGACCAATGCGACCCCGATCAACCCCGGCGGAGCCGGCTCCAAGTGGTGCGGCGCGACCGGCATCGCCAAGCTCTCGTTCGATCTGACGGCGATGACCAACCTGAAGTAAGTTTCTTCCAAGCGACTTGGCGAGGGCGGCAGGGCAACCTGCCGCCCTTTTGCTTTGGCTGCGGTCTCTTCACGAAAGTCATGCCCGGGCTTGGCCCGGGCATCCACGTCCTTGGCAGCGCCGCACAATGAGCGCGCAGATGGCCGGGACGAGGCCGGCCATGGCGAAGCAGCAGCGGCAGCGAACAGCCACCGAGCGCCTTCTCGCCGGGAGCTTCAATTCGGAGGAGAACAGATGCGGCTTGCGCTTCGCCTCAGCGCGCCGCGCTCGGCTCCGCTGCAGCCCGTTCACCGTCGAGGACATGGATTGTGCCATCTTTCACCAGCGCTACCTTGCGCGTGTGGAAGGCGTCGAGCGTCGAGCGGTGGCCGATCGAGACGATGGTGGCCTGCGGCAGCTTCTCCGCCAGCAGCCGGTAAAGCCGCGCCTCGGAGGGCTCGTCCAGCGAGGCGGTCGCCTCATCCAGGAACAGATAGTCCGGCATGTGCAGCAGCGCGCGCGCAAGCCCAAGGCGCTGCTGCTCGCCGAGCGACAGCATCCGATTCCAGTGACCCTCCTCTTCAAGCCGCTCTGCGAGGCCCGGCAGCCCGACCGCGACCAACGCGTCGCGCACTTGCGCTGGGGCGAACGCGCCGGGTGCTGCCGGATAGACCACGGCGTCGCGCAACATGCCGACTGGAAAATAGGGCCGCTGCGGCAGCATCATCAGCTTTGCCTTTTCCGGGATGACGACCGTGCCTGTGCCGAACGGCCAAACTCCGGCGATGGCCCGGAACAACGTCGACTTGCCGGAGCCCGACGGTCCGGTCACCAACACGCGCTCCGACGTCTGAATGGCGAAGCCCTTGGCGGCGACCAGCGGCGTGCCGTTGGGCAGGTTCACGCAGAGCTGCTCGAGCTCGATATGGCCGCTGCTGCCGGCGACTTCCAGCGCGATCGCAGGCTCATGGAGCGGCAGGTTCGCGGCCGAATCGACCGACATTTCAAAGCCATCGAGGCGCGCAACGATCGACCGCCACTCCGCCAGCGACCGGTAAGCCGTGACGAAGAACGACAAGGCGCCCTGTACGCTGGAAAAGGCGGATGCGGTCTGCATCATGTCGCCAAGCTGGATCTTCTTGGCGAAGAAGGCCGGGGCCACCAGCACGTAGGGAAAGATCACGGCGGCCTGCTGATAGCTGGCCGTGAACGCGGTGAGGCGTTTGGTCCGGCTCATGATGGCGTACCAGTTGGCGATCACGAAGCCGAAACGATCGAGCAGGCGGGCACGTTCGGCGCCTTCGCCGTTGAGCAGCGCGATCTGCTCGGAATTCTCGCGGACGCGGACGAGATTGAAGCGGAAGTCAGCCTCATAGCGTTGCTGTTCGAAATTGAGGTTGACCAGCGGTGCGCCGATCCAATGCGTCAGCGCGGTGCCGAAGATCGCGTAGATCAACGCGCCCCAGCACAGATAGCCGGGAATCATGACATCGGTGCCGAACAGGCGCAGCGGTGCCGCGTTTGAAAGGCCCCAGAGGATGATCACGAAGGAGAACAGCGTCACGATCGACGAGAGCAGGCCGAGCCCGATGCTCAGCGTCTGCTCGACGAAGTTCTTGACGTCCTCGGTGATGCGCTGGTCCGGGTTGTCGGCCGCATCGCCCTTGAGCTGCATGCGGTAGTGCGTGGCATTCTGCAGCCATTCGCCGAGATAGTGCCGCGTGAGCCATTGCCGCCAGCGAATCTGGAGCCACTGGTTGAGGTAAAGCTTGTAGACCGCCAGCGCGATATAGGTGAACGCGAGCGCGATAAAGATCCAGATCTCCCGCACGAAGGTGTCCCAGTCGCTGGTCTGGAGCGCGCTGTAGAACCGGTTCTGCCACTGGTTCACCAGCACATCGATCGCGACCAGTGCCAGTTCCATCGCGACCACCGCGGCGAGCAGGCCGCGCCCGGCCCATTTGTCCTCGGATCGGAAATAGGGGGCGGCGATTCGCCAGACGATCGCGAGCGTGGCGCTGATGTTCTTCACAGAGCAGGGTCTCCTCGGGGAATGCGTGTATAGCGGCCCAGGGCCAAAGACTTGAGGCAATGTTGGAAACGGGCGCGGTTAGACCAAAGTCGCAAGCTCTACAATTTGCGGTGGATTGTCGCACCCGGCGACCCTAGCATGGGGCTCGACGGCGCGGGTGGATGCTCAGGGATTTTCGCGAGCTTGTGAGCGGGCGGGAACCGCCGCGTTCGCGAGGAATTTGCGTCCAGCTCAGGCTTTATCGCTTCAGCTTCAAGCAGGATCGGCTCTCCACGCGGGCCGCCTGCCACAAACATGCGTGGGGAGAAAGACCATGTGGAATCAAGTCTATGATCCGCTGAACAGCCCGGTGCTGTCGACGATCGCGGCGGCGGTGCCCGTCGTCACGCTGCTGGTGCTGATCGCGAGCGGGCGCGTCCAGGCGCATATCGCGGCCATTATTGCCGTGATCGTGGCCAACCTGATCACGATCTTCGTCTTCACCATGCCTGCGAACATGTCGATCCGCGCCTCGGTGCTGGGCGTCGTGACCGGTTTCTTTCCCATCGGCTGGATCGTTCTCAACGTCATCTTTCTCTACCAGGTGACGGTGGCCACCGGGCGCTTCGAGCTTTTGAAGCGCGCGGTCGGTGGTGTCACCGAGGACCGGCGGCTGCAATTGTTGCTGATCGCCTTCTCGTTCGGCGCATTTTTCGAGGGCGCCTCGGGCTTCGGCACGCCGGTCGCGATCACCGGCGCGGTCCTGATCGGTCTCGGCTTCTCGCCACTCGCAGCTTCCGGCCTGTCGCTGATCGCCAACACCGCCCCGGTCGCCTATGGCGCTCTGGGTACGCCGATCCAGGGCCTCTCCTCCGTCACCGGGATCGATCCTTACATCCTCGGTGCGATGGTCGGCCGGCAATTGCCGGTCTTCTCGCTGATCGTGCCGTTCTGGGTGGTGTGGGCATTCGCGGGCTGGAAGGGCATGAAGGACGTCTGGCCGGCGATCCTCGTTACCGGCATATCGTTTGCCGTCCCGCAATTCGTGATCTCGAACTACATCAATCCCTGGATCGTCGACATCGGCGCGTCGCTGATCTCGATGGGCGCACTGATCCTGTTCCTGAAGGTGTGGCAGCCGAAGCAGCTCTGGCTGTCGCCGGCGTTGCGCGGCAATGATGAATCGGCCGCCACCATGGCGGCGGCAAGGCCGCTCGACAAGACGCCGCTGACGCAGAGCGAGCTGTTCAGCGCGCTGCTGCCTTGGATCATCGTCTGCATCGTGATGCTGATCTGGGGCAACGGTGCCTTCAAGGCGTGGGCGAACTCGATCTTCGTCTGGAACTACCCCGTGCCCGAGCTGCACCAGATGATCAACAAGATGCCGCCGGTCGCGCCGGGCCCGACGAAAGAGAGTGCGGTGTTCGCCTTCACCTACTTGTCCTTCACCGGCACGGGCATGCTGATCGCTGCGATCATCGCAGGCATCCTGATGGGGGTCGGTCCCGGCAAGCTGGCGGCCGAGTACGGCCGCACCATCCGGCTGTGCGCGATCTCGCTGATCACGATCTCGGCGATGCTGGCGATAGGCACGCTGACGCGCCTGTCCGGCGTCGACGCCACGCTCGGCCTCGCCTTCGCGGCGACCGGCGTGCTCTATCCCTTCTTCGGCACGCTGCTCGGCTGGCTCGGCGTGGCGCTGACGGGATCGGACACCGCCTCCAACGTGCTGTTCGGAAACCTGCAGAAGATCACCTCCGAGCAGCTTGGCCTGTCGCCGGTGCTGATGGCGGCGGCGAACTCCTCCGGCGGCGTCATGGGCAAGATGATCGATGCGCAATCGATCGTGGTCGCCTCCACCGCCACCAACTGGTACGGCCATGAGGGCACCATCCTGCGCTTCGTGTTCTGGCACTCGATCGTGCTGGCGTGCCTCGTCGGCGTGCTCGTGACGCTGCAGGCCTATGTCTGGCCGTTCACGGAGCTGGTGCTGAAGTAGCGATCGATGTCGCTGACGACGCAAATCCCCGCGAGGTTCCCCTCGCGGGGATCTTTGCATCTGCGCGAACCTTCTCAAGGACGCGGCCGTCTTATAGAAGGTGCCGCGAATCAGGTCGGTCCAGGGGTTTCATGGTTTCGCTCAAACGATTGATGTGTGCCGCGGTTGCAATGCTCGCGATGTCCACATTCGCGCGTGCCCAGGAGGGGTTTCCGTTCGGTACCGAAATGACGCTGGAAGCGCTGCCGCAAGCCGGCTCGAAGCGGATTCCGAACATCGAGATCGGCGACCATGGCGAGGTCGTGCTGGAGCTTTGGTGCAAGGGCGGCAAGGGGCAGTTCTCGGTCGCCGGCAACACCGTGATCTTCGTTCCCGGGCAGATCCAGGACCGTTCCTGCCCGCCCGCCCGGGCCCGGGCCGACGACGAACTCGTGGCAGCGCTCGGCAGCGTCGAGACCTGGACGCGTCAGGGCGACGTGCTCACGCTGATCGGCCCGAAACCGCTGCGTTTTCGCACGACGGGGAATTGACCGTCAGGTCCTTCCGGGTTCGACGCCTGAGGCGTCGCCCCGGAATAGACTACGTCACTTCCACACCGACTTGTCCGCGTCCCAGTGCTGGCCCTTCAGCTCCCGGGCAAGCGCCTCGATCGACCCGTTGTCCTCGGGAAGATCGCCTTCTTCGTCCAGGCTCGCGTCGTCGGACAGATTGAGTTTGGCGCCGCCGCTCTCGTCGGCAGTCGTGGTGGCGGGACTGCCGATCCAGAGCATGAGCTTGTCGGTGGAGCCCGGCTTGTCCGGCGATACGAGCCCTGCGACCTCGATCGTGTCGGTGAGCTCGAGCGCCGGAAAATCCTGATTGGGCCGCTTGAACACCAGCTTGAGCTTGCCCGTTGCGGGATCGAAGTCCTGCGAGACCGGCTTTGCGGCGAGTGTCCTGCTCAGCACGTTGGCCACCGCAGTCGCAAGCCTGGCCTTGTTGATCTTGTCGCCCTCGCGCCAGTCCGCCGCGGGGAAGCGGATGGTCCGGTCCATCTCGGTCATGCCCGCGGTCCAACCTGCCGCCGTGACGCCCGGCATCGCCTTGAACTTGGCCAGCAGCGCGCCTGCACGCTCTGGATCGACCGACATGTTGATGGTCTGCTCGCCCGCGCGCAGTGCATCGCAGCCGACGCTGAGGCTCGCCAGCGTCACCTCGACCTCCTGGCCCTTCAGGCTCTTCAGGAAGTCCGTCGCGGCGTCGAGCTTGACCCTGACCGCAATCGCTTCCGGAGAAACGTCCGTGAAGTCCTTCGGCTGGGAGGTAATGCCGTCGTCGGAGGTCTGGTTGTCCAGAAATTCCCTTTCGCTGAGGTCGGAATTGTCGGGCGATGTGACCTCGGTCACGGCCTGGCCGATCGAGATCTGGCCGCGGAATTCAAACGTGTCGCCGGACTGCTTGCGCGTCAGCTTGACGCTGACCGGCGACTTCTCGCCAAGGCTCTGCGTCGTTCCGGTCAACGTCTGCCCCGCGACCTGGAGATTGACGACGAAGCGGTCCTTGCGGTCGGAATTCCTGGCGATCGGGTAACAGACATCGAGCACCGCCGCGGTGACATTCTTGCCCTGGCGCGTCTCTTTCAGGATCACGTCGGCATTGCCGTCCATCAGTCCGTCGATCGAGGTGAAATAGCGCGTCTCGGTTCCGCCCGGTGCTGTCGCCTTCGGCGACAGCTTCATCTGGGCAGGGGCCCGATCCGGCCAAACGGCGAGCAGGGCCGCCACGACGGCCGTCGAACAAACCAGAAGCGCACGCATCGATGAAATCCTCGCGCAATCGAATCGGCGCGCAACCGTAGTGGGTTTTGGCCGCTGGTTGAATCGGAAAGCGAAAGGGGAAGGTCGGCAAAAAAGAAGGCCGCCCGGAGGCGGCCTTCGCAATCAATGTCGTGGGGTGGAGGCTTAGAAGCCGCCCATCCCGCCGCCGGCGGGCATGGCGGGCGGCGCGTCCTTCTTCGGCGTTTCGGCGACCATGGCTTCGGTGGTCACCAAGAGGCCGGCCACGGAGGAGGCGTCCTGCAGCGCGGTGCGAACCACCTTGGCGGGATCGATGATGCCCTTCTCGACCATGTCGACATAGTCCTCGTTCTGGGCGTCGAAGCCGAAAGTCTCGGACTTGTTCTCCAGGATCTTGCCGACGACGATCGAGCCCTCCACGCCGGCGTTCTCGGAGATCTGGCGGATCGGGGCTTCCAGCGCCTTCAGCACGATGTTGATGCCGGCCTGGACGTCGTCATTGGCGTTGGTGAGACGGCCCACCGCCTTCTTGGCGCGGAGCAGCGCGACGCCGCCGCCGGGGACGATGCCTTCCTGCACCGCGGCGCGGGTGGCGTTGAGCGCGTCCTCGACGCGGTCCTTCTTCTCCTTGACCTCGATCTCGGTGGCGCCGCCGACGCGGATCACCGCGACGCCGCCGGCGAGCTTGGCGAGGCGCTCCTGGAGCTTCTCGCGGTCGTAGTCCGAGGTGGTCTCCTCGATCTGGGCCTTGATCTGGCCGACGCGGGCCTCGATGTCGGGCTTCTTGCCGGCGCCGTTGACGATCGTGGTGTTCTCCTTGTCGATCACCACCTTCTTGGCGCGGCCGAGCATCTTCACCGTGACGTTCTCGAGCTTGATGCCGAGCTCCTCGGAGATCAGCTGGCCGCCGGTGAGGATCGCGATGTCCTCCAGCATGGCCTTGCGGCGGTCGCCGAAGCCCGGCGCCTTGACGGCGGCGACCTTGAGGCCGCCACGCAGGCGGTTGACGACCAGGGTGGCCAGCGCCTCGCCCTCGACGTCCTCGGCGATGATGACGAGCGGCTTGCCCGACTGCACCACCGCTTCGAGCACGGGCAGCATGGCCTGGAGGCCCGAGAGCTTCTTCTCATGCAGGAGGATGTAGGCGTCCTCGAGCTCGGCGGTCATCTTCTCGGGGTTGGTGACGAAGTAGGGTGAGAGATAGCCGCGGTCGAACTTCATGCCCTCGACGATGTCCACCTCGGTCTCGAGCGACTTGTTCTCCTCGACGGTGATGACGCCCTCGTTGCCGACCTTCTGCATGGCCTGGGCGATCATCTTCCCGATGGCGGCATCGCCGTTGGCCGAAATGGTGCCGACCTGGGCGACCTCGGAAGAGGAGGCGACCGGCTTGGCGCGCTTCTCGATGTCCTTGATCACGGCGGCGACGGCGGAGTCGATGCCGCGCTTGAGGTCCATCGGGTTCATGCCGGCCGCAACTGCCTTGGCGCCCTCCCGCACGATGGCCTGGGCCAGCACGGTCGCGGTGGTGGTGCCGTCGCCGGCGAGGTCGTTGGTCTTGGAGGCGACCTCACGCACCATCTGGGCGCCCATGTTCTCGAACTTGTCCTCGAGCTCGATTTCCTTGGCGACGGTGACGCCGTCCTTGGTGATGCGGGGCGCGCCGAACGACTTCTCGATGACGACGTTGCGGCCCTTCGGGCCGAGCGTCACCTTGACGGCGTTGGCGAGAATGTCGACGCCGCGCAGCATGCGATCGCGCGCGTCTCCGGAGAATTTGACGTCTTTGGCAGCCATCTCTCAATCCCTCGTGTTCGTGATGTGTCTTGCCGCTTCTTCTTCGTCATTGCCGGGCTTGACCCGGCAATCCATCATCTTGCGAAACGTGCTGGACGCCCGGGTCGTCTAGCGCGAAGACGCGCTTCTGCCCGGGCATGACGAGACGATATTCAGCGGCCGTTCAGGCGAATGGCCCTAGGCCAGCACGCCCATGATGTCCGACTCCTTCATGATCAGGAGCTCTTCGTTGTCGATCTTGACCTCGGTGCCCGACCACTTGCCGAACAGCACGCGGTCGCCGACCTTGAGGTCGATCGGGATCAGCTTGCCGGTCTCGTCCCGGCCGCCGGGGCCGACGGCGACGATTTCGCCCTGGGAGGGCTTTTCCTTGGCAGTGTCGGGAATGATGATGCCGCCCTTGGTCTTTTCCTCGGCGTCGATACGTTTGACCACGACACGGTCATGCAGCGGACGAAATTTGGATTTAGCCATGACGTTTCCCTTTGGAGGCTCGCTTAGGAAATAGTGGAAGTCGGTGGGGCGGCGCTTCCGTCCACCCTCTCATCGAGAATCGAACGGCGCGCTTAGCAATCGGGCTTTCCGAGTGCTAATAGTGGGCCCGGAAATATGGCTTGGCCGCGATCCTGTCAAGCAAAGGTGGTTAAGCGGTTGTTGAGGCGGATATAGGATGGTGGCATTGGAAACTCGTTCGGGGTGTCGGCGTACAGAAGGACGTCATTGCTCCGGCAGCAGTTTTGCGCTTGGCTGCGGGAGGGGTGCGGCCATGGTCTTGTTCGGGGGGAATGCCATGATCAGTTCGGCTCACGCGCGCACGGTTGCCAATCTGGCCGCCGCCTCTTGTCTGGCGCTGCTGCTGGGAGCCTGCGGCGGCGGCTTCAACCTGCCGTCCTTGACGTCCTCCCCGCCGCCGCCCGAAGCCGAGCCCGGCGTGGCTCCGGAAATGCCCGCCACCATCCGCGCCGACGAGATCGTCGGCCGCTGGGGTCTCGCCTCGTTCCAGAACCCCGCCGACCGTGCTCGCACAGAAGCCGCCGCGCGCGCCCAATGCAAGAATCCCTACGTGATCACCGCCGGCTCCTCCGGCGGCGTCATCATGCATCTCGCCGACCAGGCGACGCCGCAGGAACTGCGGCTCAAGGGCTCTCCGAGCGGCAAGAACTACATCGGTCCCGCCGGTCCGACCCCCGGCGACCAGGACCGCGAGATCATCTCCTTCGACGGCCGCGTCCTGATCACCCGCTTCATCGACAAGGACGCCGCCACCCGCTACGGCAACATGGTCTACGTCCGCTGCGCGCCCCGGGCGTGAGGTGGCCTCCGGCCTAACCCTCGTCATTGCTTCGCTCCTCGCAATGACGAGAAACAAAAACGCCGGTCCCAGGACCGGCGTTTTGCTTTTCCCGTATCCGCGTCCGCTCAGTCGAACAGCGCGTCGATGTCGTCCTGCGAGGCGTGGCCGACGTCGCCGGCGAGCTTCGGGCCATTGAGCAGCTTCTCGTCGTCGCTGCGGTTGTCGACCTGCGCAGGCACATGGGCCTTGATCGCGTCGACGCCGCCCCAGATGTCCATCATCGCATTGATGTGCTGCTCGATGAACTTCATGGTGTTCATGACCTTGCTGATGCGCTGGCCGGTCAGGTCCTGGAAGTTGCAGGCTTCGAAGATCGAGATGACGCGTTCCTGGATGTCGTCGGCGAGCCGCTTCTGCTGATCGGCCGAGTCGACCTTGGACATCGCGCTGGCGGCCTGGTCGATCGATTCCGCGGCCTCGAGGATCTGCTGGGTCGCCTGCTCGGTGCCGCCGACCACCGCGCCGAGCTCGCCATTGACCTTGGCCATCTCCCCGCCGTCGAAGCTCTTGCCGTGCAACGTTGCGATTTCGCGCTTGGTGCGATCGATGGCGTCGTGGATGAGGTCGAGCTCGACCTTCAGCTTCTCGCACTGCTCGATCTGCGCTCGGTAGGTGTCGAGCATGGCACGCGCTTCGGCGAGCTCGTGAGCCGTCGAGGCGTCGATCGCCGCCATGGCTGCGCTGCCGGACAGCGGAGCCGCGGCGAGGCCCTTCGCCATCTGTGCGCGGATCGCACGCAGCTCGGCCATGATCTCGCTATGCATCGGGAGTGCCTCTTCAGTCACGTCTAGAACGGGCATCTCGCCAGCAACGATATTCTCGACACGAAAACGCTTGCGGTGAACAGCCATCAGGATACTCCCCCCACCTCACTCACGCGTCTTTGTAGGCAGAAGCGATTTAACACGAAGTTCACAGCCGGAACCGCTCGGCGGCTTCGCGCGACGCTGCGCAAAACAGCGATTAACCATGGACGCGCGACGTTCATGGAAAATAAACGCTGATTGCCAAATTGCGCCGTCGCTCGCGACGTGGTGAATCCAAACGCTCTTTCCGTTTACCAAACAAAACGGCTTTTGCCTTTTATTGACCACGTCGCGGGCGCCGATCAGTCAGGCACCGTCTACGGCGCATGTGATCTAGACGAAACAGTACAGAGTACGTCGATGTTCAAGAAAATGTCTGTCGCGCTGCTCGGCAGCGCTTGTACCTTTATTGCCGGCGTGAACGAAGCCGGCGCCTTCGACAACAGCGTGCCGAACGATCCGCCTGCGGTGCTCTACGCGCCGCGGGTGCCGCCAGCGCCGGTGCGCGTCGCTTCAAATTCGAACCTGGGCGGCGGCTTCATCGAGTTTCTGTTCGGCGACGGCCCCGGACGCGGTCCGGCTTACGCGCCCGAGCGACCGGTATATCAGCAGCAGCCGGCCTACTACGATCAGCGCCGCCTGCCGCCGATGGGCGAGCCGCAGATGCAGGGTGAATATCAGCAAGGCGCAATTCAGCAAGGCGCGCTGCAGCAGGACGCCGTCGACCCGCGGCAGCGTGCGTTCGATCCGAAATTCGAGAAACAACTTGTTGACTATAACGGCAAGGAAAGTCCCGGCACGATCGTGGTCGACACGCCGAACAAGTTCCTCTACCTCGTCGAGGGCAACGGCAGGGCGATGCGCTACGGCATCGGCGTCGGCCGTCCTGGCTTCACCTGGTCCGGCGTGAAATCGATTACGGCCAAGCGCGAATGGCCGGCATGGACGCCGCCGGCCGAAATGCTCGCGCGCCGGCCCGATCTGCCCAGGCACATGGAAGGCGGCCCGGACAATCCGCTCGGCGCCCGCGCGATGTATCTCGGCTCGACGCTCTATCGCATTCACGGCTCCAACGAGCCCTGGACCATCGGCACCAACGTCTCCTCCGGCTGCATCCGCATGCGCAACGAGGATGTCATCGACCTCTACGGCCGCGTCAGTGTCGGCACCAAGGTCGTGGTGTTGTGATCGCGCGAGGTTCGAAATGAAAACGGCCGCCACTTGGGCGGCCGTCTTTGCTTGCGCCACTATCGGGCGACGTCACGCGTAATCGCTGCCGCCGTCGTCGTCGCCGAAATCGCCCTCGTCGGCCATGTCCATGTTGTCGTCGTGATCGTCATGGCTCTGGTTGTTGTCGTTGTGCCGATCGTCGTTCGACGCCTGATCGAACAAGCCCTGGCGGGAATCGCGGTTCGAGCCGATGTCATTGAGGCCGGCGTCGCGCGCCAGCGATCCGCCGGACTGGTCGCCGCCGCCGCCCCAGGGGCTCCCACCAGCGCTGCGGTCGCCGAGAGCGTTGCTGTCGCCAAAGCCCTGTTGATGCGATCCACCCATCATGCCGCGGATGCTGGAGAGCAGCAGCGAGCCGCCGACGACGCCGGCCGCGGCCGCCGCCGCCGTACCTAGGAACGAGCCGCCGCCACCGCCCGCGGGCGGGGCGCCAAAACCTTGTCCCGGACCTTGGCCATAAGGCGCGCCGTAGCCCGGCTGGGCCTGCTGCATCGCCTGGCCGCTGTTCCATGTCGGACGCTGCTCGCGCGGCGGCACGTTCGGCACCGAGCCACGTGAGGGGGCCCCGCCGAACAGAGTATCGCGCATGGTGTCGAGGAAGCCGCCGGACTGGGCAGGCTCCGGCGCCTGAGCGGATTCGAGCTCCTGGATGCGATTATGCGCGCGCTTGAGCGCTTCGTCCTGCAGCAGCGTGGTCTGCACCAGCGCATAGACGGCGCCGGGAGCCTTGCGCAGGCCATCGGAGATCGCGGCGACCGCATCGGGATCGCGCGGTGCATTTTCCAGCTTTGAAAGCCGGTCAAAAAGGTCGTCGACGAGCTGGCGTTCCTGCGGCGTCATGATCTCTCTCCTTCGCGCAAACCAAGCGCGCAGGAGATGTAGGGTTCCATTGTGGCCCCAACAGTGTCGCCCGGATTAAATTTCCGTATGCGACAAGCTGTCGTTGCGCCGGATCATCCCAATGTCACCTTGCTGTCCGCCAGCAGGCGCGGGAAGGCGTCGCCGGCGAGATAGGCATGTTCGCGTTCACGCACGTCCGTCATCGGGTCGAGGCTGGCGAGGACGTCATCGACGAAGCCGGGATGGCACATCACGAGACCGCCGTCGGGGAGGCCTTCCAGGAACTGCCGCATCAGCGCGCCGAAATCGGCGGCGCGCGTAAAATCATAGGCGCCGGCGAAGCCGGGGTTGAAGCTGAGGCCTGCGTTGCCGGCGCGCCGGCGGAATTGCGCGCTGAGACTGTCGAGCACCAGAGCCTTGGGGGACGCCAGCCGCTGCCTGAGCGGCAGATCGCGGCCGCCCTGACGCACCCAGGCGTTCGGCACAGCCTCAACGACTGCATCGACAAAGCCGTCGCGCACCTGCGGGTAGAGCTGCACGTGCTGGTGACCGTCGACGAAATCGGGTGCGCGCCCGAACGCGTCCATGAAGGCTGCCAGCTGCGACTTGACCTCGTTGCGGACGAATTCGCGGTCGAGCCGCCGCAGGAGGCCCGCGCGCAGCAGCTTCGGGAACGGCATGAACATGTCGCCGTCGAGCGGACGGAAATGCATCGTCAGCGGCCGGAACGGCGCCGACAGCGTCACATGCAACCCGATCGCGCAGCGCGGGCTGGTCTCGGCCGCGGATTGAAGCGCTTCGACGTCGCTGCGTGCGATCGCCGGCCCCACCATCATCACCGAGGTGGCGTTGAGGCGGCCGCGTTCGATCAGGTCACGGATGCCGCGATTGACGCCCGGGCTGATGCCGTAATCGTCCGCGCAGAGCCAGATCCGCCGCAGGTCCGCGGCCGCGCTCATTCGGCCGCCGTCCTGCTCGCCGCGTCCCGGCTTGAGGCGTCCTGGGCCTTGTCGGCCTCGGAGTGCTTTTCGCTGTGTTCGGCGACGAAGTAGATCGGCCGCGCCTTCAGCTCGGAGAGGATCTTGCCGATATATTCGCCGACGATGCCGATCATGATGAGCTGCACGCCGCCGATGGTCATCAGGCCGATCACGAGCGAGGGATAGCCGGGCACCTGCTTGCCGGTCGTGAGCACCTCCCAGAGGATCGAAAGGCCGAACAGGAAGGCACCTCCGGCGAGAATGACGCCGAACAGGCTGGCGAAGCGCAGCGGTGCCACCGAGAACGAGGTCAGGCCCTCGATCGAGAGGCCGAGCAGGCTTGCGGCGTTGAAGGTGGTCACGCCATGGGCGCGCGCCGCGGGTTCATAGTCTACGCGGATCTGGCGGAAGCCGATCCAGCTGGCGAGGCCCTTGAAGAAACGGTTGCGCTCCGGCAGCTGCCTGAGCGCAGCGACCGCGCGCGGCGACAGCAGGCGGAAATCGCCGGCGTCCTCGGGAATCTTCTGGCGAGCACCCCAATTGATCAGCGCGTAGAAGCCGTGCACCGCGACCCGCCGCAAGAAAGGCTCGTTGTCGCGATGCGCCTTGGCGGTGTAGACGACGTCATAGCCGTCGTCGATCCAGTGCCGCACCAGCTGCTCGACCAGTGCCGGCGGGTGCTGGCCGTCGCCGTCCATGAACATGACGGCACCGAGCCGGGCATGGTCGAGGCCCGCCATCAGCGCGGCCTCCTTGCCGAAATTGCGCGACAGCGACACCACCTGGACATCGATCGCGTCCGCGGGCAACGATCGCGCGATCGCCAGCGTCGCATCCTTGCTGCCATCGTCGACATAGACGACCTCGCAGGAGAGGCGATAGCGTTGCCGCAGGGTCTTGGCGAGATCGCAGATGCGCTGATGCAAGGCCGATAGACCCGCCGCCTCGTTGTAGACGGGGATGACGATCGACAGCCCCTTCGCTGCGGCGCTCGCTGCGGTGGTCGTCATGCCGGAAACGTCAGAGCCCAGCGTCATCGATCAAGGTTCCAGAGGTGTTAGATCTTCTCAACAGCATATGGTAGCTGCCGTTTGCTGTCGCTATGCTGAACGAACCTGGCTCAACGTCCCAGAAACGCCTCGAGCTTCGCGAACAGCGGGTTCTCCCGGTCGAACACGTAGTCGAGCGATCCCACCGAGACGGTCTCGGCGCCATGCTCCCGCAGGAAGGTCGCCAGCGCATAAAGCTGCCCTGGTGGGCAGTGCAGCGTCAGCATCCCTGACGAAGTCGGTCCGCCAAAAGGAGCTTCGACGCCGAACCGGCTGTGGGCCTCGCCCAGCAGGGCGGCATCGCACTGCCGGAAGCGGGTCCGGACCTCGCGGTACTTGTTGGCCCGCGCCCGCGCTGCGATGTGATCGAGGATGACACGGGCTGTCTCTCGCGCCTGCGGCGACCAGTCGGCATCCTTCGACGCCACGAGATTGGCCTGGCTGCGCAGGATCACGCCGTCGTCGAGCACCCGCAAGCCGTTGGCGGCGAGCGTCGCGCCGGTCGTGGTGATATCGACGATCAGCTCGGCGCTGCCAGCCGCCGGTGCGCCTTCGGTCGCGCCCGCGCTTTCGACGATGCGGTAATCGGTGATGCCGTGGGTCTGGAAGAACGTACGGGTCAGATTGACGAACTTGGTCGCGACCCGCATCCGCATGTGATGCTGCTCGCGGAAGCCGGTGGTGACGTCATCGAGGTCGGCCATGGTGCGGACATCGATCCAGGCCTGCGGCACCGCGACGACCACGTCGGCATAGCCGAAGCCGAGCCCCTCGATCAGCGACACGCGCCTGTCGGCATCGGCGATGGTCTCGCGCACCAGATCCTCGCCGGTGACCCCGAGATGCGCGAAGCCGCGCGACAATTGCGATGCGATTTCGCTCGCGGAGAGATAGGCGACCTCGACATTGTCGAGGCCCGCAATCGTGCCGCGGTAGTCGCGGACGCCGCCGGCCTTCGACAGCTTGAGTCCCGCACGGGCGAAAAAGGCCTCGGCGTTCTCCTGCAAACGGCCCTTGGAAGGAACGGCCAGAACGAATGGCGCGCTCATGACTTAAGCTCCCACCTTGCGGCCGATCTTCGTCAGCGCGTCAACCCAGACCGAGAAGCCGACGGCGGGAATCGGCTCGGCGGAGCCGAGCTGGGTCATCAGCCCGTCATAGCGGCCGCCGGCGATGAGCGGCTCGGCGCCGTTGCCCCTGTGATGAAGCTCGAACTCGAAGCCGGTGTAATAATCGAGGCCGCGCCCGAACGCCGTCGAAAAGCGCGTTTGCTTCACGTCGATGCCACGCGCGGCCATGAAGCCGATGCGGCTCTCGAACTGGTCGATCGCAGCACCGAGATCGAGCTTTGCATCCGCGGTCAGCGCGCGCAACTCGGCGATCGCGTCGTCGGGATTGCCTGAGACGCCCAAGAAGCGCTTGAGCACGACGATCGCCTCGCGCGGCAGGGCGCCGCCCTTCAGCGTGGATTGCTCGAGGAAGCGATCGGCGATCTCGGCCGTGGTGCGGCCGCCAACATTGGTGGTGCCGGCGATCGACATCAGATCGGTGACGAAGGCGAGTGCCGCCTTGCGGTCGGAGCCGGCGAGCGCCGCCAGCACGCCCTGGTATTCGCTGCGGGTCGCCGTGGTCGCGGCCGCCAGCCGCTCCAGATCCTGCTCCAGGCTGACCTTGCGGTTGAAATCCTTGACCAGGCGGCGGCGCCAGACCGGATACAGGTCGAGCGCGTCGAGCAGCGCATTGAACAGCGCAACGTCGCCGGTACGGATCTCCACATCGCGGACGCCGAAGGCGGCGGTCGCCTCCAGAGCCAGCGCAAGCATCTCGGCATCGGCCGCGGCGCGGTCCTGGCGGGCGAACGATTCGATGCCGGCGTGCAGGAACTCGGAGGGCTGGCCGCTACGGTAGCGGAACACCGGGCCGAGATAGCTGAACCCGGCCGGCTGGCCGGCACGGCCAGAGGCGAGATAGTCGCGCGCAACCGGGATGGTCAGGTCCGGGCGGAGGCAGAGCTCTGCGCCGGAGAGGTCGGTGGTGAGATAAAGGCTCTTGCGGATGTCCTCGCCGGAGAGGTCCAGGAACAGCTCGGCCGGTTGCAGGATCGCTGGCTCGGCCCTGACATAGCCGGCCTGCGCGAACGACAAGAGCAGCGTTTCCGCCCAGGCGGAGCCGGCAGCATTTGAGGTGGCAGTCGCGGTCATCTCTGGAGTCCATCGGCCCGGCGAAACCGGGCAGGGCAAGGCAGGCAAGCGAGTTCGCGCAGCCCCTTAGCATGGCCCGGAAGCGGTTTCGACCTCCAAAGGATCAATCGCTTAACAAGTCGGGAGCGCTGCCGGACTGCCGACCGCGCATGAAATAGGCACTGTTTGGACTTCCGCTCCTGGTATTTTGATACCCTGCCTCGCGTCGAGTTTCGCCGCGAGGCGAGGCGGAGGAGAGGATCGGCTTTTCATTCGGTCGGGACGGGAACGTCTCTGGCCGGGTCCGCGGATGATGCATCAGTCGCGGCAAACGCCGACCCTGTCGCGGTGGATTCGGCTTCTTCCGCAAGGTGCTCGGCGAGTTCGAGTACCCTCTGCCTCCTGCCGGAAGTAGTGAGCCGGAGAAACGTTTTGATGAGCCGCAGCGCCTCGAACTGCCTCGCGCTCAACAGAACATCTTCGTTCATAGCCATCTCTTTCATCGCCACCTTGAGGCCGATCGCACTGCCGAAGCGCTTGGATGCGTGCTCGCGCACCAAAGTCATGCGGCAATCGGTTCGACAGAGACGCCGAACATCCAGCATTCACACGTCGCGAACGCGTCGGCAAACGAGGGCTGATTGCGCCCAAGGCCGAGCCTCACAATGAGAAATCGAAGACCGCTGGCAAGTCGTCGCATACTCATTTTGGGTATGGCCGGTGATCCGTTCGCCGTAGCCATCGTTTACAACATCAATGTTGGTTCCGATTCATGCGCAATGCTTCAGACATCATCCGGACGGTCTCGCGGCATACGCTGGCCTATATGCTGTTCTCGATGAGCGAGTTGTTCCGGCATTACGACGAGTTTGATCCGCTGGATCTTCTTATCGTTCATGCGGTTCTGAACGCGAATGTCATCCATGTAATGAACGATCCCGTCTTGGACGAGAAATTCTCCAGCATTCATGCCGTCGAGCCGGATGTGATCAAGCAGGGGGTCTCGCGTGCGGCACTCTCCCGCTTTCTCAGCCTTCCGCTCGAGACGGTTCGCCGTCGCGTGACAGGCCTGAAGAGGCGGAAGATTCTCGAAGAGACCAAAGCCGGGCTGATCGTGACCGAGCAGAACGCATTCAGGTTTGGAAACAACCACGAACTGCAGAAGACCAACATGCTGCTGCTGATGAAGCTACTTCGCGACCTCAAGCGTGCCGGCATCAACGGGCCGGATGATCTGCGTGCCTCCAAGAGCGCCACATCGGCAAAGAAGGCAAAGTAAGCGGCACGGCATGGATCAAGGCCATCTCGATACTGCGCGCCACGGAGCGCAAAAGCTGGCCACGGACCGATTGATGTCCTTTCAGGGACTCAAGCCGTCGTCGGCCCTCGAGCTCAGGGCGTATGACATCGACCATTTCGGCGAGACCGAGAGATATGCCGGCGCGTCCAGCATGCCGCTGTCGGTCGGGACGACGGCCATCATGCGGGCCCGGCTCAGCTTGCCGAGCCTGACCCTGTCTCTGGTAAGAACCTTTCCGCGGATCATTCGCGGCTATCAATTGACCAGTGCCGCCGCCTTCGTCGTGCCGATGGATAACGTGACCTCGGCCCGCATCAACGGCCAACCGATGGGCAGTTCTATCGTCATTCTGAAGGGTACCTCTGATTGCGTGGTGTATGAGCCTGAGGGCCGCCTGATGGCGGTCGTGTATTTCGCTCCGCCCCGGCGCGAGCCCTGGGCGCAACTGACTGATGGCTATCATCTGGTGAATCCGGCATCGGAAGTACTCGTCTCGCTGCGCCGTCTGGTCTCTGTCACGCTGGAAATCGCGGCTCATGACCCGGACTTCCTGAACCAGCCGATGTCGTTGACGGCCGTCGAGCAGTCCCTGCTCAGCACGATGGAAGCTGCGCTGCGCACCGGCGTAAGCGGCGGACCTGTGTCGTCCGCGACGGAGGGCTATCGGCGGATCGTCGCGGAGATGGAAAGGCTGATCCGGCAAGATCTGACGGTCTGGCACAAGACGACCGAACTGGCCAACCAGGTCGGCGTGTCCGTTCGCACTCTCCAGAGCGCGACACGGGCCATCTGCGGCATGAGCCCGCACCGCTATAGCCGAATCCTGCGACTCTGGTCGGTGCGCAAGCAGCTGCGCAGCGGTCCGGCGCGGCGCAGTGTGAAGGCCTGCGCGATTGCACATGGCTTCTGGCATCTGAGCGAGTTTGCGGCGAGCTACAGGGCAGCCTTCGGGGAACTGCCGTCCGAGACCCTGCACCGCGCGATGCGGGAAACGATCTAGCCGCTACCACCGCGCCAATCGCCCAGCACCGCCTGCACCAGCGCCAGGGCGGCCACTGCGGCGGTGTCGGCCCGCATGATCCGCGGGCCCAGCGCCAGCCGCAGGATCTTGGGCTGCCGCAGCAGCAGGGCCCGCTCTTCCTCGGCAAAGCCGCCTTCGGGGCCGATCAGCACGTCGATACCTTCGGCGGCGTCGCGGGCGCCTTGCAGGCTCTGAACGGGATCTTGGACCTCCGCCGCCTCATCGCAGAAGATCAGCAAGCGACCCGCCGGGCGCTGGCTTAGGAAGCGCTCCAGCGGGACCGGCTCGGCAACGGCGGCGATGCTGAGGATCCCGCATTGCTCGGCGGCCTCGACGACATTGGCGCGCATGCGCTCGGTATTGACGCGGGAGGCCTGGGTAAACCGGGTCAGGACTGGTTGCAGGGCGGCGGCCCCCATCTCGATGGCCTTCTGCACCATGTAGTCCAGTCGGGCATGCTTGAGTGGGGCGAAGACATAGGTGAGGTCGGCGAGTCGGTCCTGGGGCCGGGTCTGCTGAAGGATCACCAGGGCATCCGGCCGCTTGCGGCCCTCGATGGCGGCCTGCCATTCGCCGTCGCGGCCGTTGAAGGCCAGGACCTCGGCTCCGGCGGCAAGCCGCAGCACGTTGCCCAGATAATTGCTCTGGTCGCGGTCGAGCGGCACCCGGGCGTCCTGCACGAGGGGGGCGTCGACGAACAGGCGGGGGGCGCGAAAATCGTGGGAGGGCATCGTCAAAGGTCCGACTTGGCGCCGTTCTTAACCGAAATCGGGGCTTCTGGGGGTAAATATCGCCGAATTGATGCGTCCCCGCGCCGCGCTCTTGCCCTATTCAACGGGTTGTTAAGGTCCGGCGGGAATCGTAAAAACGCGAACACGCTGGTTGCGCTTCAATTGGAAAGACGCCGAGTCCCGTAAGCTCCTGCCGGAGAGACTGTCTTCATGATCCGTCATCTGATGGTTCCGATCACCGCCGCCCTGGTCTCCGTGGGGGCCTCCGGCGCTTATGCGCAAAGCGCGTTCCCGGCGCCGCTGCCCAATCAGGCCGCCGCCAATTCCCCGTTTCCCCCCGTCAACGGTTCGGCGCCGACCGCTTCAGTCGGCGCGGCGCCGCAATCGTCCTTTCCCGTGAACGGCGCCGCCCCAATCGGCGGCCCCGGCGCCTTCAGCGCGGCTCCGCCGACGCAGGCTGGTCCCGGTGATGACTGCATGAAGGCCTTCGCTCCTCTGCGCGAGGAAGCCGAGAAGCGCGGCAAGCTGATCAAGGCAGCGAGCGACCGCCGCGCACCGCCCGACGAGGCCTGCAAGCTGATCCGCAACTTCGGCCAGGCTGAAGTGAAGATGATCAAATACATCGAGGCCAACGCCGCGAAGTGCGGAATCCCGCCGCAGATCGGCGCGCAGATGAAGGACGGCCACAAGAACACCGAGGCCATGGCGACCAAGGTCTGCAACGTTGCGCAGCAGATGCAGCAGCAACAGGCGCGTCCTGCCGGGCCCTCGCTGAGCGAGGTGCTGGGCTCGGGCTCCGCGCCGGAAGCCAATGCCAGCAGGAAGGGCGGCAGCACCTTCGATACGCTCAACGGAAACGTCCTGACCCGATGAGCGGCTCATCCGCCCGCGTTGCCGATTCCACCGGCAACTGGGTCGATACTATCGCGCCGCACTGGTCGCGGCCCTATCTGCGCTTGTCCCGCTTCGACCGTCCGATCGGCTCCTGGCTTCTCTTGATGCCATGCTGGTGGTCGGTGGCGCTCGCCGCCGGCATGGCGCACGACGTTCGCGACCTGCCCCTCACCATCGTGCTGTTCTTCATCGGCGCATTCGTCATGCGCGGGGCGGGCTGCACGTGGAACGACATCACCGACCGCGATCTCGACGGCAAGGTCGAGCGCACGCGCTCGCGGCCGCTGCCGTCGGGGCAGGTGACCACGAGGCAGGCGCTGGTCTTCATGGTCGCCCAAGCCCTGATCGGTCTCGTGGTGCTGCTGCAGTTCAACCGCTTTGCGATACTGACCGGCATCGCCTCGCTTTTGATCGTCGCGATCTACCCCTTCATGAAGCGGATCACCTGGTGGCCGCAGATCGTGCTTGGCCTCGCTTTTTCCTGGGGCGCCCTGATGGGGTTCGCGGTCACCTTCGGACGCATCGACCTGACCGCGCTCGTGCTCTATGCCGGCGCCATTTCCTGGGTAATCGGCTACGACACGATCTACGCACATCAGGACGCCGAGGACGATGCGCTGATCGGCATCAAGTCGACCGCGCGCCTTTTCGGCGCGCACACGCATCAGGCGCTGATCCTGTTCTATGGTCTCGCGGTGATGCTGATCGGTGTCGCGCTGGCCTCTGGAGATGCAGGCTGGCCGGCCTGGCTCGGGCTTGCCGCCTTCGCCGTACATCTGGCTTCGCAGATCATGCGCTTGAGGATCGACGATCCCGAACTGTGCCTGCGCCTGTTCAAGTCGAACCGCGATGCAGGTCTGCTGCTGTTCGCGGGATTGCTGGCGGATGCGGTCATGCAGGCCGCGTAGCGCATTGCGCAGGGCGGATTGGCCAAGCGCAATCCACCACTGTTTCCATCGACGGAAGCAGAAGAGGCGGGTTACGCCTTTGGCTACCCACCCTGCAAGACCAAACTCAATTCCGCGCGATGATCTCGCGCTCGCCGCGATGAACGGACAGCTCGCGTGCGATGCCGGCACGCCGGCGCATCAAGAATTTCGGGCGGCGGGCGCGGATCGCGTTGGCGCGGCGGCGGCGCGCTGCGGGCTTGCGGGCGCCTTCGTCGAGCTGGGGCAGCGCGAAGATCTCGCTCCAGATCGCCCAGGCCTCGGCGATCTCGTCAGCATCGGCGCCGACCAGCAGCGGGATGGACAGTGAGGGATCGCGATGCACGAGCACGAGCGTCCGCGCTTCGTCATTGCCACGCAATGCGACGCCGGTGAAGTCGGCGACGCGCACGTTGATCGCCATCTGCATGCCGCGAACGGCACGGCGCAGCACGACACGCTCGCGATGAAGCTCTATCTGCCTGGTGTATCCGTCGGCGCGCGGATCATGCGCATCGAAGCGGACCGGAAGGGAAAGAGGGTCGAGCCGCAGGGAGCGGCTCGACCCGGCGGGAGCGATCCCGCATGTTGCTGTTTGACGCCTCACGGCTTGGTTCTCCCCGCCGGGATTATGTTCCCGGTCGATGCGAGGACCTTAGCGCGCCGCTTTCCGAAACCGCTTAAAAAGGCTGGTTAACCTACCGTCACTGCTACTCATGATTGACAAGACCTTGGCGCGCATGATTGACGAGACGTTGCGCCGAAGTCGCGAATCTGAGCTTTTGGCGGGCTGAAAATGCTTGAAGTCCACGCGATCAGGGCACATCTGTGGGTTCCGGTCCCGAACCCCGCCCCAACAGGATTTCGTTCGTGAACTCTTCACCAAGCTCGACGCCTTCGACCCAAAAATCGTCGCAGGCCAATCGCGACCTGTTCGATCAGTCCGCACTTTCCGATCTCGCGCAGCGGCTGGTCGAGGCGGCCAGGCGCGCCGGTGCGGATGCGGCCGATGCGGTCGCGGTGCGGGGCGTCTCGCAGGGCGTCGAGGTTCGCGACGGCCGGGTCGAGGAATCGGAGCGATCCGAGGGTGACGATGTCGGTCTGCGTGTGCTGGTCGGCCAGCGCCAGGCGGTGGTCTCCACCAACGACGTCAGCGGCGATGCCGTGACCAAGCTCGCCGAGCGTGCGGTCGCGATGGCGCGTGTCGCGCCCGACGACAAGTATGTCGGCCTCGCCGATCCCGCGCTGCTCGCGCGCGACTTCCCTGATCTCGACCTGCTCGATCCCGATCTGCCCACGACCGCCGAGCTCGAGCGTCGCGCGCTCGCGGCCGAAGCGGCGGCGCTCGGCGTAAAGGGCGTAACCAAGTCTGGCGGCGCTTCCGCATCCGCCGGCATCGGGGGCATGGTGCTCGTCACCTCCACCGGCTTCCACGGCTCCTATCTGCGCTCCAGCCAGGGCATCTCGGCCACCGCCATATCAGGCGAGGGCACCAGCATGGAGCGCGACTACGACTTCACCTCGGCGCCGCACGGCGCCGATCTGCTGTCCCCGGAGGTGGTCGGCCGTTCCGCCGGCGAGCGCACCGTGGCGCGCTACAATCCGCGCAAGGTCGAGACCTGCAAGGTGCCCGTGGTGTTCGATCCGCGCGTCGCAGGCTCGCTGGTCGGTCATCTGGTCGGCGCCATCAACGGCGCCTCGATCGCGCGCAAGACGAGCTTCTTGAAGGACAAGCTCGGCCAGCAGTTGTTCGCGAAGAACATCCGCATCGTCGATGATCCGCTGCGCCGGCGGGGCCTGCGCTCGCAGACCTTCGATGCCGAAGGCGTCGCGGTGAAGAGGGCGGCGCTGGTCGACGAGGGCGTGCTGACGACCTGGCTGCTCGATTGCGCCACCGCACGCGAACTCGGTCTCACCACCACCGGTCACGCCCATCGCGGCGTTTCCTCCTCGCCCTCGCCCGGTCCGTACAATCTGCATCTCGAGCCTGGCACGCCGACGCCGGCCGAGCTGATCTCCGACATCAAGCAGGGCTTCTACGTCACCGACCTGATCGGTTCAGGCGTCAACGGCGTCACCGGCGACTACAGCCGGGGCGCCTCCGGCTTCTGGATCGAAAACGGCGAGATCACCTATCCCGTCAGCGAAGTGACGATCGCCGGCCATTTGTTCGAGATCTTCAAGTCGATGCAGCCCGCGAACAATCTCGAGTTCCGGTACGGCATCAATGCGCCGACGGTGCGCATCGAGGGTTTGACGCTTGGCGGACGTTGACGCGCACGTACTGGACCCGACGATCCTGACGCGCGATGCGGCGCTGCTGAAGGACACGGTGAGGGAAGCGGGCGCGCTCGCGCAGTCGATGTTCCGCACCGAGCTGAGGAGGTGGACCAAGGGCGCATCCTCGCCGGTGTCGGAGGCCGACATCGCCGTCAACGACCTGCTCGAAGCGCGCCTTCGCACGGCCACTCCCGACTATGGCTGGCTGTCCGAAGAGAGCGCTGACGACGCTACGCGGCTGTCGCGGCGGCTGACATGGATCGTCGATCCCATCGACGGCACGCGCAATTATCTGGGGGGCCATGACGAATGGTGCGTCAGCGTTGCGCTGGTGGAGGACGCCTCGCCGGTGCTTGCCGCGGTGTTCGCACCGGCCAGCGACGAATTCTTCTTTGCAGTGCGCGGCCAGGGCACGACGCTCAACGACGAGCCGGTCAGCGCGACGGCCGGATCCGAACTCGACTTCGCCCGCGTCGCTGGCCCGAAGCCGCTGGTCGAGCGGCTGAAGCCGTCACTCGGCGACATCAAGCTGCATCGGCGAATCGGCTCGCTCGCGCTACGTCTGTGTCGGGTCGCCCATGGCGCGCTGGATGCGGCCTTTGCGGGGGGCAACAGCCATGATTGGGACCTTGCGGCGGCCGATTTGATCGTGCAGGAAGCGGATGGTAGAATGAGCGACCTCTCCGGAGAACCCATCCTCTATAACCGCCGGGAAGTGGCGCACGGGGTGCTGGTGGCAGCGGGACGCGATCGTCATGCGGGCATTGTCGCGCATTTTCGCAACCGTCCCTTGGCCTGAAGCGCTTCCGTCGTGCTTGTCGAACACTGCTTTGCCGGGCAGCCCGTTAGGAACAGAAGCCATGCCAGATAGCGCCCCGCAACAATTGCTTCATCTCGTCATCGGCGGCGAGCTCGTCGATCTCGAGCACAACACCTTCAAGAATCTGGATGACGTCGATATCGTCGGCCTCTATCCGAACTATGCCGCCGCCCATGCGGCCTGGCGCGCCAAGGCGCAGAGCACGGTCGACAACGCGCAGATGCGCTACTTCATCGTCCACCTGCATCGGCTGCTCGACCCGAATCAAGAACCGGCGCGTTGAAAAAACTGCTTCGCAATACGCTGCGAAGCAGCTGGTTTCAGCGTGCCGTCGGGGTCCTGGCGGCCGAGTATCTGCGTCTGGTCTGGCGGACCAACAAGTTCACGATCGATCCGCCTGATGTCTATGGACGCGTCGAGCCGCAGCTCCCCGCCATCTTCGCGTTCTGGCACGGCCAGCATTTCCTCACGCCCTTCATCAAGAACCAGGACAAGGCCTCCTATCGGGCCAAGGTCCTGATCTCCCGCCATCGCGACGGCGAGTTCAATGCGATCGCCGCCGAACGGCTCGGCATCGGCACCATCCGCGGCTCCGGCGACCACGGCGGGGCGTTCCATCGCAAGGGTGGTGTGGGTGCCTTCAAGGAAATGGTGCGGACGCTTCAGGCCGGTTGTAATGTCGCGCTGACCGCCGATGTCCCCAAGCGCTCGCGCGTGGCGGGGCTCGGCATTATCATGCTGGCAAGGGAATCGGGGCGGCCGATCATGCCTTTCGCGATGGCGACCAGCCGCTTCGTCCGGCTGAAGAACTGGGATCGCACCACCATCAATTTGCCGTTCGGGCGGGGCGCATTGGTCGGCATCAAGGAAATCCACGTTCCACCGGATGCCGATGCCGCCACGATGGAAGCGTTGCGGCAGGAGCTGGAGGACACGCTGAACGAGGCGACCCGGCGCGCCTATGCGCAGCTCGGCCGCCCGGGACCGGAAGATGCCTAAGTCGCTTCCCATTGCGCTGCCGATGACGCTGCGGATGTATCGGCGCCTGGCATCCGGCCTGGTTCCGCTCGCGCCTGCGCTGATCAAGCGGCGGCTGAAGCAGGGCAAGGAGGATCCCGCGCGCGTCGGCGAACGGCGGGGGCTTTCCCGGGACGTGCGGCCGCATGGTCCGCTGGTCTGGATCCACGGCGCCAGCGTCGGCGAGGTTCTGGCCGCGGCGGCGCTGATCGAACGACTGCGCGATCTCAATCTGCGCATCCTGCTCACCTCGGGCACGGTCACCTCGGCGGCGGTGGTGGCAAAGCGCTTTCCGCCCGACGTCATCCATCAATACGTGCCGTACGACTCGCCGCGCTATGTCGCGCGTTTCCTCGACCACTGGAAACCCTCCCTGGCGCTGTTCATCGAATCCGACCTGTGGCCGAACCTGATCCTCGCGGGCGCGGCGCGCCGGGTGCCTATGGTGCTGATCAACGGACGGATGTCGCCGCGATCCTTCCCACGCTGGCGGCGCATGCACGGCACCATCTCGGCACTGCTGTCGCGGTTCGACATTTGCCTTGCGCAGTCGAAGACCGATGCCGAGCGCTTTGCCGCGCTCGGTGGCCGCGACGTCGTCACCACGGGCAATCTGAAGCTCGATGTGCCGGCGCCCCCGGCCGATCCCGCCAAGCTCGAACGCTTGGCGGCGATGACGCGCGGGCGGCCGATCATCGTCGCTGCCTCGACCCATCCGGGCGAGGACGAGATGCTGGTCGCCGCGCATCGCAGCCTCTCCGGTTTCTTCCCGCAACTCCTCACCGTGATCGTGCCGCGGCATCCGGACCGCGGCTCCTCGATTGCAGGCCTGATCACGGCCTCGGGCCTGAAGCCCAGCCTGCGCTCGCGCGAGGAGCTGCCGACGGCCACGACCGACATCTATGTTGCCGACACGATGGGCGAGCTCGGCCTGTTCTATCGACTCTCGGGAGTCGTGTTCATGGGCGGATCGCTGGTCCGCCATGGCGGCCAGAATCCGATCGAGGCGATCAAGCTTGGCGCCGCGGTCGTGCATGGTCCGCACGTCTTCAACTTCAGCGACGTATATGAAGCGCTCGACAGCAATGGCGGGGCGCGGCAGGCCGACACGCAGGAGGCCCTGGTCAAGCAGCTTGGCCTGCTGCTGGGCGAGCCGACGGTGCGCGAAAAGGTGCAGCGCGCAGGTGGCAACGTGGTCGAGCAGCTCGGCGGTGCGCTCGATCGCACCATGATCGCGCTCGAGCCGTATCTCCTGCAATTGCGGATCGAGATGGGGGCGGCCAATGCGTGAGCCGGCCTTTTGGTACCGGCCACGTTCCCCGCTATCGCTTGTCCTCCGTCCCCTGGGCGCGCTCTACGGTGCCATCACCGCATGGCGTATGCTGCGCCAAGGCGTGGACGCCGGCATTCCCGTGATCTGCGTCGGCAACTACCATGTCGGAGGCGCCGGCAAGACTCCGACGGTGCTTGCGCTGACGAAGCTGCTTCGCGAGCTCGGCGAGACGCCCGTGGTGCTCAGCCGCGGCTATGGCGGGCGCCTGGAGGGCCCGGTGATGGTCGATGGTGCACGACATACTGCGGCCGAGGTCGGCGACGAGCCCCTGATGATGGCGCGCGACGTCGCGGTTGTCGTGGCGCGCGATCGTCTCGATGGCGTCGCGCTGGCGAAATCGCGAGGCGCCACCGTGATCCTGATGGACGACGGCTTTCAGAACCCGCGCCTGCTCAAGGACGTCTCGCTGATCGTGATCGATAGCGAGCGCGGCCTCGGTAACGGCGAGGTGTTTCCCGCCGGTCCCTTGCGTGCGCCGCTGAAGGCCCAGCTTTCGCGCACCGATGCGCTGGTGCTGATCGGCGGCGGCAATGCCGCCAACGAGGTCGCCGCGGAGGTTGCGAAGCGCAACAAGCCCGAGCTGCGCGCCCGCCTGAAGCCCGATGCGACTTCGCTCGCGCAGCTGATCGGCAAGCGGGTCTTCGCCTTCGCCGGCATCGGCGATCCCGATCGCTTCTTCCGCACCCTTCGCGCCAGCGGCATCGATGTCGCCCATACGCGCGCATTCGCCGACCACCACATGTTCTCGATCGACGAGCTCGCTGCGCTCGCGGCGGAGGCGCGGCGCGAGCAGCTCACGCTTGTCACGACGGAGAAGGATCTGGCGCGCTTGCGCGGCGGCGCGGGAGTGCCCGATGACATCGTGCCATTCGCCGTCCGGCTCGAGCTCGATGATCCGGCCGCGCTCCGGAGATTGATCAGCGATCGTCTCTACAAGGCGCGCGAACGAAGGTTCTCAAGGCCCTGATTTCGGACGGCTTGGCTCGCCATCCATCGGTTCGCCATTCAGACCACATTCATCGCAGCGATCCTATGGATTCCATGCGACCGAAGGATTCGATGAAATTGAACGATGCCGGGGCCTCGATCTCATACAGCGGGCAAAGCGAAGCGTGCCCCCCTTGTTCGTGTTGGTCTTCGCGTGAGAGCGGGCACGGCGCGTTGCGCCTTTGCCCAATCTACGACATCACGACTGTTTCTGCGCCCCGGGAAAGTGCCGCTGCAGCACCGCGGCGGGCGTAGCGTAGGCCTCCTGCAAATCAACGCTCCAGTACTTCAGCTCGTCGAGCGGGATTCGCGTCCCGGTGATCGCGCAGCGCACGAACGTCCCCGGCGAGATCACGCGGAAATCGCCGTCGAGATACTGCACCTGCGCTTCGCCATGGCCCGAGGGGCCGAACTTGTTCAGCACGGTCGAAAGTCTCCGCGGAAGGCCTCTCCACGTAAGGCCTTGGAGGGGCACGATGTTGATGGGATGTAGCATAGATAGGGTGGATTGTCCGCCCGTCAAATCCGCCGGTTCATGATGTCTTGCCATCGTTTCCGCTTGATAATACCTCGGGTGAAGGGGGGCCGGTTCCGGGGCCTGCTTCGTCAGAGTCCGCGGCGCCTGCCGCCGGCCGCCATGTTCCTGGCGCTGCTGATGTCGGCCGCGTGGGCCGCGCCGGCACCGCAGCCGGTGGACATTCCGATTGCGTCCGGGATTCTCCATGCGCAGCTTTACAAGCCCGAGGGCGCAGGGCCGTTTCCGACCGTGATCGCGCTGCATGGTTGCGGCGGCCTCGGCGGCCACTCCGATCCCGTGTTGCCGCGCTACCGGGCGTGGGCCGAGCGCCTGCTCAAGGTCGGCAATGCCGTGCTGCTGCCCGACAGTTACGGCTCGCGCGAGCTCGGGCCGCAATGTCGCGTCAAGGAAATGCACGTCAAGGCGCGGCGCGACCGCGTCACCGACATCGCAGCCTCACGTGCCTGGCTGATGAAGCAGAGCTGGGTGGCGCGCGACCGCGTCAGCCTGATCGGATGGGCGAACGGGGCAAACGCGCTGCTCTGGGCCGTGCGTCCGCAGAGCGCGGCGCGCGATCTCAGTCCGGATTTCCGCGCCGCGGTTGCGTTCTATCCGGATTGCCGGATCTCGGCGGGTTTGGGATGGAGCACGCGGGTGCCGACGCTTGTGCTGATCGGGGCCGCAGACGACGTGTCGTCGCCGCCGGCCTGCCGTCAGATGGTGGACGGCGCGCGCGGCCGCAGCGCTCTCGCGCGCATCGTGGTCTATCCCGGCGCCGATCACGATTTCGACCGCGCCAGCATGCCGCTTCGCGCGGCTGCCGGCAGCAGCGATGCCGCCGCGCCCGAGCGCGGCCATCTCGGCATGGATGCCGAGGCGCGCGCAGCTTCGCAGAAGGACGTCGCGCAATGGCTGGCGCGGTGAGCGCGGCGCCGCAACCGGGCTGATGCGACGCGCAATCCCCGCTACAAGACCGGCACGTTACAAGATGAGCCCGCCATCGACGACCAGCGTCTGGCCGATGATGTAGGATGACAGCGGCGAAGCCAGAAACAGTGCCGCGCCCGCCATGTCGGCCGGCGTGCCCAATCGCCGCAGCGGGATGCGCGCGAGCGCACCTTCGAGCCGCTTCGGATTGTCGGTCGTCACCTTCGTCATCTTGGTGTCGACGAGCCCCGGGGCGATGCCGTTGACGCGGATGCCGTCTTCGGCCCAGGCTTCGCCCAACGTCCGCGTCAATCCGACCGCACCGGTCTTGGAGGCGTTGTAGGCGGGATTGCCCATGGTGGAATGATAGGCCGCGGTCGAGGACACGATGATCAGCGAACCCTTGGAATCCCGCAACATGGAATGGAAACGAGTGGCGCAGGCCATCAGGCTCATCAGGTTGACCTCGACCACCTTGCGAAAGCCGGCCATCTCGAACTCGCCGCGGCGATAGAGCACCGCGCCCTGCGCGAGCACGAGCACATCGAGCTTATCGAAGGGCGGCCTGAACGTCTCGATCGCGCCGGCATTGCTGACGTCGAGCTGGTCATAGGCAAGGCCCGTGAGATCGGAGCCCTCCTCCGCAGAATATTCCGTTGCGCGAGCGCGCGTCCCGCAGACCGCGACCTGCGCGCCCCTCGCGCGAAAGGCCTGCGCGATGCCGTTGCCGATGCCGCTGGAACCGCCGACGACCAGCACCTGCTTGCCTGAGAAATCGAGCTCGTTTGCCATCGTGGCCTCCCCTTTTGTCTTGCTTGTTTGACCTGTCTGCGGATCGATGCCAGCCTTGTCAATCATAACAAGAACAAGCACCTCGCGAGGAGACCCATGTCCGACTTCAAAGAACTCAGCCGCTCTGTGAAAGGCCTGACCGTACTCGCCACCGGCGCAGCCAGCGGCATGGGGCGCGCAACCGCGCGCGTGTTCGCCGCCGAGGGCGCGAACGTCGCCGTCACCGATTACGACGAGCAAGGCGCGCATGCGCTCGCCAGGGAAATCGCGGCGAGCGGTGCGTCTGCCAGGGCGTGGAAGCTCGATGTCGCCGACGGCGGCGAGATCAAGAAGGTGGTCGGCGATATCGCCGCGCATTTCGGCGGGCTCGATATCATCGTCAACAATGCCGGCATTTCCGTGCGTGTCGCGATCGACGACGAGGCCTATGAGGACGCCTGGGCCAGGAGCATTGCCGTCATGCTGACGGCGCATCCGCGCATCATCCGCGCTGCACTGCCCCACTTGCGCAAGTCGAAGAGCCCGCGCATCGTCAACATTGCCTCGACCGAGGCTCTCGGGGCCACCGCGCTGCACAGCCCGTATTCGGCAGCGAAGGGCGGCGTCGCGAGCCTCACGCGCTCGCTCGCCGTGGAGCTTGGCCGCGAGGGCATCACGGTCAACTGCATTTGCCCAGGCCCGATCCGCACGGCGATCACTGACCGCATCTCGGAGGAGCACAAGACCATCTACGCCAAGCGCCGCACCGCGCTCGGCCGTTACGGCGATCCCGAGGAAGTCGCGCATATGACGCTGAGCCTGTGCCTGCCGGCCGCGTCCTTCCTCACCGGCGCGGTGATACCGGTCGACGGTGGGCTGATGGCGCGGAATGCGTGAGAGCCATCGATCTCGGCCTCTCGCCTCGCGCAGGACCGTTCCCCGCCTGCGCTTTCGCTCCATCCGGTCACGCCTCCTACACTTTCATAACGACGTGGAACTGGGCTGCTTCTGATCGGTTACCCCGGCTGACCATCGAGGAGGATCATCATGGACACGGATCGGATTGTTGGGTCGGCCAAGGAATTCGCCGGGCGCGCCGAAGGCGCGGTCGGAGACATGGCAGGCGATGCGAAGACACAGGCGTCGGGCAAGGCGCGGGAAGCCGCGGGCACGGTGCAGAATCTCTACGGCCAGGCCAAGGATGCCGTGCGTGATGCCACGGACACCGCGGCGAGCTACGCCAAGGACGCTTACGAGAACAGCGGCGATACCTTCCGCGACGGCTCGAAGGCTATCGCGCAGAAGGTGCAGGACAATCCGCTCGGCGCGCTGCTGGTTGCCGGCGGCATCGGCTTCGCGCTGGCGCTCCTGATGTCGCGGCCCGCCCGCCGCCCGCCGCAGCGCTGGCGCTATTAAGGCGGACCGGAAAGCTCACCTGCTCGTGCCCCGGAAGCAGCGCAGTACCCAGTGATGCGCTGTTCACCCGGGGCCGATTCTTTGCTGAACTGGAAGGCGGCGGAGCCCAGCTCTGCGGCATATCGCAAAGAGTCTCGCGACGCGCCGGGAACGAGATCGATTACCGGAACATCTCCGCCGATCGCCCGACGTTGCCAGGCGGACGCGGGATCGGAGGGCTTTGCGCTGGATTGCGCAGTCCCGGCGGCGGCGCGAATTGACGCGGGGGCGGGGGAGGTTGCGGAGAACCGAAGCCGAAGAAATCCCGAAATGACGGTGAGGCCTGTGCAGGCTGCTGCTGGGGCTGCTGCGGCGGCATCGGCGGCTTTTTCGGCGCGAGCTTCGGCGGCGCGACCGCGGCGGCCGCTCCCGGCGAACCCTGAGCTGGGCCGCCCTCCGGCGTCGTTGCGGCCATCGGCGCATCGCCCTTGGCCTGCTCCCGGCCGACTTCCCGGCGCGGCCAGGCGTAATCGTCAGCGCGGCCGGCAGGCGCCGCAAGCGGCTCACCCTTCACCATGGTCTTCGCAGCGAGCGCATCGACGGCAGCGGGACGCGTCCCGGGACCGCCAAGCAATTGATCGGTCGAGATCGAGGCCGCCACCAGCGGTACGATCGGCCCGGCCAGCGGCCGGGGCGCGGGCTTGCCCGGCTCTGCGCTGGTATCGGGCGTGGCAGGTTCGCTCGGCAGCGCGATCGGACCGGAGCGTCCCGCCAGCAGGCGCGTAATCTCACGCTCGACAAAGTGCGCGAGCTTGCGCGCGCCGGCCTTGGTGAAATAGACGCCGTCCGAGCTACGGAGCTGACGGATCTGACCCTCGAAGTCCGGGCCCTTCTGAAGGAAGCGCCCCGCTTCGTCGACAAAGCCGTCCCACACGTCGACATAGGTGATCCCGGCCTTGGCCGCGCCTTCGCGATAGAGCGAATTCAGGAACAGCGTGTCCGCGGTGCCCTTGGGGCCGCGAACTGCAGGCAGGCCGACCCAGAGCACCGGCACGCCTTTCGACTTGAGGATGTTGGCGAGCTCCTCGATCTTCTTGCCGTAGAGTTCGACCCAGCGGTCGTCGCGGAATTCGTAGAGCCCGTTGGGGTTGCGCGCCGTCTTCTCCGGCGCTGCGGCCGGCGTATCGGCATTGTCGGCGTCGTCCTGCGGCAGATCGGCATCGGCAGGCTTGTCGTCCGGCTTGGCGGCACTCTCGGCGCCCGGCTTCGTCTCGCCGGGTTTGGCCGGCTGCTTGGCGCGCGCCGCTTTGTCGTGCTTCTTGTCCTTCTCTTTATCCTTTTCCGTGGCCTTGTCCGGTTTGTCGGCTGCGGGCTCGCGGATTGCGGCGCGGTCGTTGAGGCCGAGCATGACGACAATGACATCAGGCCTTTCGGTCTCGAGGATACCCTTCGCAGCGGCCGCCCAGTCGGAGGGTTCACCCCTTGGCTGGTACTTGATCAGGCCCGAATTCGTCCTGTGCTTGCGGATCACGCCCATGTCGGGCTGCTCGACGTAGGCGTCTTCCAGGCCATAGGCGAGCCAGTCGGCCATGGCGTCGCCGATCACCAGCACGTTCTTCTCAGGAATGGTGTCCCGCTTGGCCGGCGCCGGCGCGCGCGAAAAGTCCTGGCGCGGTGCCTGCGGCGGCGGCTGTTGGAACGGTGCGAAGAAATCTCCGCCGAACCAGCCGCCACCACCTCCGCCGCCCCTCGGCGGCGGTGGCGCCGCGCGCTGCGGCGGTCCGCCGAAGCCCGGGAAGTTGAAGAATTGCGCAGAGGCTGGCGCTGCGATCGAGACCAGGATCGCAAGCGCCGTCCCCAGCGCGATCAACGGGCCGGTCTCGGTCAGCGCCTTGAACAGGGACTTCTTCGACATGCGATCTCGGGCACGCGCAATGGGGGATCGAATTTAGCTCGATATAATAACGGAATCAGGCGCCAAGCGGGCAGATTCTCTTGCGGATTCTTCTGCCATGCACCGGAGAACGGCTGGCGCCGTCAAGCCGGCCTGCCGAAAATCCGGTTCAGGGTTACTTTCCGCGCGATTTTACCGCCCGCGGAGCCGGTCCAGCATGTCGGATGAAGCGAATCCGTCCGCGGGCGCCCCGATCGAGGCCTGGAAGTGGCGCAACGCCTCACGGGTCTGGCCGCCGAACTGCCCGTCCGGGGTGCCCTTGTAGAAGCCGCGCTGCGCCAGGAGCTGCTGCAGTTCCAGCCGTTCGGTGCGCGACAGCTCCCGCTCCTGGCGGGGCCAAGGCTGCACGAAGGGTTGCCCGCCGCGCAAGCGGTCGGCGAAATGGCCGATCGCCAGCGCATAGGCCTCGGCCGGGTTGTACTTCATGATGACGCGGTAGTTCTGCAGCATCAGGAAGCCCGGCCCTTGGGCGCCGGCCGGCGCCAGCAGGTAAGCTTTCTGCGAGGGATGTGGGAAGGGCTGGCCTGTCGCCCGCTTGAGCCCGAGCTTTTCCCATTGCGCGATCGGCATCGCCTTGGAGCGGTCGGCCAGCATGTAGTTGAAGCCCCGGGGCACCACGACCTCGTAGCCCCAGGTTTGGCCCGACTGCCAGCCGTCCTTCTTGAGATTGTTGGCGGTCGATGCAATCAGGTCGGTGGGATTGTCGACGACGTCGCGCCTGCCGTCGCCATCCCCATCCACCGCGAACCGCTTGAAGGCGGTCGGCATGAACTGCGTCGGGCCGAAGGCGCCGGCCCAGGAGCCGCGCAGCTGCTCCGGCCTGAGATCGCCGCGATTGAGGATCTCCAGCGCGGACAGGAACTCGTCCTTGAAATAGGCTTGGCGCCGGCCGACGCAGGCGAGTGTCGCGGTCGATTGCAGCACGCTGCGATCACCCATCTGCGTCGAATAATTGGACTCGATTCCCCAGATCGAGGCGATGATGTAGCGGTCGACGCCGGTGGCCCGTTCGGTCGCGTCGAACTGCGCCTTGTACGTGGCGAGGATCTCGCGGCCCTTGGCGAGACGGTTGTCGTTCACGAGAATGTCGAGATAGTTCCAGATCGACTTGGTGAACTCCGGCTGCGAGTCCATGAGGTCCATGATGCGCAGGTCGGGCGAGAGCCCCGCGGTGAAGCGCTGAAAGTTGTCCTGCGTGATGCCGCGCCGTGCAGCATCGGGCCACATCGCCGCGACGCAATTGCTGAAATTGCCGGCTGCCTCGCGGATCGCGGCGGCCGTCATCAGCGGGTGGCCGGAGGCGCCATCCTCGCCGCTCCAAGGCAACGGTCCGGTCTGTGAGCCGCCGGGGCTCGGCGCTGCTTGTGACGGAGCGGGGTTGGGCCCCGAGAAGATGCCGCCGAACAGATTGGACAGGCCGTTCTGCGCCTGGGCGTGCGCGCTGGCCGGCAGCAGCAAGGCCGCCGCGATCATCGTTGCTCCGGCCACAAAGCCTGCCCGCGCTGCCACTGATTGCATCATGTCCCACCCGTCGGCCCGAGAAATCCGCCACAGGAGGCCTGGTTAGCGTTGCCAATAACTTAACAAAGGTGAAATTTTGGTGACGGCCTTTTTCTTAAGTCTGTCGGGGCGAGGCCCCACATCCGCCTTTGTTGGCGGCTGCAAACAGGCTAGCAAGGTGCATTGCTCCGTTCCCATGTGCTCCCAGGTATTCGATCAATCACATGAAGATTCGCAAAGCCGTATTCCCAGTCGCCGGCCTCGGCACCCGCGTCCTGCCCGCCACCAAGGCAATGCCGAAGGAAATGCTGACCATCGTCGACAAGCCGCTGATCCAATACGTCTATGATGAGGCGAGGGAGGCCGGCATCGAGCATTTCGTCTTCGTCACGGGCCGTAACAAGAACGTCATCGAGGACCATTTCGACCGGATGTTCGAGCTCGACACGACGCTGGCCGCGCGCGGCAAAAAGGCGGAGCAGGACATCCTGGCCCAGAACCAGCCCGAAGCCGGCGCCGTCAGCTTCACCCGCCAGCAGGCGCCGCTCGGCCTCGGCCACGCGGTCTGGTGCGCGCGCGACATCGTCGGCAACGAGCCGTTCGCCGTCGTGCTGCCGGACGAGCTCGTGCTCAACACGCCCGGCTGCCTGAAGCAGATGATCGAGATGGCGGCCTCGCTCGGCGAGAAATCCAATCTGGTCGCGGTCGAGGCGGTGCCCGATCACCTGACCCATCAATATGGCATCTGCGGCGTCGGCAAGCGCAACGGGAAGATGTTCGAGGTCGACGGCATGGTCGAGAAGCCGGCCAAGGGCACCGCGCCTTCCAATCTCTCGATCACCGGCCGCTACATCCTGCAGCCGGAGATCTTCAAGATCCTGGAGACCCAGGAGCGCGGCGCCGGCGGCGAGATCCAATTGACCGACGCGATGATCGGGCTTGCCAAGTCGCAGAAGTTCTACGGGGTCGAGTTCGAAGGCGAGCGCCACGATTGCGGTTCCAAGCCCGGCTTCCTGCGCGCCAACATCGCCTACGGCATGAAGCGCCCGGAATTGCGCGACGGGCTGATCGCGGAGATGAAGAAATATCTAGGGCAGTAGCGAGCGTTATCTCTCCACTCGTCGTTGCGAGGAGCGAAGCGACGAAGCAATCCAGGCTACCTCCGCGGAGACGATCTGGATTGTTTCGCTTGGCTCGCAATGACGAGGGCGAGAGAGTTCTTCACGCCACCAGCGACAGCTGCGGCAGGCTCGCCACCACCGACTGATTACGCCCGCCCGCCTTGGCGGCATAGAGCGCCTTGTCGGCGGCGGCAACCAGGACCGGCCAATCCATACCCGCATCGGGAACGAGGCTTGCGATACCGCAGGAGACGGTCGACATTGCCTGATCGTCGGACCAGCCCTGCACCTTGAGACGGATGGTCTCGGCGACCTTGAAGGCGTTGGTGGCCGACGTGTTCGGCAGCAGTACGGCGAATTCCTCGCCGCCGTAGCGCGCGGCGCAGTCGCCGGCGCGGCTCACCGAATCGGAAATGCAGATGGCGATGCCGACCAGCACCTGGTCGCCGGCCTGGTGGCCGAACGTGTCGTTGTAGGCCTTGAAGTGATCGGCATCGATCATCAGCAGCGCGATCGGAACCTTCTGGCGCATCGCGCGCCGCCATTCAGTGTCGATGACGGAATCGAACTTGCGGCGGTTCTTCAGGCCGGTGAGTGCGTCCGTCGTCGCCATCTCCTCGAGCTTCCGCTCGGCCTCGGCGCGCCTGCCGATCTCGCGCGCGAGCACGAGCGTCGACGCCAGCACGAACAGCGCGAGCGCCAGCACAACTGCGCCGATGCGGTAGGCTTCTTTCTGCCAGAGTTCGAATACTGCGGCCAGAGGCTTGCCCGCCACCACGAACAGCGGTCCGCTGCCGCCGCTGCGGACATAGAGCCGCGGCGTCGGATCGACCGGGCCCTGTCCCGAATAGGAGTCGCCGGCCCGGAGATTGTCCGCTCTCCAGGTTCGGCGGTCGTTCAGGTTCGTGCCGATGATGTCGAGATCGAACGGCCGCCGCATCATGATGGTGCGGTCGCGCTTGAGCACCGTGATGGTGTCTTCAGGGTCGAGGTTCAGCCGCTCGAACAATTCGTGGAAGTAGCTGAAGCGGATCGAGCCGGCGACGACGCCGAGAAAGCCGCCGTCGGTATCGCTGATGCGGCGGCTCAGCACGATCGAGTAGGCACCGCGAAACAGCATCGGGCGGCTGATGAAGAGCCCGGCGCCCGGATTGTCGCGATGCACCCTGAAATAGTCCTCCTCGCTCCGATTCTCGGCGAGGGGATCGAGCGTGGACGCGTCGATGGTCAGCCGGCCCTCGGCATCGAAGACCTGAATGGCACCGAAATGCTTGGCCGTCGTCGCATGGTCGAACAGGATCAGGTGGCGGATCGTCTTGGAAACAGTCGCGAGCTCGGGCAGCAGCATGTTGCTGGCGACCGCCTTCAGCGACAGGTCGTAGATCTCGACGTTCCGGTTCACGTCGGATTCGATGGTGGTCGCGAGGTTCTCCAGCGTCTGGCGGGCGAGCGCCTCCTCGCCCCGGCGCATGTCGAGCATGACGTTGACGCAAATGGCGGAAAAACCGATCACCGTCACCACGGACGATATGATCAGCAGTTTCGCTGAAATCCGCCACGGCTGGCGGGCCATGACGTCGCGCCATCCAGACAGCATCGTTTGCTCCCGGACATAGTGGATGCGCCCGAAAGCTTGAGTAGTGTTTAAGGTAGGACGGCGCTGCCGCAATGAGTTAAGAATCGGTTTATGCGACGCACGGTTTTGAGCAGCTGATGTGAGAGGACAATCGTGAACGACTATCTCGCGTTGCGCGACTATCTGCTGCGGCAGAAGCAGGAGGAGTTTGTGCTGAGCTTCGAGCAGATCGAGGAGATCATCGGCGCGGCGCTGCCGCGCGCGGCGCAGCGCGCCTCCTGGTGGGACAGCCTGCGCAGCCCCGACATCCAGATGCCGCAACGCGAAGCGTGCCTTGCCGCGGGCTTCGTGGCGACGCGCATGCCCGATGGCGAGAGCGTGAGGTTCAGGAAGCAGAAGTCGAAGAAGCGGTGAGGCCGCGCCGCATGATCCTGCGCTGGCTTGGAGGGATCCTTGGCGCAGCGCTGATCGGGTTGGGCATGCTGTCAGCGCTCGCCTTCGAATCCCGCTATTGGCGTTGGCGCGACTGCTTCAACGAACTCGGCCGGTGCTACGACCCGGTCTCGCAGGACGTCTACCTTGAGCAAGCGGGGTTGGTGTGGGGCGGTCTTGCGGTGGTCTCGCTGCTGCTGGGGCTTGGACTGCTGATGAGTCTGCGGCGCAGACAGAGCTAGCTCGCCGCTTCGAGCCGCACCTCCGTCAGCAGGCGCATCGCGGCATCGGCGTCCATCGGCTCGCCAAAAGCGAAACCTTGCGCGTATTCGCAGCCCATCTGGTAGAGCTCGACGGCGTCGGAATCGGTCTCGGCGCCTTCCGCCACCACGTCCATTCCAAGATCGTGCGCGAGCGCGATGATCGACTTCAGGATCACCGGGCGGGTGCCGCGGCTGGTGGTGCGCACGAAGGACTGGTCGATCTTGATGGTGTCGAACGGGAAGCGCTGCAGATAGGCCAGCGAGGAATGGCCGGTGCCGAAATCGTCGAGCGACAGCCCCGTGCCGAGCTCGCGGATTCGCGTCAGCATCTGCGCGGCGTGCTCCGGATTCTCCATCACCAGCGATTCCGTCAATTCGAGCTTCAGCGTGCCGCGCGCAACCGAGGAGCGCGACAGCACGGTACGGATGTCGTGGATCAGGTCGTGGCGCAGCAATTGCCGCGAAGAGACGTTGACCGAGGCGAAGATCGGGTCGCGCGAGCGCATCGCGCGTTGCCAGATCGAGAGCTGCTTGGCGGTCTGGTCGAGCACGAACATGCCGAGGTCGACGATCAGGCCGGTCTCTTCGGCGATGGTGATGAATTCCGACGGTGCCATGCGCCCAAGCTTCGGATGATCCCAGCGCGCCAGGGCCTCGAAGCCGGCGATCGAGCGATCCTCCAGCCGCACGATCGGCTGGTACAGGATGGTGATCTCCTGCCGCTCGATGGCCCGGCGCAGCTCGCTCTCCAGGGTCAGGCGATCGGTCTTCCGCGCGCGCATCGCGGGCTTGTAGACGTCAATGCGGTCGCCGCCGATGCGCTTGGAATGATACATCGCCAGCTCGGCGTCCTTGATGATCTCGTCCGTCAGCTGAACCTGGGGATCGGAGAGCGCGAGGCCGATCGAGGCGGTGAGGAAGATCTCCCGGTCGTTGAAGGCGATCGGCGCGCGGATGGTCTTGCGGATGGTCTCGGCGAAGGCGGTGATGCGCGCCGGGTCCTGCTCCGAGAGCAGGATCAGGCCGAACTGGTCGCCGGCCATCCGGGCCAGCGTGTCCTGCGGCTTCAGGATGCGGGTGAGGCGGCGGGCCAGCGTCAGCAGAATGGAATCGCCGACCGCAATGCCGACGGAATCGTTGACCTGCTTGAAACGGTCGAGGTCGATCACCATCAGCGTCGGCCGCAGCGTCGGCATGGTCTTGGCGAAGTTGGCGACGGCACCCAACCGGTCCATGAACAGCTTGCGGTTGGGCAGGCCGGTGAGGTTGTCGTGCACGGAATCGTGCAGCAGGCGCTCCTCGGCGTTGCGCAATTCCGTGACGTCGGTGAGCGTGCCGACGACGCGCGAGACCTCGCCGTCCGAGCCGACCACGGGCCGGGCCTTCAGTGCGAACCACATGAAATGACCGTCCGGCGTGCGCAGGCGGAAATCCTGCACCAGCCGGCCGCGGCGCTGGTCGAGCACGCTGTCGAGCGCGGCGCGGAAACGATCCTGGTCGAGCGGATGCAGCACCTCGAGCCATGAGGCTGCAGGACCTTCGAGCGTGCCGCGCTTCAGTCCAAGCAGGGCTTCGGTCTCGGGGCTGGTGAAGACCTTATCGGCAGACACGTCCCAGTCCCAGATCAGATCGCCGGAGCCGGCCAGCGCCAGCGCCCGGCGCTCGATGTCGGAGACGATGCCGGTGGTGGCGCCGCCGCCGGCGAAAGCGTGCTGCATCACGGTGAATCCGATCAGCATCACGATCAGCACGAGGCCGCCGAGCAGGGCCGGGCCGACGATGTCGTTGGTGACGGAGCCGGCCACCGTCATGCCGGCGGCGACCACCCAGACCACCAGGAGGAACCAGGTCGGGATCAAGAGCACCGCACGGTCGAAGCCGTGGGTGGAGAGATAGACGATCAGCGCGAAGCCGGCGAAGGCGATCAGCACCAGCGAAATACGCGCGATGCCGGAGGCCACCGCCGGATCGAACAGCGCGAGCGCCACCAGCGAGCCGAGGAAGGCGAGCCAGCCGATCGTGATGTGCGAATAGCGCACGTGCCAGCGGCTGAGATTGAGATATGCGAACAGGAACACGAGCAGCGTTGCCGCCAGGATCGCTTCGCCCGCCGCGCGCCAGATGCGCTCGGCGTTGTTCGACATGTCGAGCACTTTGCCCCAGAAGCCGAAATCGACGCCGATATAGACCAGCACCGCCCAGGCCAGCGCTGCGGCGGCCGGGAACATGATGCTGCCCTTCACCACGAACAGGATGGTCAGCACCAGCGCGAGCAAGCCAGAGATGCCGATCACGATGCCCTGGTAGAGCGTGAACGAGTTGACCTTGTCCTTGTAGGCTTCCGGCTCCCACAGATAGAGCTGTGGCAGCTTGTCGGTGCGCAGCTCCGCGACGAAGGTGACGACGGCGCCGGGGTCGAGCGTGATGCGGAACACGTCCGCGGTGGCGCTTTCCTGACGTTCCGGCCGATCGCCGATCGAGGGCGTGATGGTCGCGATGCGCGACAGGCCGAGGTCGGGCCACAGCAGCCCGGAGGAGACGATGCGATAGTGCGGTGCGACGATCAGGCGGTCGAGCTGGTCGTCGGTGTTGTTGGCGAGCGCGAACACCACCCAGTTCTGCCCGCCTTCGCGCGCGCGCACCTCGATGCGGCGGACGATGCCGTCGGTGCCGGGCGCGGTGGAGACCTGGATGCGGTCGGCATCGCTGCGCTGATGCTCGAGCACGCCGGTGAGGTCGATCGCGGGCGCGTCGCTACGGACGCTGACGGCGTCGAGCGCGCGCGCGGGATACGCGGCGACAAGAATCATGAGGCCCAGCGCGATGGGCGCGAGGCACCTGATCAGACGCAAGGCCAGTTCTCCGCGTTCGACGCAAACTCTTCAGTGCAAGGCGAATCTAAAAGGCGATATCGGACCGGGACGGAAGTGGTCCGGTGCGTCGCGATAGATGCCACGAAAGCGAGGGAAATCAAAGGGTTTCCGCCCTGCCCCCTGGGCCGATGGCCTAGACCTCCAACACAATTTTGCCAATATGTGCGCTCGTCTCCATGCGCCGGTGAGCATCCGCCGCCTTTTCCAGCGGGAAAGTGCTGTCCATGACCGGCTTGATGCGGCCTTCGCGCAAAAGCGGCATCACTTTCTCTTCGATCGCAGCCACCATCGCCGCCTTGTCCGCATTACTACGGGGGCGCAGAGTCGAGCCGGTATGGGTCAGGCGCTTGACCATCACCTTGGCGATGTTGACGCTGACCTTCGGGCCGTTGAGGGTCGCGATCTGGACGATGCGGCCGTCGACCGCCGCAGCATCATAGTTGCGATCGACATAGTCGCCGGCGACCATGTCGAGGATCAGGTTGACACCAACGTTGTTGGTCTCAGCCTTGACCACGGCGACGAAATCCTCGGTCTTGTAATTGATGGCGCGGTCGGCACCCAGCTTGAGGCAGGCGTCGATCTTGTCCTGCGATCCCACCGTGACGAACACCTTCGCGCCGAATGCCTTGGCAAGCTGGATCGCCATGGTGCCGATGCCGGAGGAGCCGCCATGGATCAGCAGCGTCTCGCCGGCCTTGAGGCCGCCGCGCTCGAACACGTTGTGCCAGACCGTCATCAGGGTTTCCGGCAGCGCGCCGGCCTCCTTGATCGACAGCGCCGGCGGCACGCTCATCGCCTGGGCATCCTGGGCGATGCAGTACTGCGCATAGCCGCCGCCGGCGACCAGGGACATCACCTTGTCGCCGACCTTGTGCCGCTTGGCATTGCTGCCGACCGCGACCACTTCGCCCGCAATCTCCAGGCCTGGCAAGTCGCTGGCGCCGGGCGGCGGCGGATAGGCACCGGAGCGCTGCGCCACGTCGGGCCGGTTGACGCCGGCAGCCTCGACCTTGACCAGGATCTCGTCGGGACCGGGCTGCGGCAGCGCCCGTTGTTCCGGCACCAGCACCTCCGGTCCGCCGGGCTTGGAGATGGCGACCACGGTCATTTGCGCGGGCAGCTTGTCCATGATGTGTCCTTGGGCAAAGGTGCGGGATGAAAGCGAGGCCCTTGCTTAGCCAGCGCCATCCAAGCTGGCAACCGCCTCGGTCATGGTCCGGCGCGAACGCAGGAGGAACGAGGATGCCGATCGAAGACGACGACCGCCCGCGCAAGAAGATCAGCCATGAAATCGGTCAAGATCTCTCGCTGTTGTCAGTCGAGGAACTGACCGAACGCGTCATGCTGCTCAAGACCGAGATCGCACGACTGGAAGAAGCGGCCGCAAAGAAGCGCGCCTCACGCGATGCGGCGAACAGTATTTTCAAGTCGTGATCTCTTCGCCGTCATTCCGGGGCGGCGCGTCGGCGCCGAGCCCGGAATCCATCACCCCAGGAAATCGAAACGGGCACCTGACAAGGCGGGCCGCTGCATCCACTCGTGATTATGGATTCCGGGCTCGCGACGTCGTCGCGCCCCGGAATGACAGTGATAGCGTTCGTGCCGCACTGCGTTGGAGCGCAAGACCTCGGCTCGGCCACTGGCCGACATGGCTAACGAAGTCTCAAAAAATTAGCTCGTTTACTTCGAATTAAGCTTTCGGGTTTATGACTGGAACTGTCCTCGTTTGGACACCGAGTGGCTCCTGTCCACTCTGTTTGACGCCTCCCTGTTATCAACTTTTAAAGCCGCCGGTCTTCCGGCGGCTCTTTTTTGCGTTTTTGCATCTCGTTGCGGTTGAATTCCCGGGGAGCGACCCGCGGAAACCATATCTGCGCTTGTCACTGGACTCCGCGTCCCGCTCGCGCAATGATTTGTTTATCATAAGCCGGCGCCAAAGCCGGACAGTCAAACAGTTGCGTAAGAGGCGTTAACCATGGAACGTTTGCAGGCCGACGGCGCTCTCGTTCAACTCAGCGAGCGGTTCACCAACTCTGCAGCCTTCGGCAACCTGTTCCGTGAGGGCATGGACCTCGTCGAGGAAACCGCTGCCTATCTCGACGGCGCCGGCCGCATCGAAGCCAAGGCGCTCGATCGCGCCGTCAGCCTGACCTACGCGACAGAGAGCATGCGCCTCACCACGCGTCTGATGCAACTCGCCTCGTGGCTGCTGCTGCATCGCGCCGTGAAGGAGGGCGAGATGACGCTGAGCCAGGCCAACCGCGAGAAGACCAAGGTCAAGCTCACCGCCGCCGATCCCGGTCCCGCCGACACCATCGAGAAGCTGCCCTCCCAGCTCCAGGACCTGATCCATCGCTCGATGAGCCTGCAGACCCGCGTGCGCCGCCTCGACAGCACGATCCACACCCCGCCGACCGAGCATGCAGCGATCGGCAACCCTCTGGTGCCGCAACTCAACGCGCTGAAGGCCGCGTTCGAGCGGTAGCGTCTGTCCGTCGCCATTGCGAGCGCGCGAAGCAATCCGGAAATCCCTCTGCGGAGGAAGTGTGGATTGCTTCGTCGCATCAGCGCAAAATTGCTCCGCAATTTTGTCGCGAGCTCCTCGCGATGACGCTGGCCCCAAAACAAAAACGCCCCTGATTTCCTCAGGGGCGTTTTTCGTCTCCAGCCTTGCGGCCGGCTCAGTCCTTTTTGAGAAAGCCCGAAAACTTCTTCTGGAAGCGCGAGACGCGGCCGCCGCGGTCCATGATCTGCGCGGAGCCGCCGGTCCAGGCCGGGTGCGACTTCGGGTCGATATCGAGGTTCAGCGTGTCGCCTTCCTTGCCCCAGGTCGAGCGGGTCAGGTACTCGGTTCCGTCGGTCATGACGACTTTAATCGTATGATAATCTGGATGAATTTCGGCTTTCATGGCAATTCCTCGGCGCTCCGGCGCCTTCTTGGGTGGCTAGCGAATGACGGATTTGGGCGGCTCTATACCTCACGAAATCAGGCAAAACAAGCTGTGCCGGCCTGTTGAAGCGGGGTTTGCCCCTAAGGGACATCCCGGATTTGCCACTACCCGCGCACCGGCCTAATTGGGAGCGAACGCATGCAACGGGTCGAATCTCATGAGCGCAGTGGAACGGCTTGATGACCAATATGTCGATCGGCCCGAAATGAACGTCGCGGACACGCCATCGATCGAGGATGAGCTGATCGAGCAGCCGGCCAAGGGACGCGCAAAGCTCCGGCCGTTGCTGGCGCTCGCGCCCTATGTGAGCCGCTATCGCGGCCGGGCGGCGCTGGCCTTCGTCGCGCTCACGGTTGCCGCGCTGACCACGCTGCTGGTGCCGATCGCGGTGCGCCGCATGATCGATTTCGGCCTAACGCCCGAGGGCATCGAGCTGATCAACAGCTACTTCTCGGTGATGCTGGCGGTGGTCGCCGTGCTCGCGCTCGCGAGCGCGGCGCGCTACTACCTCGTGATGACGATCGGCGAGCGCATCGTCGCCGACCTCAGGCGCGACGTCTTCGGCCATCTGCTGTCGCTGTCGCCCGCCTTCTTCGATTCGGCGCGCAGCGGCGAGCTGATCTCGCGGCTCACTGCCGACACCACCCAGCTCAAATCGGCGGTCGGCGCCTCGGTGTCGATCGCGCTGCGCAACCTCATGATGTTTCTGGGCGCCGCCGCGATGATGGTGATCACGAGCCCGAAACTTTCTGGCTTCGTGCTGCTGGCCATTCCTCTCATCGTGTTGCCGCTGGTCGCCTTCGGGCGCTGGGTGCGCCGCCTCTCGCGCAATGCGCAGGACACCCTCGCCGACGCCTCCGCCTATGCCGGCGAACTGGTCGGCGCGATCCGAACCGTGCAGGCCTATACCAGCGAGCAATTCGCCGAGCAGCGTTTCGGCGGCGAGGTCGAGCAGGCCTATGAGGCCGCGCGCACCTCGACCCAGGCCCGCGCCGTGCTCACGGCCATCATCATCTTCATCGTGTTCGCGAGCGTGGTCGCGATCCTCTGGATCGGCTCGCATGACGTGCTCTCCGGCGCGATCACGCCGGGCCGGCTCGGTCAGTTCGTGCTTTACGCGGTGTTCGCCGCGGCCGGCCTCGGCCAGCTCAGCGAGGTCTGGGGCGAGGTCTCGGCGGCATCGGGCGCGGCCGAGCGCCTGTTCGAGATCCTGCACGTGAAGCCCGAGATCACCGCGCCCGCGGCGCCGCTTGCGCTGCCGGTGCCGGCGCGCGGTGAGGTCGGTTTCGAGCAGGTCAGCTTCGCCTATCCGGCGCGGCGCGACGTCAAGGTGCTCGATGCCGTGTCGTTCACCGTGCGCCCCGGCGAGAAGGTCGCGATCGTTGGTCCCTCGGGCGCCGGCAAAAGCACGATCTTTCATCTCTTGCTGCGCTTCTACGATCCGCGTAGCGGAACGATCTCGCTCGACGGCGTACCGGTCAAATCCGCCGATCCGCGCGATTTCCGCGCCCGCATCGCGCTGGTGCCGCAGGAATCCGTGGTGTTCGCGGCAAGTGCCCGCGAGAACATTCGCTTCGGCCGGCCCGATGCGACCGATGCGGAGGTCGAGCGCGCCGCCGAGCTCGCGCACGCGGCCGAGTTCATCCGCCGCCTGCCGGAAGGTTTCGAGACGGCGCTCGGCGAGCGCGGCGTGACGCTGTCCGGCGGCCAGCGTCAGCGCATCGCCATCGCCCGCGCCATCCTGCGCGATGCGCCGCTCCTGCTGCTTGATGAAGCCACCTCCGCCCTGGACGCCGAAAGCGAGACGCTGGTGCAGACCGCTCTGGAAGAGCTGATGCGCCACCGTACCACGCTCGTCATCGCGCATCGCCTTGCAACCGTGCTGTCCTGCGACCGCATCCTGGTGATGGACCAGGGCAAGATCGTCGAGCAGGGCACGCATGCCGAGCTCGTCGCTGCGAACGGGCTTTATGCGAGGCTGGCGAGGCTGCAGTTCGAGGGGGCGTGAGGCGGGCAGCGTTGGAGAGGAAGCCTACGGCTTCCATTCCATCTTCAGCACCGGCCGGCCCGAGGTCGGGTTCACATCGTCGCCTGCATGGGCGAAGCCGTTGCGCTCGTAGAAGCGGATGGCGCGGGCATTGTCCTTGTTGACGAGAAGCGTGACCCCTGAAGCTGACAGCCGCTTGGCCTCGTCCACCAGCAGCCTTGCCGCGTCTGTTCCCCAATGGACGGGATCAACCACGAGCTGGTCGAGATAGCCTTCGCCATCGATGGTGACGAAACCGATCAACGCGCCGTCAAGCTCTGCCACCACGATCGCGGCCTTCGGCACCAGGTCTTTGCGCCAGCGCCCGCGCCACCATTCGAGCCGCGCCGCAAAGTCGATCTGCGGGTAGGCCTGCTGCCAGGTGCGATGCCAAAGGTCGATTGCGGCGGCCTCGTCCTCAGAGCGATAGGGGCGGAGATGGATCATCGGGATTGACTCGTCATGGCCGGGCCTGACCCGGCCATCCATTCATTTCGAAAAGAATCCCTCCTGATGAATTGCCGGGTCAAGCCCGGCAATGACGAAGCGGGATGTATCTGACGCCACTACCGCTCCGTCAGCTTCAGCTCGATGCGGCGGTTGCGCTTGTAGGCTTCCTCGCTGTTGCCGGGATCGAGCGGCTGGAATTCGCCGAAGCCGGCCGCGACGAGGCGCTGGGCGGGCACGCCGAGCGAGATCAGGTACTGCACCACCGAGATGGAGCGGGCCGCCGACAGATCCCAGTTCGACTTGAAGTTCGCGCCGCTCACCGGCCGCACGTCGGTGTGGCCGTCGACGCGCAGCACCCAGGGAATCTCGCTCGGGATCTTCTTGTCGAGCTCGATCAGCGCGGCCGCCAGCGTGTCGAGCTCGGCGCGGCCCTCGGGCAGCAGCATCGCCTGTCCGGTGTCGAAGAAGACTTCGGACTGGAACACGAAACGGTCGCCAACGATACGGATGTCGGGGCGGTTGCCGAGGATGGCACGCAGGCGGCCGAAGAATTCGGAGCGGTAGCGCGATAATTCCTGCACGCGCTGCGCCAGGGCGACGTTGAGGCGCGATCCCAGATCGGCGATCCGGTTCTGCGATTCCTTGTCCCGCTTCTCGGAGGCATCGAGCGCTTCTTCCAGCGCCGCCAATTGCCGCCTGAGCGCACTGATCTGCTGGTTCAGCACCTCGATCTGGGCAAGGGCCCGTGCCGAGACCGCCTTCTCCGAGTCCAGCGCCTTGCCGAGCTCGGCCGTCTTGCCTTGCGCGTCGTTCCCGGCGGCGGCGAGGCCATCATAGAGACCCTTGATGCGGTCGCGCTCGCTCTCGGCCGAGGCGAGGCCGGCTTTCAGCTGCGAGACCTGGTCGTCGAGCGTAAGCTTCCCCAGCTTCTCGAGCGAGAGCAGCTCGTTGAGCTGGGCGATCTTGGCATTAAGCTGCTCCAGCGCCTTGTCCTTGCCGGTGACCTCCTGCGACAGGAAGAACTGCACGACCAGGAACACGGACAGCAGGAATACGATCGACAGAACCAGCGTCGACAGCGCATCGACGAAGCCGGGCCAGTAATTGAGGCCGCCTTCGCTGCGGCGGGCGCGGGCAAGAGCCATGGTCGCTTCTTTCGTCTAGCTGCTAACTCTTCTCAGGCTGGCGCGCGATCCGCTCCAGCAGGCGCCGGATCTCGCGGTTCTGCTCGCCCTGACCGTCGGCCCATTCGCGGATCATCTGCTGCTCGGTGCGCATGTGCGAGACCAGCGCCTGGATCGCTTCGGCAAGGCTCGCCATCGCCGCCGTGGTGCCGCGGCTGCCGCTGCCTTCTTCCAGCACCGAGCGCAGCCGCTCCACCGCGGCCTGGAGCTCGCCGCTGGCGACGCCCCCGCCGGAGGCGGCAGGCACCTCGCTGCCGCCATATTCGCGCACGGTGGTGGCAAGCCAGTCTTCGAGGTCGGTGTAGAAGCGGTTCTGCGCCTGGCTCGACTGCAGGTCGAGGAAACCGAGGACCAGCGAGCCAGCAAGTCCGAACAGGGAGCTGGAGAACGAGATGCCCATGCCGCCGAGCGGGGCGGCGAGGCCCTCCTTCAGCGTGTCGAACAGCGCCCCGGAATCGCCCCCGACCTTGAGCCCGTCGATGACCTTGCCGACCGAGCCGACCGTCTCGATCAGACCCCAGAAGGTGCCGAGCAGACCGAGGAAGACCAGGAGGCCGGTCATGTAACGCGAGATGTCGCGGGCCTCGTCCAGGCGCGTCGCGATGGAATCGAGCAGATGCCGCATCGTGGTCTGGGTGATCGTCATCCGCCCAGAGCGCTCGCCGCCGAGGATCGCCGCCATCGGCGCCAGCAGTTTTGGGTGCCGGGCCGGCGCAAGGCCCGGATCGGCGATGCGGAAATTGTTGACCCAGGAGACCTCGGGATAGAGCCGGATGACCTGGCGGAAGGCCAGCACGATGCCGATGAACAGCACGGCCCCGATCAGGGCGTTGAGCCCGGGATTGGCGAAGAAGGCCTGGATAATCTGCTTGTAGAGCACCACGCTTACCAGCGCGCAGAGCACCAGGAAGACCAGCATCCGCACCAGGAAGACGCTGGGCGAGGACAGCTTGGTGTACTCGATATCCATGGTGGAGCGGGAAGTGCCAGACGGCATGGCCGATATCATCCGTTACGTAAGCTTGCTTGCGGTGCGCACTATGGCACAGCGCCAGCCCAAAAAAAGCGCCGGATGCGCCGATTTCGGGGACAGGTCGGGGAACCGGGACCGGAAGCGGCGCTTTGATAATCAGGTCTCTGCAGAAGTTCGCATTCAGGGGGCGCATGAGCGTCGTTTCCGCGATCATCGGGACTGCCGAGCGCATGCCGCTGCCGGACCTCGTGATCCGCGCCGCGATCCGGCGCCTGTGCTCCCGCACGGCAGCGCGCCTATCCGCGCCGGGCGGTGGCGACGATGCCGCCTTTGCCGGACGGATGATGCTGCGGCCGATCGCAGAGCACGCGCGAGCCGGGCACGACGAGGTACCTGCTTCCTTCTTTGCTGAGGTGCTCGGCCCCAACCGCAAATTTTCCTCCTGCTTCTACAAGACCGACGCGACCACCTTGCAGGAGGCGGAGGAGGAGGCGCTGCGCCAAACCGTCCAGCATGCCACCCTTGCCGATGGCCAAACCATCCTCGATCTCGGCTGCGGCTGGGGTTCGCTGTCGCTGTGGATCGCGCGGCAGTTTCCGCACGCAAAGGTGACGGCGGTGTCGGCGTCGCACGTGCAGCGCACATATATCGAGGAGGAGGCGCGGCTGCGCGGACTCCTGAACCTGCGCGCGGTCACCGCGGACATGAACGTGTTCGCGCCCGAGGGTCAGTTCGACCGCATCGTCTCGGTCGAGATGTTCGAGCGGATGTCCAACTGGCGCAAGCTGATGACGCGCGTGCGGTCATGGCTCGCGCCGGGGGGGCGGTTCTTCATGCACGTCGCCGCCCATCGTTCCGGCTCGCAGCTGCTCGGCCGGCCCGATGGCGACGACCGGATCGCACGGCACCTCTTCACGGGCGGGCTGATGCCGAGCCATCATCTCGTCAGGCAATTCGACGACATCTTTGCGATCGAGAAGGAATGGTGCTGGAGCGGTACGCACTATCAGCGCACCGCCAACGACTGGCTCGCCAATTTCGATGCGCGTCGCGGCGCGATCGAGGTGTGCCTGCGCAGGGTCAATGGCGAGGAGACCGCCCGGTTGATGCGTCGCTGGCGCTGGTTCCTCCTCGCGACATCAGGCTTGTTCGGCTATGCTGGGGGAACTGAATGGGGAATCAGCCACTATCGGATGAAAGCCGCCGACTGATTGCGATGTTCCGTCGCAGCACGCGGCGATGGAACTGGACTCACAATCGAGTGACTTGGCCAAACATTCGTGATTTCAATGACTTGCATCGTGTGACAATGAGCCGCCCGCGATACGCGTTGCGTCGCAGCAAGTCCATTCTATTTTGAAGGTACCGCCGCAGAGAGGCCCAGAATGGGCCCACGCGGAGCGCGATCAGTATCAACAATATCGGGGCACTACACTTCATGTCAGGACTTCGCGCGCGATCGGCATGCGTTGCATTGATGCTCGCGGCCCTTACGCCGCTGCTCGTTGCTTGCGACGAATCCAGCTCCGCCATTTCCGCAGCCCAGCCGGCGGCCCCCGATGTCAGCGTGGTCGTCGTCAAGTCGCAGCCGCGGGCCGTGGTCCGCGAACTGCCGGGCCGCATCGCACCGACGCGGGTGTCAGACGTGCGGCCGCGCGTGTCCGGCATCGTGGTTGCGCGTCTGTTCCGGCAGGGTAGCGAGGTAAAGGCGGGCGATCCGCTCTATCGCATCGATCCGCGCCCCTTCGAGGTCGAGGTGATGGCCAATGAGGCCGCGCTTGCCAAGGCTGAGGCGGCATTGATGCAGGCCAGGCAGCAGGCACATCGCATCGCGACCCTCACCAAGGATCGCGCTGCTCCGGAAGCCGAGAATGAGAAGGCGATCGCAGCCGAGCGCCAGGCCCATGCCGAAGTCGAGGGCCGCAAGGCTGAGCTCGCCCGGGCAAAGCTCAATCTCGATTATGCGACCGTGCGTGCGCCGATCGACGGCGTGGTCGGTGCGGCGCTGGTCAGCGAGGGTGCACTCGCCGTGCAGAACGAGACCAATCTCGCCACGATCCAGCAGCTCGATCCGATCTACGCCGACTTCACCCAATCGGTGAACGAACTGAATCAGCTCCGCCGTTCCTTCGAGACCGGCGACCTCGAGCGCATCGCCTCGGATACCGCCAAGGTGCGCCTGGTGCTCGACGACAACACCATCTATTCCCTTGAGGGCAAGCTGCTGTTTTCCGACGCCAAGGTCGACGCCCACACCGGGCAGGTGACGTTGCGCGGCGAGTTCCCCAACCCCAAACGCGAATTGCTGCCGGGCATGTATGTCCGTGTCCGCATCGAACAGGGTCTCGATTCCGATGCGATTGCGGTGCCGCAGCAGGCGGTCCAGCGCAACGGCGGCGGTGGCAGCGAGGTATTCGTCGTCAAGGACGATAACCATATCGCGGTACAGGCGGTGCGCACAGGGTCGGTGCAGGACGGACTCTGGTTCGTTACCGAAGGCCTGAAGGCCGGCGACAAGGTCGTGGTCGAAGGGTTCCAGAAGTTCGCAGCCGGCGACAAGGTGCAGCCTCAGCCCTGGTCCGAGGTGGGCGCGACCGCGGATAACCGGCACGCCCAGCAGCAGGTCACGCGGTAACGGACAGCTCCGCGGGTGCCTTCGGCATCCTGGGGAGCCTGCCACAGCGGGTGTCTCGAAGGATGGCGACCGAGGACAGCCGGGCCCTCATGGTGAAACGCGCGTTCCGCGCCCTCGCTGTGAGAACGCAGTGAAACAACGAGGGTAGAGCGGCAAATGCCGAGTTTCTTCATCGACAGGCCTATTTTCGCCTGGGTCGTCGCGCTGTTCATCTGCTTGATCGGCGCGATTGCGGTGCCGCTGCTGCCGATCGCGCAATACCCGATCATCGCGCCGCCATCGATCTCCATCTCGACCAGCTATCCCGGCGCCTCGCCGGAAAACCTCTACAACAGCGTCACGCGGCTGATCGAAGAGGAGCTCAACGGCGCATCCGGCATCCTCAACTTCGAATCGACCAGCGACTCGCTCGGACAGGTCGAGATCATCGCCAATTTCCAGCCGGGCACCGATACCAACGACGCCTCGGTCGAGGTGCAGAACCGCATCAAGCGCGTCGAGGCGCGCCTTCCGCGCGCGGTGATGCAGCAGGGCATCCTGATCGAGGAAGCCTCCAGCGCGGTGCTTCAGATCATCACACTAAGCTCGACCGACGGCAGCCTGGACGAGGTCGGCCTCGGCGACTTCATGATTCGTAACGTGCTTGGTGAGATCCGCCGCATTCCCGGCGTCGGCCGCGCCACGCTGTACTCGACGGAGCGCTCCCTTCGCGTCTGGGTCGATCCGGCCAAGCTCGTCGGCTATGGGCTGACCGCCGATGACGTAAACAAGGCCATCGCCGCGCAGAACGCGCAGGTGGCCTCGGGCAGCATTGGTGCGGAGCCTTCGACGTCCAACCAACGCACTTCGGCGCTTGTGCTGGTGAAGGGGCAACTCTCCTCGCCCGACGAGTTCGGCGCCATCATCCTGCGAGCCAATGCCGACGGCTCGACCGTGCGCCTGCGCGATGTCGCGCGCGTCGAGGTCGGCGGCCTCAGCTACCAGTTCAACACACGCCTCAACGGCAAGCCGACCGCGGGTCTGTCGGTGCTGATGTCGCCGACCGGCAATGCGCTGGCGACCGCGAGCGCGGTCGAAGCCAAGATGAAGGAGCTGTCGCGCTTCTTCCCGGCCAACATCACCTACGAGATCCCCTACAACATCACGCCCGTGGTCGAGGCCTCGATCAAGAAGGTGCTGACGACGCTGGTGGAAGCCGTGGTGCTGGTGTTCGTGGTGATGTTCCTGTTCCTCCAGAACATCCGCTACACCATTATCCCGACCATCGTGGTCCCGGTGGCGCTGCTCGGCGCCTGTACCACGCTGCTGCTCGCCGGCTACTCCATCAACATGCTCTCGATGTTCGGCATGGTGCTCGCGGTCGGAATCCTCGTCGACGACGCCATCGTCGTGGTCGAGAACGTCGAGCGCATCATGGCCGAGGAAGGCCTGCCGCCGAAGGAAGCGACACGCAAGGCGATGTCGCAGATCACCGGCGCCATCATCGGCATCACCTTGGTGCTGATGGCGGTGTTCGTGCCCATGGCGTTCTTCCCGGGCTCGGTCGGCATCATCTACCGCCAGTTCTCCGTCACCATGGTCGCCGCGATCGGCTTCTCGGCCTTCCTCGCGCTGTCGCTGACCCCGGCGCTCTGTGCGACCCTGCTCAAGCCCGTCGCCAAGGGACACGCTCATTCGAGCAACTTCGTATTCGGCTGGTTCAACCGCGTGCTGGAAGCCACGCGATTTCGCTACGAGGGGACGGTCGGCTTCTCGCTGAAGCGCACCGGCCGGCTGATGCTGGTCTATGCCGCGCTGCTGGTCGGCCTGTCCTGGGCCTTCGTCAGCCTGCCCGGCGGCTTCCTGCCGGTCGACGACCAGGGCTTCATCACCACCGACGTGCAAACGCCTTCAGATTCGTCCTACGCCCGCACCGAGGCCGTGATCGAGAAGGTCGAAAAATACCTTGCCGCACGGCCGGGCGTCAAAGACGTCACCTTCCTCACGGGCTTCAGCTTCTCCGGTCAGGGCATGAACACCGCGCAGGCCTTCATCACCTTGAAGGATTGGTCGGAGCGCGGACCGCAGGATTCCGCCGCGGCGATCGTCAACGACGTCAACCGCGACCTGGGCTCGTCGATCCGCGACGCCAAGATCGCGGCGCTGCAGCCGCCGCCGATCGACAATCTCGGCAACTCCTCCGGCTTCTCGTTCCGCCTGCAGGACCGCGGCCAGAAGGGCTATCCGGCCTTGATGCGCGCCGCCGACCAGCTGATCGCGGAGGCCAATGCGAGCCCGGTGCTTCAGAAGGTCTATATCGAGGGCCTGCCAGAGGCTGGCGTGGTCAATCTCATGGTCGACCGCGAGAAGGCCGGCGCCTTCGGTGTCACCTTCGAGGACATCAACAACACGATCTCGACCAATCTGGGCTCCAACTACATCAACGACTTCCCGAACCGCGGCCGCATGCAGCGCGTCGTGGTGCAGGCCGACGCCCGCGACCGCATGCGGACCGAGGACATCCTCAACTACAACGTCAAGAACAGCCGTGGCCAGCTGGTGCCGTTCTCGTCCTTTGCCACGGTGGAATGGGCGCGCGGTCCGACGCAGATCGCCGGCTTCAACTATTATCCGGCGGTGCGAATCTCCGGCGAAGCCAGGCCCGGCTTCACCTCGGGCGACGCGATCGCCGAGATGGAGCAGCTGGCCGACAGGCTTCCGCGCGGCTTCGGCTATGAATGGACCGGACAATCGCTGCAGGAAAAACTGTCGGGCTCGCAGGCGCCGTTCCTGTTGGCACTGTCCGTGTTCGTGGTGTTCCTGTGCCTCGCAGCACTCTATGAAAGCTGGACCATCCCGCTCGCGGTGCTGCTCACCGTGCCGCTGGGCATCGTCGGCGCGGTGACCGCGGCGATGCTGCGGGGCTTGCCCAACGACGTCTACTTCACCGTCGGCCTCATCACCATCATCGGCCTCGCCGCGAAGGACGCGATCCTGATCATCGAGTTCGCGAAGGATCTGCGGAAAGAAGGCAAGCCGCTGGTGGAAGCTACCATCGAAGCCTGCCGCCTGCGCTTCCGCCCGATCCTGATGACCGGCCTCGCCTTCATCTGCGGCGTGCTGCCGATGGCGATTGCCCATGGCGCCGGCGGCGCCAGCCAGCAGGCGCTCGGAAGCGTCGTGATGGGCGGCATGATCGCCGTGGTGATCCTGGCGCTGTTGATGGTGCCGGTGTTCTTCGTCTCGGTGCAGCGCGTGCTGGGCGGGGACCGGGAGCCGGCGACGGCCAATGAAGGCAAGAAGGCCTATGGAGGACCGCCGGCGCGGGCGCACACGAGCCATTGAGGCCCCTCGTGCGTCATTCCGGGCGCGCGCAACGCGAGCCCCGGAATGCATCGAGCCACAATGGATGCGGGTGAATGGATTCCCGGGTTCGCGCCGGGAGGCGCGCCCCGGAACGACGATCGAGAAGCCGCGTCTTACGCCGCTTTCCGCAAGATCTTCACCAGTTCCCCGTGCACGAATTCGTTGCCGCACACGACGTGGCCTGTGGTCAGCGCATCACCCGGCGTGTCGATGTCGCTCACCGTGCCGCCGGCTTCCTTGACCATGATCTGTCCGGCCGCGATGTCCCAGGGCGACAAGTTCCGTTCCCAATAGCCATCGAGGCGGCCGGCGGCGACGAAGGCGAGATCCAGCGAGGCGGCGCCGAAGCGGCGCAGGCCCGCGACGCGGTCCTGGATCGCGGTCATCTCGCGGCGGAATTCCTCGTGGTCGCCGCGACCGATATGGGGCAGGCCGCAGGCCACCACGCATTCGTTCAGCTGGCGCCGGCCGGCCACGCGCAGGCGCTGGTCGTTGAGGAAGGCACCCTTGCCGCGCTCGGCGATGTAGAGCTCGTCATTGGCGGGGTTGTAGATCACGCCGGCGATTACCGTGCCTTCGCGGGCGAGGCCGATCGAGATCGCGAATTGCGGGATGCCGTGCAGGAAGTTGGTGGTGCCGTCGAGGGGATCGACGATCCAGGTGTGGCTCTTGTCCGTGCCCTCGCGGGTGCCGCCTTCCTCGCCGATGAAGCCGTAGCCGGGCCGCGCCTTGGCGAGGTCCTGGTAGAGGATCTCCTCGGCGCGCTTGTCGGCGAGAGAGACGAAATTCGCCGGCCCCTTCAGCGAGACCTGCAGATGCTCGATCTCGCCGAGATCGCGCTTGAGGCTGCGGCCGGCGCGGCGCGCGGCCTTGACCATGACGTTGATAGTGGCGGAGTACAGCATGGGCTCTGGACTTGAACGGGGGAAATGGCGCGAAAACCGCCGGGTTGAGGCAGTGGGTGCCCTGCGAGGGACCCAACGTCAAGTCATTTGGTCCCGAGCCATTTCTTGGCGGCGGCCTCCGCCTTGGCCCGTTCCTCGGCCGGCAGATCGGACAATTGCTTGTCGAGCTCCGGGTCGCCCTTGCCGGCGGTCTTGGCCACCAGGTGCCATTTGAAGCCCTCGACCTTGTCCACGGGTGTGCCCGCGCCGTTGATCAGCACCCATGCCAGGCGGTTCTGTGCGATCGCGCTGCCCTGGCGCGATGCCTTGCGGAGCAGGGCTACGGCCGCGGGCTGGTTCTTCGGCGTGCCGGTGCCGTTGAACATGGCGATGGCATATTCGACCTCGGCATCGACGTTGTCGGCCAGTGATGCGGCCTGGAGCAGCCGCACCGCGCGTTCAGGATCCTTTGGAACGCCGGTGCCTTCCTTGTAGAAGGTCGCCAGCGCGTATTGCGCCTCGGGCAGGCCGGCATCGGCGGCCTGGCGCAGCAGTTCCGCCGAGCGCCGGACGTCCTGCGGCAAGGTCTGGCCGTCGAGGTAGAGCAACGCGAGATTATAGGCCGCCTTGGGCTCGCCGAGCTTGGCGGCGGAGGCCATCAGCCTGACCGCCTCGTTCTTGTCGACCGTGCCGCCACGGCCGGAGATGCGCAGCATGGCGAGCGCGAACATCGCCTCGCGGTCGCCGGCATCGGCGGCGCGCTTGTACCATTCGGCCGCCTTGGCGTAGTCGCGGCGGATGCCCATGGCGTTGGAATAGAGCTCGCCGAGCATGGTCATGGCCTTGGGATCGCCGGCTTGCGCACGGGCGGTGGCGAGCTCGAAGGCGGTCTTGTACTGGCCGCGCTGATAGGCGCCGTAGACGAGGTCGACATTGGGATCGTCAGGCGGCGGCGCGGGGATCACGGTCGCGGCCGGCTTGGGCGAGGGAGAGGCCGAAGGTTTCGGCGCCGGTGCTGCCTCTTTCTTCTTGGCGGGCGCGGGCGGTTTTGCCTTGTGCTTCTCCGCCGGTGCGCTCGGCGTCGTGGCCGGCGGCGCGATCTGAAGCTGCGCGACCGCGGGCGCTGTCAGCAGCAGCGTGGCCAGCAGGGTGATGCAGGGGAGCTTCATGTCGGGCGCTAGCCGTGCTTCGGGCCTGCAGGATTCTGGCTCGCGGTCGCCGTCGCGTGGGCCTCCTTGATCGCGGCGTCGACTTCGATCAGCGCAGCCTTCGGCCCGCGCGGATCGGTCCAGATGAAGTCGACCAGCACGAAATCGGCGCCGCTCGCGGCGAAGTCGTAGGCCTCCTCCAGCGAAACGGCAAAGCCGACGCAGGGTGGCTCGAACAGCTCGGCCCACCAGTCCAGCCGTTCGGCGATGGCCTGGGACGACGGCCGCTGGCCGTTCTCGTCGGGCTCGCCGAACAGCACGTAGTCGGCGCCCATCTCGCCCGCGCTCATGGAATCGTGACGCGTGGCGAGGCCGCCGACGCCGGCGATGCGATCGGGCTTGAGCGAGGGCGCCGCCTCTTCCAGCGCGGCAAGGCCGGTGAGATGCGCGCCGTCAGCGCCGCCGCGCGCGACGATGTCCGGATGGCCGTCGACGAGGAGTGCCGCGCCCGCCTTCTGCACCGGCGGCGCCAGCGCCTTGACCCGCGAGATCATGGTGCGCTGGTCGGTCTCCTGCAGCCGCAGCAGCACGGCGGCGACGTCGGCCGAGGCGAGCAGGCCCGGCAGCTCGGCGACGAGCGCAGCGGGATCATCGACCACAGGCGTCGCGAGGTAGAGACGCGGCGCCGGGCGCGGCGGGGGCGGTTTGTTCGACAAGGTCTAGGCTGCCTTCTGTTCCAGGCTGCTTTGCCATTCGCCTTTGGAAGCAAGGCCGTTCATCCGTGCGCGATGGCTGAAGGCGCGCTGCCCCGCGGCGACGTTCTCGGCCTTGCCGGACCAGGCCTTCTGCGGCGCCGCCTGCAGCGCGCGGCCGTAGGAGAAGGTCAGCCCCCAGGGCAGCGGGCCGAGCTTGTGCATGGCGTTGAGATGCGCGGTCGCCTCCTCGTCGGACTGGCCGCCGGACAGGAAGGCGATGCCGGGCACCGCCGCCGGCACGCAGGATTTGAGCAGCCGTATCGTCTTCTCCGCGACCTCTTCGACGGAGGCCTGCTTCGGACATTTCTTTCCGGCGATCGCCATGTTCGGCTTCAGCACCATGCCTTCGAGCGCGACGCGCTGCACGCGCAGCTCCTGGAAAGTCTTGTTGAGCACGCGCTGCGTCACTTCATAGCAGCGCTCGATGTCGTGGTCGCCATCCATCAGCACCTCGGGCTCGACGATCGGCACGATCTGCGCCGCCTGGCACAGCGCCGCATAGCGCGCCAGCGCGTGGGCGTTGACGCTGATCGCGGTCATCGAGGGGATGCCCCGGCCGTCAGTGCCGCTGCCGATGTCGATCACCGCGCGCCATTTGGCGAAGCGGGCGCCGCGCTCGTGATATTTCTTCAGCCGCTCGGCGAGCCTGTCGAGCCCGACGGTGACTGTTTCACCCGGGCACATCGGCAGGGCTTGCGTGCCCTCGTCGACCTTGATGCCGGGAATGGCACCGCTCTGCTCGATCAGCTTCACCAGCGGCGTGCCGTCCTTGGCGTTCTGCCAGATGGTTTCGTCATAGAGGATGACGCCGGAGATGTACTGGCTCATCGCATCCTTGGCGCGAAACAGCATCTCGCGATAGTCGCGGCGGTTCTCTTCGGTGGATTCCACGCCGATCGCATCAAAGCGCTTCTTGATGGTGCCGGAGGATTCGTCGGCGGCAAGGATGCCCTTGCCGGGCGCGACCATCGCGGTCGCGATCTTGTTGAGCTCAGTCAGATTCATCGAGAGGTCTCCCAAAACGACTCTGCCCTTGCCCGGGAAAATAGACCGTTCTCGGGCAATTGCCGAGTTAACGTTGGTCGCAGGTAAAGGGGGGAGACCGGGTCCTTCCGGGGCGCGCCCCTTGGCGCGAGCCAGGAATCCATTGATCCGCGTCGATGGTGGCACCATGAATTTCCGGGCTCGCGCTACGCGCGCCCCGGAATGACGGAAGACGGTGCTGCGGTCCTTACGCCGCCTCCGCGATCGCTACGCGACGCGGGGATCGAGTTCACCCTTGGCATAGCGCTTGGCCATTTCGGCCGTCGTCAGAACCTTCTTGATTTTCGAAGCCTGCCCCGCGGTGTTGAATTCCTGCAGGCGCTGCTTGCACAGCTTGGTCATCGCTTCCATCGCGGGCTTCAGGTACTTGCGCGGATCGAACTCCTCCGGGCTGTCCTTGAGCACTTTCCGGATCTGGCCGGTCATCGCCATGCGGTTGTCGGTGTCGATATTGATCTTGCGCACGCCGTTCTTGATGCCGCGCTGGATCTCGGCAACAGGCACGCCCCAGGTCGGCTTCATCTTGCCGCCATAGGCGTTGATGATGTCCTGGAGCTCCTGCGGCACCGAGGAGGAGCCGTGCATGACCAGATGCGTGTTCGGCAGCTTGCGGTGGATCTCCTCGATCACGTTCATGGCGAGGATGTCGCCGTCGGGCTTGCGGGTGAACTTGTAGGCACCGTGCGAGGTCCCCATCGCGATCGCGAGCGCGTCGACCTTGGTCTCCCTGACGAACTTCACGGCTTCGTCAGGATTGGTCAGGAGCTGGTCGTGGCTGAGCTTGCCTTCGGCGCCGTGGCCGTCTTCCTTGTCGCCCATGCCGGTCTCGAGCGAGCCGAGCACGCCGAGCTCGCCCTCCACGGAGATGCCGCCGAGATGGGCCATATCGGTCACCGTCTTGGTGACGCCGACATTGTATTCCCAGTCTCCGGGGGTCTTGCCGTCGGCCTTCAGCGAGCCGTCCATCATCACGGAGGTGAAGCCGGCCTGGATCGCGGTCATGCAGGTCGCCGGCTCGTTGCCGTGATCGAGATGCACGCAGACCGGAATGTGCGGATAGATTTCGGTCACCGCGTCCATCATGTGCTTGAGCATGACGTCGTTGGCGTAGGAACGCGCGCCGCGCGAGGCCTGGATGATGACGGGCGCATCGACCTGGTTGGCCGCGTCCATGATGGCCAGCGCCTGCTCCATGTTGTTGATGTTGAAGGCCGGTACGCCGTAATCGTTCTCCGCCGCGTGGTCGAGCAGTTGACGTAACGTGATCCGAGCCATCTGTCTTTTTCTCCCGTTGGGGCCTGCGAGGCCGCTTGCTTACTTGATGCGCAGAACTTCGACGCCGGGCAGGGGCTTGCCTTCCATCCATTCGAGGAACGCGCCGCCGGCGGTCGACACATAGGTGAAGTCACCGGCCACATGGGCCTGGTTGAGCGCCGCGACGGTGTCGCCGCCGCCCGCGATCGAGATCAGCTTCTTGGCCTTGGTGCGCTCGGCGGCGTGCTTGGCGGCCGCGACCGTGCCGCGGTCGAACGGCTGCATCTCGAAGGCCCCGAGCGGTCCGTTCCAGACCAAGGTTGCCGCATCATCGATCGCTGCGTGGACGCGCGCGATCGATTGCGGACCGACATCGAGGATCATGCCGTCGGCGGGGATCGCATCGAGCCCATAGGCATGCGACGGCGCGTTGGCCGCGAAGTGATAGGCGACGACAGCATCCACGGGGAGAATGATGGCGCAATTGGCGGCGTCCGCCTTCTCCATGATGCGCAGCGCGGTGGCGGCCAGGTCCTTCTCGGCCAGCGACTTGCCGACCGCGACGCCCTGGGCGTGCAGGAAGGTATTGGCCATGCCGCCGCCGATCACGAGCGCGTCGACCTTGGTGACGAGATTTTCCAGGAGGTCGATCTTGGTCGAGACTTTCGCGCCGCCGATGATCGCGATCACGGGCTTGGTCGGCGATCCCAGAGCTTTCTCCAGTGCGTCCAGCTCGGCCTGCATTGTGCGGCCGGCATAGGCCGGCAGCTTGTGGCCGAGGCCCTCGGTCGAGGCGTGGGCGCGGTGTGCGGCCGAGAACGCGTCGTTGACCCAGATGTCGCCGAGCTTGGCGAGCTCCGCGACGAAGGCGGAATCGTTCTTTTCCTCTTCCTTGTGGAAGCGGGTGTTTTCCAGGCACAGGATGTCGCCGTCCTTCAGGCTGGCGACGGCCTTGGCCGCCGGCTCGCCGATGCAATCCTCGGCGAAGGCGACCGGCTTCTTCACGACCCTGGCCAGCGCTTCGGCGACCGGCTTGAGCGAGTCCTTGGCATCGCGTCCCTTCGGCCGGCCGAAATGCGCGAGCAGAATGACCCTGCCGCCCTTGCCGGCGATCTCCGTGATGGTCGGCGCGACGCGTTCGAGCCGGGTGGCGTCAGTGACGCGCCCGTTCTCCATGGGCACGTTGAGGTCGACGCGCAGCAATACGCGCTTGCCCTTCACGTCGACGTCGTCGAGGGTGCGGAATGTGTTGGTCATCGGACGCTTCCTTGTCCCGGGCCTCTAGGAGGTCATTCCGGGGCGGCGCGCTGGCACCGAACCATGGTGCGCAATTGCGCCCCGGAGAATCTCGAGCTTCCGGGTCTGGTCCTTCGCGCCATCCCGGAATGACGAAGTCGCTGCGAAGGTCAGATCACCTTCGCCATCGCGACGGCGGTGTCCGCCATGCGGTTCGAGAAGCCCCACTCGTTGTCGTACCAGGACATCACCCGCACCAGCGTGCCGTTCTGAACCTTGGTCTGGTCCTCGTGGAAGGTCGAGGAGTGCGGATCGTGGTTGAAGTCGATCGAGACGTTCGGCGCGCTGGTGTAGCCGAGGATGCCCTTGAGCTGCTGCTCGCTGGCGCGCTTCATCGCGGCGTTGATTTCCTTGGCGTCGGTGGCGCGCTTGGCGACGATCTTGAGGTCGACCACCGAGACGTTCGGGGTCGGCACGCGGATCGCGACGCCGTCGAGCTTGCCCTTCAGCTCGGGCAGCACGAGACCGATCGCTTTCGCGGCGCCGGTCGAGGTCGGGATCATCGACATCGCAGCGGCGCGGCCGCGGTAAAGGTCCTTGTGCAGCGTGTCCAGCGTCGGCTGATCGCCGGTATAGGCATGGATCGTCGTCATGAAGCCGGTCTCGATGCCGACGAGATCGTTCAGCACCTTGGCGACCGGAGCGAGACAGTTGGTGGTGCAGGAGCCGTTGGAGACGACTAGGTGATCCTTGGTCAGCGTCTCGTGGTTGACGCCGTAGACGATGGTGGCGTCGGCGCCGTCGGCGGGCGCGGAGACCAGCACGCGCTTGGCGCCGGCGGTCAGGTGCGCGGAGGCCTTGTCCTTCGAGGTGAAGATGCCGGTGCATTCCAGCGCGATGTCGACGCCGAGATCCTTCCACGGCAGCTTCGAGGGATCGCGCTCGGAGGTCACTTTGATCTTGCCGCTGCCGAGATTGATCGAGTCGCCATCGACGGTGACGGTGCCGGGGAAGCGGCCATGGACGCTGTCGAAACGGAGCAGATGCGCGTTGGTCTCGACCGGGCCGAGATCGTTGATGCCGACGACCTCGATGTCCTTGCGCCCCGACTCGGCGATGGCCCGAAGGACGTTGCGGCCGATGCGACCAAAACCGTTAATTCCGACCCGGACTGCCATGTTTCGTCTCCTTCAATGACCGTTGTCATCCCGCACAACGCGCTATACGCGCCTGCGAGGGTTTTTTAGGGGCGTGCGCCCGGTTCGGCCGGGCGGTGCTTGATCATATGAGGGATTACGTAGTCCTTTTTTGCGGCAAGCTCAACTCTCAGGAAATGCGCTTCAGCACAGCGTTAACTGCAGCCTCGGCGGTAATGCCGAAGTGCTGGAAGATCTTGTTGAGAGGCGCGCTGGCTCCGAAGGAGTGCATGCCGACAAATTCGCCATCCTGGCCGATCACGGCGTCCCAGCCCCAGCGCACGGCGGCCTCGATCGCGACCTTGATCGGCGCGTTGCCGATGATCGCATCACGGCGTTCCTTTGGTTGCGCTAACAAGAGCTCGAGCGAGGGCACTGAAACCACGCGTGTCGGAATGCCGCGCTCGGCAAGCTGCTTCTGGGCGGCGACCGCGATCTCCACTTCGGAACCGGACGCGAACAGCGTCGCCTTGGCTTCGCCCTGGGCTGCGACCAGCTCGTAGGCGCCGTGCTGGCAAGGATTGTCGTTGGGCGCGGAGGTACGCAGCTGCGGCAGGTTCTGCCGCGTCAGCGCCAGCACGGTCGGGCCATCCACGCGGTTGAGCGCGAGCTCCCAGCACTCGGCGACCTCCATCGCATCGCACGGACGGAACACGCGCATGTTCGGAATGGCGCGAAGCGCGGAGAGATGCTCGACCGGCTGGTGGGTCGGGCCGTCTTCGCCAAGGCCGATGGAATCGTGCGTCATCACATAGACGACGCCGGCGCCCATCAGCGCGGCGAGGCGCATCGCAGGCCGCGCATAGTCGGTGAACACCAGGAAGGTTGCGCCGTTCGGCGCGAAGCCGCCATGCAGGAAGATGCCGTTCATCGCCGCGGCCATGCCGTGCTCGCGGATGCCGTAATGGATGAAGCGGCCCTTCGGCGTCTTCGCGGAGAAAGCCGTCGCCGACTTCGCCTTGTTGTTGTTGGAGCCGGTGAGGTCGGCCGAGCCCGCGAGGAATTCCATCGGCATGGCGCCGGCAATCACTTCGATCACGGCTTCGGAGGACTTGCGGGTCGCCGCCGTCATCGGCTTTTCCAGCAGCTCCTTCTTGTAGGCGCGCAGGGCCTTGGCGAGCGAAGCTGGCCGCTCATGGCGCAGGCGGCGCTCGAACTCGGCGCGCTTGCGGCTGCCGAGCTCGGCGAGCCGCGCTTCCCATTCCTGGCGTGCCGCCGCGCCGCGGCTGCCCGCTGCGCGCCACGCCTTCAGCACGTCATCAGGCACCGAGAACGGCTCCAGCGAGATGCCGAGCTTCTCCTTGGCGCCCTTGAGCTCGTCGGCGCCGAGCGCCTCGCCGTGCACTTTCGACGTGCCGGCCTTGGTCGGGGCGCCGAAGCCGATGGTGGTGCGGCAGGCGATCAGCGTCGGCTTGCTCGATTTCTTCGCGCGTGTGATGGCGTCGGCGATCGCGGCCTGGTCATGGCCGTCGATCTTCTCCGCGGCCCACCCCGCCGACTTGAAGCGCTTCACCTGGTCGACGGAATCGGCGATCGAGGTCGGGCCGTCGATCGAGATGCCGTTGTCGTCGTAGAGCACGATCAGCTTGTTGAGCTTCCAATGGCCGGCCATTGCGATCGCTTCCTGCGACACGCCTTCCATCAGGTCGCCGTCGGAGGCGAGCACGTAGGTGTGGTGATCAACGATCTTCTTGCCGAACTCGGCGGCGAGCATCTTCTCCGCGAGCGCCATGCCGACCGCGGTCGAGATGCCCTGGCCGAGCGGACCGGTGGTGGTCTCGATGCCCTTGGTGTGGCCGTGTTCGGGATGGCCCGGGGTCAGCGATCCCAGCTGGCGGAAATCCTTGAGCTGGTCGATCGTCATCTCGGGGCTGCCGAGGAGATGGAGCAGCGAATAGAGCAGCATCGAGCCATGGCCGGCCGACAGCACGAAGCGGTCGCGGTCCGGCCAGTCGGTCGCATTGATGTCGAACTTCAGGAACTGCGTGAACAGCACCGTGGCGATGTCGGCGGCGCCCATCGGCAGGCCGGGATGGCCCGATTTTGCCTTCTCGACAGCATCCATCGAAAGGCCGCGGATCGCGTTGGCCATACGGGTGTGATCGACCTGCGTCATGTCTGAAATCCGTCTGAAATGAGGCGCTTGGCGCTGTACGCCCGCGCGGGAGGAGCCTGGCGGCCACTGAAGGTCGGGGCTGGGATAGCACCTCGGTTCCGGGAGTCCAAGGCAATCAAACGCCGGTTTCGCCGTAAAAGTTGCCTGTGTGGAGACCGGTTTTCCGGCAGCGCGTACCTGCCGGGAATGGAGGGATCGGAACGCGATCCCATCCCGATTGATCGGTGCATAGTTTTGCGGCGGCGTTGCGCTGGGCTAGCTTGCCACGTAAATTTCTGCTTCTAACCGCTTGCCGAACCGAGTCTTTTGCCGGACGGCAAGCCACCGGGGATAGACCACAGGTTCCGCCGCTGACCGCATGAACGATCGCGTGTCCAACAGCTCTGCCATGACGGAGTCCTCTGCCGTCGAGATCGAGATCGCGACGCGCAGGCTCACGGCTGCGCTTGATGCACTCGAAAGCGCAGTGGAGCGGCGGCGCGATGCCGATCGCGACGAGAACGAGCTTGCTGCGCGGATCCAGGCGCTCGGCGCGGATCGCTCGCGGCTTGCCGACGAGCTCGACGGCGCGCTGGTGAAAGCGCGCAAGCTCGAGCGCACCAATCGCGAGATTTCCGACCGGCTGGATTCCGCAATCGTCACGATACGCTCGGTGCTCGATACCGGAGAGGACGGATGAGCCACATCAACGTCACCATCAACGGCCGGCAGTACCGCATGGCCTGCGAGGAGGGCCAGGAGGTGCGGCTTCTCAAGCTCGCCGAAACCCTGGAGACGCGCATCCAGTCGCTGCGCGGAAAATTCGGCGAGATCGGCGATGCGCGCCTCACTGTGATGGCGGCGCTCACGGTGTGCGACGAATTGATCGACACCAGCAACCGCGTCCGCACCCTCGAGCAGGAGCTGACCGAGCTCAGGGACTTCCGCAACGCCGCCGTCGAACGCGCCAGGATGACCCAGACCGCCGTGGTCAACGCGCTGAACGCAGCCGCCGAGCGCATCGAGAAGTCGACCCAGGTCCTGAACCGCACCGTCGGAGGCGGCATCGCGATCGGGTGAGAGTGATCGGAACGATCCGTTGCCGCTGGGACGGTGTCCACCTCTCCCCGCTGGGGAGAGGTGGGCACCAGCACCCGCCGCCACTGGCACTTCCTCACTATCGTTGTTACATTGCGCAGGCGAGGCTGCGACGTGCGTCAGGAGCCATATATCCCCGGGGCCTTATCGATCCTTTAGGGAACTGTCCCTGGCCGGGCCCGTGGGCCCGGACATATGGTGCCCACCTACTTTCGTAGGGAACTCCGGGATCGAGTGCTTCAACGGCGTACGCGGCTTCGCACTGTCTGCTTCTGGTTCGTGTCTGTCGAAAAGACTGCGGCAAGTTCAGTTGGTGTCATGCCCCCCGAGTGCGCAATTGCGCACGTGGGACCGGGGCATCCACAACGCCGCGGCCTTCGTGTGATTCACCACCGCCTCTGGGATACTGGATCACCCGCTCCAGTGCGCAATTGCGTGCAAGGCGGGCGATGACGTGGGGACCAAAGCGCATGTCCGCTTCCAAAGCCGAACTCCGTGCCAAAGCCCTCGCCAGGCGCGACGCGTTGAGCGAGAAGAAGCGCGCCGCCGCCGCTGCGAAGCTCGCCAGGCGCGGGCTGCCGTTCGAGCTCTTGCCCGGCAGCATCGTCTCCGGCTATTCGCCGATCCGCAGCGAGATCGATCCGATGCCGCTCTTGAAGAAGCTCGCGGAGCAAGGCGCGAAACTGGCGCTGCCTTGCGTCACCGCGCGCGGTCAGTCGCTGATCTTCCGCATCTTCCATCCGAGCGATCGCCTGATGCTCGGCCCGCTCGGCATTCCCGAGCCGTCCCCCGCGGCTGCGGAAGTCATTCCCGACATCATGCTGACGCCCCTCGCGGCCTTCGACCGCCTGGGCCATCGCATCGGTTACGGTGCGGGACATTACGATTTCACCTTCGCGCATTTGCGCAAAGCCAAGCACATCATCGGCATCGGGCTGGCTTTTGCGGCGCAGGAGATCGAAGCTGTTCCGGCACTATCGCACGACGTGGCGCTGGATTATGTGCTAACGGAATCAGACGTGTTCGATTTCCGGAGTTCTGACGTTGCGCATTCTCTTCGTGGGTGATGTCGTCGGCCGCAGCGGCCGCGAGGCTGTCGCCGAATATCTGCCCGGCATGGTCAAGGACTGGTCGCTCGATCTCGTCGTCGTCAACGGCGAGAATTCCGCCGGCGGCTTCGGCATCACGGAGGCGATCTACCAGGAATTTCTCGAGGCCGGCGCCGATGCGGTGACGCTCGGCAACCACTCCTGGGACCAGCGCGAGGCGCTCGTCTTCATCGAGCGCGCCGACCGTCTCGTGCGTCCGGCGAACTATCCGCGCGGCACGCCGGGTCGCGGCGCCGCCCTGGTCGAGACCAAGAACGGCAAGCACGCCCTCGTCGTCAACGCGCTGGGTCGCGTCTTCATGACCCCGTTCGACGATCCCTTCGCCGCGCTCGAACGCGAGCTCGGCGCCTGCCCGCTCGGTGTCGCTGCGGACGCCATCGTCGTCGATTTCCATTGCGAGGCGAGCAGCGAGAAACAGGGCATCGGCTTCTTCTGCGACGGCCGCGCCAGCCTCGTCGTCGGCACGCACACCCATGTGCCGACCGCCGACCACCAGATCCTTAACGGCGGCACTGCCTACATGACCGATGCCGGCATGACCGGCGATTACGATTCCATCATCGGCATGCAGAAGGAAGAACCGCTGCGAAGGTTCACGTCCGGGATTCCGTCGGCACGGTTCGAGCCGGCAACGGGCGCCGCAACGCTCAGCGGCGTCGCCGTGGAAACGGACGACGCCACGGGACTCGCGCTCAAGATTGCACCCGTGCGCATGGGTGGAAGGCTGGAGCCGGCAACGCCGAAATTCTGGTTGAGCTGAAGAACGTCGCAACATCCTCGGTGTCGTCCCGGCCTGGAGCACGTGCTCACAGATCGCGCCACCGGACGACTGTATCAGCTCTGCCCCAAACGAAGGACATGGGCGGGCAACCAGGGGCATCCGCTTTGGGCCAGACGCGGAAGTGCTGGCTCTGCGTTCATTGACCTAGTTTACTTTCTCCTCGGACCTAGAAGGTCCCCAAGCATATGCCTCTTCGGGGCTGCTGAACGCTCGTATGATCGGTTCGGAGAAACCAAGCACTTCGTAGCAATAGTCGCTTCCGACAAAGGAGAAGTGCCGCGGCTTCCGACCGACCGGATCGGTCGCTGCGTAGGCTTTCAGCAATGCCGAGTTCTCAGCTTCTTTAATGTAGACTCCGCCGTCGTAACGGCCAGTTGTTTTGTCCCCGTGATCGGCGATCGAATAGATCATTTCTTCGATGCCCGAATAGATCTCGCAGGACATTTCGATGCCGTAAGCGCGAAGGCCGGGGTTCGGTGCCACCACGATGAGATAGAGAACGCCACGCCAGAGGCCTTGATCGAAAACAAAAGGTGGGCGTTCGATGCCATCGATTATCGAAGGGTGGGCCCGCCATTTGATAGTGGGATCAGGAAACAACTGGAGTCCTTTTCGGTTTGAAAGTTGGGTCATGGCCGACAACAAGGCGCTGGGTCGAGATTGTCGCTATGCGCCAATCGGCGACGTGAACCACCCTATCGAAGGATGTTGGCTTCTCCGATAACGCCGGCCTCCCAAAGATAAAACTTGTCGTTCGCCGTGAGTGCCGAAGTCGCCTCCGCGCCTGATAGAAAGACGAAGCCAAGCGTTCGCCGTTCGCCCGGCATCATTTCGCTTTTGAGCAGCATATAGCCGTCCCAACCGTCGACTGGAGCTTTGTTCGTGCTGCTGCAGGGACACCCCCACCCCAGCCCGACAGGTGACTTCCTCCCTCCCGCATCAGTTGGATAGAGGTAGACCTCTGCTGTGAGGTCAGGAAGTCCAAGGGCAAGGCGTCGTCGCAGGGTGGCTTTTCGGGTCATGGATTTTTCATAGCACCACTGTGTTGCGAAGTCCGCTAATGGGATGGACCGGCTGCTTCCCCCGCGGGGATAGTCTGTAAAGACTACCCTACAGCATCCGGAGAAGCAGCCCATGACCACCACACCTTTGGCCTCGATCGGCATCGACATCGGCAAG